>k87-994123_pt1 | contig 13833 bp, 12 predicted proteins | sample MGYA00084030_6733316 | MGnify analysis MGYA00084030 | reverse complement strand
TGCCTGATAACGAGTTTATCGCTCTGCGGCGGCCTTACATCTGGTGGGTGGATTTTTGCCCTTGCTCGATGGCCAAATTACGTTAAACTTCACGACCAGTTTAGTGATTCCTGCCGGCTGTTGGGGCAGGTGATGTCTGCAGTGGCGCCATATACCACTGTTCATACGATTGCGCTGCTATCAGGCCGATGCTGACGCTGAAGAATCGAAGATCAATGGCAGTCCATCTGCCTCCCGATAATCTCTGGCCCTTTGCTAGCGCAGAGGACCGATTATGCCCCTCGCCGTTGTCTGCGCACCGCTTCATTATCGCCTTTGCTTCTTCACTGTCTTTTGCTGCTAAAACCGTTACTCGCGGTTACATGATCTTCCGGTTTGCGGGTCCAATCTTTCTCGATCAATCCAAAGCGAACAAAGCGCATGTCACTGCGGTTACCGCTTTCTGCGTTCTACTAATAGGTTACTCATGTCTATGAGCAAAAAACTGCAAGATCAATATCAATCCTCGCTGCTCTATGGCGGTAATGCCGCTTTTATTGAATCGCAGTATGAAAATTATCTGAAGGATCCGGAGTCAGTGACTCCGCTGTGGCGTGATTATTTTCGCGGCGTGGAGGGCGCCCCATCGGCGCAGAGGCAGGATATTCCTCATCAGCCTATTCGAGAATCCTTTGCTCGCGCTACGTTACCGGCGGCCAGTCCAGCCCCCCTCGGTGAGATGAGCGAACAAGCCGCGCAACGCCAGTCCGCTGTGCTGCAAATGATCAACGCCTACCGTGTTCGCGGTCATCAAGCCGCCAAGTTGGATCCGTTGGGTCTTTGGCAACGGCTGCCGGCACCCGATTTGGACCCGGCGTTTCACGGCTTTACTGAACAAGACATGGATACGGTTTTTCATACCGGCTCGCTGCGCGCTGATGATTTGCTGCCTTTGCGTAAAATTCTAGAGATTGTGATATCGGTCTATACCGGTAGTATCGGCGCCGAATACATGCACATCACCGATACCCGAGAAAAACGCTGGATCCAGCAGCGGCTGGAGGGTAGTTTCGGGACCGAGCTGTTCTCCACCGAAGAGCGAGACAATCTGCTGATTCAGCTGACCGCCGCCGAGGCGCTGGAAAAATATTTGCACTCTCGTTTTGTCGGGCAGAAGCGATTCTCACTGGAAGGTGGCGATGCGTTGATTCCGCAGCTTGATGATCTGATTAAGCAGTCAGCGCGTAGCGACATAGAAGAGGTAATTATCGGCATGGCTCATCGGGGCCGTCTCAATGTCCTGGTGAACATTCTCGGTAAATCGCCCCAGGATTTGTTTGAGGAGTTCGAGGGTAAACACGACCTGACCATTAAGGGGTCGGGCGATGTAAAATACCACATGGGCTTTTCATCGGATGCGGAAGTAGAAGGTAAGCGCATCCATTTAACTTTGGCGTTTAACCCGTCGCACTTAGAGATCGTCAATCCCGTGGTGTTAGGTTCGGTGCGTTGTCGCCAGGATCGTCGCGAGGATGTCAGCGGCGACCGCATTTTGCCTGTGCTTATTCATGGCGATGCCGCGTTTGCCGGTCAAGGTTCAGTGATGGAAGTGTTGAATATGTCCCAGGCTCGCGGCTTTAAAGTCGGCGGGACGATACATATCATCATCAACAATCAGGTGGGATTCACCACCAGCAATCCAGAAGACGCACGTTCAACCGAGTACTGCTCGGATCTGGCGAAGATGATTCAGGCACCCATTTTCCACGTCAACGCGGACGACCCCGAAGCGGTATTGTTCGTCAATCGCCTGGCTTTTGAATATCGCATGACTTTCCATAAGGACGTAGTCATCGACTTGGTTTGTTATCGCCGTCATGGTCATAACGAAGCCGATGAGCCCGCTGTAACTCAGCCCCTGATGTACAAGACTATTAAGAATCACCCCACGGCGCGCGCTATTTATGCGGATAAGCTGATAAAGGCCCGTGTGGTGGATGCCAATGAGCCGCTGGATATCGAGGAGCGCTATCGGCAGGGGTTGGACGCCGGGCATAACATTGTCCGCGAAAAAATCCCCATGATCGGCAACAAATACACCATCGATTGGACGATTTACAACAAAGATGACTCGCCGTTGCCGGCGCATACGGCCATTTCGATTGATGAGATCAACCATCTGACGGTGCGCCTAAACACATTGCCAGAAGGTATGGAGTTGCATCCCCGTGTTGAGAGAATTATCGACGATAGGCGCAAGATGGCCGCTGGTGCACTGCCGGCCGATTGGGGCTATGCCGAGCATTTGGCTTACGGGATTCTGCTGGAGCAGGGGTATTCTGTGCGCCTGGTGGGCCAGGACTGTGGCCGAGGTACGTTCTTTCATCGTCATGCGGTGTTGCACAATCAGCATGATGGCTCGGCCTATATTCCGTTGCGACACGTATCAGAGAAACAAGGTCGGTTCGATGTCATCGATTCGCTGTTATCCGAAGCCGGTGTACTGGGTTTTGAATACGGTTACTCCAGTGCGGACCCTCGGACGTTGGTAATTTGGGAGGCCCAGTTCGGCGATTTCGCCAACAATGCGCAAGTTGTCATCGATCAGTTCATCAGTTCGGGCGAAGCAAAATGGCAGCGCATTTGTGGTTTGGTGATGTTTTTGCCACACGGTTACGAAGGGCAGGGGCCCGAGCATTCGTCTGCCCGGTTAGAGCGCTATCTGCAGCTTTGTGCAGAGCGCAATATTCAGGTTTGTGCGCCGACAACCCCGGCGCAGCATTTCCATTTGTTACGCCGGCAAATGCTGCGACCCATCCGAAAACCGCTGATAGTCATGACGCCAAAAAGCTTGTTGCGTCGCCGCATTGCCATGTCGCCGCTGGAGGATTTTTCGCAAAACGGGTTTCGCACTTTGATCCCCGAGATTGACCCTCTGGGCAAAGCGATACGGCGAGTGGTGTTTTGCTCCGGTAAGGTTTATTACGATTTGTTAGAAAAGCGCCGTGATTTGGGTATCAACAATGTCGCCCTTATCCGTATTGAGCAATTGTACCCATTTGATCATGATTTGCTGAAAGAAATCATGACTCCGTACGGCCGGGTCAAAGAGATCGTCTGGTGCCAGGAAGAGCCAAAAAATCAGGGCGCCTGGCTTTATATTCAGCATCAAATTCGTAAGGCTCTAAAATCAAGTCAGACTTTGATTTATGCTGGTCGTGCTTCTTCCGCTTCGACGGCGGCGGGATATTACGAATTGCATGTCCGACAGCTTGAGGATTTCTTGCACGACGCGTTAGGCGTAGTCCAGGAAGAGCGTGCCTAATCGTCGTTAAGCCCACTATAATCATCGGACCGAATAGTCAAGTAGGGAGTGTCATGAGCATTGAAGTTAAAGTGCCTAAATTGCCCGAGTCTGTCGAAGACGCCACCATTGCTGCTTGGCATAAGCGCGTTGGCGATAAGGTTCGACGTAATGAAAATCTAGTCGACCTGGAAACTGACAAAGTGGTGCTGGAAGTACCCGCTCCCGCCGATGGCTATATAGCTGAAATCAATTTTAAAGTCGGCGATGTGGTTAAATCCGACGCCTTGCTGGCGGTCCTGTCAGACCAGGTCGTCGTATCAGCCGCTGCGCCAGCAACCCCCAAGCCGGTCACGGCATCCCCGCAGCAAGCGGCTATGCCAGAGAAGTCGGCTGTTGTGGTCAATCTCGATCAAGCCCGATCAGCCGAGCGCGCCTCTGCTAAAGAGGTGCTTGCACCGTCCGTTAGACGGTTAGTCGATGAGTACAAGTTGGATCCGGGACAAATTCCATCCAGCGGCAAAGATGGCCGGTTAACCAAAGCCGATGTACTGGCCTATCAGGACCAGCAAAATCAGCTTAAAAATGCCGGTCAGCCACATCCCACGGTAGCGATACCCGTCAGCAAACCCGAAATAGTGGCGACACCCGTGCCGACGCCGGAATCGGTAACCAAAGTGGCCGCTCATTCTGGGCGCACCGAACAGCGTGTGCCGATGACCCGGCTACGTGCACGAATCGCCGAACGTCTGGTGATGGCGCAGCAAACCGCCGCCATGCTCACCACCTTTAACGAAGTTAATCTGGCCGAAGTCAACGCGCTGCGTTATCGGTACAAGGATAAGTTCGAAAAAGACCACGGCACCCGTCTGGGATACATGTCGTTTTATGTGAAGGCCTGCGTGGAAGCCCTCAAGCGGTTTCCCGTGGTCAACGCGTCGGTAGACGGAAACGACATTGTTTATCATGGTTATTTCGATATCGGCATTGCCGTCGCGGCTCCCCGTGGACTGGTTGTTCCCATACTGCGTGACGCCGATCAGCTTGGTTTCGCCCAGATAGAAAAGGGCATACGTGACTTCTCCGAAAAAGCCAAAAACGGCCATCTTTCCATGGAGGATCTCACCGGGGGTACCTTCAGCATCACCAACGGCGGCGTGTTCGGCTCGCTGTTGTCGACGCCCATACTCAATCCGCCGCAAAGCGCTATCCTGGGCATGCATTCCATCCAGGATCGGCCTATCGTGGTAGACGGCCAAATCGTGATTCGGCCGATGATGAATCTGGCGCTTACCTACGACCACCGCGTTATCGATGGTAAAGATGCCGTGCAGTTCCTGGTGGCTGTTAAGGAATTATTGGAAGACCCGGCGCGGCTGTTGCTCCAGGTTTAAACGGGATATAAGGGATAAGTCATGAGCAAGTCATTCGACGTCGTCGTCATCGGCGCAGGCCCGGCCGGTTATGTTGCGGCGATACGCTGCGCCCAGCTAGGGCTTTCGACAGCCTGCATCGATAATTTTGTTAGTCGTGATGGCCTACCCTCCCTGGGCGGCACCTGCCTTAACGTGGGCTGCATTCCCTCCAAGGCATTGCTGGAATCTTCCGAATTATATGTCTCGGCTAAGCATGATTTTGCCGGCCATGGCCTGGTGGTCGGTCAGCTTTCTTTTGACGTTGCCAAAATGCAGGCGCGTAAAGACAAGATTGTTGCCACGCTGACGGGCGGTATCGAATCCTTATTCAAAAGTAACAAAATCACCAACCTGCCGGGACACGGCAAATTGCTGGGCGCTGGACGTGTATTGCATACTTCTGCGGACGGTGGCCCGGCCGAAGAAATCGCGGCTAAGCATGTGATACTTGCGCCGGGATCACGGCCGGTTGATATCGGCCCGGCGCCGGTGGATGGCGATCTGGTGGTTGATTCCACCGGTGCCTTGGAGTTTAAGGCGCCACCCAAACGTCTAGCAATTATTGGGGCAGGCGTGATTGGCTTGGAGCTGGGTAGTGTCTGGGGCCGCCTAGGTTCCGAGGTGGTGATTTTAGAAGCGCAGAGTGAATTTCTTGCCTTCTGCGACAATGATATTTCTCGCCAGGCTTTGAAGTCATTCACCAAGCAAGGCTTGGATATTCGCTTGGGTTGCCGACTAACCGGCATCAAAAAAACCAAGCGCACAGTGACTGTTTCCTACACCGATGGCGAGGGTGTTCCCCAAGAATTGGTAGCAGATAAGCTGATCGTAGCGGTCGGCCGACGGCCAAATACCGATGGCCTGGCGGCACCCGAAGCCCAGTTGGCGCTGGATGATAAAGGCTATGTGGATATTGATGAGCACTGCCGGACCAATCTGCCTAATATCTACGCTATTGGCGACGTGGTGCGTGGCCCGATGCTCGCCCACAAGGGGTCGGAAGAGGGCGTGGCTGTTGCCGAGCGGATCGCCGGTTTGTCGAGCCACGTCAACTACAACCTCATCCCCTATGTCATTTACACTCAGCCAGAAATCGCTTGGGTGGGTAAATCTGAGGCCGGATTAAAAGCCGCCGGCATCGAATATAAATCGGGCTCCTTCCCCTATGCCGCTAGTGGCCGGGCCTTGGCCATGGGGCAGACCGAAGGCATAGTGAAAATGCTGGTGGACGCAAAAACTGATCGTATCTTAGGCGTTCATATTTTTGGTCACGCGGCGTCAGAGCTGGTTGCTGAGGTTGTTGTGGCGATGGAGTTTGGCGCCAGTAGCGAGGACATCGCCCGCACTATTCATGCCCATCCCACCTTGTCCGAAACCATCCACGAAGCGGCCTTGGCGGTAGACAAGCGCGCCATCCATATCCGCAATCGATGAGTTAGCGTATTTGATTTCGCGCCCAGTCGTCGACTCTTTGGAGAGCATTTTGATTACTTGCTATCTTCGTTATGTAATAGATCCCTTGAAGCTCAAAGAGTTTGAGGCCTACGGAAGGATGTGGATACCACTGGTTGAAAAGCTTGGCGGCAAACATCACGGCTACTTCATGCCTCATGAAGGCGCTAACAATATCGCGCTTGCCTTGTTTTCGTTTCCTTCGCTTGCGGTCTATGAAACATATCGCTCAAAAGCGGCCGGTGACCCAGAATGTCAAGCCGCTATGCGTTACTACGAAGAAACCAAGTGTTTCATTAGCTATGAGCGCTCTTTTATGCGACCTATTTTCGAGTAGCTACTTTGGTCTAACAACCCGTGACGCAATCGCATCCGCGACTTGATACGCCGCGAACTATTTAACCCGCCGGGCGGATACCACGTTGGGTAGGCGACTCAAGGCGGCTAAAACGTGGCTGAGCTGTGGATTATCAACAATCTGAATATTGAGATTCATCACCGCTGTACCGGTATTTAGATCAGTGTGCGTGTTGGCCTCCAGCACGTTGACTTGTTTTTCGGCCAGCAGCCCGGTGATATCCCGTAGCAGGCCTTTGCGATCGTAGGCCTCTAACCGAATGGTCACGGTGTAAGTTTGTTGAAGCACGCCACCCCAACCCACATTGATCAGCCGTGAGGGTGACTCCTGATTTAATCTGAGCAGGCTGGGGCAGTCTCGACGATGGACGGTGACGCCGCGACCGCGAGTGATGTAGCCGACGATAGGATCGGGCGGTACGGGCCGGCAACAACGACCGATATTGGTGAGCAGTTGACCAACACCCTGGACGTGGATGCCTTTGTCGGCCTTGCCAGGAGCGGCAGGGCGAATGCGGAAGCTGGGCGTGACAGGTTGTTGGAGTCGGCTGGCAATGTGGGCAGAACTGATATCTCCGCTGCCAATTGCGGCAAGAAAATCGTTCACCTTGGTCTTGGCATAGTCGAATATTTTTGCCAGTTCTTCAGGTTTGGCATCTGATCCCATACGTTGCAATTCACGCTCGAGAATTTCCCGGCCCGATTTTAAATTTTCTTCGTAATCCAGCTGTTTAAACCAGTGCCGCAGTTTGGCACGAGCTCGATCAGTGGTTATGTAGCCTAATTGCGGAATCAGCCAGTCACGGCTGGGTTTGGCCTCTCGGCTGGTAAGGATTTCGACCCGCTCACCGCTGGCCAGTACGCGGGTCAGCGGGACGATTTGGCCATTGACCTTGGCACCACGGCAACGATGACCGATTTCGGTATGAATGGCGTAAGCAAAATCCAGTACCGTCGCACCGTGCGGTAAGTCGATGATTTGACCGCGAGGCGTGATGACATAGACGCGCTCGTCGGCGATCTCAGTGCGGAATCGATCAATAATGTCCGCACCGGCGGTGTCATCAGTGGCGCTGTCCAGCAATTGGCGCAGCCACTGAATCCGCCGTTCCAGCGCCTTATCCGACTGCGAGCCTTCCTTGTAACGCCAGTGAGCGGCGACGCCGAGTTCGGCGTGCTCATGCATCTGCTGGGTGCGAATTTGAACCTCCAGCGTTTTGCCTTCTGGGCCAATCACCGCCGTATGTAGGGACTGATAGTTATTGTCCTTAGGGTTGGCGATATAATCGTCAAACTGGCCGGGAATAGGGTGCCAACGGCCGTGAATTATGCCAAGTACGGCATAACACATCGGAATATCCTCAACCAGCACGCGAACAGCACGAACATCGAATAGTGCGTCGAAACCACCGCCTTTGCGTTCCAGTTTTCGCCAGATACTGTAGATATGCTTGGGGCGGCCGGTGACTTCGGCTTTGATGTGGTATTTATCCAGTAGCGTTTCGATTTCGCCGATGGCGCTGCGAATATATTCTTCGCGATCTACCCGGCGGCCATCCAACCAATGTGCAACTTGATGATAAGCAGCCGGCTCCAAGTAGCGCAGGCAGAGATCTTCCATCTGCCATTTGATCTGCCAAATACCCAGGCGATTGGCCAGCGGCGTGTAAATATCCAGGGTTTCCCTGGCCAGTTTGCGGCGAACTGCATCGTCAAGGGTTTTGGCTTCTTGCAGCTCCAGCAAGCGGTAGCAGAACTTGATGATGACGACCCTAGGGTCTTCCACCATCGCCAATAACATTCTGCGCAAACGGTCTAGTTGGTTGGTTTGGGCGGGTGTTTCATCGTCGTCGGTGGCGGTCAGCTCATCCATGATTTTGAGCCGATTGATGCCGTCGACGATGTACCGAGCCGCCTCAAACTCTTTGCTATGGATGTCTTTAGCCGTGATTAAGAGCTGTTCCATCAACCGATACAGCCCAGCGGCTAGGATGGCTTCTGGTCCCAGGCGCAGGTCGCTGACCATCGTTGCCAAGCGCTGGCAGAATTGCCGCATCTCCGGCGTCGCATTGATTTTGTCGAGTAAACCAACCAATTCCGCCGGTAGGGTGTGATTGGGTTTAACTGCAATTGTGGCGGTCTTCTTGCTTTGCACTTTGGGTCCGCCAGCAAGATCGTAGGTGGGGTATGAACAAAACGCTGGAGGTATAATACATACTCTGTCTTAGTCGGTACATCCACATCAATGCTCCCCAGTTAGGAACAAAAAAGCGAGGGCTACATGCAACACGTTCTGATCATCCATGAAGTCGAAGATTATCCGGCCTGGAAAAAGGTTTTCGATAAGGCGGCTGGCATAAGAAAAGAGGCTGGCGAGCGCTCCTATCAGGTTTTGAAATACGAAAACACACCCAATAAGATTGTTCACTTTTCCGCATGGACATCCATCAATGATGCAAAGGCATTTTTTGAGTCGCCCAGGCTAGTGCAGATACGCAAGGAAGCGGGCGTCAAAGCCCCGGAGTTCATCTATCTAGATCAAATAGAAGCAGGTAATCTGTAACATATATTCAAAATGGCACGTGGTAATTAGTCACCCCCTACCTCTAAAGCTCTCGCAGATACCCACCTGCAGTGCTAATCACGTAGAATCCACCGATCGGATTATCGTTACTGCTCGGATGGGGTTTTTATGGCAGGTCACAGTAAGTGGGCAAATATTCAGCATCGCAAGAACGCGCAGGATGCCAAGCGCGGTAAGTTATTCACTCGACTTATTCGAGAAATCACCGTCGCAGCACGCATGGGCGGAGGCGGCGATCCGGCCACCAATCCCCGTTTGCGTCTGGCCGTTGATCGAGGACTGGTCGCCAATATGACCAAAGACACGATAGAGCGCGCCATTAAGCGAGGCTGTGGCGATCAAGATGGCAGTAATTACGAAGAAGTACGCTACGAAGGTTACGGCCCGGGCGGTGTGGCCATCATGGTGGATTGCATGACGGACAATCGTAACCGTACGGTCGCTGAGGTGCGTCATGCCTTCAGCAAATTTGGCGGTAACATGGGGGCTGATGGTTCCGTGGCCTATTTGTTCACCCCGCTGGGCGTGCTTTCTTATCCTCCGGGCAGCGATTTCGATGCGTTGATGGAGGCGGCTCTGGAGGCCGGGGCGCAGGATATTGTCAAAGGCGATGATGGTAGCGTCGAAGTAATAACCACACCAGAAGATTATCACGCCGTGTCGCAGGCGATGAAAGCGGCGGGATTCGACCCGGAGCACTCCGAATTGGTTCAGCGCCCGGCGATCACTTTGATGCTGGAAGGCGAGCAAGCTCAGGCCGCGATGGTTCTGCTGGAACGCTTGGAAGATTTAGATGATGTGCAAACGGTACATACCAATGCGGAGTTCCCTGACGACCTGTTGCCAGAAGGCTGAACGTGCCGCGCATCATCGGGATTGATCCAGGCTCTCGTATCACCGGGTTTGCCGTGCTGGATGTCGAATCGGCCCGACAACATCGTTACATCGTCAGTGGCTGTATCCGCTTGCAGGGTGACGAGGTCGGCAGTCGGCTGCATCAATTATTTCGTCAATTGGGTGAGATTATCGGTGAATTTAAACCCGACGAATTTGCCATCGAGCAAGTTTTTGTTCGCCTTAATCCCAATAGTGCGCTAAAACTTGGGCAGGCTCGTGGCGTCGCTATCTGTGCCGGTGCGGCGGCGGGTCTGGCAATGGCGGAATACGCCCCGCGCCGAATCAAGCAAACTGTCACCGGCACGGGTGCGGCAAGCAAGGAACAAGTTCAGGCGATGGTGGTAACGTTACTTGGGCTGACGGGACGCCCCCAAGCCGATGCCGCCGATGCCTTAGCGGTGGCTATCTGTCACGCTCATCATCGCGCCTGGGCAGCATTATCGCAGGTCGAACGACCCGGAGGTCGAAAGTGATAGGACTGTTACGGGGAGTGCTGCTGGAAAAGCAGCCACCACTGTTGTTATTGGATGTGGGTGGGGTGGGCTATGAAGTTCATGCCCCGCTGTCTACCTTTGAAAATCTGCCCGGCTTGGGCGAAACGGTGCAGCTATGCACTCATATGCAGGTACGCGAGGACGGCTTTAGCCTCTTCGGGTTTGCGAGCACGTCCGAGCGCGCCTTGTTTCGCAGTTTAATCAAAGTGACGGGCATTGGCGCAAAAACTGCCTTGACCATGCTGTCCGGCATGAGTGTGGATGGCTTCATTCGCTGTATCCGCGCCGGCGAGATCGCGACCTTGGTAAAAATTCCTGGCGTAGGGCGCAAAACGGCGGAGCGGCTGATCGTTGAGTTGCGCGATCATTTGGGTCACTTGCCAGCGGGCCAGTCCAGTACGGTGACCGGAGGCGCTGGCGTTGGTCGGTCAGCGCTTGATGAGGCACAAAGTGCTTTGATTTCATTGGGTTATAAGCTGGCCGAGGCCAATCATTTGCTTGCAGATCTGGAGACGGAAGGGCGCAGCAGTGAAGACGTCCTGCGGATGGCTTTGCGCCGTGCGATGCGCTGATCGTGTTGACCGTAGATCGATAAGGAACCCTTCATGGCCATAGAGCGAGATCGCCTGTTAGCACCGATAGCGCGGCGGGAAGATGACGTCGTGGATAAAGCCATTCGCCCCCGTCGTCTCGCCGATTATATCGGCCAGACCCGAGTGCGCGAGCAACTGGGTATTTTTATCGGCGCCGCTCGGCAGCGTGCAGAAAGCCTAGATCATGTGTTGATTTATGGACCACCCGGCTTAGGTAAAACCACGCTGGCCAACATCATCGCCACCGAGATGGGCGCCAATTTGCGGCAAACTTCCGGGCCAGTCATGGAGCGCCCCGGCGATCTGGCCGCCATCCTGACTAATTTAGAGGCCGGTGATGTCTTATTCGTTGACGAAATTCATCGCTTAAGCCCCGTTGTGGAAGAGATTCTTTACCCCGCGTTAGAGGATTTTCAGCTCGATATCGTGATTGGTGAAGGCCCCGCCGCTCGGTCGATAAAGCTTGATTTGCCGCCCTTTACCCTGGTGGGCGCAACCACTCGGGCAGGGTTGTTAACCTCCCCATTACGTGATCGATTTGGTATTGTGCAAAGATTAGACTATTACTCAGATTCGGAGTTAACTGCGATTGTCGAGCGTGCCGGAAACATATTCGAATTAACGATGGATCGTGGCGGTGCCGAAGAAATCGCCCGGCGTTCTCGCGGTACCCCGCGCATCGCCAATCGTTTGCTAAGGCGGGTCCGCGATTACGCACAGGTAAAAGGCAGTGGCCAGATAGACGCGACGACTGCTCGATTGGCCATGGACATGCTGGAAGTCGACAGCCAGGGCTTCGATTTGATGGATCGTAAGCTGCTGCTCTGTCTTATCGAGCGGTTTGAGGGTGGGCCGGCCGGGGTAGATAGTTTGGCTGCCGCCATCAGCGAGGAGCGTCAAACTATTGAGGATGTATTGGAGCCCTATTTAATCCAGCAAGGGTATATGTTACGAACGTCGCGGGGCCGGATTGCAACCACCAAAGCCTATCAGCACCTTGGGATTTTCCACCCGACCTCCTCGATTCAGAATGATAATCCGGAAGAACGTTAACGCTTAATCGGCGTGTGGTGACAGACGTGATCAACGAAATTGAGCTAAGGCGAGATATCACAAACTCAAATCAAGACAGCCGGTTGCGGTTGCCTCGGCCGCGCTCGGTTGTTCGTCTGGTCATGTGGGGTTTTGCCCTGGTCTTGCTGCCGTTGGTGGCAGCGATAGGTTACGGCGTTAACTACGTTAGCCGCTTAACCCTGCAAGGCCAGGATGCGATTTATACTTCGGCGCTGGCCGTGCAAACCAGCTACGAAATCGTGCAACGCCTGGGATTGATGGATCGTTACGCCCGGCAATATTTGGTGCTGGGCGACCCGGCCATCAAACGATCCTATAACAAGACTCGATCTCAGTTTCTCGAAAGTGCGCGTACCCTGGATGAACTGACCACAGAGCCGTTGCTTGATGCTGAGATTGCAGCACTGGTCAGCCAGGAAAAACGGCTACATGAACAATTTAACCGCGCTAAAGTTAGTGGCAACAATTCGAGCTTGACGGATAAATACTCTGACTTAATCATTAAGGCACAGAATTTCTCGGTGGCAAGCCATCAACTGATTGATAAAGAAGTTCAAAAAATGCGTGGAAACACGCGAAAAACACAGAAAAGAATGTTCTGGTTAGCGACCGCGTTGATTCCTATGGCGGTGTTTTTTTCTATTGTGTTTACTGTGCTTATCTCTCGTCCGATACGTCAAATAAGCGTGGCTATTCGCCGGATGGGCGATGGCCAGTTTGCCGATCCAATTAACATCATCGGCCCAAAGGACGTGGAACATCTTGGCAAGCGGCTGGATTGGCTAAGGCAGCGATTGCTTGATCTCGAAGAACAAAAAATCCGTTTTCTTCAGCATATGTCACACGAGCTAAAGACACCGCTGGCGTCGATACGCGAAGGCTCGCAGTTACTCCACGAACAAGTCGTGGGCAAGTTGACTGATCAACAGCGCGAAATTTCGCAGATTATTTCGGCCAGTAGCCTGCAACTTCAACATCTCATCGAAAACATCATTGAATTCAGTCGCAACCAGAGTGATTCAATGACGCTAAATCAGGCCATAGTCGATCTTAAATCTTTGATCGAAGACGTTGCCAGAAATCACAAGCTCGCCTTGATGAATCGAGGTGTGCGGTTGTTTCTTGATTTAGAACTCGTAAATTTATTGGCCGATGCCGGAAAGTTGCAATCCGTGGTCGATAATTTAATCAGCAATGCCATTAAATTTTCACCAACCCATGGAAAAATCCTGGTGAGGCTGCGACAAATGGATAATTTAGCGGTTTTTGATATCTGGGACCAAGGCCCAGGTATCGCCCCACAAGAGCGAGACAAAGTGTTTAATGCCTTTTTTCAAGGTGAGCAAACAGTTCACGAATCGATCAAAGGATCCGGCTTAGGCTTATCGATAGCGCGTGATTATGTTTATGCGCATGGCGGTAGTATTGAAGTGGTTTCGAGCGCGCAGCGCGGAGCACATTTTACAGTCATCCTCCCGCTGGTTGCGATTAAAGCCAAAGCCATTGCCAATTATTCGTAACTATCTAAAGACGGAGTGTTCAGGTTGACCATAAAAGTTGTTTTTCTATTTATTGCTTGCCTTGGATTACTCGGGTGTTCTTTAAATCCCGCAGCGACGTCAACCCCAGGCCCGGCCCATTTTGATATTCGATCTTTGCTGCTGGCAACCCGGCAGGCAGTGAC
>k87-12034_pt1 | contig 13986 bp, 11 predicted proteins | sample MGYA00084030_6733316 | MGnify analysis MGYA00084030 | reverse complement strand
CGATGAAACCGCTAACCCAACCTACGACTGCAATTTTTGCAGCAAGCTGCGTACCGGCGTCGGTATTCCCGCCCGCAAAGCAACCTGCAAATCCATCCACTCACTTCCCGCCTGCTGCACCCGCACAGGCTTGCAAGCCACCCGCAACAACACCGGCACAATATGCAATTTGAAATGCGTAAAGGTATGCGTGAATTCCTCCAGCTCAACTCTCTCGCTTACCTCCATACCTGCAAGCTGCAAATAATCATCCACCACCCCGCAACCATCCTCAATCTGCGGCAAACACCACATCCCGCCCCAGATGCCATGCGGAGCACGCTTTTCCAGCAGGATGTCATTGCCGTGTAGCAACAATAAAAATGTGGTGTGTTTTTCCGGCACGGTTTTTCGTGCACGGGGAGTGGGAAGCTCGGCAACGCGATTGGATTGCAATGCGACACAGTCGCTGTGCACCGGGCAGATGTTACACTTTGGTTTGCTGCGCGTGCAGATGGTGGCGCCCATATCCATCAGGGCCTGGGTGTAGGTTGCGATGGAAGAGTCAAGAGCGCCCCTCTCCCTGACCCTCTCCCCCGAGGGGCGAGGGAACTGATCTTTGGGGAGCAGGGACTCGGCCTGCTGCCACATCTGCTCTTCAATTTTTTTATCTATTGTCGAACCGCTGATGCCGCAATAGCGTGCCAACACGCGCTTGACGTTGCCATCCAGTATCGCGCGATGCTCATGAAAAGCCAGCGCGCAAATCGCGGCGGCAGTGGAACGGCCGATGCCGGGCAGGTCGAGTATCTGCTCGAATTGCTGCGGGAATTCGCCCTGATGTTTGTCTGCGATGATTTGCGCGGCACGGTGCAGGTTGCGGCCGCGCGCGTAGTAGCCGAGGCCGCTCCAGTGCGCCAGCACCTCATCCATGCTGGCTGCTGCAAGTGCTGCAACGGACGGGAATGAGGCGACAAAGCGCTGGTAATAGGGGATGACGGTGGCTACCTGGGTCTGCTGCAGCATGATCTCGGACAGCCATACGCGGTAGGCATCTGCGCCTTGCCAGGGCAGGCCGTGGCGGCCATGTTTGCGTTGCCAAAGTATGACCCGTGCTGAAAAATCACTCATCGCTTATTTGAACAGATTTTGCAGGCCGCCTTTCAGCTTCTCCTGCAACTGTTTCTTCAGCTCTTCCTTTTTTTCTTCAATCTTCGCATCGACTTTTTGCTTAACCACATCCGCAACAACTGCGCCGTAATCAACCTTGAATTTCAGATCGGCAAACGGACCAGTGAGTTGCACCGGGATTGTCAGACTACCTTTCTTGACATCGACTGAATCGGCCACAGTGGCCTTGACCGCATAGTTGATGCTGCTGTTGCCGATATCAACATCGCCATTGCCTGTCACGCGCAGGGATTGCGACTTCACCAGCAAATCATCGTTGTGCGCCACGCCGTTAGTCACCTTGAAGTTGGCCTTGAACTCGGTGAAGCTTGTCCTGTCGGTCGCAACCGGCTTGAGGGTTTCCACGCCCTTGCCCTGCCCGATATTCTGCGCAGCATGCACCAGCTTGCCGAGATCTACGCCCTTGATTGCGCCATTTGCCAGATTAACGCCCACTGTTCCATGCAAGGTCTTTTTCAGCACGCTCACAGTATTGCCCTGAGTGGTGAGGTTAAGGCCTACATTGCCTTTGCCCTCCGCGATATCGAGATCAACTGCGTCCTTGAGCAGCGGGCCGATCTGCACCCCGCTTAAAGTTTGTTTAACTTCAAAGTTTGGTCTGGACTGCCTGGCATTTACCGCAATGCTTCCTTTCATACTGCCCTGATACAAATTCGCCGACAACGGGTTGATATCAACCTGGCCATCGAGCGCCTTTACATCGACACGCAGTTGCGAGGATTTGATATTCGCAATTTTGAGCGAGCCCACACGCAAACCACCCTGCACATTCAGTTTTTTCAGCGCTGACAAATCAAATGGCTGTTCGGGTGCCGGTTCAGACTTTTCAGCAGCGGCGGCAGCAGACTTTTTCGGCAGGTACAGATCGGCATCAAGCTGATCCACTTCCACATCGAAACGAATCGCGGGTGCAGAAAAACTCTTCAGCGCCAGCTTGGCTTTAACCTGGCTTTGCAGCAAGCCGCCTGCCAGATTGAGCTGCACGCTTTCGCGCCCGCCATCAATCTGGACGCTGCCTTTCATTTCGCTGCTGATGGATTTATTGGGCAATTTTTCACCGGTGGCATTCAGCGCAAAGACCAGACTGGAAAGATTAAGTTGTTTTGCCTCCAGACTGCCCACCAGAGGCGTTGACATCTTCAGCTTGAATGCCTGCTCCGGCTGTTTTAAATCAAGCTCCAGCAGCAGGCCGCCGCTCTTGAACGAGGAACTGTTGCCCTGCATATCCTGCAGCGACAGTGCCGCAATGACTTTGCCCATCTCGCCATCCAGCTTGGCATTGACCGATATTTTTCCGGATGCCACTTTGTCCCTGGTAAAGTTGAGTGACGGCATATCCAGGCTGGCTTCAAAGTTGTCCTTGCCCTTCATGCCTGTGGCTGTAAGTGTCAGTCTTTTCGCACTGAATTCCTGCGTCGCCAGATTGGCGCTGGCATTGCCCGATGCTTTTATCCGCAGGTTGCTGATATCCAGTGCCATTCCGTTCATTTGCAGATCCAGCCCCTCCAATTGGTAGAAATTTTTCTCCAGATCAAAGGTGAGCTGCGTTTGAATTTTTGCCTTGATATCCAGTTTGGGTTTATTCGCCTGTATCACCGCGTCCAGATTGATTTTTCCCGGCACGCCGTTCGCAATCCTGCCGGTTTTAAAATTAATATCTTTTACGGCGTATTGCGCGCCTGTACCCTCATCACGATAGCTCAATACTGTATTTTCAATTGTCACGCCGGCAATATCAAAATTGACTGCTGCCTGCGGCTTTGCTTGCGCTGCCGGTTGACGTTCCACTTTGCCTTCCTGCTTGCCCAGCAAGTCGTCCAGATTGCTGGTGCCATCCTTGAACTTGACCACCGTTACCTTGACACCGCTTAGCGCGACCTCATTAACCACCACCTGCCTTGAAAGCAGCGGCAGCAATGCCAGCGAAACATGCGCGCTATCAACAGCGGCAAATTCCTTGCTGCTGTTGTATTCCGACAGTGAAATCTTTTCTACTTTGGCTCCGATGCCGGGGAACAGAGTCAGCCTGATGTCACCATCCAGTTTCAGCGTGCGCTGCTGTTTGTCCTTTACCGCCTGGATAATTTGCGGTTTATATTCATTTGGATTGAAGGTGGAAACAAAGTAGCTGATAACGCCCGCGATCAGCACAAGGACGATCACCAGCCCCAGCAAACCATACTTGAGTATTTTCTTCATTTTTCAGTAACCCTATAAAAATGACCAGGCAATTATCACCGTCAATGACAAATAAAGCGCAAACCGGGACTCGTTTTGCGCTTCGCTTTGTCAATCTCAAAAGTCACAGAAAAATTCAAAATTCCAAGTGAGACAAGGCGCAAATTAAATTTAAGTGCGCAGCATATGTTTTATATGTAAGCGTTTAAATTTTGTGAGCAACGCCGTATCGCAACGAATTTTGAAGTTTTTATGTGACTTTTTTATTTCTCTGCGGCAGGCAGAGCAATCTTGTTATCCTTGCTGAACTGGTAATCCTTGAATACATGCTCGGCAGTCAGCGTCTGGTAAGTGCCATCCGGACGTTTGATTGTCGTGTCCTTGAGCCTGTAGGTGTAATGGCCGCAGGTCCAGCAATCAAAATTGCGCATGTGCGTGCACAAACAGGTTTTGTCCATCACCACAATTTTCTTAGCATCCGGATGCAGCGCGACCTGCTCATTGTAGGCGGTGATGTAGGCACAGTTGCCGGTAGCGTCGAGCAGATAACCGTAGGCTTCGCAATTGGGGCGTATGCCCGCCCCTATCGCCGGGCTGTTTTTCAGCATGCGCATCGGGTAACCGGTGGGCGAGATGGTGTTGACTTCAATATTGTCTTCACTGGTCTTGAAATATTCCTGCACCACTTTTTCCGGCAGACCGCACTCATGCGTAGCGGTAAAGCGTGTGGCCACCTGCACAGCGGCAGCACCCGCTTCCATAAAGGTGGTGGCATCGCTGCCGGTAAAGATGCCACCGGCCGGGATCAGCGGGATATCGAGTTTTTCGGTGCGCAAAAAGGTGAGAATCTCCTTGAAGATTTCCATCAGGTCGTAATTGGCCCAGTCCATGCCAAAGCCGAGGTGGCCGCCTGCGAGCGGACCTTCCACCACGATGAAATCGGGCAGGCGGTTTAATTTTGCATTTTTGCGCAGGAACAATTGCAGTGCGCGCACGGAGGAAACGATGATGCCGAGCTTCGCATCGCGGAAACGCGGATGATCTTCCATCAGGCCAAACGAGCCCAAATGCAGACCCGCGCTCAGGGTGATGCCGTCAATGCCGGCCGAAAGCGCCTCGTGCAGCCGCACGCGCAGGGTTTCGCGTGGCGCATTCATGGTGAGCTTTTCCATGCAGTTGACGAAAATCATGCCGGGGCCGCGCTTTGCTTCCATCGCGCGGCTCACATGCACTCGGGTAGCCTCGGCAATCTGGCCGAGATCAAACTGTACGGCTGATTTATCGGAATTTTCTACGTTGTATTTATACTGCTTGGTTTTTTGTTTAACGAATTTGGTCTTGTAACGCCTGTCTGTCACCGTGGGCAACATCGCATCGGACAGATGCCCGACACCGCCAAGGCGCGCAACTTCAAGCGCCAGATCAGCGGTGGAAATATCCACGCCCATCCCGCCTATCATAATCGGTACCAACTCATGCTTGCCAAACTGCAGGCGAAAATCATCTACGCACTTCATCAACTGCCCTTCCATTTAAATCAGTTCGTCATTTTACCTTGGAATGTGTATATATGCTTTTATATGGATCAGATAATTATTAAAAACCATAGAAATATCAAGGGCTTATATCAGCCACGCTAAATTGTAAGCACTTGATTATATTGAATAAATTTACATTAAAATCTCGTGCAGCCAAATTTTTCCAGCGTTGACTTGCACAGCCCAAGCAGGGATGATTCGTGCTTCAATTTTTTACGCTGACCGATTACCACCATGCTGATTCAACTCGCCATCACCGGATTTCTGGTTGCCTTGCTGCCGCTCGCTATCGTTTTAACCTCAAAAGATAGCAACAAATACCGCAAGCTTATTTGGGTAACGCTGTTTCTCACGTTTGACCTGATCATGTTCGGCGCCTTCACCCGGCTGACTGATTCGGGACTCGGCTGCCCCGACTGGCCGGGCTGCTACGGCCAGGCCAATCCGGTGCAGGCGCACACCGACATCCGCGCCGCAGAAGCGTTGATGCCCACCGGCCCGGTCACTGTAGTCAAGGCATGGATAGAAATGATCCACCGTTACCTCGCCATGGCAGTGGGCGTACTTATCATTGCCATCATGGTGGTGGCCTGGCGCAGGTGGCTAAAGTCATCGCGCCAGTTGCCCAGCTTTGCGCCCGGCCTGCCCACCTGGCTTTTTTTCCTGGTCTGTGTGCAGGGCGCATTTGGTGCGTGGACAGTGACCATGAAATTGCAACCGATTATCGTGACTATCCATCTGTTGCTTGGTCTTACCATGCTCGGGCTGCTGGTCATACTGGCTGCCCGGCATCATACCCATCGCGCCGTGACGGCAAGCGCTCGCACTCTTTTCACGCCGGCGGTGTTTGCCCTGGCCTTGCTCGCAATACAAATTATTCTGGGCGGCTGGGTTAGCACCAACTATGCGGTGCTGGCCTGCACCGATTTCCCGCTATGCCATGGCATGGCGATCCCGCCGATGGACTTTGAACATGGCTTTACCTGGTGGCGCGAGCTGGGCAAAACCTCCACCGGTGACTTGCTGCCGGTTGAGGCACTAACAGCCATCCACTGGGTGCACCGCAATTTTGCGTTTATTGTGATTGCGTATCTTGCATGGCTTGCACACAAGGCATACAAAATTGAAGGCCTGCAAAAAACCGGCAAGTGGATACTGATTGCGCTCGCCGCGCAATTTGTCAGCGGGGTCTCGACCATCTTCCTGTCATGGCCGATCCTGATTGCCATTCTGCACAATGGCGGCGCGGCGCTGCTGGTGCTGTTGCTGGTCTTGCTGATTTACAAATCGAGAATGCCGGCAGCGGTTAAACTGGATTAGCGGCATTCTGGGGGAGGAAAAACTGGAGCGGGCGATGGGAATCGAACCCACGGCACAAGCTTGGGAAGCTTGGGTATTACCATTATACGACGCCCGCAAAGGGACGCATTCTAATGCTTTCCTACTGAATCAACAACCGGCGTGGCTGCATGGCCGAACCGGGAACATCGCGGCTTCAACCTGCTTGCACAGGCCAGAAAGGTTATACCTGGCTGCAATAAAAAAATCGGCGCTTAAAAATCGAAGTAGCGTCCCAGAGTGATTGAAGACTCCGTCGTCTCATATTTTCTCGCGCCATTATTAACTTGCACTGTGCTTGCATCGAAAAGCAAAAACATTTCTTCCCACAAGTAACGATAATAAATATTGGCCGAGGTGCCGGTCAGATTTGAATCGATCTTCTCGTCCACGCCTGTGCTGGTAAAAGCGGCCGGAATGGTGCCGTTAATTTTTGAAGCACCCCATCCCGCGCCTATGCCGACAGCATGCTGGCTATGCCCGTTGTCTTTGGTGATCAGCTTGTTGCCGAACACATAGAAAGCAGTCGCACCCGCATACAAGAAAGACAAATTGATACGGGAGGGCAGCACGCGGTCCGTATGATCCTTCACTTTATCCACCGCATCCTGCGTGTACCAGCCGTAAAAGAAATAGCCAAAAGATGAATCCCCGAAATACCTGTCCTCAGATTTGATACTGAGGTGCGGCCACAAGCCGGAATCGCCCTCCAGAGCGGCAATTTCTTTGCCATCCGCGTTAAAAACATTCAGGTATTTCTTGCTGGCGCTGGCACCAAGACCCACTTCAAATGCCGATGCGGCAGGAATACAAACGGCAAGTATCAACAGGTGTAACAGAAAATTTCCAAATTTCATGGCATCTCCCCAGGCAGCTATTTCCAGCATTATCGTGGAGGAACAGGAATCAGCACAATATCCATTAAAGACCTGCGCAAATTCAAATGCAATTCAATACTTGTTTTAATGGGTTCGGGGTAAAATGCGAGGCTGACCAACCCGGAGTTTTCTGCAAGTGATTTCAGCCTCCATCAACGGAACCGTGCATCAATTCGACGCCCCGATCAGCATTTCGGCGTTAATCGAACATATGCAGCTAGGCAACAAACGCATTGCGCTGGAGCGCAATGGCGAAATCGTGCCGCGCGGACAATTCGTTCAACAAATGCTGGCCGATGGCGACAAACTGGAAGTAGTGGTTGCGGTTGGCGGCGGCTAAATATTTTTGGAAGTATTTTTATCATGACTCAAGACAATCTCATCATCGCCGGCAAATCCTATTCTTCACGCCTGCTGGTAGGCACCGGAAAATACAAAGACTTCGCCGAAACGCAGGCGGCAATTGAAGCCAGTGGCGCGGAAATTATCACCATCGCGATACGGCGCAGCAACATCGGCCAGAACCCGAACGAACCCAACCTGCTCGACATCCTGCCACCTTCGAAATATACCCTGCTGCCGAATACCGCCGGCTGCTACAGCGCGGACGATGCGGTGCGCACTCTTCGATTAGCTCGTGAACTGCTGGACGGCCACAGCCTGGTGAAGCTGGAAGTGCTGGGCGACCCGCAGTCGCTCTACCCCAATGTGATTGAAACCATCGCCGCCGCCAAGACCCTGGTGAAAGACGGTTTTCAGGTGATGGTTTATACCTCGGACGACCCCATTATCGCGAAACAGCTTGAAGACATAGGCTGTGTCGCGATCATGCCACTGGCCTCATTGATTGGCTCCGGCATGGGAATTTTGAATCCGTGGAACCTGCAACTGATCATGGAGCGCGTGCAGGTGCCGGTGATAGTCGATGCGGGCGTGGGCACCGCTTCCGATGCGGCGATAGCGATGGAGCTGGGCTGCCACGGCGTGCTGATGAACACCGCGATCGCGGCCGCGCAAAAGCCGGTGCTGATGGCCAGCGCGATGAAACTGGCGGTGGATGCCGGGCGTGCAGCGTACCTTGCCGGACGCATGCCGAGAAAACTGTACAGTGCCAGCCCCAGCTCGCCGACTACCGGCATGATTACTCCCGGCAAGAGCAGCTAATTACATTCTGCAAAAAAACCATTAGCCACAGAGATCACAGAGTACGCAGAGAAAACCGGACTAACTCTCTGTGTTCTCTGTGGCAAGTTTTTGAATTTCATCTTTCAAAAAATCAACATGACCGACACCAACGACCTCTCAAAACGCCACATCCGCAGCTTCGTGCTGCGCCAAGGCCGCGTCTCCACCGCGCAACAGCGCTGCCTTGATACGCTGATGCCGCGCTACGGCATACCCTACGCCGCACAGCTGCTGGATCTCGACGCCGCTTTTGGCCGCAGTGCACCGAAGATCCTGGAAATCGGTTTCGGCATGGGAGAACCCACTGCCTACATCGCCAAAAATCACCCGCAGAATGACTATCTCGCGCTTGAAGTGCATACGCCAGGCGTGGGCAGCCTGCTGAAGCAGATCGACGAACAGGGCATCACCAATCTGCGCATCATGCAGCACGACGCGGTGGAAGTAATGCGCGACATGCTGGCCGACAATGTGCTCGACGGCGTGCATATTTTCTTTCCCGACCCGTGGCACAAGGCGCGGCATAACAAGCGCCGTCTGATCCAGCCACCGTTCATCGCGCAGCTGGTGCAGAAAATCAAACCGGGCGGATATATCCATGTGGCAACCGACTGGCAGGACTATGCCGAACAGGTGCTGGCCGTACTCGGCGCGGAACCTTTACTCGGGAATACAGCCGTGGAATATGCCGAAAAACCCGCCTACCGCCCGCTGACCAAGTTTGAAAATCGCGGCCTGAAGCTGGGGCACGGGGTGTGGGATCTGGTGTTCAACCGCGTTTAGTGCCGCGTATGCAATCGGGCAATTCGCCCTGGCGGCTTACCGTAATGAGCTGGTGAAATATTTGTCCACCTCAAGACAAACGGGGGTATTTCAGAGCAAGGGCTCGGGATGGTGTATGCCAAAACCCTGCGCATAATTCACCCCCATTTCCTGCAGCATATCAATCACTTTCTGGCTTTTGACATACTCGGCAATGGTCTTGATTCCCATCTCCTGGGCAATGCGGGTGATCGCTTCCACCATGCACAGATCAATTTTATTGATATCGATATTCTGCACCAGTGATCCGTCTATTTTGAGGAAATCAACCGGCAATGATTTGAGATAGGAAAAGGAAGACATGCCCTTGCCAAAATCATCCAGCGCGAAACGGAATCCGTCGGCACGCAATGATTTGATCAGGCGTGAAGCTTTTTCGACATCCTTTACCGCAACCGTTTCGGTGATTTCAAAGCAGACAGCCTGTGGCGGCACACTATGCAAAGCCACCTGGTCGCGTATAAATTCCGGGAAGTAATCATCATTCAGGCTGGAGCCTGAAATATTGATGCAACACAGTGAGGCCGGAATATTCAAACCGTCTTGCCGCTGATTTACGCTGGCACACCACAAGACGGCATTGCGCGCAAACAGCGTGCGTATGACCCAGCGATCGATCAAAGGCATCAGATTGAATTTTTCAGCTGCGGGAATAAATTCACCCGGGGTCACGTATTCGCCATTTTCATCCAGCATGCGCAGCAAAATTTCATGATGCCCCTCAACCTCCACGTCGCCTCCAAGTTGCTGAATATTCTGGTAAAATAGCTTAAATCGCTCATTCTCAAAAGCGGACGCAATGCGCGAAATCCATTCGGATTCCTGCTGCCTGTAGGCATTTTTGCCATTGGGCGCATAGACATGGATGCGGTTGTGCCCCATGTTGCGCGCATAGTGACAGGCTGAATCTGCCTCACTGATAGGTGATTGCTTATTGATGTCGGTATCGTGCCGAATTGAGGTGAAGCCGATGCTGACGCCAACTTCATATTTTTTGCTGTTATGCTCAAATTTAAAGCCGCTGATTTTGTCGCGGATTTCGCAGGCCTTGGCATAAGCAAGATCCATGTTGCTGCCCGTGCGCAACAGGGCAAACTTTTTTCCACCCATGCGCGCAACGATGTCGCGCTTGCCCTGTGCCAGCCGTATGATCCCGGCAATCTGGCGCAGCAGATCATCTCCTGCCGCCAGTCCGCACATATCGTTAACGATACCGAAATGCTCCAGCTCTATCATCAGCAGCGCATGCTCGCGACCGGGCAGAGGCAAACGCATGCCCTGCACCATCCGCATGAATTCATTTCTATTCAGGAATCCCGTCAATTCATCCTTGCCGGATTTGAAATGCAGACGCTCTATCTCCTGCTTATGCCCGCCAATATCGCGGGCAATACCGAGAATCTGCCCGTAAGGCGCACGCTGCAATGAGATTTCCAGCCAGATTGCTTCGTTTTGCATGGGGTTAACCATGCATTCAAATTTGGAGGACGTACCGTCCACTACATTCCGGCTATTTTGTACAAATACGCTTTTGCTGTCACCCAGCGCAATCAGGTCGAGCAAATTATATTTTTGGTTTGCCTGTACGTTTACGCCTATCCATTCCTGCATTGTTCCATTGGCGTACAGCAGCTCCATGCATTCATTGATCAGAAACACGCCATCGTGCGAGCGCGCAAAATAGGCAGACAGATTTTTAACTGACAATGAATGGAAAAACCCTTCCTCCTCCATGATTTACAGCTTTCTCTTCTAGTAATTTGTCATGATGATATAACACTTGAACGATTTTACAAACCCCATTTTTTACATTACCGATATTTTTTTATCAACACTATCCTTGCCTTGAGTATTCTATGCGGAAAGAAATGGCGGTACGCCCGCTGAAAAGCTGCGCAATACGCATCAGCGATTGCATCAAACAGACTGTTGGGGATAACGATGAAATAGTTTTAGCCGCAGGTAAACGACAGAATCCAGCCAGATTTAGATCACGCAGCCTTTATCGAGAGATTCTGGCTTATGTATGCCAAAACCCTGTGCATAGTTAACGCCGATTGCAGCCAGCCTGGCCTGAATCTCCGCATTTTCAACGAATTCAGCGATCGTTTTCATGCCCGCCACATGGCCAATGTTGTTGATGGCTTGTACGATGGCTGCATCCATCGGGTCATTCAGCATATCGCGCACGAAGCCGCCGTCGATCTTGAGGAAATCCGCAGCAAAGGTTTTAAGATAGGAAAATGAACTCAGACCGGTGCCGAAGTCATCCAGCGCGACTTTGCAGCCCAGGGATTTGACGTTGTGAATAAAGGACAAGGCATTGCTTAAATTGGAAATGGCGGCGGTCTCAGTCACTTCAAAGCAGATAGCTTGCGGCGGGATGCCGCTGCGCGATAACGCTTCTTTTGCGAAGAGTAAAAAGCTTTCATCTCCCAGTGTTGCGCCGGACAGGTTGATAAAATAAATACTGTCTGCTTTGGCCTTATTGCTGGCAAATTGCCGGGTGAGATGCGCAAAAACGTTGGTCAACACCCAGCGATCCAGCCTGGGCATCAGATCATAGCGTTCGGCTGCCGGGATAAAGGCACCGGGCAAAATCAGTTTGCCATCGGCACCTTTGAGCCGGAGCAGAAACTCGCATGACGGGCCTGAAGCGCTGCCATCCAGCGCGATAATGCACTGCTTGTGCAGCACAAACTGGTCATGCTGCAGCGCATTGGTGAGCTGCGACACCCATTCCATTTCGCCACGGCGCTGCACCAGATCCGCATCTTCCGGGTGATATACGTGATAACGACCGCGCCCCTTGTCCTTGGCGGCATAACAGGCCATATCGGCGGCGCGCATCAGCTCGGTGTGCGTCTGCTCGGGACTGTCCAGCATGACCAGGCCGATGCTGACACCGATGCTGAAGGCTTTGTCCTGCCAGGTGAAACGGAACTCCTTGACCATTTGCAACATACGCTCGGCCACTTCCTCGGCGTGAGCCAGAGAGCAATGTTCCAGCAGCACGCCAAACTCGTCTCCGCCCAACCGCGCCAGAATATCGCTGCCACGCACCGGCCCTTTCAACAGCAACGTGACTTGTTTCAGCAGCTCATCGCCTGCGACATGGCCACAGGTATCATTGACTATTTTGAACTGATCCAGGTCCATATAAAACAGGGCGTACTGGTTGTCGGCACTGGCGTTTTTCAGCGCATGCTGCAAGCGCCGCTCAAATTCGGCGCGATTGAAAAGGCCGGTCAACACATCGTGATAGGCGAGATGCTCTATCGTTTTTTGCGCGGCGAGGTGCTGCTGGCGGTTTTTGGCCTCGCGCAGCTCACGCTCAACTGCGGGTACCAGCCGCGACAGGTTCTCCTTCATGATGTAGTCGTGGGCGCCACTTTTCATCGCGGCTACCGCCACTTCTTCGCCTATGCTGCCGGAAACGATAATGATGGGGACATCGCGCCCGGTTTGCCTGACCTGCTGAATTGCCGCTTCGGAACCAAATTCGGGCAGATTATGATCGGTAATAACAATATCCCAGGCAGAATTGTCCAGCGCGTCCTGCAATGAGCCCGGCGTATCCACGCGCAAATGCTCGGCAACCATGCCACCCTTATTCAGCTCACGCACGATCAGGAGGGCATCGTCCTCCGAATCTTCCACGATCAGAACGCGCAATGGCTCGCTCATGTTTAATGGCCGCTATTGGGAGGGATATTTAGCACCATCCAGTACAGCCCCAGCTGGCGCACCGCTTCAATAAATGAATCGGAATCAACCGGTTTGCGCACATAGCTATTGACCCCGAGCTGGTAGCTGGTGACGATATCGCGCTCTTCATTCGAGGTGGTCAGTATGGTGACCGGCAGCAGCGAAGTGCGTGGATCGGCACGTAGCCTCTTCAACACTTCCAGCCCGTCAATTTTTGGCAGCTTGAGATCAAGCAGAATCAATTGCGGCTGTATCGATGTATCGCGGCCAGCATGGCTGCCGGTGCCAAACAGATAATCCAGTGCCTCTGCACCGTCGCGTGCCACGACAATCTTGTTCAGGATCTTGCTCTTGTTCAGCGCGCGCAAGGTAAGCGTTTCGTCATCAGGATTGTCTTCCACCAGCAAAATAATCTTGTCCTGCATTTCCTCTCCTCATTACCACTGTCTGATGCAGTCTCTTGTTAGTTAGCTCGTTAATGTAAATCTGAATATGGCGCCATAACCCGGCTTGCCTTCAGCCCACACTTCACCACCGTGGCGATGCAGTATGCGTTTGACCGTGGCAAGCCCGACACCGGTTCCGGGAAATTCTTCAGCGCGGTGCAAACGCTGAAATGCGCCGAACAGTTTTGCCACATAAGCCATATCGAAGCCCGCACCGTTGTCGCGCACAAAATAAACCGTACGTCCATTCTCTGCCATGCTGCCCACTTCGATGACGGGATGGGCGATTTTACTTGAATATTTCCACGCATTATCCAGTAAATTTTCCAACACTATGCGCAAAAGCCCCGGATCGCCATAGACAGACAAGCCCGCCTGCACCTGAAAAGGCGCTTCGCTATACCCCCTTTGCTTGTGCAGATCGGCTATCACCTCTTTCGCCAGAGCAGACAGATCAACGGGAACCGGCTTCATTTCGGCCCGGGTAATGCGCGCCAGCCGCAACAAGTCGTCAATCAGCAAGCCCATGCGCTGCGCCGCCCGACGCACGCGGTTGAGATAATCGTGTCCGACTTCATCCAGTTTTTCACCATAATCTTCCTTTAGAATTTGAGCATATCCTGTGATCGATCGAAGTGGTGAGCGCAAATCATGAGAAACTGAATACGTAAAAGCTTCAAGTTCTTGATTGAGAAGTTTAATCCTATCATCTGATTTCTTTCT
>k87-619395_pt1 | contig 14107 bp, 8 predicted proteins | sample MGYA00084030_6733316 | MGnify analysis MGYA00084030 | reverse complement strand
GATGCCCAGCACTCCGCTGTCGACGATGCCGCCCGACAGCGAGCCGCCCGCCTGCACCTCGTACAGGTCGCCGCCCTCGCCGCCGTCCACGGTTTCGACGCCGGAGAACGTGAGCATGCCGGTCGAGCCAAGGTGGTAGGCGGTGCCACCGTTGGCGCCGGTGATCGTGACCGCGTCGCCCATCGCAGAACCGGTCAGGCGATCGGTGCCGCCGGCGCCATCGAGCGCGCCGACGAAGTCGAGGTCGGCGAACAGGAAGTTGTCGGCACCGGCACCGCCGTTGATCGAGATCAGCCCGAGCGACTGCAACAGTCCGAACTGGTTGCTGCTGCCGGCACCGGCGCCACCGGCGGACAGCGAGATGTTGCCGCCACCGCTGTCGATGCCCGACTGCAGCATCAGGTCGCTTGATGCCGTCAGGGTGACGTTGCCGCCACCGGTAACCAGCGTGCTGGCGCCGATCACGCCGGAATCGTTGACCAGGATGTCGCCGCCGGTGGCACTCATCGACAACAGGCCGCCACCGGTCTCGATACGCCCGGTGCTACCGACGGTGATATCACCGGCGCCATCGCCGCCAGCGGTGAACGTCACGTCAAGCGTGTCGGTGCCGGTGGCGGAGCCATCGAGGATCTGGCCGTTGAAGACAATGTTGTTCCAGGCAGTGACGTTGAATGCGTTGACGCCATGGCCGTCATAGTCGAGTACGGCGTCGGAATTCCAGGTGATGGTGCCGGTGCCTCCGGTACCGCTGCTGGTGGTTTGCAGCGTGACTGTCGCGCCCTGGTCCAGCGCGGCTTCCAGCAGGTCGACGCCGATCGTCGACGGCGAACCGGTCGGTGAGAACGTGGTCTGGGTCGGATTGGCGTTAGTGTTGCTCTCGGTAGCGCCGGCAATTACCGTGATGTCGCGCGGATCGAGCAGCCAGTGGCCGCCGATGCCGGCGACCGCGCTGACATCAGCCGCTCGCGTGACCAGCAGCTCGCCATGGCTGGATGTCTCGATGAAGCCGCCATTGCCGCCGGAGACGCCGCCGCGCGCGGAGAGTTCGCCGTGGGCGCGCGTCACCTCGTCTGACCAGACGATCAACTTGCCGCCGTCGCCAGTCCCGGTCGCGTCAGCGCTGACGCGGGTATCGGCGCCAAGGAACACAGCGCCGGCGTTGCGAACATCCGGGTTCGCGCCCTGATAATCGCCGCCAATCAGTATCGTGCCACCGCCATCGCGACCGTTCGCGCTCACCACCGCCTGATCGACCAGGCCGATGCGATCGCCGGTGACGACGATGTCGCCGCCGATGCCGGCAGCATCTTCCGCGCGCACGGTCCCGCTCACCATCACGTCGCCGGCGCCTTCGCCGCCGGTAAGGAAGATGCGGCCATCGCGCTCCTCGGCCGCATTGGCCTGAATCAGTCCCGTGCTGTTGATCGCAGTGTCGAACAGGCCGCGCGCGGCGGCAGCGCTGAGCACCACCACGCCGCCGTCGGCAATGATGTCGCCGCTGTTGCTGACCGCGGCGTCGGCGCCGAGGTTGCGCAGCACATCCTTCGTCACCCGAACGCCGATGAGGTTGTCCTCGTCGAAGGTGAGTGCCGCTTCCGAACCAGCGGCAAGATCAACGCGGCCAAGCCGCGCGGTGATCACGCCCTCGTTGGCCACCGCGCCACCGATCAGCGCCACCGAACCGCCGGTGGCGGCGTTGATCACGCCGCGGTTGACGATCGCTCCGGCCATTTCCGAATCAGCCGCCAGCACCAATACTGCATCGCCGCGCTCGAAAGCGGCGAGATCGACCGCCAGCGAGGTGGCCACCAGGCTGCCGGTATCGACACGCGCGGTGCGGCCGAACAGGATGCCGTGCTGGTTTTGCAGAATGACCTGCCCATTGGCGTCGATCTGCCCGAAAATCTGGCTCGCCTTGCCGTCGAGAATGCGGTTGAGCGCCACCGCGCCGCTGTTCGGTTGCACGAACTGCACGCGCTCGTTCTCGGCGACATCGAAACTTTGCCAGTCCAGCGCCAGCCGCTGCGAAGCCTGGTCAATGAGCGTGTGGGTAGTACTGGGTGTGGAGATGGTTCCGACACCGCTCACCACGGTGCCGCCGACCGGCGCCGCCTGCAGGCCGCCGGGCGCGACCATCAGTGCCGAAAGCACGACACTCGTTGCCCTGAAGTACCGGGATTGGCGTCGCCGATTGCTGGTCGTCATGGTGGTGCCTCCCGCCGCACCGGTCTTTCCGACCGGCAGCGGCGATTCAGTTGAATATGCTCAGTTGAACACATAGGTGGTCTCGAACCAGAACTGCGCCGACTGATCGTCGCTGCTGATCGAGACATCCGGGTCAGAGAAGCGGCTCTCGACGGGCTTCGCCACGCTCAGCATGGCGTTCAGGCTATTGCCCCAGTTGAAACGGACACCGATCCCGGCGCCAGTCAACGACGCCCACTGGTCGATCGGCGCCGGACCGACCGTCGGTTCCAGCGCCACCTGAGTCCCGTAGGCGTAGTCGACGAACACCGTGAACTGCAGGACGTCCTTCAGGCTACGGCCCGATGCCAGGCCGATATCGAGCGCCTTCGGCAGGTCGAGGTACATTTCCAGCTCCGCGAAGCCGGCGCGATCGACAGAGAACAGCGTGGTGTCATAGGCACGCACCGCGTTCGGCCCGCCCAGCGAGTACAACTCGACACTCGGCATCTTCACGTCGCTCCACTGCACCACCGAGTTGAACACCACGCGGTGCGCAGCATCGGAAAAGAACGCCGGCACGAAAAACAGCGCAGAGCCCTCGAAATACAACTTGGTGAAGGTGTCGGACTGCCCAAGTTCGAGGCCGTCCAGTACCTCGCCGGAATCCACCTGCACCGCCACCTTGCTCAGCATTCGCTTGCGTTCGAACAGGCGATCCCAGTCGGCCGTGATGCCGATGTTGCGGCTCTCTTCTTCCTTGACGAAGGTGCCGCTGATGCCGCTCAGTTCCGATTGCTTGTTGGCGGCGACCAGACCCGCGTAGAAATTGGCGCGCCGGCCACGCACGAAGTTATGGCGGAAAGTCGCCTCGACCGTGGTCGTGGTGCCGGTCAGGTCGTCGGTATTGCCGCTGCCCAGTGCGCCGACGACGTAATCGTTGTAGCTGACGTTGATGCCGGCGCGGTTGCGCAGACCGAATACCGGTGTCTGGTATTCGATCAAGCCGTAGGTCGAGTTGGACGGCGAACCGGTCCGCAGCACGCCGAGCTGGAACTCGTCGCCGATGCCGGTCGGGTTGAGCCACTGGGCAAGGCCGAATGCCCGGTAATCGCCGGTGAACTCCGAACCATGGTTGTCGATACGCAGCAGCGCGTCCCAGCGCTTCTCGGAACGCACGTTCATATTGAGTTTCGTGGTACCGATCTTCGTACCCGGCGAGAAATAGCCGAACACGTCGACACCTGGCAGGTCGTTGGCCAGGTACATAGCGCCCTGGATGTTGTCGGCGGTGACCGGCCCGCCGACCAGTTCGGTGAACGGTCCGGTGAGCAACGCATCGTCGGTGCGGTGCTCCCCCTGCACCTGCACGCTATCAAGTCGTCCTTCCAGCACTCGTAACTCGACGATGCCGCCGTCAACTTCCTGCGCCGGGATGTAGGCGCGGGCAAGGATGTAGCCACGCTCGCGGTAATACCGTGTGACCGCCTGCGCGACCTCTTCCAGTTGGCCTTGGGTCAGGCCACGCTTGAGTCGCTGCTCGGCAACGATGTCCATCAACGGTTCCATGTCCGTCGGCGTCACCTCGGCAAACATGCCGCGCGATTCGATGTTGTTCAGTATCTGCGCGATGTCGACCAGGTCCTGTCGCTGGTAGCCGAGCCCGACGTGTTCCTTCAACCGCATCGAATCGTAACGCAGTTGCTCGACTAGCGAGGCGACGCCCTCTCGGGTGATGCCGTCATCCGGGAACACCGGGATGTCCTTGAGGCTGAACTCGTGCACCCAGATGCGCGTGCCCGCCGTCGGATCGGGATTTCGCTCGGCCACCGGCGGAATCGTTCCGTCCTCGCCCTCGATACGGGTGCGCTTCTCGAATTCCTGCTCCAGCGTCGGTTCCGGCACCGACGGCAATCCCGCCTGGTCCGCCGCGAACGACGGCATCGCCATGCACGCCACCAACGCCAACCCGATTTTCCTTCGTGCCTTCATCATCCTGTTTCCTGTCGTCAGATACCCAGGCTGCCCGGCTTCTGCCGGGCAGCTTTTTACCAGAACCAGGCCAGCATGCCGCCTATCGCCAGCAGCACCAGCAGCACCGCCGCCATCCCGATCCACAAGTCTTGATGCCCGGTCGCCGACGCGGGCGGCGACGGTTCCGGCGCCGCGGGTTCCGCGCGGCGTGCGGCGCGATCGCCGCCCATCATGGTGATGTCGCCATCCGGACTGCGGTACGGCACAGTAGGCGACAAGGTGTTGGGCTGCGTGTGCTCCGCGCCCACCCGCGGCGGCACATCGGCAACCGTCGACAGCGTGCGGGTCGCTACCGGCGCGTCGCCGGCGTAGCGATCGATCACCACCCGCCGTTGCCGGCGATATTCGTCGCGCGACAACTCGCCGGACATCACCGCCCGCGCAAGCTGGCGTAACAACTGGCTGTCTTCGGTCAGCGACATCGCCATGTCCTCAACGCAATTCCCGCGCCACGCGGAAGCCGGTCACCGCATCGGCACCGCCCGAGTGTGCACGCTGGGTGCCGATACCACACTCACCGATCGGATCGGTGCGTGCACCGCCCAGCGCCAGCACGCCGCCAGCCTGCGCCCACTCCTGCGCATTGCCGACGTGGTTCACCAAGCCCCAGGCATTCTGCTTGCCGGTATCAATCGGCACCAGCGCATCGCCCTTCTTGATGCCCATGGAATCGAGCGTGCAATTGCGGTTGTCGTCGGCCGGCGCACCGTCGGCCTTCGCCGCGACCAGCCACTCCTGCTGGCTTGGCAGGCGATAACTGCGCTGCGTTTCCTTCGACAACCAGCGCAGATAGCCCTGCGCCTGCGCCAGCGACACGCCAGTCGCCGGCAAGCCGGCGGCACCACCGATGCCGCCGCACTCGCCGCTGGCGCGGCAATACTGGTTGAACTCGCCAATCGATACCTCGTACTTGCCGATCGCGAACGACAACACGCCGCCGGCCGCCGGGATTACCACCAGCCGCGGGCCCTCGCCGCCGGCACCCAACGCATCGCGACAGGTTGCGCGCAGGCCGCGACCACCCAGCCCGGCCAACGAACGCGGGCAAGCATCGCCGACACCGATCACAGCCGACTTGATCGCCGCGTCGCCGGGGAAAATTTGCAGCGCGACCAGCCGCGTCTGCTCGGCCGCCGCCGGGTCGCGCTGGCCCTGCTCGACGATGCATGCCGCCATCGTCTTCGCGTACTCCGGCGCCAGACTGGCGGCGAGCGCGCCATCGAGCGCCTTCAGGTTGTTGAAAGCGACGCCAACCGCGCGCGCGTTAACGTTGCCTCCCGGGCATGCCAACTTGTCGCGAACCAGTTGCGCCTGGACCCGCGACTGGCCGGGCGCCTGCGCGATGGCCTTCTTCTGCATCTCGGCGGCGAGTTTCGCTTCCGCCGCCTTTCGCTGCGCCGCGCTCATCTGCGCCATCGCCTTTTTCTGTTCCTCGGCCTTGCGCGCGTCCTCGATGCGCCTGGCCTCTACTGCGGCGGCCAGCAACGTTTTTTCGTTGGCGAGGGCCTCTGCGGCCACCGCGTAACGGGTCTCCGCAGTGCGGATCGCGAGGTCGGCGGCATCCAGCTGCCCGGCCTCGCGCAATTGCGCGATACGCGGCAGGTACAGCGCGCCGACGCGTTGCCGCAGCGCCGCCAGTTTCGGGTTTCCCTTGCCGACCAGCGCCGCGTACGCTTGGTACTCTATGTACAACTTCTCTTCCCAGTTGCCACGCCAGGGTTGCTGCTTGAAAACCTCCTCGACGCGCTCCATCTGGAATTCTACGCGCGCCGTCTTCCGGTCGACGCCGGTGGTTTTCTCGACAATCTTCTCGCGTTCGATAATCTGCGGCCCCTGGATCGCGAACCACACGACCGCCGCCGCCAGCATCATTACCACCACGGCGGCGACGTAGACCGTGACCGGGGCCCGGTATTCGAACTCCCGGAGGAAGGTCTCCACGTCCGGCGTGCGGTCCTCGCGCTTCAGTGCCAAGCCACGACGCACCGCCTTCCATTGCTGGCTGGTCAGGCGCGCCGGCTTCACCGGCTTCAGTTTCTTCTGCGCCACCTGGTCGGCGGGCAAGCGATCGAACGGGTGCTTGCCGCTGTAAAGCTGATAGACGACCACGGCCAGCGCGTAGAGATCGTCGCGCGGATCCGGTTCGTCTCCGTGCAGCATTTCCAGGCTGGCGTAGGCTGGCGTCAGCGCACCGAGATCGCCGGCATCAAACACCGTGCGATCTCCCTCGCTGGCCTGGCCGTGCCGCTCGGAACGCGCCACCGCGCGCGCGATACCGAAATCGAAGACCTTGGCTTCGCCCTTGTTGGTAACAAACACGTTGCCGGGTTTGAAGTCGGAGTGAACGATATGCTCGCTGTGCGCGCGCACCAGCGCCGCGCACATTCCGCGGGTCAGCGTCAGCGCGTCTTCGTCGCTTGCACCCTCGACGCCTTTCTCCTTGTTGCTTTTCAGTCGCTTGTCGAGAGGCTCGCCTTCGAGGTACTCCATCGTCATGAAAACGATGTCGCCGTCGCGGTCGAAGTCGTAGACAGTCACGATGTTCCGGTGCGCCAGGTGCTGTGACTTGCGCGCCTCGCGCTGCAGCGATATGAAAGCATCCGGGTGCTTCTGGAAATCCTCGTTCAGCACCTTGATGGCGACGTAGGGGTTGCGGTCGCGGGCCTCGACCTTGCGCAAGTCGCGCGCCTTGTACACCGCGCCCATACCGCCGGAACCGAGCAATTGCTCGAGCACGAAACGGTTCTTGATGATTCGTTCACCATCGTTGAGCAGCGATGCCATCTCGACTTCATGGCGTGTATGCTCGCCATGCACGGCACCGGTGGTCGGCGAAAACGACGTCGCATCCTCGACACGGGGGCGACCGGTCTGGGAGTGGATCCGGGTGGCATCGCCGGCATCCGGCGCCGCAGGACGGGCACTGAGGACGGTCGACTCGTCGTCCGGCGCCTGTGGCATCTTCGCGTTGGTGCGCCCGGTATTGGTGTTGAGTACCGTTGCGTCCCCGCCGGCCGTGGGATCGGATGTCTTGCCGGGCGCGCCCGGGGGCGACTGCTGTGTATCCGACATCAATCTCTCTGCCTGTCCGGTGGCCGGGGAGCACTCCCCCTCATTTATTGAGCCAGTCTAACCCTGCATGCATTGTGCCAGTTTAGCCCCGCGGCCGGTCACAAAGAAGCGGCACCTTGCCGCAGGGGTAACGCCCGTTCAGGCTGGCCCGGCCCGCACCAGCACCAGCGAGACGTTGTCACGGGCGCCCCGGGCAAGCGCCGCCTGCAGCAGGCGATCGGCACTACCGGCAACGTCGGCATCAATGGCCTGGCTGATTTCCCACGCTTCCAGCTCGTTGTAGAGCCCGTCACTGCACAAGACGTAGGTGTCACCAGGAAGGATATCGAAAAGGGTCACATCGAGGTGCAGGTCGGGAGCACCGCCGACGGCACGGGTGATGACGTTGGAGTGAGGGTGATTGGCCGCCTCCTCCGGTTTCAGCAGGCCATGATCGAGCAACTCCTGGACTTCGCTGTGATCGCGGGAGACCTGGTCGAGCCGGCCGTCGCGCAGGCGGTAGAGCCGGGAATCGCCTGCCCAGAGGCATACCCCGAGCCGGTCGTTGGCCGCCATGCCGACCACGGTGGAACCCATGGTACGGCCGCCAAACGCCCGCGCCGCTTGCTCGCGCAGTTCAACGTTGACGCTGACCAGCGCATCCTCGATGCGCTCGACGACCTGCGACAACTTGCCCTCGACCCGGACGCTGGCCACGGCGTCGGCGACCATGCGAGAGGCGACATCGCCTGCCTCGTGGCCACCCATGCCGTCGGCCACCAGCCATATCCCGGCGTCGGTCCGCAGCAAAATCGAGTCTTCGTTGATCTTCCGCCGCGCGCCGCGGTCGCTCCGCCCGGCGCAGGACCAGCGGATACCGGCCTCAGTCATGAATGTTCCTCGTGAACAGAGTCTTACTGTACCTGCGGCAACGGGACAGGCCAACCGGCTAGCCGGAACGCCGTATCGCCCAGGCGCCAACCGTCGCGCCCAGCACCAGCGGCAGCAACGCCGCCAGCAAGGGCGAGAACCCGTACACCAGCGACATGGTGCCGGTGAGCTCCTGGAAGTAACGCAACACCAGCCCGGTGAGGATGCCGGCCATCACGCGCAAGCCCATGGTGACCTGGCGCAGCGGGCCGAATGCGTAGGAAACGGCGATGAACAGCATCGCGCACATCATCAGCGGCTGCAGCACCTTGTTCCAGAACGCGAGGAAATACGGCGCCGCGTCCAGGCCCTGCTCATCGAGATAGTTCGCGTACTGCCAGAGCCCGGTCGTCGACAGGTTCTCCGGGTCCAGCGTCAGCAGCGCCAGCAACTTGGGATCCAGCGAGGTGTACCAGGCAAGTGTGTCGAAGCGGGAGATGCGCGCCTCGCGCTGGCCGAGCTCGGTGACCTCGACATCTTCCATCGACCAGTGATCCGACTGGAACACCGCGGTGCGCGCCTGACTGGCCTGCTGCAGGCGGCCGCTTTCATCCAGTCGCAGGCGGGTGACGCCGAACAGGCGGCCGCCCGGCGACACGGCGTTGACGTGGATGTACTCGTTGCCCTCGCGGTGCCAGACACCGGTGCGACTGTGCTGCAACTTCGCGCCCCCGAGCGCGACCGCGCGACCGCTCTGCGCGATCTGCTCGGTATAGGGCGCCAGGTACTCGCCCATCAGCAAGCCGGCCAGCGCCACCAGCAACACCGGGCGAAGCGCCGCCCACAGGATCTGCAGCAGCGACACCCCGGCGGCACGCATCACCACCAGCTCACTGTTGTTGGCCAGCGCACCCAGCGCCACCAGGGCACCCAGCAGCGTGCCGGTGGGAATCAACTGGTACAGCCGGCGCGGCAGCGTCAGCAGGATGAACTGCAGCGCCTCCAGAAACCCGTAACCGCCGTGCAGGTCCTCAAGCTCGGCCAGCAGCGAGAAAACCAGATCAAGCATCAGCAGTGCTGCCGTTACGCCGAGGATGGCGAGCAGCACCGTGCGGCCGATGTATCCCTGCAGCATTCTCATGCGTCGACGTCCTGCGTCACGGCACGCCGCAAGCGCAATTCCTCGCTGAACAACAGCAGGAATCCGAGCGCGGCAAACAGCAGGTGTACCGGCCAGGTGCCGATGACCGGCGACAACCGGCCCTTCTCGATCCATTGCCGGGCCGCGACCAGCAGCACCAGGTAAACGATAAACAACAGGATGCCCGGCAGCAGTTTCGCGAAGCGACCCTGCCGCGGCTCCACGCGCGACAACGGCACGCCGAGCAGCACCGCGATCAGGCACATGAACGGCAACGAGAACCGCCAGTGGAGTTCGGCCACCGCCTGCAGGTCCTCGCGCTCGAACAACGCCGGCGTCGCCACGCCCTGGATTTCATCGGACGCCTGCACCGGGTTTTCGGCAACGCGCACCCGGTAACTCTCGAAAGCGATCATGTGGTAATCGGCACGACCCGGCTGGCCCTCGTAACGGTAGCCGTCGGTCAACTCCAGGTATTGCACGCCGTTCTCGTCCTGGACGCGATGACCGTTGGTTGCCGTCACCAGGTTCGGCTGCGCGGTGCTCTTGCTGGTCGGGAACTCGGCGAGGAAAACGTTCTCCAGGCGGGTACGGCCCTCGACCAGTTTTTCCGCGTAGGTCACCCGTTCGATGTCGTCGGCATGGCGCTTGTAGAAGCGGCCGGCGGACAGCATGTCGATTTCCGGCCGCGCGCGCTGCTCTTCCAGCATCTGCTGCTGCTGTGCCGTTCCCCAGGGCGACAGCGCGGTGCTGAACGACATCACCACCGCGAACATCATCAGCGCCGGCGCCAGACACATCTTCACCAGCCGCATGTTGCCGACGCCCGATGCGCGCAACACGGTCATTTCGCTGTCGGCGTACATCCGGCCGAACGACAGCATGATGCCGGCGAACAAGGCCAGCGGCAGGATCAGTTCGAGGAAGCCCGGCAGGCGGAACATCAGCAGGCGGAACAGGACTTCAGCCTGGAGCCGGCCGGCGGCCGCGTCGCCGAGATACTTGATGAAGCGCCCGAACACGAGCACCAGCACCAGCACGAGGGCGACCGCGAGCGTCGAGGCGAACAACTGCCGGGACAGGTAGCGGTAAATGAGCACTCGGGTCTCCGTGCTTGCCGGTGGTTCCGGCCGTTGCCTATAGTCAGGCGGCCGATCACGGCCGCGGCGCATTGTAGTGTGCCGCCGCCCGCCCCGATACGACCACCCGGAGTTCCCCATGCAGTACCGCATCGCCGCCATCGATCCCGTCACCGTGAAAACCGACTGCCTGCTGGTCGGCGTGCATGCCGGCAACCGGCCAACCGGCGCGGCGGCGCGGGTGGACGCCGCCACCGGCGGGCTGATCGGCCGGCTGCTGAAGCAGGGCGACATCAAGGGCGCGGTGAAGCAATCGCTGGTCGTGCATCACCCGGCGGGGCTGCAAGCCACGCGACTGGTGCTGGTCGGTCTCGGCGACGCCGGCAAGCCGCTGTCCACGCTCGATGCCAACCGGGTATTCGCCAGCGCCGCCGGCGCGGTGAAATCACTGCCGGTCAGCGAAGCCACGCTGCTGCTGGACGATGTCGCCGTCGACGGCGTCAGCGCGGGCTGGCCGTTCCGCGAGGCGGTGAAGGCCTTCGACGACGCCACCTACCGCTTCGATGCCTACAAGTCGAAGAAAAAAGAGACGGCAAAAAACAAGGGCGGCAAGAAGGCGGAGCAGGCGCCGACGCTGGGAACACTCACCATCGGCCTCGCCGGCCGGGCGCCGAACGCCGGCGAAAAGCGCGCGGTCGCCGATGCCGCCGCCATCAATCTCGGGCGCCGGCTGGCGCGCGACCTGGGCAACCTGCCGCCCAACGTCTGCCACCCGGTCTACCTCGCACACCGCGCGCAGCAACTGGCGCTGGAAACGAAGAAACTGAAAGTCACCGTGCTCGACGAGAAGAAAATCGCCGAACTCGGCATGGGCGCGTTCATGGCGGTCACCCAGGGCAGCGAGCAGCCCGGCCGCATCATCGCCATGGAATACCGCGGCGGCAAACCGACGGAAAAACCGGTGGTGCTGGTGGGCAAGGGCATCACCTTCGACACCGGCGGTATCTCGCTCAAGCCGGGCCCCGGCATGGATGAAATGAAATTCGACATGTGCGGTGCCGCCAGCGTGTTCGGCGTGATGCGCGCGCTGGTCGAACTGAAATTGCCGATCAACGTCGTCGGCGTGATCACGGCGGCGGAGAACATGCCCAGCGGCCGCGCCGCGCGCCCCGGCGACATCGTCACCACGATGTCCGGCCAGACCGTCGAGATCCTCAACACCGATGCCGAGGGCCGGCTGGTGCTGTGCGACGCGCTGACCTGGATCGAACGCTTCAAGCCGAAAACGGTGATCGACATCGCGACGCTCACCGGCGCCTGCGTAGTCGCGCTCGGCAGCCAGGCACACGGCCTGTACAGCAACAACGCCGCACTCGGCGAGGCGCTGGTCGCCGCCGGGACCGAGAGCAACGACCGCGCCTGGCCGATGCCGCTGTGGGACGAATACCAGGAACAACTCGACAGCCCGTTCGCCGACATCGCCAACATCGGCGGCCCGAAAGCCGGCAGCGTCACGGCCGCCTGTTTCCTCGCCCGTTTCACCAAACAGTATGCGTGGGCGCACCTCGATATCGCCGGCACCGCCTGGATCAGTGCCGGCACACAGAAAGGTGCCACCGGCCGGCCGGTCGGCATGCTGCTGCAGTACCTGATCGACGAGGCGCGCGGCTGAGGCCGGGCCCGCGATGAGCACCCCTGCCCCGCCCGACCAGAACGCCATTCCGATCCTGATGGAACTGGCGGATACCGCGCCTGCCGGTGTCCGTACCCTCGGCCGCGAGGACCAGCAGCCGCTGTTCGCCGATCTCCCGCCGACCGCGGCCCCGGAAAAGCGCGTCCGCCCGCCCGCCCCGTCGCCGGCCGAGCGCCTGCGCGTGGCGAAGGAAATGCTGCGGGCGCGGGCGCCGGCGATCGTCGAGGAGGTCGCCGCCGCCCACCAGAAACAACTGGCCGAGGTGTTGCGTGAACGGCTACGCCGCGAGCTCAGCGCCCTGCTCGACGACCTGGCCGGCCCCGACGACACACCACACTGAACCGATTCGCGCCGGTCCTCGCCACGACCGTCACCGGGCGGCGCCGGCCGCTATAATCGCCGGCCTTTCCGCCGGCCTGCCGGCACCCAGAGTTGCCGCGCCCCATGGACAAGACGTTTAACCCCGCCGCCATCGAGCAGACCTGGTACCAGCGCTGGGAAGAGCGCGGGTATTTCGCACCACAGGGAACGGGCAAGTCGTACTGCATCATGATCCCGCCGCCGAACGTGACGGGCTCGCTGCACATGGGCCACGGTTTCAACAACACGATCATGGACCTGCTCATCCGTTATCACCGGATGAAGGGCGAAAACACGTTGTGGCAACCGGGCACCGACCACGCCGGCATCGCCACCCAGATGGTGGTCGAACGGCAACTGGCGGCGCAGAACCTCAGCCGCCACGATCTCGGCCGCGACCAGTTCCTGGCGAAAGTCTGGGACTGGAAAGAGCAGTCGGGTGGCACCATCACCCGGCAAATTCGTCGGCTGGGTTCTTCGGTCGACTGGTCGCGCGAACGCTTCACCATGGACGAAGGCCTGTCGCGCGCGGTGCGGGAAGCATTCGTTCGCCTGCATGAAGACGGCCTGATCTACCGCGGCCAGCGGCTGGTGAACTGGGATCCGAAACTGCACACCGCGATTTCCGATCTCGAAGTGGTAGCCACGGAAGAGAAGGGCTCGATGTGGCACTTCCGCTACCCGCTGGCCGACGGTTCCGGGCATCTCGTGGTCGCGACCACGCGGCCGGAAACCATGCTCGGCGACACCGCGGTCGCGGTAAACCCGGACGACGCGCGTTACCAGGACCTGATCGGCAAGCAGATCCGTCTGCCGCTGGTGGAGCGGCTGATCCCGATCATCGGCGACGCGTATGTCGATCCGGAATTCGGCACCGGCTGCGTGAAGATCACGCCGGCCCACGATTTCAACGACTACGAAGTCGGCAAGCGCCACCAGTTGCCGCTGATCAACATCTTCACCATCGACGCCGCGATCAACGACCACGCGCCGGAAAAATACCGCGGCCTCGACCGCTTCGCCGCCCGCAAGCAGATCGTCACCGACCTCGACGCGCTGGGCCTGCTGGAAAAAATCGACGACCACGCGCTGAAAGTCCCGCGCGGCGATCGCTCCGGCGTCGTCGTCGAGCCCTACCTCACCTGGCAGTGGTTCGTGAAAACCGCGCCGCTGGGTGCCGAGGCGACCAAAGCGGTGGAAGACGGCCGCATCGAGTTCGTGCCGAAGCAGTACGAGAACATGTACTTCTCGTGGATGCGCGACCTGCAGGACTGGTGCATATCGCGTCAGCTCTGGTGGGGCCACCGCATCCCGGCCTGGTTTGACGACGAGGGTAACGTCTACGTCGGCCGCAGCGAGCAGGACGTGCGCGCGAAGCATGGCATCGCCGCCGCGGTAAAACTGCGCCAGGACGAGGATGTGCTCGACACCTGGTTCTCGTCGGCGCTGTGGACCTTCTCCACGCTGGGCTGGCCGGACCAGACGCCGGAACTGAAAACCTTCCACCCGACCGACGTGCTGGTCACCGGCTTCGACATCATTTTCTTCTGGGTCGCCCGGATGATCATGATGACGATGCACTTCATGAAGAATCCCGACGGCACGCCGCAGGTGCCGTTCAAAAAGGTCTACGTGCACGGCCTGGTCCGCGATCACGAAGGCCAGAAGATGTCGAAGTCGAAAGGCAACGTG
>k87-212400_pt1 | contig 14224 bp, 14 predicted proteins | sample MGYA00084030_6733316 | MGnify analysis MGYA00084030 | reverse complement strand
GGCGGCACGCCGGAGGCGAAGGACCTCTTCGCGCTGTTCGACGACACCATCAATCGCCTGCTGGCGGGTGCCACATGAGCCTGTTCTCGACGGACCTTTCCATCCTGTGGCCGGCGCTGGTCGCGGGGCTGCTGGTCTCGATCTCCCACGTGCCGCTGGGGCAGCAGGTGCTGGCCCGCGGCATCGTGTTCATCGATCTCGCGATCGCGCAGGTGGCGGCACTCGGCGTGATCGTCGCCTACAGCCTCGGCTGGGGGATCGAAGGCTGGGGCGCGCAGGCCGCCGCGGGAGCCGCGGCGCTCGCGGGCGCGCTGCTTCTCACCTGGACCGAGCGCAAGCGGCCCGAGATCCAGGAGGCGCTGATCGGCATCCTCTTCATCCTGGCCTCCACCGCGCAGATCCTGGTGCTCGCGAACGACCCGCACGGCGGCGACTACCTCAAGGACCTGCTGGCCGGGCAGATCCTCTGGGTGTCCAGCGAGCAGCTCCTCCGCACCGCGATCCTGACTGCCGCGTTCGCGGCGATCTGGTTCCCGTTCCGCGAGCGCATCGGCAGGGTCGGCTTCTACGTGCTGTTCGCGCTCGTGGTCACGGCGTCCGTGCAGCTGGTCGGCGTGTACCTCGTGTTCACCACGCTGATCGTGCCCGCGGTTGCCACCTACCGGATGGCCGCGGCCCGGCAGCTCGCGATCGGCTACGGGCTCGCAGTCGCGAGTTACCTCGCGGGCCTCGCGGCCTCGGTCGCCACGGACCTGCCGTCGAGCGCGATGATCGTGTGGGTGATGGCGGTGCTCGGCCTGTTCGTGCACCTGGCGGGCAAGGCCAACCAGGCCGCGAACGGCGCTGCGCGTTAGCGGGAGTTCTTGAACAGGAGCCAGGCCAGGACGCCGGGCACCACGATGGCGACGCCGCTGACCCACATCGGGATGGCGGTATTCCCGACGGTGACCGGCACGTCGAACACGACGCGCAGGAAGTGCGCGACCGCAACGGCGGCGAAAAGCATCGCCGCGAGCAGGCTGACGGAATTCTGGTTCATGGCGTCTCCTCGGAAAGCCGGATACGGTGCCGCCTGCGCGGGGACTCGACTCTACTCCGGCGGGGGAGGCGCGGGTAAGCTAGGGCGAAACAGGGGATTGCGGGCTGCGCTGCCTTGGATAGCCAGATCATCCTCACCAAGATCCAGCCCCCGCGCCAGCGCTCGGGGCTGATTCATCGCGCCCGCCTCGAAGACCGCCTGGCCGACGCGCTGGCGACCCGGCCGCTGACGCTGCTGTGCGCGCCCGCGGGCTTCGGCAAGACCGCGGCGCTCACGCAGCAGATCGCGCGGCTGCCGCAGGGCACCGCGCTCGCCTGGATCACGGCCGACGAAGACGACGACCTGCACCGCTTCCTCCAGGGGTTGTTCGCGGCGCTCGAGCCCTACGACCTGCCGTGGCGCGCGGAGCCAGATGCGCTGATTGCGGTCGCCGTGGACGAGCGCGCCGACCGGCGCGCGGCGGCCGCCGGTCTCGTGAATGCGCTCGCCGGCAGCGAGGCGCCGCGCGGGCTCATCGTCCTGGACGACGCGCACCGGATCGCGGATCGCTCGGTGTTCGATTTCCTCGGCTTCGTGCTCGACCGCCTGCCGCCGCAGTGGGGTATCGTGATCGCCTGCCGTGTGGACCCGCCGCTGCCGCTGGCCCGGATGCGCGCCCGCGACGAGCTCGCGGAGTTTCGCCAGGCAGACCTCAGCTTCACGCAGGACGAGGTGCAGGCGCTGGTCGCGGGCGGCGATGCCCCGGACGTGACCCAGCTCCTCGCGCGCACCGGCGGATGGCCCGCGGGCATCCGGCTCGCGCTCAACGCCTGGCAGCGCGGACACAAGCCGATGACGCGCGCGGTGGACCGGGACATGTTCGAGTTCCTCGCCGCCGAGGTGCTGGAGGAAATGCCCGCGGGCTTGCGGGAGTTCCTGCTGCGCTCCTCGGTGCTGCCCCAGCTCTGCCCGAGCCGCTCCTCGGCCGTCACGGGCGATGCGCGCGCGGCGGAGTGGCTCGGCGAGATCGAGCGGCGCGGCCTGTTCGTGCAGGTGCAGGAAGGTCCGGAACCCACGCTTGTGCTGCACGACCTGGTGCGCGAATTTCTCGAGGAGCGGCTGCGCCGCGAGCACCCGGGGCTGCTGCCCGAGCTGCTGCGCCGCGCGGCCGCGACGGAGCCGGACCCGGTGCGGCGGATGTCTTATCTGCTGCGGGCCGGCGACTGGGACGAGGCCGAACGCGCGCTCGAGGTTGCCGCCGAGCCGCTGCTCGCCGACAGCGCTGCCGAACCGGTGCTGCGGCTGATCGAGCAGTTTCCGCGCGAGCGCCAGGAAAGCTCGCCCATGCTGCAGATGCTGCGCGGCGAGGCCGCCTGGGAACGCTGGGACTGGCGCGGCATGGCGGGCGCCACGCGCCGCGCGATCGAGGGCTTTGCGAAGTCCGGCGACCAGCAGCGGCTGCTGCGCGCGCAGGTATTCGAGGCGACGGCGCTGGTGGGCGGCGGCTGGCTCGAGGATTCCGAATCGCGCCTCGCCGGGCTCGATCTCTCCGGCGCCGACGTCGAAACGCGGGCGCTGGCGCTCGCGCTTCGCACCTGGCACCGCATCGACAACGGCGAATTCCGCCGCGTTGCCGCGGGCTATAACGCCGCGCTCGACCTGCTGGAGCAGACCCATCGCGCGCGCGTCTGGGGCCACTGCTTCCAGCGCACGCTGTACGTCTGGTTCCCGGGAATGGCGACGGTCATCGCGCGCCTCGTCAGCGGCGTGATCAACTGCTCCGGCGAACGCACGACGCAGATGCGCGCGGTCGCGAGCGTGATGTCGGCCTGGCTGTCGTTCTGGCGCGGCGAGCTGGCGCCGGCGGTCGAGCACCTGGAGCAGGCGGAGAGCGACGCGCGCTGGCTCGGCAATCCGGTGCGGGTGACGATGTTCCTGAACTCGGCGCGCGCGCTGGTGCACGCCGGGCGCGGGGAGCGCGAACTGGTGCGGCAGGCGCTCGACTCGATCTTCTCCTATTTCTCGGTCGCGCCGCCCTCCGGCCCCATCGACCGGCCGACCTCGATGCACGGGCATTACCGGTTTTTCGCGGTGCGGCTCGCGGACGCGCTCGGGGATGGCACGATGCTGCGCGAGCACGTGGCGCGCATCCCGCCGCCGCGGAACATCAAGAACTACGGGATGATCGAGGCGCCGCTCGCGACGGTCCCGGCGCGGCTCGCTGCGCTCGAGGGCCGCCACGAAGAAGCGGCCGCGACCTGGGGGCGGCTGCTCGAGCAGGAAGAGAAGCTCGACGTGCTCGGGCTCGCCGAGGAATCGCGGCTGCGCCATGCGGATGCGCTGCTGCGTCTCGGCCGGTGCGCGGACGCCGCGGCCACGCTGAAGCCGCTGTTCAAGCGCGTGGCGGAGAGCGGTGAGCTGGGCGGCGTGTTGCTAGCGGGCTGCAATGTACTGACGCAGGTTTCCGGCGCGCCATGGCGCGACGAGCTGGAGTGGACCGAGCTCGCGATGCTGCGCGGCTGGCAGCAGCGCTACGCCTGTCCGGCCAAGCCGGCCGCGGCGGTGACCGCGGGCAGCGGTCCGCTCTCGGCCCGCGAGCTCGATGTCCTGGCCCGGATCGCCGGCGGGGAGAGCAACAAGCTGATTGCCCGCGCACTCGACCTGTCTCCGCATACGGTCAAGCGCCACGTCGCCAACATATTGGAAAAGCTGGATATTTCCTCCCGCAGCCAGGCCGCCGACTGGTACCGCGCGAACCGCCCCATGGCCCGCTGATGGCCCGCTGACTGGCCCCCCGCGGGCGATGCGGGGGTGCTGGCGCGCGCGGAACATGCCGGCCCCATGAAGGCCGGGAAAAGCGCCATCGCGATCGCCGCCGCCGCGCTGCTCGCCACGGGCACGGCGCTCGCGAGCGACGCGCTGCCGCCACCGCCCGCAGACGCGATGACCTTCACGCCCCAGTACCCGCTCTGGTCCGACGGCGCAACCAAGCGGCGCTGGATCTCGTTGCCGGACGGCGCCGCGATTGACGCCGCGAACCCCGCGGCCTGGCAATTCCCGCCGCGCACGAAACTCTGGAAGGAATTTTCCGTCGGCGGGCGGCGGGTCGAGACGCGCACGATCGAGCGCACGGCAGACGGGAGCTGGCAATTCCGGGCCTACGCGTGGAACGACACGCAGGATGCGGCGACGCTCGTGCCGGCCGCAGGCGTGACCGTGGCGCTTTCCGACGGCATCCGCTACCGCATTCCGTCGCAGGATGACTGCCGCGCCTGCCATGAAGGCGGCGCCGCGCCAGTCCTCGGTTTCAGCGCATTGCAGCTCTCGCCGGATCGCGATCCGCTCGCGCCGCATGCGGAGCCGCCGCGTGCGGGCGACGTCAACCTCGCGACACTGGCCGCAGACGGAAAACTGCGGAACCTGCCGCCCGCCATGCTTGCGACACCGCCGCGCATCGCGGCGCCGACGCCCGCAGGCCGCGCCGCGCTCGGCTACCTGAACGCGAACTGCGGCCACTGCCACGCGGACCCGAAGCTCACGAACGGCGCCGTGCCGGTGGAGCTGCAGCTCGCGCTCGATCCCGCGGATCGCGCCGCGGGTGAGAGCGCGATCCGTCGCCTGGTCGAGACCGAGAGCCGCTATCGCCCGCGCGGCGCCACCGACGTGCACAACGTGGTGCCGGGCGACGCATCGCGCGGGACGTTGCTGGCGCGCATGCGCTCACGCGACCCGCGCATCCAGATGCCGCCGCTCGGCACCGCCGTGCCGGACGCCGAGGCCATCGCCCTGCTCGAACGATGGATCAATGGAGACCTGAAGAAACCGGAGGAGACCTCGCCATGAGTTCGATTCGCCTGATCGCCGTCGCTCTCGCGCTCGTCCCGATGCTCGCCATCGCCGACGACGCGCAAATCGTGCGCGGCCATTACCTCGTGACCACCGCGGGCTGCAACGACTGCCACACGCCGCTGGTGCCCGGCGCGAACGGCCCGGAACGCGACATGACGCGGATGCTGTCGGGGCACCCCGAAACGCTCGTGATGCCGCCGCTGGCGGGGCGCCCGGATGCGCCGTGGGAAACGCTCGCCTCGACGACCTTCACCGCCTGGTCCGGGCCCTGGGGCGTGAGCTTCACCGCGAACCTGACGCCGGATCCGGACACTGGCCTCGGCCGCTGGACGCTCAAGAACTTCAAGGACACGATCCGCACCGGCCGCCACCTCGGCCGCGGGCGCGAGATCCTGCCGCCGATGCCGATTCCGATGTACAAGCACTTCACAGACGAGGACCTGGAGGCGATCTTCGCCTACCTGCAGTCCATTCCGGCGGTGAAGAACCGCGTCCCCGATCCGCTGCCGCCGCCGGCCGCGCTTGTTTCACAGTAAAGGAGCTCACGATGTCCGGACCCATCATTGCCGTCATCGGCGCCACCGGCGCCCAGGGTGGCGGCCTCGCGCAGGCCATCCTCAACGACTCCGCGAAGCGCTTCGCGCTGCGCGCGCTTACGCGCAAGACCGAAGGCTCCGCCGCGCGTGCACTGGCCGCTGCCGGCGCGGATGTCGTCGCTGCCGACCTCGACGACGAGAACTCCCTCGTCCGCGCTTTCGCGGGCGCGCACGGCGTGTTCGCCGTGACCAACTTCTGGGAGCACTTCTCGCCGGAGCGCGAGGTCGTGCAGGCGGGCAACATCGCGCGCGCCGCCAAGAAGGCCGCGGTGAAGCACGTCATCTGGTCCACGCTCGAGGACACGCGCAAGTTCGTGCCGCTGTCTGATCCGCGCCTGCCGACGCTCGGCGGCAAGTACAAGGTGCCGCACTACGACGGCAAGGGCGAGGCGGACGCGCTGTTCGCGGGCCTGCCCGTGACCTACCTGCAGACGGTGTTCTACTGGGACAACCTGATCCACTTCGGCATGGGCCCGCGCCGCGACGCGAATGGCAAGCTGCTGTTCGTGCTGCCGATGGGCGATGCGAAGCTGCCCGGCATCGCGGCCGCCGACATCGGCCCCGCGGCGCTCGCGTTGTTCGCGCGCGGTCCGGAAGTGATCGGCAAGACCGTCGGCATCGCCGGCGGGCACCTGTCGGGCGCCGAGATGGCGGCGGAACTGTCGCGAGCGCTCGGCGAGACCGTCACGCACTACGCCATGGCGCCGGCGGATTACGCGAAGCTCGGCTTCCCCGGTGCGGACGACCTCGCCAACATGTTCGAGTTCAAGCGCCTGTTCGAGGCCGAGTACCGCGCCTCGCGGCCGGTGGAGGAGACGCGCAAGCTCTATCCGGGGCTGCAGAGCTTCCGGACCTGGCTGGAGCGCAACGTGCAGAAGCTGCCGGTGGCGGCCTGATGCGCCGTGTTACTCGGCGGTGAACTTCAGCGGGCCGTTGTAATCGTTCCAGGCGATCGAGCTCTCGACGCGGTTGTTGATCACGACTTCCTGCTTGACGGCGCCGTCTTCGACCAGCTTCACCTGCAGTTCCGGCATGAAGAACTTCAGCAGGAAGGTGGACTCGGACTCGATGACCGGGTGCACCTCGAGGGTGGTGGTCTTGCCTTCGGCGATCTCGAAGGTCATCTGGTCGAGGTTGAAGAACGCGCCCTTGGCCAGCGCCTTCTCGACGCTGAGCCCGCCCTCGGGGATGAAGGCCGCGCAGTGGATGGTGTAGGTGCCGGGCGCCAGTTCGAGCGTCTTGCTCTCGCCGTAGCGCGTCATGTGCGGCAGGTCGAAGCGGATGAAGCGCTTGTTGACCGTGGTGATGACGAGCTGGCCGTCGGCCGCGCCCCACTCGATTCCGCCGGTCTTGAGGCGGTTCTGGATCTTTTCCTTGAGCTTGACCTTCGAGGTAAAGGGCTTCACGTCGAAAACCAGCGTGCCGGTCGCGGCCTGGGCCGAGAGGGACCAGAGGGCGGCCGCCGCGGCGAGCGCCACGGTACGAATCATCGTGCGCATGCAAACCTTCCTGAGGGGTGGGTGGTAAAAGCGGCGCATTCTACAAAGCGGCGAGGCCGGAGGCGAGAGCAGTTCCTGGATAGGCCGCGCCGTGGATAATGAGGATCATGCCCGCCACCCTGCGCCGCTACACCGCCTTCACGACCGTCCCCACCGGCGGCAACCCCGCCGGCGTCTGGATCGGCGATGAGCTGCCGCCGCCGCAGGAAATGCAGCGCATCGCCGCAGAAGTAGGCTACTCCGAGACCGCCTTCATCGCGCCCGCGCGCGGACTCGCGCGCACCGTGCGTTATTACAGCCCGGAGAAGGAGATCGACTTCTGCGGCCACGCGACCATCGCCTCGGGCGTGGTCCTCGGCGAGACCGAGGGCGCCGGCACCTACCGGTTCTCGATCAGGCCGGGCGAGATCCCGGTGCGGGTGCGGGAGCGCGACGGGCGCTGGGAAGCGGCGCTGACCTCCGTCACGCCGCGGCACGAGCCTGCGCCCGCAAGGCTCGTCGCCGACGCGCTCGCGGCGCTGCACTGGAACGCCGCCGACCTGGATCCCGCGATCCCGCCCGTGCGCGCGTTCGCCGGCGTCTGGCACCTCGTGCTCGCGGTGCGAGGCCCGGAGCGCCTCGCGAAACTCGATTACGACTACGAGCGGCTCAAGGCGCTGATGCTCGCCGACGGGCTCACGACGCTGCAGCTCGTCTGGCGCGAGCGCGCGGATCTCTTCCATTCGCGCAATCCGTTCCCGGTGGGCGGGGTCGTGGAAGACCCGGCGACCGGCGCCGCCGCGGCAGCGCTCGGCGGCTACCTGCGCGATGCGAGATTGATCGCCGCGCCCGCGACAATCGTCATCCGCCAGGGCGAGGACATGGGCCGGCCAAGCCGGCTCACGGTCGAGATCCCGGCCGCGGGTGGAATCGTGGTATCCGGGAATGCCGTGCCGATGGAGGTGTGAGATGCCAGGCAGTACTTCAGCGCAGGCTGTCGCCGAGAAGCTCGCGCGGGATTTCCTCGAGCGCGTGTGGGGTCCCGGGCACGACATCGCCGCGATCGATGAGCTGATGACGCCCGATTACGTGATCCACTCCGGCGGCAAGACCGTGCGCGGGCGCGAGGCGTTCAGGGCCTGGGTCGTGGAGTTCCACCGGCTGATGCCGGAGGCGGTGGACGAAATCCTCGACGTGTTCGCCAACGCCGCGGGCGATCGCGTCTGCGCGCGCTGGATCAACCGCGGCCGGAACAACGGCGTGTTCGGGCTGCCGCCGGACGGCAGGCCGATCGAGTTTCACGGGATCAGCGTGTGGCGCGTGCGCGAGGGGAGGCTGGCGGAGTGCTGGGTGGAGCGCGAGGCGCCGAAGCGTCTCGATTGAGCAGTCGGGCGGGCGGATTTCAGGTCGCCAGCCTGTTCTCGTAGTGTTGCGACCTGGCGTCAAAACGCGAAAGCAGCGCCCGGGCGCGCGGGGGCACGACGGCGACCTCATAGTCTTCGCCCGCGAACTTCCGGACCGCGTCGATCGATTCGAATTCCATGATCGTGACAAACTCGACCTCGGCACGGACCACGCGTCGCAGCAAACGAATCCCGCGAAACCCCGGAATCTTCCTGGACTTGATTCCCTTGAAGACCTCCTCGTTCAGGAGCGCCTCGTATGCGTCTGCGTTTGTCGTGGTCGTCCAGCCGTGCCATATGCGAGAGATCATGTCAGGCCCCTCGTGAGGGTTTGATGGACCCATGCGGCATGTTCCGCCTTCATCAGCACGGATCGCAAGCATGCGACCGTGGCGCCGCCCTGCGAAGTGTCATTCCCGGGCCACAACAACTTCACGGGCAAATCGGCAAGGGCCAAGTGCATGCCCTTCCTGGCAGATTCGGCAAATAGGGCGCGCGCAAGTTCCGTGGATCTTGAGACAGACTGCGCATTCACGGCCCAAACCACGATGTCGAGTTCCGGCGCGAACGCGGTCACGAACCTCTGGTCCGCCGCCAGCCTGGAGTGCAGGTCCAGGGCCGCCTTGCGGCAATTTTCCAGAATCCCTGAAAACTCCCCGCCCCGTACCAGGGGCAATAACCGCTGCGTGGCCCAGAGGGCGACCGCGGAGGCCCCCGCCCGCGAGCACTCGAGACTGATCTCGCCGAGGTGCAAGTCGCCAGACGAGAAATACGTGTACGGCGATTCGTGCTTGTAGAACTTGCCGACCGTGGGATCGCGAAACAGCACGCAGCCGCAGCCGTAGGGCTGCAAGCCATGCTTGTGAGGATCGATGACGATCGAATCCACGGCGCCCAGCGCATCGAACGCCGCGCGCGCGAGGGCATCGAGGTTCGATGCGAGCGTGTAGTAACCGCCGTAAGCGCAGTCCGCGTGCAGCCGGAATCCGTAACGATCGCGAAGCTTGAGAATCTCCGGCAGCGGGTCCACTGAACCCGTCGCCGTCGTCCCCAGCGTCGCGACCACGCAGCCAACGCCGCCGCGCTTGAGCCGGTCCTCCAGCGCCTGCAGGTCCATTCGCGCGTAGCGGTCGCTCGGCACGCTTTCGAACGGTATCTTGAGCACGCCGCTGATGCGGCTGTGCGTGTAATGCGCCTGGTCGGAGGCGAGCACGGTGTCGCCGGGCCGGAGCTGCCCCGCGATCCAGAGCGCCTCGAGGTTGGCCATCGTGCCGCCGCCCGTCAGGTGTCCGAGGTGGGTCTGCCAGCCGAACATGCGCGCGATCTCGGCGACTGCCTCCTTCTCCATCGGCGAACTAGCGCGGCTGCCGTCGAGCGCGTGGTTGTTGGGGTTGATGTACATCGCGAGCGAGTACGCGAGCCGCGCGATCGGATGCGGCGGCTTCAGCATCTGCCCGGCGTAATTCGGATGGAAGTAAGGGTAGTTGTCCTGCATGCGCGTGGCGACTTCGAGCAGCACCTCGCGCAGCGCGGCCTCGTCGTAACTGCGACCCGCGGGCCGCGGCACCGCCGGCAGGTCGCGGAACCCATCCTCCATGCGCGCCAGCGCTTCGCGCAGGAGATCGAGATCGCCCTTGTCGAACTGGAAGCCGCGATTCTGGGTCATGGCGCTACTGCTTGATTGCCTGTTCCGCCCGGGCCACGCCGCGCAGGCTGTTGGCGCGATTCGGGTACAGTTCCAGCGAGCGGCGATAGGCGGCGAGCGCTTTCTCCGCCTGGCCCTGCGCCAGCAAGAGGTCGCCCAGCAGTTCGTAAGCCGGCAGCGTGGGCGCCGGCGTCACCGCGTGCTTGGGCGTGTTCGTCTCGAGTTCGGCTGCGGCTTCCAGGTGCTCCACCGCCCTGGCCGAGTCTCCTTCGCCCTGAGCGATCCAGCCCTCGATTTCGAGCCGCAACACGCGAATGTTGCGCGCAAACAGCTCCTCGCCCGAACTCCGCGCAGCCGCTTCCAGCGCTTCCAGCCGGGCGGCAGCATCGCCCGCCTCATCCGCCCGCCCTAGATGCGCGGCGCCCAGTCCACGCGCATAGACGGCGATCGCCTCCGGCCACGGGAATCGTTCCCAGGGAATGCTGGCCGGCTCGCGCACCGGCACGGCGGCCGCTGCCGCCCAGTCGCGCCGCTCGAGGGCGTAGCGGGCGCGTGTGGAGGCGAGATGGAACGCGGTCTTGAAGCTGATCTCCAGCCGCTCGGTCCGATGCAGGCGGTCGAGCTGCCTGCGCGCGTTTTCGTGGTCGCCTTTCTGGAGGTAGGCGTAGACGAGGTACTCGATTGCGTGCGGGAACTCGTCCCAGACGAGCTCGCCGTGCTCGCCGGTCGGGTGCTCCAGCGCCGCGTCCGCAGCCAGCAGGTTGCCGCGGACGACGCCGTCCCAGTCGCCGAGGCGCGTATAGATGTGCGTCGGCATGTGCAGCGCATGCGGATTGCGCGGCGCGGCGGTCTCGTACTTGCGCGTGATCTCGAGCAGTTCCTGCTCGCGGCCCGGCACGTCGTTGGCGTGCACGAGATAGTGCATCGCGCCCGGATGGTCGGGGTTCCTGGCGTAGATACCGAGCAGGATCGCGGCAGCTTCATCGGCATTGGTGCGCGAGATCGCATTGGGCGGCACGACCGCGAGGTGCGCAAGTGCATAGAACGCCGCCGCCTCGTCGTCATCCGGCAACGCGCGATACATCGACTCGGAAGCCTGCTCCCAGCGCCGGATGCGAAGCCAGTAATCCTCGGCGCCCGGTTCCAGGAAGAAAGCCTCCGCGGTTGCGATGTACTGCTGCTCGCGCGGCGTGGGCGGGGCGAGGCTGCGCGCCTTCTGCAGCTCGTCCCAGCCGAGTTGCCGCTCGCGCGATTCCGGCCGCGTGGGCCACAGCGGCTGGAACAGCGTCATGGCGACACCCCAGTGCGCCATGGCGCATTTCGGGTCGGCCGTGGCCGCGTCATAGAACGCCGCCCATGCCTGCGGATACGTCAGGTGATGCAACAGGCCGAGTCCCCGCTCGAAGGCCTGCGGCGCGGGCGCGTTGCAGCTCACCGGGAAATGCACGACGCCGAGTTGCGCTCCCGCGTGGTGCTCGACGTGCCCGGATGCCGTACCTGCGGCCAGCAGGCAGGCACCGATGACGCCAGCCCGCCAGGAAATGCTTGGTCCCTGGTTCATGATGTCCTCCGTGTTTTTAGCTCTCCGACGGCCTGTTCATAAGCCTTGAGCACCGCCGCCGCCGCTCGCTCGATGTCCGCCGCCGTGGTCGCGCGGTCGACCACCGAGAAGCGCATCACCGTGCGGTTGCGCCAGGTCGAGCTCTGCACCCAGCAGTCGCCGCTCTCGCGGGCGCGCTCGGCGACTTCCGCGGTGAGCGCATCGCCCGCGGCCTCGTCGCTCGCGCGGCCCGGCACGGAAAACCTGAAGATCGCCTGGTTGAACACGACTTCGTTGAGGCAGGCGACGCCCGGCCGCGCCGTCAGGAGATCGCGCATCCGCCGCGCGTGAGCGCAGCAGGTCTCGATCATCTCGCGCACGCCCTGGCGGCCGAGCGCGCGGATGGTGGCGTAGATGGGCGTCGCCCGCGCGCGGCGCGAAAGCTCCGGCACGTAGCGCGAGGGATCGCGGGCGCCTGCGGCCTGCGCGAGGTAGCTCGCGGAGATGTCCATCGCGCCAAGATGCGCGGCCGGATCGCGCACGATGCCGAAGCCGGCGTCGTAGGGCGTGTTCAGCATCTTGTGCGCGTCGGTCGCCCAGGAGTCGGCGAGCTCCACGCCCTGGATCGCGCGGTTGAGCTCGGGGCTCACGCGTGCCCAGAGCCCGAAGGCGCCGTCCACGTGCAGCCAGGCGCCGCGTTCGCGGCAGAGCGGCGCGATCCCGGCGAACGGGTCCATCGCCCCAGTCATGATATTGCCGGCCTGGGTGCATACGAGCGTGGGCCCGGAGGCAGCCGTGAGCGCGGCCGCGACGCGATCGGTCCGCATCCTGCCCTGTGCATCCGTCTCGATCGACACGATGCGCTTCGCGCCGAGTCCTGCGAACCGCAGCGCCTTATGGACGGTCGGATGCGCCTCGTCGCTGATGAGGACGGTGATCGGCGGCGCGCCGAAGAGACCCTGCGCCTCGACGTCCCAGCCGGCGCGCTCGAGCAGCGCGTGGCGCGCGGCAGCAATGGCGAGAAAGTTGCCCATGCTGGCGCCGGTGACGATGCCGACGCTGGCTTCGCGCGGCAGGTCGAGCAGCTCCAGCACCCACTCGCCGACCAGTCCGTCCACCGCGCAGCCGAAAGGCGTCACCATCGGCGTGCCCGGCTTGTCGTCCCAGGCGGCGTTCAGGAACTCCGCGGCCACGCCCGCCGGATGGGTGCCGCCGATCACGTAGGCGAAGAACCGCCCCCCGGCCGTGGGCGCGAGCGCGCCTTCCGCGGCGCGCACCAGCGCGGCGATCACGGCCTCGGCGGATTCGCCCATCTCGGGCAGCGCCGCGCCGAGCCTGGCGCGCACCTCGGGCTGCGTCACCGCGACGTGATTCGAGGCTTCGTGCACGCCCCTGAGATACGCCAGCGCAGCCTCATACGCGCGAGCAAGCGCAGCCTCCGCCGTCTTCGAACCGTGCTCTTCACTCATGCTTCAACTCCACCGCGCGCCGCAACGCCGCCCGCGCCAGCAGGCGCGTGGAATCGAGCGTCGGCAGCGCGGCATTCGAATCGTCGATGATCAGCGGGATCTCGGTGCAGCCGAGGATGACGGCCTCGGCGCCCGCGGCCTTCAGCCGCTCGATGGTCTGCTGGAAATACGCGACGCTCGCCGGCTTGAATCGCCCGTACACCAGCTCGTCCATGATGATGCGCGAGCATTCCAGGCGGTCCGCCTCGCTCGGACGGATGCACTCGATACCGCGCGCGGCGAGCTTGCCGGGATATACCTCGCTCTCGACCAGCCAGCGCGTGCCGGTCAGGCCGACCCGCCGGTAGCCGCGGCGCGCGGCCTCGTCCGCGACGACTTCGGCGATGTGCAGCCACGGCCGCGGCGAGCGCGGCAGCAGGTACGGCATGGCCTGGTGGACCGTGTTGTCCGGGCAGACCAGGAAATCCGCGCCGGCGTTCGCGAGCTTGCGCGCGGATTGCAGCATCAGGTCGGCGAGACCCGCGTAATCGCCGGCCTCGACGAAGCGCATCTGCTCCGCGAGCGGGAACGTGTGCATCGAGACTTCGGGATGTCCGTGCGGGCCGAGGTACTGCGCGCCCTCGATGCAGATCGTGCGGTAACAGAGCGCGGCGCCTTCCGCGGAGCAGGCGACGATGCCGATGTGCAGGGGCATGGTGGCCGCGCGCAGATCGGTCAGGGCAGCAGGCCGAGCTCGTCGAGCGAGCGATGCAGCTCGGCGGTATCGCGGTACACGCGAAACGCACCGGAGGCGAGCAACTCGTCCTCGCCGTAGCCGCCGCTCAGCAGCCCCACGCTCAGCATGGCGGCGCGCCGAGCCGCCAGCAGGTCCCATACCGCATCGCCGACGACGTAGCACTCGGCCGCAGGGATGCCGAGCCGGGCCTGGCAGGCGAGGAAAAGATCGGGCTCCGGTTTTGCGCGCGCCACGTCGCGCCGTTCGATCACGACCGTTTCGGGGCCGATGCGGAGCGCGTCGAGCGAGGCGTCGATTTCAGGGCGTCGGCCGGAGGTGGCGATGCCGAATGCGACGCCGTTGTCGCGCAGCGTGCGCAGCAGCTCGACCGCCCCGGGCAGCGGGCGTCGCTCCGGCAGGAACTGCCGGTACAACTCGCCATGGCGCTGCTGCAGTGCCTCCTCCTGCTCGGCATTGATCTCGCGCCCGAGCTCGCGCGCCGCGGCGCGCG
>k87-726393_pt1 | contig 14232 bp, 12 predicted proteins | sample MGYA00084030_6733316 | MGnify analysis MGYA00084030 | reverse complement strand
CGGGATGTTCAGCGTGGTGGCACCGGCCTTGATTACCGCATCCAGCACACGGCACAGAAAGTCCACGTCCGAGCGCCCGGCGTCCTCCGGCGAAAACTCCACATTGTCGGTGTACTGGCGTGCCCACTTCACCGCCTTGACCGCCTGCTCGACCACCTGGTCCGGCGTCATGCGCAGCTTCTTTTCCATGTGTATCGGCGAGGTGGCAATAAAGGTGTGGATACGCGAGGAATTGGCGCCCTTCAGCGCCTCGCCCGCACGCTTGATGTCATTCTCCAGTGCACGCGCCAAACCACAAACTGTACTGTCCTTGATCGCATCTGCAACCGCCTTGACCGATTCAAAATCACCGTTGCTGGCGGCGGGAAATCCCGCCTCGATCACATCCACACGCATGCGTTCAAGCTGCCTCGCGATGCGCACTTTTTCTTCACGCGTCATCGAGGCGCCCGGGCTTTGCTCGCCGTCGCGCAGGGTAGTATCGAAGATGATTAATTTGTCAGTCATACTGAGGCTCCAGAAAAAATATCCGATTTAACTCAATCGGGTTCAATACATCGAATAGGCATCGAAAACGCATCATTTTCGCCACATAGAAATGCCCATATAACTTGACAGAGATCAGGCTGATGAGCTCTACTGCCGCTATGTAACTACAACGTTGTGATCACGTACGTTACAGGTGGCTTATCTTACAACAAGACAGGCCGTCTTATATAAACTGTTCAGATTTTATTAGAGGTAAGCCATGAAAAAAATATTCGTATTATTGGGTCTGGTAGCAGGATTTTCTCAATCTGCATCCGCAGCAGATTTCGCGGCATTGGGATCAGTAGGTCAAGCCAATTTCAGACTGCTATCGGAAGATTTTGGCTCGGCACTGAGCTATAAACCCGTTGCCCCAGCTGAGCCGCTCGGTATCACCGGTTTTGACATAGGTCTGGAAGTCACCAGCACCGACATATCCAAAAGTGCATCAGCCTTGACCACTGCTACCGGTGGCGCTGTTACCGCCACCAGACTGGTCGTGCCAAAACTGCATATTGCCAAAGGGTTGCCGTTTGGAATAGACGTGGCTGCATTTATTTCTTCCGTCCCAACAACCAATATCAAACTGACTGGTGCCGAATTGCGCTACGCCATCCTTAAAGGCGGCGCTGCCATTCCTGCAGTTGCAGTTCGTGCTGCAATGACTTCCATGAGTGGCGTTGATGAGCTGGACTTCAGTACGAGAAGCCTTGATATTTCCATTTCCAAAGGTTTCCTGATGCTCACCCCTTATATTGGCGCTGGCCAGGTCTGGGTAACGAGCACACCCAAAGGCACCGCTGCGGCCACATTGACGGCTGAATCATTTAACCAGAGCAAGGTGTTCGCCGGCGCCAACTTGAACCTTGGTTTACTCAACTTTGCACTGGAAGGCGACACCACCGGAGGCGCATCATCCTATAGCTTCAAATTTGGTTTCCGCTGGTAATCGATATATTTTATTGCAGCGTTTGATGTAAAAAAGCCCGGAACAATCCGGGCTTTTTTATTGAATTGACACACATTACAGGTGTCGGCAGATTCAGGTACCGGCAAACTTATGCTGCAAAGCCACACGCTTCAAATAAGCCTCGCGTGCAATCTGCACGTCTTCGAGGAAATACGGCAACTCTTTCAGCAACAGTGCCTGCGGGCCATCCACCAGCGCCTTGGCAGGTGCCGGATGGAAGTCCACCAGCACCATATTGGCGCCGGCCATTACGCCCTGCGCGGTAATATGCATCACATCCAGAATGCCATCCGGCGCGGCACTGCGCGTGCCTACCGAATGCGAAGGATCAATGCACACCGGCATACGCGTCAGCCGCTTGACCACCGGCACATGGGCAAAATCGACAAAATTTCGGTGTGGATCGCCCATATTCGTTTTCATGCCGCGCAGGCCAAACACCACATTACGGTTGCCTTCGCTGGCAAGATATTCGGCGGCATTCAGTGATTCGTCCAGCGTGATACCGAAGCCGCGCTTCAGCAATACCGGGAACTCCTGCTGGCGACCGACAATTTTCAGCAGTTCAAAATTCTGTGTATTGCGCGTGCCTATCTGCAGCATCACGCCGGTGGGGCTGCCGGTTTGCTGCAAGGCCTCGCGTATTTCTTCGAGATGGGATTCATGGGTGATCTCCATCGCGATCACCTTCATGCCATATTTCCCGGCCAGGTCGAACACATAAGGCAGGCATTTCTTGCCGTGACCCTGAAACGCATAGGGGCTGGTGCGCGGCTTGTAAGCACCCATGCGTGTGCACACCTGGCCGTTATCGCGCAGCGCCTTGAGCATGGTTTCCACATGCTCCTGATCACCCACGGCGCACAGGCCTGCAAATACATTGAGCGTGTCCTGGCCGAAACGCACGCCCTTGTATTCGAAATGCGACGGGCGCGGATCGTCAACATGGCGCCCCAGTACACGGTATTCTTCAGATACCCTCACCACGTTTTCCACACAGGGCAACGCCATCATGTCATTGATATCCAGCGCCTTGGTATTGCCGATCAGATAGATTTCGGTCAGTGTTTTCTCGCTGCCGCGCTCAACATGCACGCGCGTATTGATGCCTTCCAGGCTGGCCAGAAAATTAGTCAGCTGCTGGTACGCTGCACCCTGCTGATCGGTATTGGAAGCCAAGATCAAAATCATAAATACACCTCATTCAGTTTATGCTCACAGCCCGCACTTGATTCTACGAATAATAAAAATATTCAATATAATCAATAAGTTATATTTGCATACAAAAGAGATCCGCTACGCTGATTTGCGCGACAGAATAGACCATTGCTGCGCCCACTGCGCCATCGGTTCACGCGTAAATCCGCTTTTACCAAATTGCTGCCAGCGCCCGACGACATGGCACACCAGCAAGTTTGCATAGGCACTGATATCGATATTGGTGTCCAACTCGCCCTGGCTGGAGGCAATGCGCAACGACTGCTTCAGGGTCGTTTCGATGCGATCGAGAAACTGGTTGATGCGCAATTGCAGCCGCTCATCCTCGTTGACCAGCGCATCGCCGATCAGTACCCGCGTCATGCCGCGATTTTTCTGTGCAAAACCGAGCAGCAAAGCGAGGACAGCTTCGACCTGTTTCATGCCGCTACTTTCGTCGACCGTAATTTTGGTGACCAGCCCGAAGATGGTCTGCTCGATAAACTCGATCAAGCCTTCAAACATTTGCGCCTTGCTGGCAAAGTGACGATACAGCGCAGCCTCGGAGATATCCAGTCTGGCAGCGAGAGCAGCGGTTGTTATCTTTTCGCTTTTCGGCTGCTCCAGCATCTCGGCAACAGTTTGTAATATTTGCAGCTTGCGTTCACCCGGTTTGGTCGCCATATTTTTCTTTCATCTGATTGACTTGATTGTCAGGCCGAAATGCGCAACCGCGCCATTGCCCGCGGCAGTTCCATCACGGTACGAATTTTCACATCCACATAAGCCGGTGCGCGCGGTGTGGCATTCACCCATACCGTATGCATCCCGAGTCGCTTGGCAGCCCGCAGGTTCTCTGCCGCGTCTTCCACCATGACACACTGCGCCGGCTTCAGCTTATGTTTGCGCAGCAAGCGCATAAAACCCGCAATACTGGGCTTGGGCTGAAAGCGCGTGTGCTCGATGGCAAACAGGTCTTCGAACAAATCTTCCACCCGCAATAATTTTAATACCGCCCGTGCATAATGCTGCGGTGCGTTGGAAAACACCAGCTTTCTACCCGGCAAGCGCTGCAACACCTGGCGCAGTTGCGGCTCGTGTACCACCATCTGCGGCAACCCGGGAAACTGGTGGGTATGCCATAAAAAATGATCCGGGTCAGTACCATGATGCCGCATCATGCCGTGCAAAGTGGCGCCATAACGCTGCCAGTAATCGATACGCAATTTATTTGCCGCCTGCTCGTCCAGTTGCAGATGCTGCTGCAGATAGGCGGTCATGCTGCGGTTGATATGCGGAAAGATGTGGGGAGTAGCATTATGAAGAGTATTGTCCAGATCAAAAATCCAGACCAGTTTGCTCATTTGCTTTTAATCAAGGTACCCACACCCTCATCCGTCAAAATCTCCAGCAACAGTGCATGCTCTACGCGCCCATCAATTATGTGCACCGATTTGACCCCGCTACGTGCGGCATCCAGTGCAGAACCAATCTTGGGCAACATACCGCCAGACAAAGTGCCATCCGCCACCAACTCATCAATCTGCTTCGGGGTCAGGCCGGTAAGCAAATTACCGTCTTTATCCAGTACACCGGGGGTATTGGTAAGCAGGACTAATTTTTCAGCCTTTAACACCTCTGCCAGTTTGCCTGCAACCACGTCGGCATTAATATTCAGTGTTTCTGAATCGGCACCCACACCTATGGGTGCAATCACCGGAATAAAATCGCCCGAATCCAGAAAGCTGATGATAGAAGGATCAATCGAGCTGATCTCGCCCACCAGCCCGATATCCAGCATCTTGCCCGGTTCCTCGGTACTCTCCAGCATCATTTTGTTGGCGCGGATAAATGCACCATCCTGCCCGGTCAGGCCAACCGCCTTGCCGCCATAACGATTGATCAGGTTGACGATGTCCTTGTTGACCTTGCCCAGCACCATTTCGACCACGTCCATGGTTTCTTCGTCGGTGACGCGCATGCCCTGCACAAACTCACCCGCCTTGCCCACGCGCTTGAGCAAGTCGTTGATCTGCGGACCGCCGCCATGCACCACCACCGGATTCATGCCGACCAGCTTGAGCAATACCACATCGCGTGCAAATCCTTCCTGCAGCCTGGGGTCGGTCATCGCATTACCACCGTATTTAATCACGATGGTCTTGTCGAAAAAACGCTGAATATAGGGCATGGCCTCAGACAGGGTATGTGCCTTCTGTGCGGCGGTGGCTGCGGTAAGAGTCATCATTTTTCCTTCATAAATCAGTGCCGCATTTTAACCCAGAAACGATAAATTTCATCAGTAAAAGCGTGCACACCCCTTGGGTTATCTGCTCTGAATCAGTATAGTAATGCGATCATCAGGGTACTGGCATGAATCAAGTCGACACGAAAGAACACAAGCTAACGCTGGCAGAGGTGCTGGGCATGCTGATCAGTGACGGCATGCTTGAGCAATCCCAGGCTGACACCTTAATCGCCGCGCGGCGCGGGCAACGCCATGACAGCCACCCGCTGACGCTGATTGCCGAACAGAACTGGCGCTCTGCCACCCCGCCCAATAAACATTTGCATGTGGAAGCCCTGGCAGAATGGCTGGCACAGCGTACCGGCCTTGGCTATTTTCACATCGACCCGCTCAAGATTGACTTCACTACCGTCACCGACATCATGTCGAGTGACTATGCCGCGCGTTTCGGCATTCTGCCGGTACAGGTGAGCGCAAGCGAAGTCGTGATTGCAACCTCGGAGCCTTTCTTGCGCGAGTGGGAAAATGTCATCAAACCCATATTGCGCAAGGATATCCGCCGCGTGGTCGCATCGCCCGCCGATATCAGCCGCTATCTGGTCGAGTTTTACAATCTGGCGCGCTCGGTTAAAAGCGCCGAGAAGAACAATCGCGGCGGCACCTCCGGCCAGGCCTCCTTTGAACAGCTGGTTGAGATCGGCAAGAGCAACCGCCAGTTTGATGCCAACGACCAGAACATCGTGCATATCGTGGACTGGCTGTGGCAGTACGCGTTCGAGCAGCGCGCCTCGGACATCCACATCGAGCCCAGGCGCGAGCTCGGCATCGTCCGTTTCCGCATCGACGGCATCTTGCATCAGGTTTATCAGGTACCCATGTCGGTGATGACCGCGATGACCAGCCGTATCAAAGTGATGGGGCGCATGGATCTGGTCGAGAAACGCCGCCCGCAGGATGGCCGCATTAAAACCCGCACCGCCGACGGACAGGAAGTGGAACTGCGCCTGTCGACGCTGCCGACAGCGTTTGGCGAAAAACTGGTGATGCGGATTTTCGACCCTGAGGTACTGGTGCGTGATTTTGCCGAACTGGGATTTTCAGATGAAGACCTGACCCGCTGGCACAAGATGACAGAGCAGCCCAACGGCATAATTCTCGTCACCGGGCCAACCGGCTCGGGTAAAACCACCACGTTGTACTCTACCCTTAAACAGCTGGCCACCCCCGAAGTGAACGTCTGCACCATCGAAGATCCGATTGAAATGGTGGAGGGCTCATTCAACCAGATGCAGGTGCAGCACGGCCTCGATCTGGGATTTGCCGACGGTGTGCGCGCGTTGATGCGGCAAGACCCCGACATCATCATGATCGGCGAGATCCGCGATCTGGAGACCGCCGAAATGGCGATCCAGGCGGCACTCACCGGCCACCTCGTGCTGTCCACCCTGCACACCAATGATGCACCTTCCGCGATTACCCGTCTGCTCGACCTCGGCGTGGCACCCTTTATGATCAACGCCACGCTGCTCGGCGTAATGGGGCAACGGCTGGTGCGTACCCTGTGTCCGCATTGCAAAAAACCCATGCCGCTGGAAGAGAGTGAAACTGAACAATGGAATGAACTGGTGTCGCCGTGGAAAGCCAACCCACCCGCGCAAATTCATCAGCCGGCGGGCTGCCTTGAATGCCGTATGACAGGCTACAAGGGACGCGTCGGCATTTACGAAATATTACTGATGTCCCCAGCCTTGCGCAAGCTCGTCACCCCCACCACCGACATCGCCCCGCTGCGTGAACAGGCCAGCAAAGAGGGGATGAAACCCTTGCGTATTTCAGGTGCGTTGAAAGTGGCAAATGGTTTGACTACGCTGGAGGAAGTTGTAAGGGTAGCGCCGCCGGCAAGCCAGCCTTGAATCCAGATTTTCGCTCGTGTTAATAAAAAAGCCCCTGAAATTCGGGGCTGTATAACAATTCTTTACGTTTTATATCTCAGATGGCTCTCAAAACGGAATGTCATCATCAAAATTGTCAAAATTACTTTTTGCCGGAGCCGCAGCTTTGCTGGCAGATGGTGCAGATGAAGACCCGGATGCCGGTGCTTTTTCCACCACTTCAAAGCTGCTGCCACCCGCGGATTTTCCGCCCAGCATCGTCATTTCATTGACGATGACTTCTGTTGTATAGCGCGTAACGCCATCCTTTTCCCACTTGCGGGTTTGCAGCTTACCTTCGATATAAACCTGCGAACCCTTTTTAAGATACTCGCCGGCAATTTCGGCCAGACGGCGATAAAAAACCAGGTTGTGCCATTCAGTTTTTTCCTGCTTTTCGCCAGATTTGTCTTTCCAGTTTTCCGAGGTAGCAAGCGCAGCGTTTGTCACTGCTTCTCCGTTTGGCATATAACGCGTCTCCGGATCTTTGCCCAGACGACCGATTAAAATTACTTTATTTACCGACATGTCATACCCCTTTCAATAATTGCTCGACGCTTGCTTCATCAAAACCGCCTGTCTCTACCTTGATGCTGGCCATTTGTTCTTCTGCCACGACCATTACTTCCCTCACACCCTTAATTTGCATCAACCGGCTCTGCAGGAGCCGCGCTGCTGGCTCATCCATGGCAGGCAGCGGATAGAGTCTGGTGCGCACTGCGGCGGGCGGCTGCATACCGCCAGCCACCAGCAGCCATGATATTAACAGCACAATGGCGAATATCAATACTGCGTTGCCACCGAAGTGCTCCATCAAAAATCCACCGGCTGTTGCACCGACAAAAGCACCCAGGAATTGTACGCTGCTATAGACGCCCATCGCAGTGCCTTTTGCAGCAAGCGGTGCCGTTTTGCTGATCAGCGAAGGCAGCATGGCCTCCAGTAAATTGAACGCGACAAAAAACAACAGCAGCGCAACGGATACACTCAATACGCTGCCATGAAATAGCATAAGTGTCAGCTGAGCCAGCGCCGCCAGGGCTATGGCGCCGATAAACACCTCTTTGGCCCTGGATTTCCTGTCCGCAAATATCATCGGTGGAATCATCAATACAAAAGCCAGCAACATCACCGGCAGATAAACTTTCCAGTGGTATGCCTCATGCAGGCCGTCATTTTTCAGCAGAAATGGCACTTGCATAAATACCGACATCAAGATCGCGTGCAGTGAAAAAATACCAAAGTCCAGGCGCAGCAAATCCTTGTTGCGCAACACTTCCCCCAGTCGTTTTCCATTCGCTTCCGTATCGGTATGAAACCGGGTGATCGCCGGGCTGGGAATAAAAAATGCGACGACCAGCATGGCAATCACGGCCAGCACTGCGGTCATAATAAAAATTCCGGACATGCCAATACGCGCATAAAGCAACGGTGACAGCACCATGGACAAGGCAAAGCTCACGCCTATCGTCATGCCTATCATGGCCATTGCCTTGGTACGATGATCCTCGCGTGTGAGGTCTGCAGTTAATGCCATGACCGCCGCATTGATAGCACCTGCACCCTGAATCGTTCTTCCGGCAATGATCCAGTAAATATTGTCCGCCGAAGCCGCGACCAGGCTGCCAATTGCGAATAAAATCAAGCCGATGTAAATTACCGGTTTGCGTCCGTAGTGGTCTGACAGCCAACCCGCCGGGATTTGCAGGATGGCCTGGGTTAAACCATAAGCGCCCAGGGCAACGCCAATCAGCAAATGGCTTTCGCCACCCGGCAGGTGTTCGGCATAGAGCGCGAATATTGGCAAAATTATAAATAGCCCCAACATACGCAATCCATACACGCTGGCCAGGCCGATACTGGCACGGAGTTCAGTCGGGGACATGGAGTCCGCGATTTTTATCCCGGAATTTTCACCTTGAATGATCGAATCTTGTCCAGCCAGCATATTTGATGTTTGGGTACATACAGAAAGTCGCGTATATTAGCAGGTTTAGCGGATCCGACGAAAGCCTGGCCCTGATGTTTCATACCCGAGGGGTTCAAAAACCTCTGCCAACCGCAGGGCACAAGAACCTCTGTGAGGTAAATTCGGGGGGTAATCGCGCAGATTTTTGCGAGGTGGGCAATAAAGCTGCCCATACCTGCGAAACCCAATCGTTTTGCAGGGGTGATTCAGTACCGGCATAACATGAAAGTTAGCCTACGCTGAAGCTTCGTTTTGAGCAGAAGTGGCGTAACTATTCATACACACGACTGAACAAAGTACCCATACAAAACAAAATACAAGCGAGGGCGCTCGTCAACTTATGAATCATCAGGGCTCAAATGGAAAGTATTAGAATACGCGGCGCACGCACGCATAACCTCAAAAACATCAACCTTGATTTACCGCGCAACAAGCTGGTGGTAATCACAGGTTTATCCGGCTCAGGCAAATCCTCTCTTGCATTTGACACCCTGTATGCCGAAGGACAACGGCGCTATGTCGAATCATTGTCCTCCTACGCGCGCCAGTTTCTGCAGTTGATGGCCAAACCTGATGTGGACTTAATTGAAGGCTTGTCGCCGGCGATTGCTATCGAACAGAAAGCCACTTCGCACAACCCTCGTTCCACTGTCGGCACCGTGACTGAAATTCACGATTATCTGCGCTTGCTGTTCGCGCGCGCAGGCGACCCATATTGCCCGGAACATGACATTGTACTGCGCGCACAAAGTATTTCGCAGATGGTTGATCATGTACTGGAAATGCCTGAAGGTACACGCATCATGATCCTTTCACCGCTGGTCGTTGAGCGCAAGGGAGAGCAGCTGGAGCTATTTGATGAGTTGCGTGCACAAGGTTTTGTGCGCCTGCGCGTGAATGGCAAGGTATATGAGATGGATAGCCTGCCAGCGTTGCAAAAGAACAAGAAGCACACTGTTGAAATCGTGGTGGACAGGCTGAAAGTGAGCGCTGACAGCAAGCAGCGACTGGCGGAATCATTCGAGACCGCTTTGCGCCATGCTGATGGCCGCGCACTGGCGGTGGAAATGGATAGCGGCAAGGAGCATCTTTTTTCAGCCAAATTTGCCTGTCCGATATGCAATTATTCTTTACAGGAACTCGAGCCACGCCTGTTCTCGTTTAACAGCCCGATGGGTGCATGTCCCAAATGCGATGGCTTGGGAAATATCAGCTTTTTTGATCCCAAACGTATCGTAGCCTTCCCGCAATTATCGCTGAGTTCAGGTGCTATTAAGGGCTGGGATAGACGCAACCAGTTTTATTTCCAGATGCTGGACAGCCTCGCGCGATTTTATGATTTTGATCTGGAGCGCCCGTTTGAAAGCCTGCCTGACAAGATTCAGCAAATCATCTTATATGGCAGCGGCAAGGAGCAAGTACCGTTCAGCTATCTCAACGAACGTGGCAAACCCACGTTGCGCGAACATAGTTTTGAAGGCATCGTTCACAATCTTGAAAGACGCTACAAGGAAACCGAATCACCCACCGTACGCGAGGAGCTGGCGAAGTTTCTCAATAACTGCAGCTGTACGGAATGCAATGGCACGCGTTTACGCCTTGAGGCTCGGCATGTAAAAGTTGCTGATCATGCCATTTACCAGTTAAGTGCGCTGCCCCTGAAGCAGGCGCTGACTTTCTTTCAGAATGTACAGCTGCCAGGCAATAAGCAGACGATTGCAGAAAGGATCGTGCAGGAAATTGTCAGCCGCCTTACCTTCCTCAACAATGTCGGTCTGGATTATTTATCGCTGGATCGCTCAGCGGAAACACTCTCCGGTGGCGAAGCGCAGCGCATCCGACTAGCTTCACAGATAGGCTCTGGCCTGACCGGTGTAATGTATGTGTTGGACGAGCCATCTATTGGCCTGCATCAACGTGACAATAGTCGCCTGCTCGATACACTGAAGCGCTTGCGCGACATGGGCAATAGCGTGATTGTGGTGGAGCACGATGAAGATGCAATACTCGCTGCCGATCATGTGGTGGACATGGGGCCGGGTGCGGGTGAACATGGGGGAACGATTATTGCCCAGGGCACACCCGACGAAGTTTGCGCCAACTCGCAATCACTCACCGGAGACTACTTGATGGGACGGCGCAGCATTAGCTCGCCAAAAAAGTATCGCGCTCCAGATCCGGAGCGGATGCTGGTGATAAAAGGTGCAAGTGGCAATAACCTCAAAGATGTCACGCTGGATTTGCCGGTAGGCTTGATGGTTTGCGTAACAGGCGTTTCCGGCTCGGGAAAATCCACGCTGATCAACGACACACTGTATCCCGCAGTTGCGCAGCATTTATACGGCAGCAATACCGAACCCGCGCCTTATGCCGAAATTAGCGGACTGGAGTTTTTCGACAAGGTAATCAACGTAGACCAGTCTCCAATCGGTCGCACACCGCGCTCCAATCCAGCCACTTACACCGGCCTGTTCACACCCATACGCGAGTTGTTTGCCGGGGTACCGCAGGCACGCGAACGTGGCTACGGGCCGGGACGCTTCTCTTTTAACGTAAAGGGTGGGCGCTGCGAGTCATGCCAGGGAGATGGCGTCATCAAAGTTGAAATGCACTTCCTGCCTGATGTCTATGTGGATTGCGATGTATGCCACGGCAAACGCTATAACCGCGAATCGCTGGAGGTGCAATACAAGGGCAAGAACATCCATGAAATACTTTGCATGACCGTTGAACAGGCACACGCATTTTTTGAGCCTGTTCCCATCATTGCGCGCAAGCTGCAAACGCTGCTTGATGTAGGCCTGGGGTACATAACGCTGGGACAAAGCGCCACCACGCTCTCAGGCGGTGAAGCACAGCGTGTAAAACTGTCGCTGGAACTTTCCAAACGCGATACCGGGCGCACTCTGTATATCCTTGATGAGCCCACCACCGGCCTGCACTTCCATGACATAGCCTTGCTACTGAAGGTCATCCATAAACTGCGCGATCAGGGCAACACCTTGGTTGTAATCGAACATAATCTTGATGTAATCAAGACTGCAGACTGGATTATTGACCTCGGACCGGAAGGAGGCGTGGGCGGAGGACATATTATTGCGCAGGGTTCACCCAAGGATATTGCGGCGAATCCTGATAGCGTAACCGGGGAGTATTTAAAGCCGGTACTTGCAAAGAAGATATAGGAATGCACTGACGTGTGACAGGTTGAAGAATACCTGTTGTGCGCACAATGTATATTTATATAATTATCTTACTTGCAAAAACAAAAAGCCGGATTACTCCGGCTTTTTTATTGCTACAAGAATAATACTGATACTTATTCGGTAATGTCTTCAACTGCTTCGATATCAGCTGGTCGATCCATCAGTTCAATCAATGCCATAGGCGCGTTGTCGCCTTTACGTAATCCAAACTTCAGAATGCGCGAGTAACCGCCATTACGTGCAGCATAACGTGGCCCCAACTCGTCAAACAATTTAGTCACAATTTCACGATCACGCAAACGGGCAAATGCCAGACGACGATTGGCCAGACTTGGGTTCTTGCCCAATGTCAGAATTGGCTCAGCAACACGGCGCAGTTCTTTGGCTTTTGGCAAAGTGGTTTTAATAGCTTCATGACGCAGTAATGATACTGTCATGTTACGCAACATAGCCAAACGATGGCTGCTGGTGCGATTTAGTTTTCTTAATCCTAGACGATGACGCATGATTTTCCTTTCTTACTGCTCAACTGGCGCAGGCCAGTTATCTAATTTCATACCAAGCGAAAGGCCATGCTCCGCCAGTACCTGCTTGATTTCATTCAATGATTTACGTCCAAGATTAGGCGTACGCAGCAGATCGGATTCATTGTGCTGAATCAAGTCGCCTATATAATGTATGCTTTGAGCCTTGAGGCAATTTGAAGAGCGTGGAGTCAACTCCAGATCATCAACCGGACGCAGTAACAATGGATCAATCTTGGGTGCCTGCGGTTTCTCAACCGGAGTAGGTGTACCCTCAAGTTCGGCAAACACCAGGAACTGATCAACCAGGATGCGGGCCGCGTATCGAATCGCTTCTTCAGGATCAATTGCACTATTGGTTTCAATATCCAGAACCAGTTTGTCCAAGTCAGTACGCTGCTCGACACGCGCACTTTCAACTGCATAACTGACACGGAAAACCGGGCTGAATGAAGCGTCCAAAGCAATATGACCAACTGGACGAGTCATTCCTGGAACCTGGCGAGAAATGGCGGATACGTAACCACGACCCTTTTCAACCTTGATTTCCATATCCAGCTTACCACCAGCAGTAAGATGAGCAATCACATGAGTCGGATTGACCACATCAGTATCTGCATTGGTTTCAATATCGCCCGCAGTAACAACGCCGGCACCTGACTTATTCAGGCGCAATGTTGCTTCCGTAGCATTGTGCAGTTTCAGCACCAAACCTTTAAGGTTCAACAGGATTTCAACAACATCTTCCTGCACGCCATCAATGGATGAGTACTCATGCAAAACGCCCGCAATCTTTACTTCAGTTACTGCATAGCCAGGCATCGATGACAGCAGTATGCGACGCAAAGCATTACCCAGCGTGTGACCATAACCGCGTTCGAAGGGCTCCATCACCACTTTAGCCTGAGTGGGAGAAATTCTTTGCACGTCAATAATACGTGGCTTTAAAAAATCATTTTTTGACATATTCGACTCCGAGTGGATTACTTGGAATACAATTCAACGATCAAGTGCTCGTTAATTGTCGCAGGCAATTCTGAACGTTGTGGCTGCGCTTTGAAAGTACCCTTCATCGCCTTTGCATCCATATCAATCCACTCAGGGAAGCCACGCTGTTCAGCGGCGGCCAGAGAAGATTTCAAACGCAGATGATTTTTAGACTTTTCAGCAACCTCAATAACGTCACCAGGACGAACCTGGTAAGAAGGAATATTCACACGCTTACCATTTACCAGGATCGAGTTATGACGCACAACTTGACGAGCTTCGGAACGTGAAGCACCAAATCCCATACGATAGGTCACATTATCCAAACGAGATTCAAGCATCTGCAGCAGATTTTCACCTGTAATGCCACGCTCCTGGTCTGCTCGTTTAAAAGTCAAACGGAATTGACCTTCCATCATGCCGTAAATACGACGTACTTTTTGCTTTTCACGCAACTGGCCACCGTACTCGGATTGACGGGTATTTTTCTTCTGTCCGTGCTGACCAGGCGGATAAGCACGACGCTCAACCGCACATTTATCGGTAAAACACTTTTCGCCCTTCAGGAATAACTTTTCACCTTCACGGCGACACTGACGGCATTTTGCATCAAGATTTCTAGCCAAGATCTATGCTCCAAATATTTAGATACGACGCTTTTTCGGCGGACGG
>k87-157108_pt1 | contig 14260 bp, 16 predicted proteins | sample MGYA00084030_6733316 | MGnify analysis MGYA00084030 | reverse complement strand
GGGTCAATTGCTGGTTTCGGTGGATCCTCGCCCGTACGAATATCGCATCGAACAGGCCAAAGCTAAGCTTGATCAAGTTGATCAAGCCATCAGTGGCGCGGGGACTCAAGTACACGCCGCCCGCGCCGAGCTGCGCATGCGCCAGTCTCAGCAGGAAAACGTCCAGCTACGCCTAGATCGGATGCGCGAACTGCGCAAAACCGATGCGGTATCTCAATCGGTTATTGATGATACAGAAAATGCGCTAAAGAGCGCCGAAGAAGGGGTTCGAATTGCCGAGACGCACGTTCAGCAGGCCATCATTCAGGTCGGCGAAAAAGGCAGCAGCAACGAGAAGGTTCGCGAAGCCACGGCAGCTTACAACCAGTTGCAGCTGGATCTTTCTCACACCAAGATCGTGTCGCCCTGCAATGGTAGGGTGGCTAATTTAGAGCTCCAGCCGGGCGAGCTGGTGCAGCCGGGTCGTCCCTTGTTCACTGTGGTGTGTAACGAGCGATTCTGGGTTTACGCCAACTTCAAGGAAACCGAGCTGATTCGGATTCGTCCCGGTCAGCCTGCCACGATCAAGGTAGATATGTATCCGGGGCAGGAGTTTCACGGCGTTGTCCAGAACCTGGGCGCCGGTAGTGGTACCGCGTTCTCGCTGTTACCGCCGGAGAATGCGACCGGTAACTGGGTGAAAGTCACGCAGCGTGTGCCGGTGCGTATTCTGATTACTGACCTGCGTGAGGAATTTCCATTGCGCGTAGAAATCAGCGCCGAAGCTACCGTGGACACCGGTAAAGGCGAAACGCCCATCGGCTACCCGTACAATCATCCCAAGACAGTTACCGAGGCGGTGAACAGCCCGATGAGCGCCGCCGCCACAAGCGGCGCCAGTGAGCTTGCTCAAGCGGCAGCTAAATAACTTCAGAGGATGGGGCGAGCTTACCATTCCTCCTCTAGATTGACTGGATTCGCGGTAACATGGGGCCTTCTGGCCCCTTTTTTGTCGGAGGTGTGAGATGACGGATAAAGTCGAGAAAAGCGATGAAGATTGGCGGGCTCAGCTGACGCCAGAGCAATATCTCGTCACTCGTCAGAAAGGCACAGAGCCGGCTTTTGCCGGGCTCTACACGGATTGTGAAGACGCCGGCGTGTATCGTTGCGCGTGTTGTCACCAGGCCTTATTTAGCTCGGATGCCAAGTATCACTCTGGCAGCGGCTGGCCAAGTTTTTTTCGACCGATTAGCAGCAATGCGCTGCGTACGGTCGAGGATGTTAGCCATGGTATGCGTCGTATCGAGGTAGTGTGCGCTCGCTGTGATGCCCACTTGGGCCACGTTTTTCCGGATGGCCCGAAGCCCACCGGTTTACGCTATTGCATTAACTCGGTGGCGATTGATTTGGGGAAGCAAGGCGACTAACAGGCGGCGGGTTTCGCTTCGCCATCGAGCAAGGCTATACTGCCGCGTTTAAACGAATCGCTTTGATTGACCGAGTCGGACCAACCGGAATGCCCGTGATGACCCTCCAAACGACGCCGCCAACGTTCCAGGATTTAATTCTGGCTCTGCAAGCTTATTGGGCTGAGCAGGGTTGCGCACTTCTCCAGCCGCTGGATATGGAGGTGGGTGCGGGAACCTTTCACCCCGCCACGTTTCTGCGAGCGATCGGTCCTGAGCCGTGGAATGTGGCTTATGTGCAGCCGTCGCGCCGCCCGGCCGATGGTCGTTATGGCGAGAACCCCAACCGCCTGCAACACTACTATCAATTTCAAGTGTTGATGAAGCCCTCACCGCTTAATATCCAGGAGCTATACATCGGCTCGCTGCGCCGTTTGGGCATCGATCCGCTGATCCACGACATTCGCTTTGTTGAGGATAACTGGGAGTCGCCGACCCTGGGTGCCTGGGGTCTGGGTTGGGAGGTCTGGCTCAACGGCATGGAGGTCACTCAGTTCACCTATTTTCAGCAGGTGGGGGGCTTGGATTGCCGGCCGGTGAGTGGTGAAATCACCTACGGTTTAGAGCGTATCGCCATGTATTTGCAGGGTGTCGAAAGTGTTTATGATCTCACCTGGGCCGTCGGTCCGGCGGGTCGTGTGAGTTATGGCGACATCTATTTGCAGAATGAGCGGGAGATGTCGCAATTCAATTTTGAGCTGGCAGACACCGCCGCCTTGCTGCGAGCCTTTGATCAATATGAGGCGGATTGTCATCGCTTGGCGTCGATGGGGCTAGCCTTGCCGGCTTACGAAATGGTCATCAAAGCTTCGCATTCCTTCAATTTGCTGGATGCCCGTGGCGCCCTGTCCGTGACCGAGCGCCAGCGTTTTATCCTGCGGGTGCGAACGCTGGCGCGCGCCGTGGCGCAAACCTATTACGAAGGTCGAGAGCACCTCGGGTTCCCCTTGCTGCGAGCCAAGGAGGCCGACCATGGTTGAATGTCATGACTTCTTGGTTGAGCTGGGCACCGAAGAATTACCGCCGAAGACGTTGCGCACCTTAGAAACGGCATTAGCGACGGCTATTTCTGAGGGGCTCACCGCCTGCGAATTAAGCTTTCAATCCGTGAAGAGCTTTGCTACGCCCCGTCGTTTGGCGGTGTGCGTACAAAAATTGGCGGCTTTGCAGCCGGATCGCTGGGTGGAGCGTCGCGGTCCGGCCGTTGCCGCTGCATTCAAACCGGATGGCCAAGCCACTCCGGCGGCCGAAGGCTTTGCCCGTACCTGTGGCGTGACTGTTGGCGAGCTCGATCGCCTGCGTACCGACAAGGGTGAGTGGTTGTTCTATAAACAGCTACAAAAAGGTGGCGCCGTCGCAGACGTGCTGCCGAGCATTGTTGAGGTCGCCCTAAAGGCTCTGCCGATCCCCCGGCCGATGCGCTGGAGTGATAAAGAAGAAGCCTTCATCCGCCCGGCCCATTGGCTGGTGATGCTTTATGGTGAGACGGTGATCCCCTGTACTTTACTGGGGTTGACGGCTGATCGGATCACTCGTGGGCATCGTTTCCACGCGCCAGACCCTATCGCGCTCAGCCAGCCAGCCGATTATGAGCGGGCGCTGATGGCCGTCAACGTAGTCGCCGATTCGCGCCGCCGTCGTCAGCGTATCGAGACGCTGATCAGCGAGGCGGCTGCTCAATACGATGCTGCGCCGGTGCTGGATGACGCCTTGCTGGAAGAGGTGACCGCCTTGGTGGAGTGGCCCGTCGCTGTGGTGGCGCAATTCGATAAACGTTTTCTGGAACTGCCGGCAGAGATGATTATCGCAACTCTGCAAGGCCATCAGCGCTACTTCCCGTTGCGTGATCGCGCCGGCAAATTGCTGGCGCAGTTTATTACCATCAGCAACGTGCAAAGCCGCGATCCTAACCAAGTGCGCGCCGGCAATGAACGCGTGGTTCGGCCGCGACTGACCGATGCCGAATTTTTCTATCGTCAGGATCTAAAACAACCCTTGTCGGAACGGGCCTTGCGTTTGAAGGACGTAACCTTCGAAAAGCGCTTGGGGACCGTGGCCGAGCGGTGCGCCCGCATCGCTAGTTTGGCCGAAGTTATTGCTGGCCAGATTGCCGCCGGTTCGGCTGATGTAGTACAAGCTGCCCGATTGGCCAAAGCGGATTTGCTCAGTGGTGTGGTGGGCGAGTTTCCGGAGCTGCAAGGCATTATGGGCAGCTATTACGCCTTGGCCCAGGGCGAATCGGCCGCGGTCGCCACCGCTATCCGCGAACATTATTTGCCTCGACATGCGGGTGACGCACTACCCGTCACCCCGGCGGGCCAAGTGCTGGCACTGGCGGACAAATTGGACGCGCTGGCAGGCATTTTTGCTGTCGGTGAGCGACCCACTGGCGAGAAGGATCCCTACGGCTTGCGCCGTGCCGCCATCGGTCTGCTGCGCATACTGATTGAAGGCGAGCTTGATCTGGATTTACGAGAGGTCGTCGCCCAGGCAGTTAGCCTGCAACCCGTGCCGACGAGTAACGAGACCACTGAGGCGGTATTCGATTTTGTTATGGAACGTTTGCGGGCTTATTGCCAGGATGCGGCGATTCGTCACGACAGCTTTGCGGCCGTGCTGGCCGTACACCCACGCTCTCCGGTCGATTTTATGCGTCGCCTGCAAGCCGTTGAGCGGTTTCGTTCGCTGCCAGAAAGTGACGCCCTGTCAGCGGCAAACAAGCGGATACACAATATTCTGCGGCGCACGGGAGAGGCCAACAAGTTACCGACTCTTCGCGGCGAATCATTAGAGGCAGCGGCCGAACAAGCACTTTTCCAACGGCTGTCGGAGTTGAAACCTCAAGTCGAGGCCGCCTTGGCGCGTCGGGACTATCAGGAGGCTTTGCTGACTTTGGCGGGGTTGCGGGAGACGGTGGATCGCTTTTTCGAAGAGGTGCTGGTGATGGCGGAGGATGCGGAGGTACGCCTCAACCGCCTGGCTTTGCTCGCCACCATCCAGGCCCTATTCCTGAACGTGGCGGATATCTCTTGTCTGCAGAACAACTAATCATCCTGGATCGGGACGGAGTGATTAATCGGGACCGCCGCGATTACGTCAAAACCCTGGAAGAATGGGTACCGCTGCCCGGCAGTCTGGAGGCTATCGCTGCCCTCTCGCGGGCGGGCTACCGAGTGGCTATTGCCAGTAATCAATCGGGAATCGCCCGCAGCATTTATAGCGCCGCTGTGGTTCATGCCGTTCATGCGGAGATGCAGCGGCGGTTGGCGACCTTGGGTTGCCGGGCAGAGGTGGGATTGTATTTCTGCCCGCATCAGCCGGAGGATAATTGCGGCTGCCGCAAACCGAAGCCCGGGTTGTTGACCGCCATCGGTGAATCGCTCGGTGTCTCGTTGACGGGGGTGCCAATGGTCGGCGATGCTCTGCGTGACGTCCAGGCGGCACAAGCCGTAGGCGCTCGACCTTTTTTGGTTCGTACCGGCCACGGCTTTGAGACCCTGCGGCAGCATGGGCCACTGCCCGGAGTGGACGTTTTTGATGACTTGTTGGCCTTTACTCGTGACTGGTTGAGCAGAGGTAACTAATGCCTAACGCCGCAGAAGATAACCTGGTCCAACTAATCCGCTCGCTGTTGTATTACGGGGTGCTGATTTTGTCGGCGTTGCTCTGGGGCGTGGTTATCCTGAGTTTGGCGCCGTTGCTGCCGTTTTCTGGTCGCTATACCCTGTCCAAATACTGGCAGACCTTCCAGCTCGGCGCTATTCGCGTGATTTGTGGTCTCGAATACCGTGTTGAAGGGGCTGAGCATCTGCGGCCCGGACCGATGGTGATTCTTGCCAAGCACGAAGCAACCTACGAAACATTTGTTTTGCCTACCATCATACCGACGCCGCTGATTTGGGTGCTGAAGCGGGAATTGCTGCGTATCCCTTTTTTCGGTTGGGGTCTGGCCACTACCGATCCGATTGCCATTAACCGGGGGGATGCTCGGCAGGCGCTTAAAGATGTCATTGCTCAAGGCTTGGATCGTTTGGCGCGAGGTCGAGCGGTGTTGATTTTTCCTCAAGGCACCCGGATTTTACCTGGCCAATCGGGAAAATACGCGGGCAGTGGCAGTTTGCTGGCGCACAAGGCGGGTGTGCCCGTGCTACCCATTGCTCACAATGCGGGTGACTATTGGGTTCGCCATCGACTGATTATTCGTCCGGGGACGGTCTGCTTCCGCATTGGTCCGGTGATCGACAGTAAAGAATTATCCAGCGCCGAGATTAATCGACGGGCAGAAGCTTGGATTGAAAGCGCCGTCCAGGAAATACGATCAAATCATCCGCCGACCTGATATTTAACCAAAACCAGGGCTTCGCGAGTCGCGGTATGGGCAGGTATACTGGCGGTTTTAGCTGGCCGCACAGTCGCGGCGAACGTGTAAGGGCACAACGATACCATGACCCAATTGATGGAATTTGCTGAAAATCACCCCTACCTGGTGGGTTTATTCACCACTCTTCTGATTACCTATGTGGTGATGGAGGCGTGGTTGCAATCAAGCCGCAAAGGCGTCAGTCCCGCCGAGGCTACGCGGTTGATTAATCAACAGGATGCCGTGGTCATCGATATCCGCGACGTCGCGGAATACAAAAGAGGCCACATCCTCAACGCCCGTAACATCCCTTTGGCCCAACTGGATAAGCAGCTTGAGCAGTTGCGTGCAAATCAAGACAAGCCTCTGGTGATTTGCTGCAACACCGGTGCCTCCGCTGTAGCCTACGCCAATCAGCTAAAAAAAGCCGGATTTAACCAGGTGCACGTCCTTCAGGGGGGTATTGCTGCCTGGAGTGAGGCCAACTTACCTTTGGAAAAGCGCAAATGAGGGCTTACTGACGCATGCCTGTAAAGGTTTGGATGTACAGCACAGGTTCTTGTCCTTATTGCATCCGAGTACGAAGTCTACTTCGAGGTAAGGGCATCGACTTCCAGGAAGTTCGGGTCGATCTGCAACCCCAGCGCCGCGCAGAAATGCGCGCACGCACGGGGCGCGACACCGTTCCTCAGGTTTTTGTTGACGACCTTCACCTTGGCGACTGTGATGGCTTGCACGCCCTGGAAGCCCAAGGCAAGCTGGATGCCCTGTTATCTGGGCCCGCGCCCAAGAATTCTTAGTCCGTATTTTTAGTCGATTTAATCGCGCCGCAGAAAGGAAATGACGTTTATGAATGAGCAGCCGAATCAAGCAGGCGAACAAAATCAACACCAATTGGTGTTGCAGAAAATCTATCTGCAGGATGCCTCACTGGAAATTCCTAACGCCCCGGCGATTTTTATGGAGCGCTGGGAGCCCAAAATCCAGGTGGAATTCGATAGCAAAACCGAATCCATGGGGCAGGATAATTACCTCGTCAAACTGCGGGTTACCGTTACCGCCAGTTTGCAGGAAAAGCCAGCCTTTTTGATCGAAGCGCAGCAAGCCGGCATCTTCACAATAAAAGGCTTTAGTGACACGGAATTGGGGCAGGTTCTGGGGGCGTATTGCCCCAATGCATTGCATCCCTTCGTCCGTGAAGTGGTATCGGACATGGTAACGCGGGCTGGATTCCCTCAATTGCTGCTGCCGCCGGTGAACTTCGATGCTATCTACGCACAGCAGGTCAACCAACAGCAACGTCAGACGGTGCAGTAACCCGTCATGACAGGAGATAGCCTTCCCATTGCGGTTCTGGGCGCGGGTTCCTGGGGGACGGCTTTGGCCATGCACCTGGCCCGGCGAGGCCGAGCCATGCGCTTATGGGGGCATCATGCCGGCCATATCCAGCAGTTGCGAAGCACCGGTGAGAATGCGCGCTATTTACCCGGAATCGCCTTACCAAAGGGACTTAGCCCAGAATCGGACATAATCGCAGCCCTGGCGGATGTGCGTGATGTCCTCGTGGTTGTGCCCAGCCATGCCTTGCGCAGCGTATTGCAGACATTGGCTTTGCATTGGCAAAACCATCAGCGTTTAATTATCGCCACCAAGGGCATGGAGCTAACCACCGGATACCTGCCCCACGAAGTGGCCGAACAGGTGCTGGGTAAGGCCGTATCGATTGCCGTGATTTCTGGCCCCACCTTTGCGCGAGAAGTGGCTAACGAGCTGCCTTGTGGCGTTACCGTGGCCTCCCGTGATCAGGTTCTGGCCATGGATTTTGCCACCTATCTTCACAATGGTCGGTTTCGTGCCTACACTTCCGAAGATATCGTGGGGGTGGAGATTGGCGGCGCCGTCAAGAACGTGCTGGCCATTGCCGTGGGTGTCGCAGACGGCAATCATTTTGGCGCCAATACTCGCGCCGTGTTGATTACTCGGGGGTTGGCCGAAATTATGCGCCTCGGTTTAGCTCTCGGGGGCGAGCGAGAGACGTTTATCGGTCTGGCTGGATTGGGTGATTTGGTACTGACCTGCACCGATGACCAGTCGCGTAATCGGCGCATGGGGTTGGCGCTGGCGGCGGGATCGACGATTGATCAGGCGCAAGCGCAAATCGGTCAGGTGGTAGAGGGCGTGGCGGCGGCCAGAGCGGTTTGGGATGTGGCGCAGCGGCAAGGGGTGGACATGCCCATCGTCGAGCAGGTATATCGATTAGTTCACGAAGGTTGGTCGCCGCGTCAGGTGATAGAAGGATTGGTGCAGCGTGGCCTGCCGAAGCCAGAAACTCACTGACTCTTGGAGCTTAGACGGCCCCGGCAAAAGTCTGCTGACGCCAAGCTTCAAAGACAGTCACAGCCACCGCGTTGCTAAGATTCAGACTACGATTCCCCGCCTGCATAGGCAAACGCAGTAACGCCTCCGCCGGCAATCGGGATACCACCTCGGCGGGCAATCCGGCCGTTTCCTGACCAAACAAAAAAGCATCACCCGCCTGAAAAGAAGTTTGATGGAACCATCGTCGGCCACGGCTGGATAGCGCGAACAATCTCGCCGGTGCGACGTTAGCCAGAAACTCATCCAGGCTCTGGTATTCGTGTATCCGCGCATATTCGTGGTAGTCGAGACCGGCGCGTTTGAGCTGAGCGTCACTAAGATCGAATCCCAGCGGATGAATCAAGTGCAGCTCTGCTCCTGTATTGGCGCAGAGTCGGATCACGTTACCAGTGTTGGGCGGGATTTCTGGCTGGTACAGAACCACATGAAACATGGGTTTTTCTCATCGTTTTTGGCAGTGGGCTGGTAGAATACCGCAGCCGAGATCAAGGCCCGACCATGGGGAACAAAATAATGACCGAGATTAAAGATGAGCGCCTTAAGATAGATTTCTGTGGCTTAAGCTTTGCCACGCCTTTGGTGCTGCTCTCCGGTTGTGTCGGTTTCGGCGAAGAATATACCAGGGTCGTGGGGTTTTCTCATAAACAAGTCGGCGCAGTCTGTTTAAAGGGCACCACCGGTAATCTCCGGCTGGGTAACCCGCCGCACCGCGTCTATGAAACGGACGCCGGCATGCTTAACGCCATCGGCTTGCAAAATCCGGGCGTTGACGTGGTCATTCGCGAAATTTTGCCGCAGCTTGACGTCTCTGAAACGCATTTTATCGCCAACGTTTCTGGCTCCACTATCGAAGAGTACGTTGAGGTAACTCGGCGGTTTGATGATTCGCCCGTTACCGCCATCGAGCTGAATATCTCCTGCCCCAACGTCAAAGAAGGCGGCGTGCAGTTTGGCAACAGTCCGGATATGTCGGCGCGCGTAGTAGCGGCTTGTCGCCAGGTTACGCGTAAGCCGCTAATTACCAAATTATCGCCAAATCAAACCGATATACAGGAGAACGCCCGGCGCTGCATTGAGGCTGGCACCGATGCCTTTGCCGTGATTAACACGCTGCAAGGCATGGCTGTCGATGTAGAACGTCGCCAAGCGATACTGGGTAACTTTCAAGGCGGATTATCCGGCCCCGCCATCAAGCCCATAGCGTTGCTAAAAGTGCATCAAGTGCATCAGGTTTGTCGTCCGCACAATATTCCCATTATCGGTCAGGGTGGAATCACCTCGGCTACGGACGCGCTGGAGTTTATTATTGCAGGTGCCAGTGCGGTGGGCGTGGGCACCGCGCTATTCTATGACCCATTGATTTGTCAGAAGATATTGCAAGGCATGCAGGGCTATTTAGATCGGCACGGCATTAGCCATGTCCATGATCTGGTAGGCACAATCCAAGCTCATGGCTGAATTTTTATTACGATATCACTGACATAGCGTCAGCAAAGCCTGATATAAACCGCCAAGATTTGGGTGCATACTCGGCCCTGCGGGTGCTTGCTCGCACTAATGCTCGTGGAGTGGGCGCTGTGAGGTCATTGGCGCATCGCTTTCCTCCCGGGGCGCATCTTGTCACGTTCAGGTGGTTGATCCACCGCGATCAGCTTTGGGAATTTTTATGGCCAAGTCTATTTATGTCGGCAACCTTCCTTTCAGCGCAACCGAGGAAGAGCTTCGTGCCCTGTTTGAAAGTCATGGCAGCGTGCATTCGGTTAAAGTGGTGACCGATCGGGAGACCGGGCGTCCTCGTGGTTTTGCTTTTGTAGAAATGGATGATCAGGCCGCTGCTGCCGCCATTTCGGCCTTGGATGGCGGTGAAATGGGCGGACGTAATCTTCGGGTTAACGAAGCCATGGAGCGCGATTCTGCACCCAAGCGCGGGCCTCGCCGACGCCCCTAAGCAGATAGCTCGCTTACCCCGATGTTTTTTTAGCCCCCCCCTTATCTGGGGGAGGTCTTCCGTTTGCGGCTTTTCCCGCCTTTTGTCGCCACAACCTGGGCTATTCCGGGTTGTCTTAAAGATTTTCTATCGAACGCCGATAGTGAATTTGCAGCACATTGACCAAAGTGCATTGCGTTTTCGGATGTATTAAATGTCGCGTCCAGGCGCCAGATAACTTAGAGATAAACGCCCATGTCCGTGTCCGTATTAGTTTGTGATGATTCGCTGATGGCCAGAAAACAGATCCTTCGAGTTCTTCCCGAAGGCTGGGCCGAGCATACAACCACGGCAACCAATGGCAAAGAGGGGCTGGACGCGATTCGTGCCGGGTTAGGCCAGATTGTGTTTCTCGATCTGACCATGCCAGAGCTGGATGGTTTTGGCGTGCTTGAAGCCATAAAGCGCGAAGCAATAGGCGTAAAAATCATTGTTATTTCAGCGGATATTCAACCAGAAGCGAAGGAGCGCGTTATGAAGCTAGGCGCGCTGGCATTTATCCGCAAACCCGTTGATGCGGATCGTTTGAATGAAACATTAAAAGCTCACGGCCTCCTATGAGTGGAATCAGCATGCTTACCGAAGATCAGCGTGACTGCTTGCAGGAAACGGTGAATGTAGCCATGGGCAAAGCCGGTGACGTGCTTGCCCGTTTGCTCGATGTTTTCGTTACGCTTTCGGTTCCCAGGATTATCGCGATAGAGCGGGACGAGTTCGGCCGCGCCCATAATAAATTCTTCGACGCAACGACCCCCGTCTCGGTGGTCCGCCAGGGTTTTTACAGCAGCCGGCACAGCCAGGGGTTAAGGGGCGAATGCATACTGGTGTTTAACGAGACCAGTTATCGCGAGTTGGCTGAATTGATGTCTTACGATCACAATGATCTCGACGAAAGTGCGGAGACAGAGCTGCTGGTGGATGTGACCAACGTACTTTGTGGCGCTTGCCTGGGTGGTTTTGCCGAGCAGGTGGGGGATACCTTGAGTTACTCGAGGCCGTCGTTGGCGGGGCGGCAAGTCCCCGTGGAGTCGATTTTTGCCTCGATTGCGACGTCCAATGACAGAATTTTGCTTATTTCTATCAGTTTTAAGATAGAAAACCGAACCTTCGATTGCACTATGCTGCTGATGATGCCGGCGATCGCAGTGACACAGCTGGTCGAAGTATTAGATAGGCTGCTCGAGGCCGTATAGTGACCGACCCAACCACCAAACTCCTGCCGTTTATTGTTGACCGAGTCAACATGGGGATATTCGTTCTTGATCGAGAACTGAGTGTCTTGATGTGGAACCGGTTTATGGCGTTGCACAGTGGTAAAGAAGCGGAGCAGGTTGTGGGACGACCCGTGACAGAAGTATTCCCTGAGACCAATCAGCGGTGGTTACGCAAAAAAGTAGAAAGTGTATTCATGCTCGGTAATTTGGCGTTTACCTCGTGGGAGCAGCGGCCCTACGTCATGGCTTTCCCGCATCATCGGCCGATTACCAGTGACGTCGATTTTATGCGTCAGGACTGCACTTTCATGCCGCTGCGCAATAAGCGAGGACAGGTGACAGCGGTCTGTGTGACAGTGAATGATGGCACCGACGCCTTCATCTATCAGTCGCAATTGCAAGAAGCGATGGTAAAGCTGGAAGCGGCTAATCGCACCGACGGCCTAACCAAAGTTAATAATCGTACGTATTGGTTGAATCGACTTGAAGAAGAAGTGTGTCGAGTCGAGCGCCATGAGACGCCACTAACGGTGACTCTATTCGATCTGGATCACTTCAAGCAGGTCAACGATACCATGGGGCATTTGGCAGGAGACCAGGTATTACGTGAGGTCGCTGAACGTGTTCAGAAAATGTTGCGCACATCCGATGTGATGGGTCGCTACGGCGGTGAAGAGTTCGGCATTCTGCTGCCTCACACCGATTTGTGGCAAGCCATGCAGGTTGTGGACCGGATTCGCCAAAATATTGCGGCAAAACCTGTGGTATTTAATGGGACAGAAATCCCTGTGACGGCCAGTTTTGGGGTAGCGCAATGGCACCAAAAGCTGGCTCGTGTGGATGAGTTTTTGTCTGTCACCGACGAGGCGCTTTACGAAGCCAAGCGTTCGGGGCGAGATCGCTGTATTGCCGCCAAGATGCCTTATTGGTAGGCGCTTAGTCTTGATCTTCTATGCAGGCTGGCAGCCCCTCTTTCAGCGAAGGATAGATCAGGGAAATACCTAGCTCCTTCAGCATCTTACTGTTGTCAAGTCGTTTGGATTCATCGAGAAACGATAACAAAGCCTCACTTAACGTTGCTCGTGCTTCATCCAGGCTAATGACCGGTGGCGGATCGATGGCCAGCAAATCGGCTACCTGGAGAAAGTAATCCGTCATCGTTGTCGGTTGTCCATCACTGACGTTGTAGATGCTATTGGCAGGGGCTTTGGTGGCGGCTGTCGCGCAAACATTCGCCAAATCATCGGCATGGACGCGATTAGAGTAAGAGCATTCACGCTCATCCACGATGGGGGATGCGCTTTTTAAACGCTTGATGGGCAGGCGGCCGGGTCCGTAAATTCCGGGTACGCGCAGAATCACGTACTCAACGCCGTGCTCAGCACACCACGCCTTGAGGTGTTGCTCGGCAGCCAGTCGTCGACGGCCGCGATCCGTATCTGGCTTGGGCTCCCGTTCTTCGGTAATCCACTCACCGTTGCAATGCCCATAAACGCCGCTCGTGCTGATGTAGATAATGCGTTTTGGCATGGCGTTAGCGTGAATGCTTGCCAAAAATCGATCCAGGCGAGGATCACCTTGGCCTTCTCGAGGAGGTGGAGCATAGTAATGAATGATGGCGTCTTTTGTCGGCAACGCTTCGCTGGGCATGACAAAATCTAAATCAGCTTGCACACCCTCAATTCCATCTTCGCGTAATTTGCGCAAGCTGGGCGTGCTGCGGACAATGCCAATGACCCGATTTTTTTTGTCTGCACAAAGCCTGGCGACTCGCCGTCCGATATCACCGCAGCCTACAATTAAGATATTTCGCATGAATTCCTCCCTCGGAAACAAGGCCTATATATAGAGGACAGCGAAGAAAGGCAAGTGTTGTGTTATGGCGGCGGGATATTGAGCCTAAAGTTTAGGTAATGGCGCCGTCTAAACGGCCATAGCGCTGCAACGATAACTCCAAACCGGCATGATAGGCGGCGCGGGCTTTGTCATGTTGGCCCTGAGTTTCGAACAATCGACCGAGTTCGCGATAACTCTCGGGTCGGGCGGCCAGGTTGATGCTGGATTCCAGGTACTGCCGAGCTTGATCGATGTGTTTGCCGAGCAGGCAAACTCTGGCGGCGCTCAGTAATAACGCCGGTTGTTGGCCGTGCTTCTTAGTCCAGTCATCAAGCTTTTTCCGGCGAACATCCGGGTCGCCAATTTCCAGCAGCCCATAATCCAAAGCCAGGTCTTCTGACCAACGTTGATCCAGGTAGCCGGTGATGATGGTCTCGGCTTGACCGGGCTCGCCGACCTCGCGCAGCGCGACGACATAGGCATGCAGAATCTCGGGCTGCTGACGCAACGGTTTGTGCAGTTCGCGCCATAAGCTGTCCAGCTGAGCGATGTTTTGATGCATTCCGGCGCGCCGGAACAGCTCGGTATAAGTTTTCACCGCCAGGCGCTCGTATTCTGCAACGGGAAGGATTTTTTGCTCGCGCAGAGGGCTCAGCAAATCCTTAAGCTTCGACCACTCGTGCAGCGCTTCGTAGCAGCGGCGTAGTATTTTGATGCGCTGAGCGTTTTTTGCTTCTTTGGCGGGCAGGTTTTGCAAAGCACTTAAGGCTTTGTCGTATTGATGATCAGCGAGCATCAGTTCTGCCTCGGCTATCATCACTGCCGTGGTTGCCGCCGGCGTGCTTTCGAGGGCTTTTTTGAGATGTTGGCTGCTCCGGTCATCTGCACCTTGCAGCCGGGCTGCGCGGGCGGCTAACAAAAAGTGCAGCAGCGGCGTGTCCGAGTAATTCGCCTGGCGCAACAGGGTGCGCTCTGCGTTGCGCCAGCGCCCTTCGTGTAAGTCCGTCAGGCCCCGAACCAGATTTTGCCGTCCTCGCTC
>k87-331996_pt1 | contig 14278 bp, 10 predicted proteins | sample MGYA00084030_6733316 | MGnify analysis MGYA00084030 | reverse complement strand
TCGAGCAACCTGCGCACCCCGGTTGTTATAAACCAGGCAACTGGGAAAGACGCGATTTGGCTCTGCGCCGCGCAAAGGAATGGTGCCGGCAACGATCCACACGCCGAGGCGAGCCGCCAGACGTGACATAGCACCTTGGATAGGGCCGCGACCTTCGGTCTCGGCAACGGCCAATTTATCGTGATCCTTCATGCCCATGAAAGCGAAGTTCTCGGGTAAAACAACGACGGCCGCGCCCTGAGAGACGGCCATGGCGACTAATCTCTCCGCTTCCGACAGATTGACCTGCACTTGCGGCCCGGAGGCCATTTGCACGGCTGCAATTTTAGTCATGAAGTTACCTTCTTCGCCTCATCATTATGTTATCGATCCCTTGCTCAGAACGGATTAGCCGGGAAGTTGAAAGGCCCTTCTTTGCGCACCAATTCTGGCTTATTCCAGCTGCCGGTCAGGTCGTATTTAATCTCTGCCAGACGATCCAGCGGGTTTTTCAGCACCTCCTGGCCCACCAGCATGGCTGCTCCGACGAGCGGCCCACCGGCCACAGTTGCGGCCAGAGCAAGACTGAGGTTGACGCTGGGAACCACGGTAATTTTTTGGTCAAAATCCCCCGCTACTAACCCCGTTCGACCGCTAATAGCAATATCGGCTGCGGTGCCCGTCAGCTTGAGGTTTTTGGTACGGGCGTTACCTTCGTCAAAAGTAAAGTCGCCTTGAATAGTGTCAAAAGGCATGGTTTGACGGAATATGCTGCCAAAATCCAACGACAACCGACCTGGCAAAGAATACAAGCTGAACAACAACATGCCAATGCCCGGACGGGGCGCCACATCGGTGATGTAGATCTGACCTTTTTCCAGCTTGATACTCATGCTGCCACTGATGCTGGCAAAGCTGATATCCCACGGCTGTCCTGGCCACTGCAAATTAAATTTGGCGTTGCCTTGACGCGCATCCATTAAGCGTGTTTCGCCGTATTCCTTAAAAACCCTACCGAGATCGGCAACCTGCGAGCTTAGCGACAGAATGCTTAGCTGCTTACCATCCGAATTTTCTCGCCAGCTACCCTGCCCGGTGAGGGTCAGGCCGAAGACATCCGTGCGCAATTCGGTCATTTCGATGCCGTCGGCGACAGGCTGCAACTTCAGTTTAAGGTTATCCAGCCGTCGATCAGCGTAGGTCAGTTGATCCACCGTTAATGAGATTGCTGGTATGTTTCGCGGACTGGCCATTGACGGCCTGGCCTCACCCTCCGCTGTTGCCAGCGCCGGCAAGTGCAAATAAGTTAAGTCGGCCCGCCATGGGCCACCCTGCAGCGGCGGTGTGACTACGCCCTGCATTTCGACAGACTCAATCGCAAAATGCCGCCCCGCCGCATCCATGTGCAAACCCAAACGCAGATTGGTCAGTGGGATGCCCAAACCACTGAGCTGGCCAATCTTGAGGTCAAGCTCGCTCAACCAGGGCGGCAGGGAAAATCCAGGGTCTGGAGGAGCACTTTGATTGTTGATCGTATTGGTGGGACTCTTTTTTGGCGATTGAGAAGCCGAAAGCGAGAAGCTGGGCAAATTGCCGCGCACTCGCATTCCAGGTTTATCCGGCAGGCTGACTGGCCCGGCATTCAGGCTAAAATCACCCCGCTCAAACGCCCCACCACGCTCTCCACTGGCAAATTTGAGCAAGGTTTGGATGGATTCGCCATAAGCAATGTGGATTTGATTCCAATCACCCGGTTGGCTGGCGATCTTAAGTGCGCGGCGCTCCTTGGGTAACTTGCCCAAGCTGCTCGGCAGATCCACACCTACGCCTTGCAGGCTGGAGGTGACGCCCCAGCCGCCGCCACTAGCCGCCAATTCGATCCGCGCCTGCCAGTCGGTACTACCAGAAAAATAATCTGGACTTAGAAGGTCGAGTTTTTTCGCTACGGTCTGGCCGGTCACTCGACCATTGGCTTTGATGACTGCGGGCGCCATTCCCCTGGCTTCCGCAGTCCGGGGCAGCGGCGTCACCGAAATCGCGACGGGGAATCCATCCAGACTGGCTTTTAGATCGGTAGAGGCAAAGGCCTTCTCGGTAAATTTCAGGCTGCCGTTGATATCCTCCAAATCAAATGGTGGACCAGGGATTCGCATCCGCCCACCTAAAAATTGCACCTCGCCTTGAACCTCGCTATCCACAATGTGACTGACGGGTAAACGCAGATTTAGGTGCAGCTGAGTCGGGCCGCTGGCTTTGATTTTGGCTAATACCTCGTCGATGGAATCAGTCAGTGGCGTGGCTTGCAAATAGGCCAGGGCCACCCCCGCCTCCATACTGGCCTGGCCATCAACAATAACTTCTGTATGCGCCAAATCGGCAACGGTGGCGCGAACCGGGCCAAGCTGAGCCGTCATCACGACGCCTCGATCAATCTGAATATCCATGCCCTTGCCCTGAAATTCGATTTGACCGTGCAGGCCATCGAAACGCGGCCAGCGGGGATTAAATTGAAAGACCGTTTCATCCACTTCGGCAGTAACGCGAAACTCCCCCTCACCCTGCGTAAACGGAAAGCTCTGCATGGGGCCGCGCAAAATCAAATCGCCCGTGACAATCCGACCATCAATCAAGGACTGATTCAACCAGGTAGCTGTTTGTATAGGCAGCCCGACTTTAGGAAGATAACGCCCCACCGACGCAACCCGCCCTTCGGTGAAATGAGCACGGATATCTACGGTCGGTTTTTGATCGGCAAAAAACTGCACCTTAGCGGATCCCGTCAGCTGCAAATCATCGTTGATTGCCTGCAAATCTTCCGCATCCAGCCACCAACCATCGGTTTTTTTCTCCCAATAAACCTTGCCGCCGAGTTGTTTGAAAGACCAGGCATCGGCAAACAGCGTCGGCAGATATATCGTCGCTTCGCTGCTATTTAAAACCAGTTCGCCACGCCCATCCGTTGCCTTTAACTGGCCACTCAGTTTGTCGATGATCGGCCAATCTGATGGCACATTTGCCCAACCCAACGCTTGAAACTTAAGCTCACCATCCAAGCTATCTAATGGGGCCTGGCTATCGAACCAGATGTTCAAGCCATTGATCTCACCCGCCAGCGCAATACTCTCGTACTCGCCAAGAACACGGGTATATTGCGGCGGGATAGCCGCCAGTAATCGCGAGATGTCGTCGAGCAAAAGATAATTGGCTTCGATATGCCAGGTCTGACTACCGCTCTCTGTGGGCAGCATAGCCAAGGCCAGCTCGATGATTGGGCGCTTATGCCCATCACGAATCAGCTTGATTTTCTCGCCGGAAAAACGCCATCCCCCGCCGATTTTTTGCCAGCTAAACCGGCCTGCCAGGGTATTGAGCACACTTTTTTGATGTCCACGACTGGAAGGCAAATTGAGACGCTCGGCCTGGACATTCAATACCAATCTGTCGGCTTTTCCGTCTTTAAAAGCCGCATCCAGTTGCAAATCGATGCTGCTTTTTTCAAGATTCCACCCCGGCCCGGTAAGTTTGACTAAATAATCCAACGGCTTTAGCGCCGTAGCTTTAGCCTGCAGATTGGCGCTCCATAGCGCGGGATCCATGATATCCCCCCAGGCCTCCAGCGTAAGCTCCAAATCGCGCCCCAAGGTACCTAGCAAACCCGTCGTTATTGCTAATTGATGGTGCTTCCCATCGGTACGAATCTGGATGTTGACCTTGGTTAGCGTTTGAGTGGGCAAGTCGTGCGACGAAAAATGCACAATGACGGTGCTGTTTTCTAGTGTCAGCTCGCCGTATTGCTGAAGCAGACCCGCCACTGATCGCCAGGTTGCCATGGCATCGCCGGCGGCCGCCGCGTGTTCAGCGCGACCGCCCAACGCCATTCCCTGTATGGTAACCCGCCCATCCGCTCGCACGTCCAGGTTGAATTTGGCGCCTTGTATGGCCACGCAACACAATTGAGGCTGCAAACGCCAAAGCGATTCGAGCAGACTCAAGCCGATTCTGACCTGGCCCAACTGCAACGGAGGTTGCTTATCCGCGCCGTCAATTTTGAGATCACTGAGCAGTAATTCGGGGCCTAAGCCACGCCAGCCCAGAGCCAGCCCACCTAGGGTTACGGGGCGCTGTAACCCTTTGCTGGCCATCTCTTGCAGGGTGTCGCGATAACCCGGAGCCTGTACCGCCGCCCAGATAAAAACTCCCGAGCCGGCCAGCATAAGCAGAGTAGCCAGCAGGAATAATACAGCGGCAAAATCACGAACACGTTTTAGGAACATTTGCTTTAAAGGAAGGCGGCGATTTATAGGGTTACGACATCATATTGCTCTACATGATACATACCCTGAGCGCGTAACCGAATGGGGCGACCGATAAATTGTTCAAGCTCCGCTAATCCTGCGGCCCTATCTTCCATAAAGCTGCTGACTACCGCATCGCTAGCCAGAATCAATACTTCGCGAGGATCAAACTGGCGCACTGCGCGAATAATTTCGCGGTTAATCTCAAAACAAACGGTTTCCACCGATTTGGCATATCCCCGACCACCGCAAACTCCACAGGGTTCACAAAGTACTCGCCCCAGGCTTTCTCGAGTTCGCTTGCGGGTCATTTCTACCAAGCCCAGGGGAGAGACCGCATGGATCTTGGCCTTAGCGCTGTCTTTTTCCAACGCCTTTTCCAGAGCACGCAACACTTGGCGGCGATGCTCTTCCTCATCCATATCGATAAAATCAATGATGATGATTCCACCCAGATTGCGTAATCGCAACTGCCGGGCAATGGATTGTGCCGCCTCTAAATTGGTCTTGAAGATGGTTTCTTCGAGATTGCGCCGCCCCACATAACCGCCGGTGTTGACGTCGATGGTCATCATTGATTCAGTTTGATCAATGACCAAGTAGCCACCAGATTTCAACGGTACCTTACGCTCTAAAGCTCGTTGAATCTCGTCATCCACCCCAAACAGATCGAAAATGGGCCGCTCGCCGGCGTAATGCTCGATCTGAATTTGATGATCGGGTAGAAACACCCGAGCAAACTGCGAGACCGCTTGATGGGTCTGCTTCGAGTCAATGCGTATGCGCTCGACTTCCGGCCCAACCAGATCACGTAAGGTTCGCAATACCAGCGGCAAATCGTCATGAATACGGTGTCCGCCCGCCGTATGCTCAGCCTGCTGACCAATCGCCTGCCATACCCGATTAAGCATGGCCATGTCGCGCCGCAACGCTTCCTCGCTAGCTCCCTCACCTGCCGTTCGCAGCACGTAACCGCCGGGAAAATGCGGCAGTCGCAGCTGTTCAATAAGGGCCTTTAATCGTTCGCGCTCGACCTCGTCCTCGATCTTTACCGAGATGCCGATATGATCCAAGTTCGGCATGAAGACCAGATAACGTGATGGAATACTTATCTGAGTGGTTAGTCTGGCGCCTTTGTTGCCCAAGGCTTCTTTGACTACCTGCACCAGAATTTCATCACCTTCTTTGAGCAGATTTTCGATATTTTCGAAGCGTTCTGGTGCTACTACCGGTAGCTCAGCCGACTCGTTGGCTGCCACCGCGACAGGGGCAGCAACCTCCTGACGAGCCCCCGCCATATCAGCCACATGCAGAAAGGCACTGCGTTCTTCGCCGATATCGACAAAGGCCGATTGCATCCCCGGCAACACCCGCAACACCTTGCCCTTGTAGAGACCACCGACGGTCAGGTGATGGCCGGCACGCTCGATGAATACCTCTTGAAGCACGCCGTTTTCTACTAAGGCGACTCGGGTTTCCTCGGGAGTAACGTTAATTAAGATTTCCACGCTCATTTTTTCACGCCTTAAGTCCATTCGATCCCGATGGATGTTGTTATTTTGCAAAAATTATTTCACTGAAGCGTCTATCGGCCGGGACCGCGAACAAATTAGGGTTTGCTAAAAATACTGATCCCAAATTGCGATAATAACGCGGCTGTTTCGGCAATGGGCAGGCCCATCACACCGGAAAAGCTACCTTCCAGTCGATTTACAAAAACTGCTCCCAGCCCTTGTATGGCATAGGCCCCAGCTTTATCGGCAGGCTCTCCAGTTTGCCAGTAGGCGATTTGTTCGGCGAGCGTAATCACCCTCATGCTCACGGCGCTGACACTCAATACATCGAGCTGCCGGCTACCCTGCACCAAAGCCACCGCCGTGTAAACACGGTGCACTCTGCCCGAGAGCCGCGTCAGCATCGTCAATGCGTCGTTCTGATGGCGAGGTTTGCCGAGAATGTCGTTATCGATGACAACGGAGGTGTCGGCCCCCAAAACAGGGCGACTCGTGTCGGCCACAACGTTTGCGCCGGCCAGGGCTTTGGCCACGGCCAATCGCCTAACGTAGATTTCGGCTGTCTCGCCTTGTTCTATCGCTTCATCAACGGAGCTGCTCACTACCTGAAACTGCAAACCCATTTGAGCCAGCAATTCCTGGCGGCGAGGCGAACCGGAGGCTAAATAAAGTTGCGGATGGCTGGGCAGCAGGTTCATCGTTCTGGTCTGTTCAATCTCGATGATAAGGATGGCCGCGCAACAAGGACCACGCACGATACAGCTGTTCGGCGACAAGGATACGGACCATGCCATGGGGCAGCGTTAGCGGCGATAACGACCAAACTTCTTCGGCCGACGACCGGCAATCCGGATGCAGACCATCCGGCCCACCCACCAGCAAATCGACGCCGCGCCCCTCATCCAGCCAGCTCTGCAACCGGGCGGCAAGCTCACGAGTGGTCCAGCCACGTCCGCGCTCATCCATGGCCACTACCCGAGCACCGGGACGGATCGCAGCCGATTGCTTGCGGCCCTCTTCAGCAATAGCGGCACGAGGGTCACCCCCCCGGTCACGCCGGCCCAGCGCAATCGATACCAGCTCCAAACGACACTCCGGCGGTAAGCGACGGGCGTAATCCTGATAACCCGACTGTATCCATTCAGGTTGTTTACCGCCCACAGCGAGGAGCCGAATAATCACATCGCCCGCTAGCGCGCTGCCGGCTTGGCCGTGGCCGTGGCCGTGACCACAGTGCGCGTCAAGTCAATCACCCCGATATCCCAAAGCCGTTCCAGATTATAGAAGTCGCGGGTTTCGGGAAGCATGACGTGAACCACTACATCGCCGACATCGACCAGCACCCAATCCCCGGCCTGCTCGCCTTCCATACCCAAGGGGCGCACCCCGGCCGCCAAACATTCGCGGCTAACGTTGCTGGCCAGTGCCTGGACGTGTCGACTGGAGGTGCCGCTGGCTATCACCATGATATCGGTCACGTCGGTGACGCCACGCACGTCTAACACTTTGATGTCATTTGCCTTGAGATCTTCCAAGGCGCGGATCACTACCGCGCTTAACTCTTCACTTTGCATCCGGTTTGTTCTCTGCTTCGATGTATTGCCAGACCGAGTCGGGCACCAAGTAGCGTATGCTACGTCCTGCAGCCAGCTGGCTGCGTATCATAGTGGCGGAAATATCCAGCGGCGTGACCGTTTGAAAATATATACGGCCCGACGGCTGCTCGTGTAACAACATCGGTTGCTGCACCATCCGCTCACCTAACCAGGGCATCCCTTCCCAATCATCCGGCACGTGCCATCCTGGCCGTTGCGCGACGACGATGTGAGCCAGCTCAGTCAGTTGCTGCCATCGCGACCAACTGGGCAAACCCAAAAAGGCATCGGTTCCTAAAATCAAACACAATGGCTGTTCGCCATAACGCTGGCGCAGCTCAATCAAGGTATCGACGGTGTAGGATTTGCCGATTCGTGTCAGCTCACACGTCTCAACCGCGAAACCGGCCTGCTCTTTCAAGGCCAGGGTCAACAGCTTCAAACGAATGTCTGCGGGCAGGTTCGGCGCTGGGCGATGTGGCGGATCGGCGCTTGGAATAAAACGCATTTCTGCCAGATCCAGACACTCTAAAATTTCCAGCGCAGAGCGCAGGTGCCCCAGGTGCACCGGATCGAAGGTACCGCCAAATAATCCTATGGGGCGCATTTAACGCCATCAACTGCGGATGTGACCATCACCATAGACGACCCATTTTTGTGTGGTTAAACCCTCTAAACCGACGGGGCCACGAGCATGTATCTTGTCCGTGCTAATGCCGATTTCGGCGCCTAGGCCGTATTCAAAGCCATCGGCGAAGCGAGTTGAGGCATTCACCATCACCGAACTGGAATCCACCTCGCGCAGAAACCGATTAGCGCGCGTCCAGTCTTGCGTGATGATGGCATCGGTATGATGCGATCCGTAGTGATTGATATGTTCGATGGCTTGATCCAAGCCGCTGACCACACGGACGGCCAGGATAGGCGCGAGATATTCGGCATACCAATCCTCTTCGCTGGCGGCTTTCATCTGCGGTACCTTGGCGCGACTACGCTCGCAACCGCGCAGCTCTACACCGACGTCGAGGTAACGCTTAGCCAGATGCGGCAAAATCTGATCGACAACCGCTTCTGATACCAACAAAGTCTCCATGGTGTTACAGGTACCATAACGCTGTGTTTTGGCATTAAACGCCACCATGGCTGCTTTTTCGAGATCGGCATAGTCGTCGATGTAGGTATGGCAAACCCCATCCAGATGTTTGATCACGGGTACCCTCGCCTCGCGACTGACGCGCTCGATCAGCCCCTTGCCGCCTCGCGGCACAATCACATCCACGTATTCCGGCATGGTAATTAATTGTCCCACGGCGGCTCGATCAACGGTTTCCACCACCTGGACCGCCGCTGCCGGCAAATTCGCTTTCTCCAAGGCCTGGCGCAGACAAGCCGCGATGGCTTGGTTCGAAGCCATGGCCTCCGAACCACCGCGCAAGATAGCTGCGTTGCCTGATTTTAAGCACAGCGCGGCGGCATCGGCGGTAACGTTGGGCCGGGATTCATAGATGATGCCGACCACGCCCAGGGGCACCCGCATACGACCCACACGAATACCCGATGGCCGATATTTAAGCTCGGTAATCTCGCCGATGGGATCCGCCAGATCAGCGACTTGAGCCACACCCTCGGCCATGGCCGTGATGCGTGCCGGGGTCAATTCCAGCCGATCCAACGACGCCTTATCCAGGCCACTCTTGCGGGCCTTTTCCATATCTTGTGCATTGGCATCCGCCAGTTTTTGCTGCTCAGCCGACAGAATCTCCGCCATCACCGCCAAAGCCCGATTTTTGGCAGCCGTCGGCGCAATCGACAAAACTCCCGCCGCCTGACGCGCCGCTTTGCCCAGCTGATGCATGTAGGCTTCTACATTAAAATCAATGTGCCGATTAACGCTCATTATTCGTTACCATCTTTGAACCGTTGTTATCTTTGACTACGCTACCACGATCCAGCTCACGACCCACTAAGGCGCCAAACAGGTTAATCAGTTCTTCCCAGACGGGGGCGCTGCCGGTTTTGATAGCCAAATCCACCCTGGCTGCTCTGATCAACATCCGCGTCCAAAATCCACCACGCCGGCGCGCCAGGGCCTTTTTGTATTGACCCTGCCGCCGCTCAGGAATTCGATTGTCAGCAAAAATCTTTTCTACGGGCTGGCCACGCTGACTGGCGATAGCCGCCTGAGTCAGCACTCGCAACTCCTTGGTTAGCGCCCAAAGCAGCAGTACCGGCTCCGTTCCCTCGGCACGTAAATGCCGCAACAATTTATCCACTCGCTTTGGATCCCCATCGATTGCCGCTTCAACGACCTGAAAGATATCGAAGCGAGCGTTATGGGTGACAGCCGCTAAAATTTCATCGTAAGTGATGGTGCCTGGCTCGTGTAATAAAGCCAGCTTTTCCACTTCTTGCCGAGCCGCCAGAAGATTGCCCTCCGTGCGCTGAGCGATCAATTCCAGCGCCGCCGGCGGTACCGATAAGCGGTGCCGTGCCAGCCGGGCAGCTATCCATGCGGGCAACCGAGCGGCCTCCATCGGCCAAACCTGCACCGCCACGCCGACTTTCTCTAAACCTTGATACCAACGGCTGTCGCGGATGGCGTTTTCCCACACACCGCAGACTATCAGCAATATCGCGTCGGGATCAGGGTTGGCCGCATACTCCAAGAGTACACGTGCGCCTTTGTCGTCCACCTTGGCAGACGGTAAGCGCAGCTCTAAAAGCCGACGCTCCGCAAACAAAGACAGGCTGGTACTGGCTTGCGCCAAAGCTGACCAGTCAAATCCCGATTCGGCAAAAAAAATCTCCCGGTTATTATACCCCTGCGGGCGAGCAGCGGCGCGAACGGCGTCGGCGGCTTCTTCAACCAGCAAGGGCTCGTTACCGCCAATCACATAGATCGACGCCAGGCCTTTGGCCAGCTGAGCAGGTAACTTATCCGGCGTTAGCCGCATGTTTGTACTCCGAGCCCATGCCCGCCGTTTTCCCAGAAAATCTAAGTCGGGTCACGATTTGTTCGACCAGACGCTGGCGCAACAATTTGAAAATCTCATCCTCTCGCACCCCCGTGCCCAAGGCGTCTGAGGGATACAGGCTGTACTCCGAATTGGCGAGAACCCGCTGGGACGGTATTTTGACGACATTGCCCACTTTGAGACTGAAGCTTATTTCCAGAAATAATCCGTATTCTGCGGCTTTGCCAGCGCGATCCGTTGATAGGACTTCACGTCGCCGACTTTGCTTGCTTAGCACCAAGACGGCTGTGGCCTCAGCAGGCGTATCCACAACTTCAACGCCACCTTGCTTAAGGGCGTAGATCAGATCGTAGACCAAAGCGCTATCGACCTGGCTAGCCATGAGGTAGGTTTTAGCCATCTCGGCCGGTAAGGGCGATGTTCCACGCCAGTGCCATCCGCAGCCATTTAGCAGCAAGCCCAAGAGCGCCATGATGGCAACTAAACGGTATCGGCTCATAATCAAATTGTGTCCAGATTCAAATTCAAACCACGATATTGACCAGCTTACCCGGCACCACAATCACCTTGCGCACGGTTTGATCGGCGATAAATCGGGCAACATTGGGCTCTTCCAGAGCGGCCTTTTCCATGGTGGCTTTGTCCGTTTCGGCGGGCAGGCTAATCCGGCCACGCAATTTGCCATTAACTTGGATCACCACGTCAATCATGTCTCTGCTCAAAGCACTACGGTCGACGACCGGCCATTTCTCATCCAGGATAGCGGTGTCGTGACCCAGCGCCTGCCAGAGGACATGGCAAAGATGCGGTACGATGGGTGACAAGATCAGCGTCACAATTTCCAGCGCTTCCTGCATCACCGCTCGCCCTTGCGGGCTGCTGTCTTCGACGCGGCCCAGGCTGTTGTTCAGCTCCATCACCGCAGCAATGGCGGTATTGAAGGTGAAGCGGCGACCGATATCATCACCAACCTTGGTCAGCGTCTCGTGAACCTGCCGGCGCAGGTTCTTTTGAGCCTCACTCAGGGCCGCCTTATCAAGCGCCACCACGGGCCCTTTGGCGACGTGATTGGTCACCAGCTTCCATACCCGCTTGAGAAAGCGCGATGAGCCCTCCAACCCGGCATCCGACCACTCCAATGATTGCTCCGGCGGGGCGGCAAACATCATGAACAAGCGGGCGGTATCCGCACCGTATTGGCCGATAATGGATTGTGGATCGACGCCGTTCTTCTTGGATTTAGACATGGTGCCGATGCCGCCGTATTCCACCGGCTGACCATCGAGCTTGTGTTTAGCCGCCAAAATACGGCCACGATCATCGCGATCTAAAACCAGATCGTCGGGGGCATAGTAGGTAATGCCGCTAGCGGCGCCTTTGCGGAAGAAGATGTGGTTGAGCACCATACCCTGAGTCAGCAAATTGGCAAACGGCTCACGGACTTGAGTCAGCCCGAGGTCGCGCATGGCCTTGGTCCAAAAACGTGAATACAACAGGTGGAGGATGGCATGTTCAATACCGCCAATGTATTGATCGACCGGCATCCAATAGTCAGCCCGGTTATCTGCCATCGTCGATGCATTCGGCGTGCAATAGCGAAAAAAATACCAGGACGAATCGACAAAAGTATCCATAGTATCGGTCTCTCGCCGCGCCGGCTTACCACATCGCGGACAGAGGCAATGCAAAAATTCCGCGCACTTGTGTAATGGATTTCCTGACCCATCAGGCACCAGTGTCTCTGGCAAGACGACAGGCAATTGGTCGTCGGGCACGGGTACTTCGCCGCAATCCGCGCAGTGGATGATCGGGATAGGCGTACCCCAGTAACGCTGACGAGAAATGCCCCAATCGCGCAGCCGCCAGGTGACCTTCTTCTCACCCAATGACTTGCCGGACAGATCGGTGGCAATAGCCTCTACCGCTTGCTCAAAATTCAGCCCGTCGTACTTGCCCGAGTTGATACACACGCCATGCTCGGCGTAGCTGCTCTGCCAAGTCGCGGGTGCGTTAGCGTCCGCCGCCGTTCGAATCACTGACTTGATCGGCAAGCCATAGCGATGGGCAAATTCAAAATCGCGCTCGTCATGCGCCGGCACGGCCATCACCGCCCCTTCGCCGTAACCCATCAATACGTAGTTAGCCACCCATAACGGCAGTGCTTCGCCGGTCAGCGGATGAGTGACCTGGAACCCCGTCGGCATGCCTTTCTTTTCTTGGGTCGCCAACTCGGCTTCGGTGACGCCGCCATGGCGACATTCTTCTATAAATGCCGCCAGCGCCGGGTTGTCGCGGGCCGCCAATGTGGCCAGGGGATGTTCAGCGGCAACCGCCAGATAGGTAGCGCCCATCAACGTATCAGCGCGAGTAGTAAATACCCACAGCACGCCGCCGCCCTCAATAGTATGAGGAAAGCCCACACGTACACCGTGGCTCTTGCCCAGCCAGTTGCGCTGCATCACTTTGACCTGCTCTGGCCAGCCAGGCAGACCGTCCAAATCGGCAAGTAATTCCTCGGCATAGCGAGTAATCGCCATGTAGTACATGGGGATCTCACGCTTTTCGACGATGGCGCCGGTGCGCCAGCCACGGCCATCGATAACCTGCTCGTTAGCGAGCACGGTTTGATCGACCGGATCCCAATTCACCACGCCAGTTTTTTGATAAACGATGCCTTTTTCCAGCAGCCGCAAGAAGAACCATTGATTCCAGCGATAATATTCCGGGCGACAGGTCGTCACCTCACGCTCCCAATCGATGGCGAATCCCAAGGACTTGAGCTGCTTTTGCATGTAGGCAATGTTGTCGTAGGTCCAGGCAGCCGGTGGCACGTTGTTGGCTATGGCGGCGTTTTCCGCCGGCAAGCCAAAGGCATCCCAACCCATCGGCTGCAAAACGTTCTTGCCCTGCATCCGCTGATAGCGGGTAATGACGTCACCTATGGTGTAGTTGCGCACATGGCCCATGTGCAGCCGGCCACTGGGATAGGGAAACATCGACAGACAATAGAACTTCTCGCGGCTGGCATCCTCCTGCACCGAAAAACTGCGGTGGGATTGCCAATAGGACTGGGCTTGGGCTTCAACAACCTGCGGCTTGTATTCTTGCTCCATGGGGTCTTTGACGGGGATCCAGATAATGTGAGGTTTGGGTTATTGGCGCAAGGATACCGCACCCCCTGCGCCTAGGGAACCTCCCCCAGCCTTATCCGATCAAGCCGCTGCCGAAGCAGCCGCCTTGCTGATGATCAAATCTTCCTGCTGAACATCAATCCGAATGATATCGCCCGGGATAAATTGGCCATCCAGTATCCGCTTGGCCAAGGGATTTTCTAGTTGATGCTGAATCACCCGTTTCAACGGTCGAGCACCATAAACCGGATCATAGCCTGCCGCGCCCAACAAATCCAAAGCGGCATCGCTGGCTTGCAGCCCCAAATCGCGATCGGCCAGACGACGACGCAGCAAAGCCATCTGCAAGTCGACAATATGGCGGATGTGCTCACGCGCCAACGGATGAAAGACAACCAGATCATCCACTCGGTTGATAAACTCCGGGCGGAAGTGCTGAGCAACCGTCGTCATCACCGCCGCTTTCATCTTCGGGTAATCGCCTTCACCGGCCATCTGCTGGATGATTTGAGAGCCAAGGTTAGACGTCATAACGATAACGCAGTTACGAAAATCCACGGTACGTCCTTGACCATCGGTCAATCGACCGTCATCCAGCACTTGCAGTAATATATTGAAGACTTCTGGATGAGCTTTTTCTATCTCATCCAGCAGGATCACCGAGTACGGCCGGCGACGTACCCGCTCCGTCAGATAACCGCCTTCTTCATAACCCACATAGCCTGGGGGTGCGCCAATTAGCCGCGCTACGGAGTGCTTCTCCATAAATTCGGACATGTCGATACGCAC
>k87-178330_pt1 | contig 14458 bp, 16 predicted proteins | sample MGYA00084030_6733316 | MGnify analysis MGYA00084030 | reverse complement strand
CCGGAGGCCGAGGAAGGTGCGGAGGTGCTGGGCACGCCCAAGCCAACAACAAGCCAAAGCGCGCTCAAGTTAAAGCTGGCTGCGCTCAGCGCGACTGGTGCTGAAGGCTCACCCTTCCCTGATCAATCCGCACTCGATGCCGCTATTGAAGCAATCGCGCCGGACATGCTGCAGGGTCAGACTGTGGCTGCGCTCAAGCCTGTACTGGAAATGATTGCAGCTGCTGCAGACTATGCTGATGTATTCGCCGCATTGGCGGAAACCTTCCCGCAAATGAATACGCAGCAGCTGGAAGAAACGCTGGCGCGTACCATGTTTGTGGCTGAAGTGTGGGGGCGCTTGAGGGTAGAAGCCGATGCCTGATCCGGTCGATCTCTCTGCCGTCTTCGGCCTGCCACCCGAGAAGGCCATCGAGTACTTCGAGTCCAAGGGCTATGCCATCACCTGGAGCTGGCAAGACTTGTGGCAGGAAGCGCAGGCCAAGGCTTTCACCGTGGCCAAGGTGATGCGCACCGATATCCTGGTGGATATTCGCACCGCGCTCGACGAGGCGTTAAACAACGGCACCACGCTGCGTGAATTTGAGAAAAAGTTAACGCCCATCCTGCAGGCCAAGGGCTGGTGGGGAAAGACTGAATATGTAAACACCAGCACCGGCGAAGTCAGCACCGCGCAGCTGGGCAGCCCGCGCCGCCTCAAAACCATCTACCAGACCAACCTGCAAACCGCCTACATGGCCGGACGCTACAAGCAAATGATGGAAAGCACGGACAGCCATCCCTATTGGCAATATGTCGCCGTGTTGGATGGCCGCACCCGCCCGACACACCGCTCCATGAATGGCCGCGTGTTCCGTTACGGCGATGCGCTGTGGGGTGCAATGTATCCGCCCAATGGCTTCAACTGCCGCTGCCGCGTGCGCGCACTTACCGCAGCAGCAGTCGAGCGCGACGGCTACACGCCGGAATCATCCGAAGGGCGGTTGATCAATCACGAGATCCCGATGAAAGACGGCAGCAAGGCCGAGGTGAAGGCGCTGCGCATCAAGGTCGACGGGCAGGATAAGCTGTTTGCGCCGGATGCAGGCTGGAGTTATAACCCGGCACAGCAGGCTGAGCAGCTGAATAAGCTGGCCGATACTGCAATGCAGAAGCTGGGGAAATAATGGCCGAGTTCGATATCAGGATAGAGGCAGGTAACGCGCTGGCTGGATTGGGGCGTATGGCACGTGGAACCCATGACGCCTCACCGCTGATGGCATCAATCGCCACAGAGCTGCATAGCCAGACCGAGGCCAACTTTGCCGCAGAAGGCAGGCCGAAGTGGCTGGGGCTGAAACCATCCACCATCGCCGCACGCACCAAGCGTGGCACATGGCCGGGTATGATCATGCAAGTCAGTGGGCAACTTGCGGCGAGTTATACATCTGGCTCCGACTCAGAAAGCGCCTGGGCTGGCAGTAACAAGATACAAGCAGCCATTCAACAGTTAGGCGGGAAAACCGGGCGCGGCCATAAAACAATAATCACCCCTCGCCCTGTGCTTCCAGTTGATGCGCAAGGCAACCTGCAGCCGGAAGCCGAAGAAAGCCTTCTCAGCATCACCAACAATTACCTGGCCCACATCATCGCCAGGTGAAAAATATCACTCCCGATTAAAACGCCGCTGTGGCGTTTTTCTGCCACTCTGCTGCGCCCGATGTAGCTAAAAATAGTTTGCGTCGATTTTAACGGGGGTCTAACGGGGTCTATGGGCGTTTTTTTAATATTTTTTGGGTGCATGTTTCGCTATAACTATAAATTTCAATGATAATAGCGATGGTTTATCGCTTTAGATTAACGCTTAATTCAGCAAAAGTGGATTGTTTTAAAAATTCTACAGGGAAAAATTATGCTTCGAAAAGAGGAGTTACCAATAGAACAGTTGGACATAGACATTAGCAATCCACGTTTTAATCCAGAAGGTAATCAAACGGATGCCATGCGTAGCCTATTAGCTGTGGAAAAGGATGGTGAGAAGGTCTTTGCACTTGCAAGTGATATTTGCAAAACGGGCATGCTTGATCCGGGTGATAGGTTATATGTGATGCAATCCAGTGAACCTGGTCGTTACATAGTGCTTGATGGGAATCGCCGCTTAACTGCATTACGCCTGCTTTCGCAACCAAGCCTACTAGAGCGTCAGGACATTGGGATCAGTTCCATCATTTGCAATCGTTTCAAGCGCCTTCAAACTGAATTCCCGAATAAATGGCCTACAGTGGTCGATGTGGTGATATTTGCTGACCGCGATTCTGCCAATCACTTTATTCATTTGCGCCATACAGGCGAAAACTCAGGCGCTGGTCGAAGCGAATGGTCTGCTTTACAGGTTGCCAGATTTGATAATACTGGCATTTGGCAGTTAATTGAACGACTCAGAGATACGAAGATGCTCAATCTAGAAGTGACCAATAAACTAGACACAAGCTCATTTGAAATTACTAATTTTGGACGTGTGATAGAGAAAAAAGAATTTCAAAGTAGATTTGATTTCACTCTCGGTAAAAACACGTTTGAACTTGGGCAGAATAAGTCACGCGCATTATTGGCGCTTTCCATTGTTGCTGGCGATGTTGCTTCTGGTCGTGTACATACTCGAGGTGAGTTTGAGACTGTGGAAACTATGCAGTCATATTTTGACGAGGTTGACACCAAAGTTGCTGCCGCAATCCATCAAAAAGAGCAGCCTCATGACAAATCGAGTCCAAAAAGAGATGAGCCAAAAAGAGATGAGCCAAAAAATACTAATGGCGCAGGTGAAAATCCGGAAAGTGATGAAAAGCCGAGTGCTGCACCGCCAACAAGAAAAAAACGTACTTCAAAATATCTGCTCGACAAGGGTGATCTGACAAGCGTAACTCATCTCAAATGTCGCGAGATTGTTACCGAATTGAGAGGGATGGTCGAAGTCGAGCGCGCACCTTATGCATGTGCATTGCTTGTTCGTTCCTTACAGGAAATGACCTCATCGCTTTATTTGATCGCGATGAATCAAACAGTAACAACGAACAAAACAACGAATATAGATCAGGCTGCCAGGCATTTACTTGGGAATAGTCATCCAACGGATCCATCAGACAAACAGGAGCTAGCAAAAAGTTTTTCGGTTTCGGGTCAAGTATATGCAGAGCTATGCGAAGTAGCACATAGCACAGTTAATGAAATAAGCCCCGCTCATGTAAGAAAAACATGGAATAGCCTCAAGGGGGGATTGGATTTGTTATGGAAGCGGATATACGCAGAAGATGCAAAAAAATTTCAGATTAGCATTGAAGCCATTAAAACTAGTTTAAAAAATAATGGCTAATTACACCCCTCTCCGTTACCCAGGTGGCAAGGCAAAGTTGCGCCCCTATTTGGAAAAGCTGATCTCGCAAAATAATTTATACGATGCACACTATGTTGAACCGTTTTGCGGGGGATCTGGCTTGGCATTGGAGTTGCTCTTGAGTTACGTGGTAAGCGCAATCCATATCAACGATTTGGATCGGGCTGTATATGCATTCTGGGATAGTGTGGTGAACCATACAGATGAATTATGTACACGAATTATCAATACCCCTTGCAACATGAAGATATGGCATGCGCAACATGCTGTTTGGCTAGATCGAGAGAACGCTGAATTATTAGATCTTGGGTTCGCCACATTTTTTCTCAATAGGACAAACCGATCGGGCATTCTTGCTGCCGGAGTAATAGGGGGTAAAAATCAGACTGGAAAATGGAAGATTGATGCCCGTTACAATCGCGATAATCTCGTTAGGCGAATCCAAGCAATAGGTAGATTCCGTTCGCGCATAAGTGTTTACAACTTAGAAGCGATAGAATTTTTGGAACATTTACAACCCAAGCTTTCATCAAAAAGCTTGGTATATCTTGACCCTCCATACGTTGACAAAGGGCCTGGGTTATATCTCAACTATTACCAAGAAGCAGACCATAGAAGATTGGCTGAATGGGTAACTAAAAAATTGCATATGCCGTGGATGGTTTCATATGATAATCACCCTTTAATTCGAGAGTGCTATGACGGAAATTGTGAAGCTGGTATTAATCTGACATATAGCGCCTATGGCAATGCTAGACCTGGAGAAGAGATTGTTTATTTCTCCCCTGATTTAACACCACCTGATATGAGCGATCACAAATCACGTTACCGTAAGCCTTGGGATGTTGTTGTCTCAACTGTGTAGTCGCTTGATTAAAGCAATAATGGCAGACTTTGATTGCTGTTACCCCGTTGTTTTACTTTCATCTAACATTCTGTTAAGTTTAAAAGGGCTATCCGAATCCACACCGGAACCCCTTCCGCCTTAACTCCCTTTGTCGCCATCGTCAGAATGGCGGCATGTTAACTAAAACCACCAAGACACCACGCAGTCAATCGGTCGCTTTTGCGGCCTGTTCGTTCGCGCTCGACGCGAACGGCATGATCCAGTTGTTGCCTGCCGGTAAGTTCCGCTCACGCGATGGACGCCCGACCGAGTGTGCCGCCTGGCTTACCAATTCCGATATCGCGGCGAAGCTGATCGCGGATATCGCGGCTCTCGCCAATCCCCTTGTCATCGACTACGAACACCAGACTTTGTACTCCGTCAAAAACGGACAGAAAGCGCCTGCAGCAGGTTGGTTTACTGCCGAGGGTATGGAGTGGCGCGAAGGTGAAGGGCTGTTTGCACGGGTTGAGTGGACAGAGGCAGCCAGGCTGCATATCGATGCCAAAGAATATAAATTCATCTCGCCTGTAATTCTCTACGACAAGAAGACCGGCGCAGTCAAAAAGATTATCAATGCCGCACTGACCAATGACGCAGCCATCGACGGGATGGAAGAGGTCAGCGCACGTTTAACCGCTGTATTTACTCAACAGGAGGATGCACCCATGAAACAACTACTCGCCGCATTAGGTTTGGCGGAAGACGCCAGTGAAGAAAGTGCGCTGGCCGCTCTGGCCGCGCTAACCACTAGCCACGAAACCAGTATCGCCGCGCTTAAGTCAGCCGTCCCCGATCCCGCCAAGTTTGTGCCGGTGGATGCGATGGCCGCACTGCAAACCGAAGTGGCCGCATTGCGCACCGAGAAGATCACCCGCGAAGTGGATGGCGTGGTGGTTGCCGCACTCGCTGCAGGCAAGCTGCTACCACCGCAAGAAAAGTGGGCGCGTGAACTGGGTACAAAAGACCTGGCTGCGCTGACTCAATATCTGGAAACGGCGCAGGGGGTGGCGGCATTGTCGAGTACGCAGACCAAGGGCAAGCAGCCGGAAGGTACTGAAACTGCCACCGGCCTGAGCGAAAACCAGCTTGCGGTTTGCAAGTCGCTGGGGGTCGATCCGGAAGACTACAAAAAGACCTTGTCCGAATAAGTTAAGTAACACATTACGCCATACCACGCCGGATTAACCGGCCAACCATTTACAGGAGAATGAAATGTCTTTAACTGCTGAACGCGATACACACATGAAAGACGGCGAGCTGGTTGCCGTACCTATGGCTGCTGTCAAGGTTTTTGCAGGTGGACTGACAGCTGCCAATGCTACAGGCTACGCCACACCCGGCGCTGTCGCTACCACATTGACTTACTTGGGTCGTGCCGAAGAAACGGTGGATAACACCGGCGGTGCGCCTGGCGCAAAAACAGTGCTGGTGCGTCGCGGCAAAGCTTTCAAGTTTGCCAACAGCGGTGCCGACCCGGTGACCCAGGCATCAATGGGCAAGGTCTGTTACATCGTCGACGATGAAACAGTGGCTCTCACCAACGGCACCGGCACACGCTCAGCAGCAGGCGTCGTGGTGGGTGTGGATGCCGACGGCGTTTGGGTGAAGTAAGCCCCGTACTATTTCGTTAATTTCACAGGAGATCAAAATGAAGCTCGTTAAAACTTTCGCAGTGATCGGCGTGCTTGCGCTGGTCGTCATCGGCATGCTGTTCGGTGTGCCGCAACACGCTGACGCGTTGTCGCCTGACGCAGGGATCAGCTTCGCAATGGCCGGTATGCTGATCAATAAAGACACGCTGAGCAGCATTTTCACCGGCCTGAAAACCATTTTTCACAACACGCTGAAAGCGTTGCCGGGCAGTTGGCAGGCAACCGCAATGGAGGTGCCGTCTGATGCCGAGGGTGAAGATTATGCCTGGATCGGTCGTTTCCCAAAGATGCGCAAGTGGATTGGCGACAAGTCGGTTAAAAACCTCAAGGCCGGCAAATACTACAAGGCGAACGAAGACTGGGAAACCACCATTGCTGTGAAGCGCAATCACATCGAGGATGATCGCCTCGGCATTTACAACACGCAGTCTCAGCAGGCTGGTGAAGCTGCCAGCGAGTTGAATGACATCATCGTTGATGATCTGAAAAACAAGGCCTTCACCGAAACCTGTATCGACGGCCAGTTTTACTACGATACCGATCATCCGGTTAATGGTATCAGCGTGAGCAATCGTGGTGCGATGGTTCTGTCGTGTGCCACCAAGGCTTTGGCTGTTGCAAGCTACGGTGCGGCGCGTACCGCCATCATGAATTTCAAGGATGAAGAAGGCATGTCACTGCGCCTGGTGCCGGACGTGCTTGAAGTGCCACCCGCACTGGAAGCAACCGCCCGCACGCTGTGCGAAGCCGACAAGCTTGATGATAACTCCCCCAATCCATACCGTGGAACGGCAACGGTGCTGGTCAACCCGGCGCTGACTAGCGCAACCGGCTGGATGTTGCATGTCACCAAGAAGGCATCGGTTAAACCGTTCATCGTGCAGATGCGCAAGAAGCCGACCTTCGTCTCGCAGACCAGCGAAGAGAATGACGATGTATTCAATCGTGCCGAATACAAATTCGGAGCTGAAGCCCGCGCCACCGGCCTGTATGGATACTGGCAGCTTTCTTACGGCTCGACCGGCGCATAAGGTAAACCCTGAGTAGTGGCCCGAGTAACAGATAGACCCGTGCCACGCGTGAGTGGGCGGGAATAGTTAACCAAATGAGGTGAGTCATGGCTAAAGAAGATAAAACAAAGACAGTTACAGTTAAGGTACCCGCATTGAGCGTGACATCCAGCCAGGACGGATTCCGTCGCGGCGGTCGCGCCTGGAGTAAAGCAGCGACGGTGGTCAAGCTGTCCGCCCTGACAAAGGAGCAGATCAAGCAGATCAAGGGTGAAGACATGCTGACTGTCACCGAGGTCGAGGTAGACGAAGAGGTTGCCGAGTAATGAGCTACGCCACTAAGGCCAACATGATCACACGCTTCACTGAAGCCGAGGTGATCGCGCTGACCGACCGTGACAATCTCGGTGTGATCAATGACACGGTGCTTGCTGATATGTTGGTTGAGGCAGATGCCGAGATCGACCCCTACCTGGCACCGCGCCATACCCTGCCGCTGGCCAGTGTGCCAAAGATACTCACTGGCTTTGCTTGCGACATTGCGCGCTACCGTTTATGTGGCTCGGGTGGCGTGACTGAAACGGAAGAGATTCGCAACCGCTACAAGGATGCGGTGAAGTTTCTGGAGAAGGTCGCCGAGGGCAAGATCGGCCTCGGGCTGGATGCGGCCAATAACATTGCCAAGCCTGCGAACACGGTGCAGTTCAGCGCGGCCACCTCGCATGTGTTTGGCCGGAGTGAGCGCGGATGATCGCCGAAATAGAAGACGCCATCATCGCCAGAATCAAGGCGGCAGCTTCTGCGGTACCGGGGCTGGGTTACAAGCTGCCGACCGTGGAAAGTTACGGTGGCGAGCTGGATGATGATCTGGCCGCTGTGGTGCGTAAATTCCCGGCGGTGTGGGTGACCTTTGCCGGTTGCCGCGCCTCAACCAAGATGGCGACGGCGGGCGGCAAGTGGAAGACTCAGGCCACCTTCGTAACCATGTGCGGATCACGCAACGTGCGCGGCGAGCGCGCCACGCGCAAGGGGCTGACGGTTGATGGCGTGATCAAGGAAGTCGGCGTGTATCAGATCCTGAAGGATGTGGGCTTGCTGATGGCGGGCAGCGATCTTGGCCTGGCGATTACACCGTTGAAGCCAGGTGCGATCCGCACTTTATTTAACACCAAGCTTAACGGTCAGGCCGTGGCGGTGTTTGCCAGGGAATGGCACACCGAGTTTATCGAGACGCAGCCGCGCGAGCCTATCGACCCGACCGATCCGATGTGGCTCAAGCTGGGCATCAACTATTACCTGCAGCCCGGTGATGCTGTTGCAGATTCTTCTGACACTTTAACGCTGGCATAGGAGATTAAAAATGAAAGTTAAGGCTACACCCGGCATCAAGGTGCCAAAAGAAGACAAGCCGCGCGAGTACATCACCGATGCGCCGCCCGAAGGCGAGACAGGTTTTGATGTGCCGGAAACCGCGTATTACCTGCGCCGTATTTCAGACGGTGATCTGGTAATCGTTAAAACTACAGGTAAGGGAGCTAAATAATGGCCAGCAAAAATATCAGCTTTGACAACATCCCGTCCAGCATCCGCAAGCCGGGCAAGTATTTCGAGTTCAACACCAAGCTGGCGGTGCGCACTTTGCCGGGCAATCTGCAGAAGACGTTGATCATCGGCCAGCGCCTTGCTGCCGGTAGCGTGCTCGCCAATGTGGTGACGGATGTATTTTCCGACTCGGATGCTGCAGCGTATTTCGGCAATGGCTCGCAGTTGCACCTGATGTGCCGTGCCGCGATCAAGGCCAATCCGTACCTGGCCTTGCAGGCGTTTGCGATGGACGATGCGGGCGCGGGTGTTGCTGCCGCCGGTACAGTTACAGTAACCGGCCCGGCGACGGCGGCGGGAGTACTCACGCTGAAAGTGGCGGGCAAGCTGGTGCAGATCGCCATTGCATCTGCCGATTCCGCGACGGTGATTGCCGCCGCGCTGGCTGCGCAAATTGCGTTGCAGCCAGACTTGCCAGTGACGGCAGCCGCCGCACTCGGTGTGGTGACGCTGACAGCGAAAAACAAAGGCACCCAGGGAAACAGTATCAAGATCGAAGCGGTGACCACCGCAACCGGCACGACTACTGCGGTAGTGGCGATGGCTGCAGGCGCAACCGACCCGACCATTGCCACAGCGCTGGCCACTGTGTACGGCGCAGGCCACGACATCATTATTTCAGCCTGGAACGATGCCACCAGCCTGACCGCACTGCGCACGCACCTGGACAGCGTGTCTGGCCCGCTGGAACAGCGCGGTGCGATCGGCATCTATGGCCACACCGGTTCGTTGGCCACTGCCACGACACTGGCCGCTGGCGTGAATGCCGGGCGTATCTCTGGGCCTAACTTCAAGGTGCCGGAGCAGCCCTGCGAACTCGCAGCTGCTTACGGCGCTGTGGTGGCCAGCGAGGAAGACCCCGCACGCCCGCTCAACCTGCTGGAGCTGACAGGCATTACCGCACCGGCGCTGGCCGACCGGCTGAGTCGCACCGAGCAGGAAACCGCGCTATACAACGGCGTGACCCCGCTCGAAGTTGGCCCCGGCGAAAAGGTGCAGATCGTGCGTGCCATCACCACTTACACGCTCGATGCCCAGGCGATCCCGGATGTCAGCCTGCTCGACCTCACCACCATCCGCACGCTGGACTATGTGCGCAAAGCCTGCCGCGAACGCATCGCGCTGCGCTTCCCACGCGAGAAGCTTTCCGAGCGCACGGCACCCAAGGTGCGCGACCAGCTGATGGATGTGCTGTACAAGCTGGAAGAGCTGGAGATCGTGGAACAGGTCGAAGCCAATGCAGACGGGGTGCTCGTAGAGCGCGACCTGCAGGATGTGAATCGTCTTGATGCAAAAATTCCGGTGGACGTGGTGAATGGATTGCATGTGTTTGCTGGCCGCATTGACCTGCTGCTGTAAGTAACCACACCGCCCCAGTAGCACGGAAGTAATTTAACCAGGAGAAAAACATGGCACTTGAATATGATGGCGAAGTAGTAGTCGAAATCAACGGAAAAGAAGTTGACGTTGTGTCTTTCGGCGACACCGTTAACACCGGACGCAAACCCGTTAAAACGATGAACCGCACTGGCCGTGCCAAAGGCAGCGTGAAGGGCATCGAGTCTATCGAGATGCAAATCACCGCCCCGGCACCCGCCATTGGCGCATTCGATTGGCGCAAGATGAAAGACGCGCAGATTGTGATCTACCCGGTCGGCAGCAATACTAAACGCACCACCTACATCGACTGCAACGTGTCCAACATTGGCTCGAAGTATCAGCTCGAAGGTGAGGCCGTGCATGACATCAGCCTGTATTGCTTGCGCAAGGTTGATCCGGCATGAGCGACCTGACAGTTAAAAGTAAGTTGCCGGTTGGCTTTACGGTGGACGGAAAAATCTACCAGGACTTTTCTATTCGTCCTGCCAAGTTGCGCGACTCATGCGCGGCAATCTCCGCGCTGGGAGCTGATGCCCCCCAGAACACGTTACGCTACGCTGTGATGGCTGAGCGCACCTCATTCGATGGCTTGCCGCAGGAGCAGGTAACCGTCGAGCTGCTGATGGATATGTATGACCGTGATGCGGTTGCGCTTGAAGCTGCCTCGGACGAAGTAGAAAAAAAGCTCGACGCGCTGAGCAGCAGCTAAGCACCGTCCGCCGTGCGCAGGTGCTGCTCGCCCGCGCCGGATTTGATCCGCACCGCGTGCTGGATATGTCCGAGGCGGAGGTCGAGTCTCATCTGGCCACAATTGTGCAAATGTCCGGTGCCAAGCAGGCCGGATCTTCCACCAACCGATTCAAGGGCCACAGAAAGCCAAAATAGCCATGAGCGGAAAAAATCTCGAACTCTCCCTGATCATGCGCCTGCGCGATCTCGCATCCAGCGGGTTCACCAAGGCGCAGCGCGATATTCAAACTGCCATTGGTAAAACAGAATCAGCCACGGCCAAACTGACACGCACTGTGTCGCATTATCAAAAAACCCGCGATGCAGCTGCGGTGCTGGGCATTCGTTCAGAGCGCGATATACAGCGCGAAATACAGCGTACTGAAGCCTCCTATAATCGCTTGTCCAGATCCGGCACGATGTCCATGCGCGAGCAGGCACGCGCCACCGAGGCTATGCGCAATCGTGTGCGTGAGCTGAACAATGAAATGGGAAAATACACGCTCGGCCAGCGTGCAATGCGTGGCTTGCAAACCGGCACGCGTGTCGCAGCAGGTGTGGCGGCGGGGGCTTACGTAATGTCCAAGCCGATAGGCCAGACGATGGACTACGGCATGCGCCTGGCGCAGATGTCGAATACCGCTTTTACCGAGCGAAACTCTATCGGGCGAATCGCAGGCAAGCGCGAGCTGAATACAGCTATCGTCAATGCTGTGCGAATCGGTGGCGGTACACGTGAGGGTGCTGCAGAAACGCTGGATACGCTGATCGCCTCCGGCGCGATGACCGGCAAAGATGCTATGGGCCTGCTGCCAACGTTGACCAAAGCGGCCACGGCATCTGGTGCTGATCCCAGCCAGCTTGCGGCAATCGGCATACGCGGCATGCAGACAATGGGCATTAAGCCTGGCGAAATGGGCAAGGTGATCGATATGGCGATCACCGCCGGTCAGGCGGGCGGTTTCGAGCTGAAGGACATGGCCAGGTGGTTACCGCAGCAAATGGCCGCTGCCAAGCTGTCGGGCATATCCGGCATCGAAGGTATGTCAAAACTGTTGGCAGCCAATCAGGCGTCGGCGATTACTGCTGGCTCAAAAGATGAGGCTGGCAATAACCTGGTTAACTTGCTGGCCAAGATCAATAGCCGTGACACGGCTATGGATGCGAGCAAGTTGGGCATTAATTTATCCGGTACATTAGCAGCAGCACGCGGCAAGGGAATTGATTCACTGGATGCGTTTGTCGGTATTGTTGATGGCGTGGTTGGCAAGGATAAAAACTACCAGGCACTACAGCAAAAATTGAAGACCGCCCAGGGTGGAGATCGCAAAGCCATTTTGGAGGGGCAGGCGGATATTCTGCAAGGTTCCACCATCGGCTCATTAGTTCAGGACCGCCAGGCATTAATGGCGCTGGTCGGGATTATGGGCAACCGTGGCTATATGGCCGATGTGCAAAAAAAGACGCTTGCTGGTGAGGGTGCGACCGACAAGAATTTTGCTGTGATGGCTGAAGAGGCCGGTTTCAAAATGCAGCAGGCCGCTAACGAAAAGACCTTTGCCACGCAGAATGCCTTTGAAAAATTGACGCCATTGGTCGGGTCGGTTGCAGATGGATTCAGCGCGATCGCAAAGGAATATCCGAATTTAACAGCTGCTACCGTTGCGGCCACAACTGCACTGGTGGCGCTGGCTATGGCAGCGGGAGCTGCCAGCCTGACAGGTATGATAGGCGGTAGAGGTGCAGGTTTAACGGGCATTCTATCTAAAGGCAAAGGGCTGGTTGTGGGTGCTGGCGGCGTGCTTGCCCGTGGCGCGCTTTCAATTGGTGGTGCCGCACTGTCGCTGGGCGGTGCGGCTGTAGCGGGTTCTGGTGCGGTTGGCTATGGCGTAGGCACGCTTGGGTATAAGTATGGCCTGAGTGGCACGGAATTTAACGACAATATCGGCGGCATGCTTGCCACGATCATGGCCAGCCTGGGTAGCAAGGAAGCACAGGAAGGGCTTAATGTGACGCTGCACCTGGACGGCGAGCAGATCGCCACTGTTGTCAATCGCCGCAACGCGCAGACAGCCAGCAGAAATTAAACTTTAAAACCATCTGGGCGGAACTCCTTCCTCCTTAACCACCCTCTTGCGCGCGCGTAACCTGCGCACATGGCCTGGGACAAAACATTACTGGAAGCTTCATATAACGGCATCGTTTTCGATATCGTTAAAACAGACGATAGCGCTGAGAGTGCTCTCGTCGAGCATACCTATCCCTACGTCGACGGCTCCGATATTGAAGACATGGGTCGTGGAGCGCGACGCATCAGTGTCGAGGCGGTATTTTATGGCGATGACTACGAAGAGCGGTTGCAGTGGTTTATTGACGGTCTGGATCTGGCGGGTAATGCTGAATTTGTGCATCCAGTTTTCGGTTCATTCAAGAATACCAAGGCTGCACGCTACACCGTCCATCACGATGCGGACAATCCTGATTTTGCGGCAGTCAACATTGAGTTCATCGAGTCGACCACGGCAGCGCCGTTCTTCTCTCGCCAAGTTGCCTCGCAAAAAGCAGCAGCCGTTGCCCAGCATGGTGCTGCGGCAACTGATGCTGCGGCAGGAAAGGTTGCAGCGGTAGTTGACCAGCTGGTCGCAACCAAATCGCCGTCCTTTTTTGACAAGCTACGCACCGCAATGACCGGGCCGCTTTTGGCGCTCACTTCGGGTATTGCGGCGGTACTCTCCGGGCTGGATGTGCTGTCTTACGCGCGCGCCTGGGCAAATGATATTTCTGCGATGGTGGGCAGCCTGCTCGATATCCGCGACTGGGCGCAGCAGCTGGAGTCGGACTGGGCCAGCATTCAGAGCAGCCTGAATTCCTTTTCTATTTTCAGCACGCCATCCAGCGATGCCCCTCCACCTATTACCTCCGGGAATGTACCCACCGAGCAGCAGGCGGTTGCTGCTGTCGCCGCTACCATCCGTGTTAATACGGCGGTTGGCTTGGCCAACGCGGCCAGCTACGTTTTTGCGGCTGAGTCCGCTACGCCGACGCTCACACCAACAACCATCGAAGCGATCGTCAATATTGCACGCAGTAACCTTGCCAGCACCATCGAGCAAGTGCGCGCAATTTACGGCATTGAAGATAGCCGACCCATTACCGAAGCGCTGAAAGACCAAGGGTTGGCGCTTCAGGAGGCGGCGCGGGCGGTCATCGTCGCGCGTCCGCCACTTATTCAACGCACGGTGGAAGCGCCGGGGAATATGCGCCTGCTGGCGCACCTGTGGTATGGCGACCACGCCCGCGCCCAGGAGTTGTATCGCCTGAATGGCGCACGCAGCCCGATCGTTAATACCGGAGACAGCGTCAATGCCTACGCCAGCTGACAAAGTCGAGCTGCTTATCGCTGGCCAGACGCATGGCGACTGGTCAACCTATGAGATCGACTCTGATTTTCTCACGCCCGCCGATGCCTGGCATGTATCACTGGGCTTAAACGAAGGCAAGATGCCGCCAGATGTGGTGACTGGCGCACCAGTTGAAGTGCGTGTGGATAGCGAAACGGTGCTGACTGGACGTATCGACGAAGTCAGCCACGGAGTAAGCAAGACCTCGCACACTTTTAGCCTGTCTGGCCGCGATAAAGCTGCCGATTTAATAGATTGTTCTGCGCCTGTGTTTGTGGCCAAGATGGCCAGTCTCAAGGAAATCGTCGCCAAGATTGTAAGTTCGTTTGGTATTGCCCGTTATCGCATTGATGCCGAGGTCACTCGCACCAGAGAAAAAATAAATGTTGAGCCGGGTGATAGCGCATGGGACATGCTCGCACGCGT
>k87-1042475_pt1 | contig 14649 bp, 13 predicted proteins | sample MGYA00084030_6733316 | MGnify analysis MGYA00084030 | reverse complement strand
GAGATCTCCTTGGTTTCGTTGTCTTTGATCATGAGGGTGGCCAATCTATACCTGACAGTCAAGTAGACCATAATGAAGGCGAATGGTACGACAAGGATAAAATCACTCGCTAAATAGGCAATAGCCTCGCCTTTGAGAGAGATCGTGTCACTAATATCATTACTACGACTGAGGAACCAAATGATAAAGTTGAGCGCATAAGAAATAACGATAAAGACCATAAAAGCGATACGATAGGTATTCATTATCTCTTCTTCTGTCTTTCTTATCGATACACCACTACATCTATCTTGTGATTCGAGGAAAGTCAGTGTTTGTTTAGTGGTGGCGTCAACTCTAATCTTGTTGGTTGGAAAAAAGTAGAGTAACATGGCAATGATAAAGGTGACTAACGATGCGACCATAAGAATGATGTGTGCCTCGTAAATAACTGTGATAGTGGCCATAAGAATACACACTTGACTGAGTGCATAAAAAAAGATAATAAAGAAGTTCTGTGCTCCGATACTGGTCTTTTTCTTCTTTGTGTGGCGTGTACGATGGTCATTCGTCAAAATATAGGCCAAGCATCCTTGATACAGTGTGCCAACCACAGTCATCACGAGCCATCTTGCCACATCAATCACGTGTAGATTCGTCTTTACACTGAACCCGTAGCCAACAGAGTTTGCCGCATAGAGACACGTGAGAAGAAGGAAAGTAGTACAGAGTATCATATAGACCCAGATCGAGTTTAACCAATGGACGTGATCGATCATCCAATTTTTGGAGCATCGTCCTTTTCTTACAAAATGGACAAAGAATGAACCTGTAATCAAAGCACAGACACCAAAGATTCCCGCTCCTGTGCCATAAATAGCCTGTATAACGTCCATTGTATAAACAGACAGAGAGAGAGAGAGAGAGACTTAAAAATTCATCCTTTTATTTAGGCCTTTGATTTGATATTTTAAACCCTATCAAATATTCACGGGTAATAGTTAAAGAAGGAAGAAGAAGAAGAGGAAGAAGAATGTCTGTCGTACACGAGAGCCGTATCATTAATAGTAGCAACCCTCATTATGAAACATTCGATGAATTAACAAAGAATCTATCCGAATTCGCTATCGATGCATGGTATTGGCTCGTCAATTATGTTCAAACTTCACCCGAAAACAAAGCGATCGTAATACTGGCCGTTTGTGTTGCAATCCTTCCAATCTTGTTTATGATTAAACGTGTCCGTTTCCTGTAAAAGAGAGAGAATAAAGAAATTTTTTTTTATTATAGCATAAAGAGTCGTGTTACCGTACACCCCCTTCAAATGAAAACTCTAGCATAGGCACCTGTTCCAGTAGTGACAGGTCCTTTATCAGTGAGAACGTTAGTTAATTGACCAGGTTGGTTATTCATCTCGGCATTAGGACGAAGGCCTTTTCCGTTAAGGTTAAATGTACCAGAGACAAGGTCGTCGTTGATAGCAACGAGTGAGGTATGAATCAAACAGGAGTGTGTCTCCAACATAATGACACCACAGATGGCAGCAATACCAATGACAGCGGCCTGGAAGAAACCTATCACTCTGTACATCTTTGATGCGTAGGCATCATAGACAGCAGGGAGAGTATTAAAGTCAGGCGATGGATTAGCAGTACCAGCGGTGGCCAATACAGCGATCAAAAAGATGAGCACAAAGGTGTGAGCCTTGAGGACAACACTGAAATGCCATTGATCATTATGAAATTTGGCGTCACGTTCAGTCACTTTGTCATAGGTAGGTGGCTCACAGATGATTGGCATGCATTCGTTGAGGTCAATCTTAAAGTATCGTCTCGAAGTGAAAGTGACACTGTACCATGCACTATTGAGCCAAAATAAGGTCATATAGCCAACTAGAGTCACTACTTCTAGGGCTAGCAGAGTTGCAGTACTGCTTGTTTCGAAAAAGCCTGTAACCATAGTGAGGGCGACGAGACCATAGACAAATTGCCATGAGAATCCAATGTAGCCTAACCAACTATGATAGATAGAGGCAAATCGTGGTGTTGCTGGAGCATTAGCTTTAGAAGGACGTGCACCTCTAGATGCGTTAACGCCCATATGATCAGAGATATAAAAGATGAGGGCTAGAAAAAACACTGTCTACTCTCTCTTTCCCGATCCCCTACGGTGAATATCATTTTCAATGTAACAATAAATTTCTGGAATAATGATTATAGAGTTGAAAATTTGTATTTATTACGCGCCTATTTTCACGGGGAACTATGATGTTTTAATAGCGAGAGAACCAGAGCGATGCAGAGTGTAACAAAAAAACGCACTCTTCCTCCTCCTAAAGGAGACCCCACCCCAACAAGAATGCAAAAAAGACAAGCCCCAACAACAACAACAACAACACCGCCTGTCATTAGCTACCATAGACAGATGCACTATCTGTTTATGGCTACGTACGCAGTCTTTTCGTGTATCTTTATCATAGGCTGTGCGATATGGATCAACTATAGGTCTATCTTTCAGTCGGGTATGATGGGATACTTTCATATCCTGACTGGCATTCTTGTCGGTGTCTATATAACCTCCAATACAGTAGAGGATTGGTCTCTCAACGAAGTACCAGCGAGTAAGACTGCGCGCGATGAATTACGAAAGAGACGTGAATACGCAGTCTTCAGGAGGAGTGCATCTACTTTTATTGTGGTGGCAATCATAGGAATCATGCTCTCTGCTATCTATCTCTATAATCTGGGATACATAGTGATTGGTATATGCCCCACTATTGCGTCTGATGATGCGGCGATTAATCCAACGCTAGTTAATATACACATTGCGTACCAACACAAGCCAATCGGTGACTACTACGCAAAGAAGAGTGTCTTTATTCTCAGGTATAATATGACAAGTCAAACGATTGTAAGAAAGACACGTGACAGAAATCCAAACGAAGTGAACTACGATCGATGGTTTGTACAGAATGAGCTCCATACTGTAGGCAAAACAAATGATGCACCACCACCCCCTTCACAACCATTCTGTGTTAATAGAGACGATTCCATGCTATTCTCTTTTATAGAGAACGAGATCTCCCACTATGTATTCAAAAATTCTCGCGCAAGACAAGACGCCAAAACGATACGTATCACAGACAAGTATCAGATGGACACTTCGGACGACGAGGAAGACGATATAGACCTCAATCTATTGACTACTCGTATATGTCGTCACGAGTATGCCTTTGTCATTATTATAATGACTTTCATTCTCCTTTGGGACCTTCTCTCTATAGCTCTCATTATTTATTGTATCTATCTGTTACGTGCCTAAATAAAAAAAAAGATTGTACGTTTAAATGCGAGACAAAGTAATTTATGACCTGTTTTTTATCATGAAAATAGATGTAAAAAAATAATTATGTGGAAAAAAGTGGGTGTTTATTGATATTTGACACCAAAATTAACTGGGCCACGCATTTTGGAAGCGAGATTGTACTGACCTATAGTCATTGATGGTTGAAATGAGTCGCCACCGCCACCAAAATTAAAGTAGAGGATGATTCCGAGTATAACGAGTCCGGCAAAGACGATTGCAGCAACAATTATACCAATGATTGTAGGACTAGGGCCCTGGTGTGGGGTTGATGGCATTGTGCTCTGTGGTGGTGGCGGTGGGCTGGTTGGTGAACCAGGAACAACGAATGCCTCTATTGGGACACACCCCTCTGGTTCAGTACAGGTCATAGGAAGGGTTGTGTGACAGATGGCGCCGATAGATTGGTCTCTCTGATAATGACAGGAGCCTCCAATACAGAGCTCTTCGCCATTACAGACGAGATTATCTGAACAATCCATATTAGTTTGACAAGTGAATGACTCGACACAGAGTCTCTGTGATTCACTACAGATAATACTGATTGGAAATGAGGACGCATTATTAGCGTCGTAGTAGTTACGTAGAGTCGCTCTGTATGGGAGACAAGGATCGTAATTGACGTCCTGTTTCACACAGAACGACGTTAATTGATTACATACACGTGGGCCGTTACAGAAATTAAGCTCTCCGATACAATCGAGATCACTGAGGCATGCAGTCTCGTCACTGATCACTAATACGGTTGGTGCAGCACTATTGGTAGGCGCCGAGGTTGGAGCCTCGGTAGGTGCGTTACTTGGTTCACTGGTTGGTGGCGCAGTTTCAGGAGCTACACATGCACGTTTCGAGTCACTACAGACTAGTGTATTATCATCACAGACAATGGTCTCTGTAGTTCTGTGGCATATACCTACAGGGCCCCCTACCTCATTGGGAAAGCATATTTCATTGCCATTACAATATGAGCCATCTTCACAGAAATTGTCGACAGAAGTTGGGCATTGTGATGCAAAGTCAGAGTTGACACATCGCTTCAATTCTGTTCTATCACTCTCATCGACAATGAGACTAGAGCCATTGATTGTCCATTCTAGAGAATCTCTCTCACGCTCCAACGAGACAATAAAAGAGAGAGGAAACCTTCCCGACTTGAAGAGAATCGGTTGTAGACCATTGTAGACGACAGGTGTGAGAACGTTGTCACCTCCCTCGGTATTATTAATAGATAAGTCAAATGCTCCTGTATTCTCGTAGCCAATGACTATATTTGGTAGAGGCGTCCCTGTCCTATACGTTGTAAACCAGCACGAAAAAGAGGGGTTCATTGATGTTGCTACTGCCGGTGACGCAAAGAGTCCCACAAGACAAAGAAAGAGGGACAAGAAGATCATGATTCTGGCCTAGTTCGAAAGTTATGTTTTCAGTTTATTCTTCAGTATACAGGACGAAAATTAATTTAGTGGGTTAAAATAATGAGTCATCGCGCTGGATACCACTCTTTAAAATTTTAGTTGCAGATGGCCTCCAGTCCGGTACAAGACTGAGACACGATTCGAGTATCGCCACTAATCTAGGAGAAACGTCTGTCCAATTAATCACTCTATAGATATCACGAAGGAGATTACCACACATACGTTTATAATCGTGCCATAAAGGACACTCACTTAGATAAATATATTCATCTTCTTCTTCTTCCTCTTCTTCTGCTTCATCTCCACTACAATAACTATCACTTCTACTACAACTTCTACCCCTACTATATTGTAATAGTATATCATCAAAACCAGTACGTTTCATAATAATAGCTAGTCTAACATATCGTGTCTCGCTAGAGAGATATCGTGCAGAATAGCTCACTTTATCGAGACCATGTACACGAAAGAGAAGTCTCCCCGTCTCTATCTCGTACATAGTGCACGCGAGAGCCCATATATCAATCGCGCGTGTATAATTGTTATCACCCAGGAGCAACTCGGGCGCTCTATAGTCAACGGTCTGCACATTATCAGAGAATGGCCCAGTTAAACTGGAAAAGTGACTGACAGACAATCCAAAGTCTATGAGCTTGAGACGACCATCTTCGACGATAAAATTGTCGGGTTTAATATCATTGTGTAGAATATCGTGTCTCTCGCAGATAGCAAGACTGGTCACCATATCAAAAAAGAGGCTCTCCATTGCACTTGGTCGAAAGTGTTCCCTATTCTGTTTAACGAACGATACGACACCGACACCATGTGGAGACATATAGATATAACCAAAGGAGCTATCGAAACCCATATGACACATTGTCACTATATGATCGGCCTCTTTACGTAGGATATCAAGGATAGAGACTTCGGTTATGTACGCGATAAGGTTATCGAATATATCACCAGAGCCAAAGATAATGTGGCGCTTAATCGTGTAGCTCTCATCTTTTCTGTAGCCACGATACACTTTAATGCCTGTATCATTACGATGAGACATTACAGAGACACACTTGAATGTGGAGTGTTCTATCAGAGACAAGGAGGAAGGAGGGGGAGACACGAGAGAAGGTGGCGTGCAATCAACCGTCAAATCGATATAAGAAAAGTGCTTGAATAGATCGAGAAGTAATCGACCAGCAGAGCCTTCTTTATAGTAAGTCGATAAGTAAGAAAGATGAGTTACTATAATTTGACAGAGGACACGCAATTCTCGTTTTGGATGACAATAGAAAGGCCCACCTTCAGGACTGTGCTCAAGATCGTATGCTATAATAGAGATTGCAGCTCTCACGTAACACACATCAATCAGGTGTGCATATCGGTAACTGTAAAACCACAACAATAGTGTATCTAAGAGGGGCTTGTTCATGTCGCTGGTGAAGTTATTATTACTACTGTGTATAGCAGGTCGCCTCGCGATATTACCATTTAAGCAGGTAAAAACACGTACAACACTATCGCCTATGGCACCCTCTGTGTAGATACCACTCTTATCAAGGTGTGTGTTCATAATATGCTTAAAAACGTCGCCGTTGGAAGGTGTAGACCATATACACAACGAGAGGAAGAAACTAGCAATAAAGGCCAATTCATCCTTAGATGTCAGGCACTCGGTGATACTTGCATTGGCCTCATAGTATCGAGTATATATACACTGGGTATTCACTACAATCTCCGTCGCATTCTCTGTAGGGATCCCTTCTTGTCTTAGTGCCCGATAGAGACATGTTATACGTGACGATCCAATGTAGTCTCTCTCTGTCAACGGTAATGTTTTCTTTAAAAGTTCGTCAACGTCGACTCCCTCCATCATAGTCGCCTAATGTACAAGTAGTTATTATTATTTAGTATTGTAAATAAACTGAACAAACTTTCAATGAGTAAAAAAATCTCTTTTTGTGAGTTTCTCTCCCCTTTGCGATGGATCCTTTTACATCATTCTATCAGAAGCTGACCAAAATAAAACGGCAAACTGTGGTTGATAGATTCTATTTACAAACGAATAGGTGGCATCTGACGATATTGTGTAACACGTTCAATAAGTATCATTGTTATGATGTCCATTATGCGCATGTGCGTGAAATAGAACCCATTTGGATTCGAACCAATGATAAGATGGGTCGTCTAATGGCTATTGGACTATCTGCACGTAGTAATGATCCTGAACGTCACGACTTTGTCTTTTACTTGGAAACAGCTGATGATATCGTGGCGATTTATCTCGAAAGATTGAGTTCAGTTGGCTTCACTGTCGTAGAGGAGCCACAACCTACGTATGAACACAGTGAACCCATTCTCGGTATAAGATATGGTTATTTTCCAAACGGCGTCAACAAGATAGACGAGAATTTGATAGACATAATGCCTATCAATGGTATTCTCTATAGTGACCCAAAAAGAGAGGGCATATTCAGAGACCGAAAGACACCAGGTATCAAATGGCGTGTCAATACAAAATACGTTGCGCATCATCGAGTAATAACAGAAAGGGAAGACGAAGACGAAGAGGAAGAAGAAGAAGAAGAAGAAGAAGAGGAAGAGGAAGACGAAGATAATGAACCCATGGGCGAGACATATAGCTACATATGCGCGTATCTTTTTGGTACAGATATGCAGGATCTTGCGGCAAACTTCACCTCCTCTAACGAGTATAAACCAGCGACTGTGATTAAAGAATGGAGCGAAGAGATAGAAGAGAAGCTCCTTCAAATCGAATGGATACCACGTCTCATATTACCTCGTTATGACACACTTTTTGCAAAGAATAAAGCAGTTGGCCTTGTAAAATATGACGATTCTCTGTATAGACGAAAACTCAAACAAGACATTGTACTTTTTGATGCAAAATTAGAAGAATTCGATGCACCTTTATTACAAATTCTCGATAAACTACAGAGTATCGCCCAACCAGTAGATATATCAGACTCTTTCTTTGGTGGCAGTACACTGAGTGGTGAAACAAGCGGCGATGAAGCATATCAACCGGTTGCTCTGAGTGAGGCAAAAAGAGATGACCTCGAGTACGTGAGAGACACACAGAAGACTCGATTATATCAAATTGAGTTCGCCCTTGAAAACATTATCAATCGTGTCAATAATTTATTAAATCTCGGTAGAATTTAAGGACCGTTCTTCATTGTATACTTTTGTATTTCTTTGCCCTCTTCCTCCCTTGTCTAGCTTTAAAAAAGAAAGAATGGCAGAAGCTGCATTCAATACGATGATGCAAAGAATTTCGCGTCTAGTAAAAAGACAGAAAGAAGGCTCATTCGTGCTCAGTGATGCAGCCTGGCATATCACCACACTCTTAAATACATTCAACACCTACTATTGCTTTGATATTCATTATGATCACCCCGCGGAGATAGATCCTATCTGGTTGCTACTGAAAAATCAGACAGCTACTGGTCTAGTGAGACTCATGGCTATAACGATCCATATCGAAACAGACTCTAATAATGATACATTCTGGTTTTGGATATGTAGCGATACCGGTACTATGACAATCTTAACCTATGGCGTTTTAACATCATTAAGCCCAGTCTACACTGAACGAAGGGGGAGATTTGAACCTATCCAAGAGATAGATACCTATCAGATGATCAACTATACGGCACGCATTGTGGGCGATAAAAAGACCTTTTATATGCCACCCATATATAATACATTTGAATACGGAGATAAAGGCTCTGGATGGGATGAACCAGATGGTTTAGAAACATGGTACCCCAATTTCAAGCATATATCAAAGGCGCGTATCCTCTCACCACCTATTGTTAAAAGGGAACACGTATCTGCTCCATTTGCTACACAGAGTAAGGATGACAATATCTCTACTGAATATAGAGATCAGCTTATCGACTATCTATTTGGGTCTGACTTGCTCTATCTGGAAGAGAATTTCAGTGAAGACGAGTATACGCCTACTACTCGGATCGCATGGGACCAAGGTATCGAGATGATGATGAAAAATCGAGGTCTAATGGACTCTGATGATATGACAGGGTTTTTTCCTTATAATAATAAGGCGAATGTACAAGAGTTGAGGATACACGGCGATTATGCTTACAAGCAAAGTCTCATCAAGGAAATTACGCGATTTGATACAGAGATACACGCCTATGACTCGATAGTGACTCATTATATGTTGATAATGAATGATATCCTCAATGGCAATAGCAAAACGAGTCGTACCACTATCAGACGCTTCTATCATCCAAAGAAGGACGAGACACTCAATTACCCATTACTCTCAAGAGATGCATTAGAGCACACTCTTTACCGTAAAAAGACCCACGTCCGTGATGTTACAATGTTTATTGATGAAGCTATGGGGCGTATAAATCGTTTATTACTATAGCTCGTCGTACAATATTGGCTCCATTGCAGACAGACGCCTCTTTCGTATATCCATCATAGAGTAACAACGCATACAACATATCCAGATTGGTGCCACTATAGCAAAAAAGAGAAATAAAAGAGCTACTATGGAGAGGAGCGCGAGTGCTATTAAAACGTGGATCTTCATCTCTGTTGTATACAAAATAAAAAAGCTAAAGTAAGGAAAGAACCACTCTCTGTAGAGGGTCACGTAGAAAGGCACGTGACCTTCGTCCATATCGGATCTATTCAGCAACCCCTCTATCTCTTGACACCATTCTTCTTTTTTTTCCACACCAACGTCACCGTGATTAAATAAGAGGAGTTGTCTATAGAGAGAGGCAAATACAGTGTTATTCATATGCTCGGCTGTCTGTCTGAGATGACATGTTCGTTCAAGGTTGTCATCAGCAAGTAATAAAATGGTAGTCTCAATACTACTGTCAAAGTAAACCATATTGAGACGAGCTGATATATACTCTATAGCTAGGTTATACCATGGATCTAGGTCTACATAGAGATAAGCAAAACGACCACATCTATAAGAGATGCCACTCTGTCTTAATATAGTGAGCCAGTTTATACCACACCACTCTAGAGAGAGAAGAGATGGTGCAAGTGCCTGTGAGAGAGACTCTTTATACCAATACAGGGAGGGATTGTTATTATAGGAGGGTGATATAATAATGTTGGTCTCCTCGAGACGATTGGCTATACAATTAGGGGTCTCTAGTAAAACATAGTAATTGAATGGACCAACGACGGAACAATCAATATCATCAAACAATAAATCACTATCATTACATGGAATTCGATTCACTTTCTCGCCAGTGTCCTCTCTGAGAACAGTGAGAAATATCATAGCATCGGGCTTCTGTGTACTGGCAAAGACTCCGATAAACAACATCAGCGACTCGTCACACGAAGAGAAAGAGACTGGTATATCTATTGTAAAAGAGCCATTATCCACGTCATACACCCTTTTTAGTCTCTTTTGTCCACCCTCTGTCGTTATCATAGTCATCACATTGAATGCCAACTCTGTCGACAGTAGTATGGTGCTCTTGTTACTCGAATCACAGTATTCGATACCTATTGCGTCACATAGATAACAGGAATACGCAGTTTTATTGGACTCAAATTGCATTGATACGTTGATATGAGTCCGCATCATATCATAAGAGAGTGACGCTGATCCGTAGTGATTATTCAATGCCAATGAACAATGTGGGTCCGCTATGATAATACTCGCCTCATTATACTGAACCATTAATAAGACATATAATAAAAGGAGCATGGTCCTCTATCAATCAATCTTTATTCTTCTGAGGAGAGAGAGAGAGAGACACATGATATATATTTTTTTTATTTCAAATTAACTCTTCTTCTCAGAATAGGCCTATTCCATTCTTCTGTCGAATCGAATAAAAACACCATATGAAGAAGGGCTCTGTCGTTTTTGACGTGAGAGACGATGGTAAGGCTGCCTTTTTAAAGATATGGCCAAAGATCTTTTTTATTAAGGCACGCCAATCGGTCGAACCCTCTTTCTTAAAGGATAACGCATGGCATCTCTCTACACTTTTTAATACGTTTAACGCCTATTATTGTTATGATGTCCATCCAAAGGAGACGAGGAGAACGATTAGGCCAATTTTTATACGCTTCAACAAGGAAGATCTGGGAGATGATAACGAATTAGGTAGACTCCTCTCGATAGAGATAGTAGTCATAGGTCCCGAGGAAGAGGAACCTATTTACGATATTGCGTTTAACTTTGACAGTGAACACATAAAGATAAGGCGTCTATTGTTCCATGAATTTGTTCCTTTCGTTCATGATGATATGTACAGTAAGCCCCTCTACTATGATTACAATGAAAGTGATATCACAGACAAGTTTGTACACTATACGGACGCTGAGACAGATATGGGTATACTGCCTTTCAAGTGTGACATCGGAACGGACGAGAAAGGAACACGTAGTATAAGTGGTCTGTTTGGTAATCTCTATATCAATTACAAGTACGTCTCTCCTATACGTATTACTGAAGCAAGCGAAGAATCTCTCCATTGTTTCTCTCCTTTTGACGAGTCATTCTATTCAAAAGAAAATATTACACCACTGGACAGAAAGAGGCTCATTTCATACGCATTCGGAAGTGATCTAGGTTACCTCAATGCCAATTTCAATAAGAGTAATACCTATACACCCACTTGCAATATCAGATGGGACTCATCAACCTCAAATAGTCTCGAGATCCTCTCGACACCAGAGTATGGTCTCCTTTATCTTCCCAATACTGAAAAGTTGAACTCAATGAAAACCTACGACGAAGATATAAGCGATTATCATGGCTCACTGAGAATTTCAACGCGATCCAATGAGTCAAATATTTCGCTCTATAACAAACTGTTTGCCTCTATCAGTAGGCATCTCATCATAGAGGAGGGGGACACCCTGTTGCAATTGGGTACAAAAGAAAGAGAAGAGACGGATGATTGGGATGTAGCGGAAAAGATACGTAATATTACGTCAACGCGGCATATGAGTACACACGAACTTGAGATACAGCTATTAGAGCAAGAGAGAGTGTTAGAAATCATGGAATTCTGTGTCGACGAATTGATTAATAGGATGACACGTCTTATCGAAGGCTAAGAAAAAAAGGGGTTTTTTTTATTGATTCAGAGAAGGGAGGTCTCTCTACAGCTGTAACTACAGAACTTTCTCTTTGTATCGACGTCCTTGTAACGTGCCTCTTTATCTACACATTGAGAGCAATAGTCAACCAATAAATAACCCCATGAGTCTTTCTGTTTCTCCTTCTCTTTTCTCCTTTTCCTGTCCTCTTTTTTCTCTCTTGTCTTCTTCTTCTTCTTCTTATCATCGTCACTGCTCGTATCACTCGTACTGACTGCATTACTCTTTCGCTTATGATTTGCCGTCCGCTCTCTACCGACATCGTCTCTTTTCAGAACCATCGACATGTAATGAATGGGACCAGCATAATGAGCGTACGTGTCAATCTCATGTTGATGACCATCATTTTGTTGTCTAAAGAGCAGGGCATTGATAGAACGATAGAAATACACTTTTCTCGCCATCACAATGATATGAGGCGAGATCAATGAACGCACGAATAACGTTTTATCGATCGTACGATCAAGAGAGGGATGCGAAAGAGCCATCGCACTCACATAATCTTCAACGGATAGATATTTCTTTGACTTTTTCAGTTCTTCGAGACGCTCTTCGGACATCCATGCAAGCCCGTGAGGTACAGGAGACGAACGTGCGAGTCCATCCATGATACGTCTCATAGATTGCTCTGCATTCTTATAGATGCGTGTAATATTACTGGTATTACTACGAGCATGGTTATAACACATCTTGTGACACACATCTCCATCGTAACAAGCGTCCCTGTTAATACTAGAGAAACAGTCTCTGACCACGCATATATCCATATAATCATTACGATATGTATGCCTGGCATGGTGCCGATCACGACTCCATAGATCCTTGTACTCCTCACGCCATTTTCGTATTAAGAAGTCTATCTCCTGATACGGGTATTCAAACATACTATCATCCCCCGTGTATTCGAAGAGTGTCTCGCTGTCTACTGCATAAAGAAATGGTTCTAACTTTGGCGCCGACCATGTATCACTCTTTCTTCTGTCTCTACTCTTATCCATAGCCCTTATGGCCTTTAAAAAAAAGCCTCTATTTTTTTGTAAGCGTAACAAACGGCAGAAAAAAAATATCATATGTTAAAAAAAAGCTAAGTTTATTTGGCTTCTTCTTCTTCCTCATCCTTATTAGGCTTCCACGCCCCATTGCCTGTATAACGAGGCTTCGTTCTTATATAATTATAGCAGGCAGTATGTATATACTGGAGACCAAAAAAGTCTCTAGCCTTCTCGTTTGAACTAGGATAACAGACACCGAGTTGTGTCATTGTGTCCAACTGCTTCTCACAATAACTACAATACTTGTAGGTCGTACCGTCCTCCTCTGTATTGCCGTATTGACCATAGGCACTGTAATATATATAGGGTGTGATCTGGTCCAATAGAATCGCCTGATCCATGTCGAGTACTATGCCATCCTCTTTGCCATAGAGACGAAGAGCAAGTTCCTGTTGGACCTCGTCATAACAGACATAGTGCATATAGGTGCGATACTCTGTACGAAAGCCTTTAATAACATCACGATCATTCGAGAAGCCACACATCTCTATTATATTGCCACAGTGAGCGCATATTGGTGCATTACCGTGTTCAATACGATGATTTCTGAGAGCTGTCGCGTTCTTGTACTTGTACTCTGTTTTATGGTATGGTTCAACAGGTGATACCAACATTTTCTTTAGATAGTCTTCTTCTTTCTCTTTCTCTCTTGATTACCGGTGTGGACAGGGGGTTAGAATTTAAAAGATATATAGGAAATGATGTAGCATACACGCTTATAATTCAAATAATAAAGACATTTATTTAGTTTTTCCCCCCCCCCCCCGTTTCACGGACGAGACCAATAGTTAATAAAAGTGTCAACCTCGCTAATCCATGCATCACCACCTCGTCTCTTCTTGGCTGGTTCTATTTGATCTATTAGTGATTGAATTTCAACGTTTAACGCGGTCGTATTAGAATACTGTGTAGTCATGAGTTTGAAATAGGCTAGTGTCTCTTTCATACGTTTCTCCGTGTAGAACCACATGACATACACATTTCTCGTCTCACTGGCTCTATCAATGAAATCGTCCTTGTACTGCTCTATCTTACTCTGACTGTTGTCTTGCATCAACTCGAATAATTCTCTCTTTGCATAATGCATACTCGCAGTGTCGTGTTTTCCTTGCGGGGGTGCACCGTATGCATTCTCGTATCCATGGATACTGTATTTCTTCTCGGTGGAGACCCATTCTCTGATCAATGCGATAATCTTGTTTTGATAGTCTGGTATATCCTTGTAGGAGTCAAACATATTAGGTGCGAATTCTAGCGCAATCGAGGGTGACGATTCATAGCCTGTTTTATAGTTCATTTTCTTCTATCTACCTACCTACTTACTTCTCTCTCTCTCTCTCTATCTCTCCTATTTTTACCAGAATACGTAGACAAAGACTAAAAACATCGCAGCATATATATAAAGGGTTCCAAAGACGACAGACACTCTCATACAACGCAAACAGTGTTTCTTCTCACGTTGTTTCTCTTCTTTTGTAACATCTTCGTGTACTTCCTTACGTAGTTGAGTACTAGCCGCTATCTCGTTCTGCTTTTTTCGATACGACATCTTGTCTCTCTCTAGAGAAACTGATTATTTTATTCTAGGCGTACCGATTTTTAAATAAATAAAATGTTCTTTAAAAAGGCTGATATAGTTGTGTGTGTACCAAGAGAATGTATCCATGTCTAATAGTACCAACAGCTGACCTTTTCAT
>k87-499388_pt1 | contig 14764 bp, 11 predicted proteins | sample MGYA00084030_6733316 | MGnify analysis MGYA00084030 | reverse complement strand
GGCTGCGGGTGAATGCGTGCGCATCATGACCGGCGCGCTGATTCCGGCAGGTTGCGACAGCGTGGTGATGCAGGAGCAGGTCAAGGTTGACGGCGATACTGTTGAGTTTAGTGCTGCATGCAAGCGCGGGCAGAATATCCGCCTGGTGGGTGAAGACATCCAGCAGGGTGCCGTGGTGCTGGCACAAGGTCAGCGCATCAATCCCGCTGAAATGGGCTTGCTCGCCTCGCTCGGTTTTGCCGGGATCAAGGTATTTCGCAAACTGAAAATCGCTATCTTTTCCACCGGAGACGAACTGGTGCAGCCCGGCAATGCGCTGCCAGGCGGGCAGATTTACGACAGCAACCGCTTTACTCTTATCGGTTTATTGACTGAGCTGGGCGCGGAAATTCTCGATATGGGCAATATCCGCGACGACAAGGATGCCGTGCGTGCCGCATTGCAAAAAGCTTCCAGCCAGGCCGATGTGATCATCACCAGCGGCGGCGTGTCGGTGGGCGATGCGGATTACATCAAGGAATTGCTGGATGAACTCGGCGAAGTGGTGTTCTGGAAACTGGCAATGAAACCCGGTCGCCCGCTGGCTTACGGCAAGGTCGGCCACTGCCATTTCTTCGGCCTGCCCGGCAACCCGGTAGCGGTGATGGTCACCTTCCTGCAGTTTGTGCGCAATGCTCTGTGGGAGCTGATGGGGCAGCATCCAAAACTTGCGTTCAGCTTTCAGGCAATTTGTACTACTCCGATCAAAAAGGCAGCTGGACGCACCGAGTTTCAGCGTGGCATTCTGACGCAAAGCGATGAGGGCTTGTGGATTGTGCAGACTACCGGTGAACAGGGTTCGGGTATTCTCAGCTCGATGAGCAGGGCTAACTGCTTTATTGTGTTGCCGATGGAGCAGGGAAATGTGGAGAAGGGTAGCGTTGTTCAGATTCAGCTATTCTGATTCGTAGCTGTTCAAGATGTGATTGAGAGTTTTGCCGGGGGCAGCCCGGCAAACGGTGAACGGTGCGATCACTTGATCTGATTAAAGCAGAGGTGACAGGTTAGCGTTTGATGTTAAGTCGCAGTGCATTAATGCAAAACCAGACACCATCTCGTAGATCACTCGAATAATTTCCATTTTGAATCTGAGAACTCGATTTGTGCCACTCCGCAAGCCTTAAGCCCGATAGGATTATTTTTGGAATTATCATGGCAGCGCTTGTATATCCGGGCGCTGTGCAGATTTAACCATCTGCCGCTACGTGGACCCCATTCAGGTTCGAATTTTGCAATTCTGTTGAAATCAATAGAGGAAACTTTCCAAATTTCAATATTGTTTGGGTTGTAACCAGCGAACATGTCTTCGGAGAGTGACAGAAATATTTTTCCATCTGGAGATGCTATAGGATAGCCTGACGGGAAAGCGTGCTGACCAGAATGGTGATTTATGACCATGTAGGAACCACCTTCGTAGTATTGAATGTGAAGTATGTGGCTATTTAGTCGCTTATTGAAACCAAGATAACTGTATGCAATTGTGTTGTCTCCACGCTCTTCGGTCTTGTCATTAAGTGTAACAAGCCTTTTTTCAATCCGGATTCGCAATGCGCCATCTACACGTTTTACGGAACCACTGTTTTTTGCAAGTATTTTTCGCTCAATTCCTTTCGCGCATTTGAATGTGTTGAGATTTTTGCCAGAACATTCTGCTACGCCCTGTTCGACCGCATCTGTGGCTATATAACCGACGGCAAGCACTAGGGGAGTAACACCCATGCAAAATAACAATGAAGAAATTAGAAAAGTGAAACGCATATTTTCTAACCTAAATTAGGCGACATAGCTAAGAAATAATTAGTGTCGAATGAGTAAGGATGTTTTACTCATTGTAAAACGCACTTAACCTTGTAGTTTCTGCTGCAAGGTACGCGCCAATGTACTGGCTTCCTGCACACTCACCCCAATACAGGTAAAGTGTCCCATCTTGCGTCCCGGCCTTGCTTCGCGCTTGCCATACAAATGTAGTTTAGCGCACGGTTCATCCAGTACGGCATTCCAGGGTGGCGGTGCATCATCTCGCCATGCATCGCCCAGAATATTCACCATCGCCACCGGAGATAATAATCTTGCATCGCCCAGCGGCAGGCCGCACATCGCGCGCACCTGCTGGTCAAACTGCGAGGTGAGGCAGACGTCCATCGTGTAGTGGCCGCTGTTGTGCGGGCGCGGGGCGATTTCGTTGATGAGCAGGCGCTCGTTTTCGACGACGAAAAATTCCACCGCCATCACGCCGCAGTAATCAAGTTTGTCAGCCACTGCGCACGCATCCTTGATCGCCCGCTGTGCCAATTTTTCACTTACCTGTGCCGGCACTACGCTGATGTCGAGGATGCCGTTGACATGGGTGTTTTCAGCGGCAGGATAGGCGACTGTTTCGCCATTGGTACTGCGTGCAACGACCACGGAAATTTCAGTGAGTAGTTTTAGACGCTGTTCTAGCACACAGGGTTTTCTACCCATCTGCTCAAACGCGGCGATCGCTTCGGACAGGGTGTTGACGGACGCCTGGCCTTTGCCGTCATAGCCAAACTGGCTGATCTTGAGCAGGGCTGAGGGGCCCACTTTTTTCAGTGCAGGCACTAGCTCATCTATTGAGTTCACAGCCTCAAAAGCAGCGGTTTCAAAGCCGCTGTCACGCAAAAAAGTTTTCTCGCGTATGCGGTTTTGCGCGATGGCCACGGCCTTGGCTGAGGGTCTGACCGGGCAGAATTTTGCCAGAAAATTCAGGCTGTCTGCGGGTACATTTTCAAATTCGGTGGTGATCGCGGCGCAGGCGCGGCCGATTTTTTCCAGTGCGGCCTGGTCGTCAAAGGCGGCGCAGATATGCTCGTTAGCCAGCTCGGCGGCAGGGCTGGCAGGGTCAGGATCGAGCACGATTACACGGTAGCCCATGGTGCGTGCCGCCACGGTAAACATGCGCCCGAGCTGGCCGCCACCGAGCACGCCCAGGGTCGCTTCTGGCAAAATCATTCAGCCTCCGGCAGTTTCATTGCCAGCACGGTGGCTTCCTGGTTGGCACGGAATGCTGCGAGGCTGCGCGCTACTGCGGGGTCATGTGTTTCAATCATGGCGGCCGCAAACAGCGCGCTATTGGTTGCGCCGGCTTCGCCGATTGCAAAAGTGGCGACCGGTATGCCCTTGGGCATCTGCACGATGGAGAGCAGGGAGTCCATGCCCTTGAGATATTTCGACGGAACCGGCACGCCCAGTACCGGTAATGCGGTCTTGGCTGCCAGCATGCCGGGCAGATGCGCGGCACCGCCCGCACCGGCGATAACGCAGGCGAGGCCGCGGCTGGCGGCGGTGCTGGCGTAGTCAAACAGCAGGTCGGGGGTGCGGTGGGCGGAGACTACCTTGGTCTCAAACGGCACACCCAGCGACTTGAGCATTTCGGCTGCATGCTTCATCACTTCCCAGTCGCTGGAACTGCCCATGACGATCCCTACCAGTGGTTTGCTCATATTGTTCTTTCGTTATTTCTGCAAATGTAAATAACCCTCTCCCTCCACTTCGCTCCTCCCTCTCCCGCCAGCGGGAGAGGGGTAGGGGAGAGGGTGCCCATATTAATCCCGATGACTCGCCCGCTTCAACCGATCTGCCACCGCGAGCCATTCCACCGTCTGCGGCGGCGCTTCGGCCAGCAGACGGCCATAGTGTTCATTATCCAGCTGACGCAGGGTTGCATACAACATCTGGCCGTAAATTACTGGATTGGCGGGCATGGTGGTGCGCTGTATGCCGGCATGTGTTGAGTGTACTTCATCCGGTGCCGACCATTCCAGTGTTGCCACGCGCACCCCCTGCGTGTCCAGTTCGCAGGCGCGCTGCCACAGATCCTGATGGGACACCAGCTCAAGCGGCGTCAGCGGCGCATAGTGCGACAGTACGCTGCCGGATACTCGTATTGCGGCGGTACTGCTATCGACCACTTCTACCTTGTGCTGCAGCACTTCTTCGATCGCGGAAACCGGTATGCCGCCCGGGCGCAATACTATTACATGGTCGTCGATGCAGCTGACGATGGTGCTTTCCAGACCCACCTGGCACGACCCGCCATCAAGGATCATGTCGACGCTGTCGCCCAGTTCATCGCGCACATGCTGGGCTGTGGTGGGGCTGATGCGGCCGTAGCGGTTGGCTGAAGGGGCGGCGAGTGCGGTGTTTTCACCCATTGCGCGCAGCAGCGCCAGCGCAACCGGATGGTCCGGCACGCGCAGGCCGACCGTATCCTGACCGCCGGTGATAACATCCGCTACATGCTGGCTGCGCGGCAGGATCAGTGTGAGCGGACCGGGCCAGAAGCGTCTGGCCAGCAGTTTTGCAGATTTGGGCACTACACTTGCCCAGTAACGCAGCTGTGATTCATCTGCAATATGCACAATTAATGGGTGATCGGCAGGACGGCCCTTGATCTCGAATATGCGCCTGACCGCAGCCGGATTGGCAGCATCCGCAGCGAGGCCATAGACGGTCTCGGTAGGCATTGCCACCACGCCACCCTTGCGCAGAATGGCGGCGGCTGCCTCGATTTGGGATTGCTGTTCGGGTTTTAACATGAGTCGGTGGTTGCGAGTCTGGATTGAAGAGGATTAACTTCGCGCCCGACGCTGGTCGCTTTATTTCAAGCCGCGCATTTTACCCTTTTCCGGCGTATCTCTCCACGCCGCTAATATTCGCCCTATTTGACCAGCGACATAAACAGCTGCGGCAGCCTCTCCGGCAGGCGCGCGATGTTGTCGATCACCGCGTAATGCTTGCTGAAAATATCCGCCACGTATTCATCCGCCTTGGGATCAAGGTTGATGCAATAGGTGTAAATATTTTCCTGGTCCAGCTCGCGTACTGCCATGCGCGCATCGTCGATTAGTGTTTGGGGATCATGTGTGTCGATATCCGCCGGCTCGCCATCGGTCAGTATCAGCAACAGTTTTTTGTCTGCCTGTTGATGCGACAAGTAGTGGCCGGCATGACGTATGGCCGCGCCCATGCGCGTGGAGTAGTTGGCTTCCATACCCGCCAGCCGTCCCTTGACCTCGTCGCCCCATTTTTCCTTGTAACCCTTGAAGTGCCAGTAGCGCACATTGTGGCGCGTGTCGGAATGAAAGCCACCGATGGCCAGCGGGTCGCCCATCTGGTCTATCGCCCACGCCAGCAGCGACACTGCCTCCTGGCTGATTTCCAGTTTGCTCTGCGTGCAGCCTTCCGGCACCTCCGCCAGTGAAACCGACAGATCCAGCAGCAGGGAAACCGCCACGCTGCGGCCATCGTGCTTGTGGCTCATGTTGATGCGCGTGTCGGGTTGCGCGCCGCTCTTGTATTCAATCAGCGAGCGTATCGCGACATCCAGATCAAGCTCGGAGCCTTCTTCCTGGTAGCGGATGCGCACCTTGTTTTGCGGCTTCAGCAGGTCGATGATTTTTTTCAGGCGCTTGGCCAGTGCGCTGTGTTTGGTCAGCAGCCGGTCGATATGCGCGGCGTTGCCGGGCGGCTGCAAATGTTCGTACACACTCACCCAGTCCGGACGGTAATGCTCCGCGCTGTAGTCCCACTCGTGATACAGGCGTGGCGGCAGCTTGAATTCGTCTTCTTCCTCCGCCTGCTGACGCGGACGTTCCTCGTAAACTTCCTCGTCGCCTTCCTCGATAAACTGCCACATCATGCGGTTGTCGTCGCGGTAACTGACCTCTGTATCGGTGAAATAAATCTTCGCGCTGAAGTCGGCCGGCAAGCGGGTTTCAACGATGAACTGCACGCCGATCAGTTGCATGTCGGCAGTGCTTGTTCCACCCTTGGCCATCAGCCCGTGAAAGCGTTCGATATATTTCAGTATTGCCGGATTTTTATACGGATGCTGCGGGTCGAGCAGCGCGCGCGACAACATGGCGAGGCGATGGCGGATGTAGGAAACGCCTTCCTCGATTTCGATATTTTCCGCCGGCACCGGATGCAGCATGCACCACAGCTGGCGCATGCCGGGGTATTCCTGCAGGGTGAGATATTCCACGCGCGCGTCTTCAAACACCTCGATCGACATGCGCTGGAACGGGCTCAGGTTGTCCGCAACGATGGCTCTGGTCCAGCGCTGGTGCGCGCTGAGATGAGCCAGCAGCGCGCGATAGCGGTCAATACCACGCACTATATCTACTCCCGCAGGGAGCGGTTTACCCTCTCTCCCGCCAGCGTGAGTGGGGACGATGAAGTCGTCATACACATCCGGCAGATGGATGCCCTGTTTGTTCAGATAGGGAATCGGTTTGCGCAGCTCGTCAAACGCCAGCGAGTACGGTACAAACTGCGTTTCACTCTGCCACAGCCCGCGCAGATAGGTATCCAGTTTGCGCTCGCTGTCGGTGAACAGCGTGCCGTGGCGTTCGCGCTGCAACACGGCGCGACTGTCTGCCGTCTTCAGCAGAAAATATTCGCGCTGCGTATCCGGATCATTGGCGTAGGCAAGCGCGCCGTAATCCACCCATTTCCTGATGCCGCCCAGCGAGAGCTGGCTGAACAGAAAGGGTGCGCTGTCGAGAAATTCCGGCAGGCAATGGCTGGTGTACATCGAGTCGATGCCGTGTACCCTGGGGCTGGTGCGGATGGCAGTTTGCATCACCAGATTCAGGTACTCGGTGAACAGCTCGCGGCTTTCCAGTGCGCGCGCGGCAGCGGCCAGGCTTTGCAGAAACGGTCTGATCGCCTTGCTGTTGGGTGACTTCGCCAGCTTGCGCGTGAATTCCACAATTTCTGCGATGACACCTTCGCCGAGCTTTGCACTGACCTGCGGAATTTCTTCCAGAAAAACCAGCACCGGCTCTTCGCCGCGCCCGGTTTTGTAGATCGCACAGGCGCCCGCAATGTAAGCCTCGACGCCGGCAATGCTCAGATGCTTGCGCGCATCTTCCATGCAGTCGTCAAACACCGCCTGCACGCGCGGCAGGTTGCAATCGAGTTTCTTGAACGCTTCGATATAGGCTGTCATTATTAATTATCCAAAATCACTAACTTATAAGTATTTGATTATATTGAATAATATATCATTCCTCAAACACGGCATCGATTGCGTGGTCCAGTGTGTCGCGTATATCAGCATCATCGGTGATGGGTCTGACCAGCGCCATGCGGCAGGCATCGCGTGCCGGTATGCCCTGATTCATCAGGGTCGCCGCGTAAACCAGCAAGCGGGTGGAGATGCCCTCGTCGAGACCGTGGCCCTTCAGATTGCGCGCGGTCAGGCCTATCCTGACCAGCTTGGCGGCAACATCGGCAGCTATGCCAGCTTCCTTGCTGACAATCGCCGCTTCAGTTTCCGCGCTGGCGTAATCGAATTCCATGCCGGCGAAACGCTGCTTGGTTGACTGCTTCAGATCCTTCATCAGGTTCTGGTAGCCGGGGTTGTAGGAAATCACCAGCTGGAAATCCGGATGCGCCTGCACCAGCTCGCCTTTTTTATCCAGCGGCAGGGTGCGCCTGTGGTCGGTGAGCGGGTGGATCACCACGGTGGTGTCCTGGCGCGCTTCCACAATTTCGTCCAGATAGCAGATCGCACCGTGGCGTGCCGCCAGCGTCAGCGGGCCGTCCAGCCAGCGTGTGCCATCGGCGTCCAGCAGATAGCGGCCAACCAGATCGGAGGCGGTCATGTCTTCATTGCACGCTACGGTGATCAGCGGTTTGCCCAGCTTCCACGCCATGTGTTCCACAAAGCGCGATTTGCCGCAGCCGGTGGGGCCTTTCAGCATCACCGGCAGGCGCGCGGCGTAGGCTGCGGTGTAGAGCGCAACCTCGTTTTTCTGCGGCTGGTAAAACGGCTCCTGGGTAATTTTGTATTGATTGATGTCGAACGTGGTGCTCATGGTGTTCTCCAATTATGTTAATGGTGAAGCGTCAGCGTTTGTCTAAAGCCAAATTGCTCATTAGGCAATTATTCACCGTAGGAGCGCAGATTTCTGCGCGATTTTTAAAAAGTGCATCGCGCAGAAATCTGCGCTCCTACAGGTGCCCGGCCAAAAAATTTTTCGGACAGTTATGTATATTCTAAAAATATCCGCAGGCCGTACCCTCTCCCTCCGCTGCGCTCCTCCCTCTCCCGCAGGCGGGAGAGGGGTTGGGGGAGAGGTCAAGCCCTAAAAAAAAACCCTGCCAAACTTCAGGCAGGGCTTTTTTAATGTTCAGCCGAAATGAAACTCAGTTTACTTATGTGAGCCCAGCTTCTGTCTCCAGCCTGGATACAGCTTGTCAGCGTCGCCCGGGAACGATTCAAATGCGCGCGCAAATTCTTTATGTGACTTCGCGAATTCGATAGGGTCAGCTTTAGCTTTCCAGCACTCGTATGACTGACGCAGAGAGATCGCACCAGCAGCCGGGCTGTCGATGTGGCCGTAAGCGCCGCCGCCGGAGGTGTTGATCACGTTGCCGTGGCCGAGGTTCTCGAAGAAGCCTGGCAGACGCAACGCGTTCATACCGCCCGAGATGATCGGGGTTGTAGGCTTCATGCCGTACCACTTCTGGAAGTAGACAGGACCTTGAGCTTCGTCGCGCTCGATCATGTAAGCGATGTTCTTGTCTGAATTCTCGCCTTCCATTTTGCCGTAGCCCATGGTACCCACGTGGATACCAGAAGCACCTTGCAGACGTGACATCTTGGACAATACAAACGCTGTGTAACCGCGCTTGGCTGAAGGTGAAGTAATCATGCCGTGGCCAGCGCGGTGGTAGTGCAAGTACTGGTTAGGGTACTGGCGACGTGCGGTGGTAATCATGCCGGGACCGCCTACAAAACCGTCTACCAGGAAGGCTACTTTGTCAGCATCCGGTCCGAATGTTTCAAGGATGAAGTCAGCACGAGCCAGCATTTCATAGTGGTCGTCAGCAGTGATGTTGGCCGAGAATAGTTTAGCCTGGCCGGTTTCGTCCTGCGCACGCTTCATTGCGTCGTATACCAATGGGTATACTTTCTTCGCTGGGCAGAAAGTCTGGTTGCCTTGTGGCTCGTCGTTCTTGATAAAGTCACCACCCAGCCAGAACTGGTAAGCAGCGGCTGCAAATGGCTCGGGACGCAGACCCAGTTTTGGCTTGATAATTGTTCCGGCGATGTAACCGCCGTTAACAACCGGGCGGCCAAGGATACGCCACATGTCGCTGATGTCCTTTGAAGGACCGTCGAACAACTGGATTGCGCGCTCAGGCACGTAGAAGTCATGGATCTTCGCGTGCTCGATGTCGCCCATGCCCTGGTTGTTGCCGATGATCAGCGTCAACACTGAAACGATCATCATGCGGCCGTCAGTCACGTTGCGGTCAAACAGTTCCAGAGGATAAGCAATGCGCATATCTTCTGTTGCTTCGTCGATGAAGTAAACCAGCGCGTCCACGCCCTTGGTGAAGTCGTCGGTGGTTGAAACTTCAACGTTGGTTCCGGTTGAAGACTCCGCTGCAAAGTGAGCGGCCGCTTCGAGGTAGCCATAACCAGCTTTAGGCTTCATTTTGTAAGCAACTAAAAGATGCTTGCCACCTTTGATAAGGTCGGCTTCTTTTAGGTCAAGGTTTGAATAACGTGCTGACTGATCCATGCTTCTCTCCTGATAAATAATAGGGGGTGTGAATTGCTACGGCGCGCACTATAGGGCTGAGCAATCATAAATAACATTCAATGTTTTTTATTTTTAGTATAAAATCCCCTTATGGATTGTGGGTATAGTTGTTTTTTGCTTGTAATTCAACACGTAATGAAATTTTTTTCTGGATATTTAGTGTATTTATGTCTCATTTCACCTTGCGTCAACTCCAGGTTTTTGCTGCTGCAGCCCGGCATCTGAGCCATTCGCGTGCTGCGGAAGAGCTGCACCTGAGCCAGCCTGCTGTGTCGATGCAGATCAAGCAGCTCGAACAAAGCATAGGCTTGCCGCTGTTCGAGCAGGTAGGCAAACAGATTCATCTGACTGAAGCCGGGCGCGAGATGGTTATTTACAGCCGCAATATTGCGCAGCAGCTGGAAGAGATGGATGCGGTGTTTGACGAGATGAAAGGCATGGAGCGTGGCCAGCTGAATATCTCGCTGGTGAGCACTGCCAACTATTTCATGCCCAAGTTGCTGGCCAAGTTCATCCAGCTGCACCCGAATATCCACGTTAACCTGTTTGTCGCGAATCGCGATGCGGTGATCAAGCAACTGGTTGAAAACGTCGCCGATCTGGCGATTACCGGGCAGCCGCCCGAAGGTGTGGACATGGTGTCCGAATCATTCATGCAAAACCCTTTGGTGGTGATAGCCGCGCCCAGCCACCCTTTGGCAAATGTATCGAATATTCAGCCAGAGCAACTGGCGAATGAAACTTTTTTACTGCGTGAACAAGGCTCGGGTACGCGCGGTGTGATGGAGCGTTTTTTTACCAGCCATCACCTGGCGATGCCCGGCAGTATGGAGATGCATACCAATGAAGCGATCAAGCAGTCGGTACAGGCCGGCATGGGGCTGAGCATCACCTCGCTGCACGGGATTGAGTTGAAGCTGGAAACCAATCGTCTGGTGATACTGGATGTGGCGAACTTCCCCATCATGCGCCACTGGCATATTGTGCATCGTGCCAACAAGCGCCTGTCAACGGCGGGACGTGCCTTCAAACAATTTTTGCTGACCGAGGCGGAACGGCTGGCAACACCGATACCGCTGAAACGTGCCACATGAACATTTTTCCAACAATAATTTTTAGGCAATAAAACAGCGTGAAAAATCAAATTCTAACGCCCGTTTTTCTGGTCTTTTTGTTTTCAAGGCTGGGAAACCCGGGCATACCCTGCATATAGCGGCAAAATGGGGTGAGGGTAGACCTGACCCCTAGATTTTTTTTGTGTTCTCTAGTTCGTACTTGATGCTGTGCCTACTTCATACAAACCTTCTTGGCAAGGCTGGAACTGCAACGGCCAAGGGGCTGAAAGTTTGCACAATACTCGATATTGAATTGGGGCATCAGCATTAACTTTTTCAACTGTCACTTTAGTGGAAGCGCCACCAACTAGCCTGATCAGGCGTGAAAATTCCGCAGAATAATAGCGAGGAACATAGCCAACTAAAGTTACGGGGTCATCGGTTCTAAGAAGTAATGCCATACTATCTTTTTCATTTTGAATATCCTGCATAAGATAAAGCGACTCGCCCTTTTCAAGGGTTAAAGTTCTTGCTTGACTATCTTCAGGAAGGTGCCTGAGGCCGCGACAAAAGAAATAGACTTCATACTGGTTCGAGCTGGTTGGCTCTGGGCATGGAATCAGCTCCAAAGAATCAGTAGCGCGAAGCCCACCAGTGCGCGCTAATTCATCTAGCTCATCGTGCTCAACTCCAGATAGTCCAAGCCAGTTCAAATAATCCTTATATTCAGGGCGTGATTTGGGTAGTAATCGATTCGCAAATAATGGAAAAATTTGCTCTGATACGTATTCCGCATCAAGTTCAAGCATCCGCCCAAAAGGGACAAAATTGGGAATGTTCTTTGCGCCACGGGTATAAACAAAATGATACAGTGTCCCATCGTGCGTTAGCCGCGCGACAGGTGTCCATGTTCTTGTGACAGAGTCTTGAAATGCTACAAACAGTGACTTCATGTGTACTAAATGCCGTTTAATGATAAGAGACGGTTTCTATTAAGACTCAACATTGCGATGGCAAATTTCCTTGCATCTGGTGAAATAAAATCGTCTGGTATTGTGTTAAGTATATCTGAAAAATCAGAATCGTTAAGCGCTGACAACCGATCAAGCCAATATTGACCAGCTCTAACATTGGCATTCGCACATTCACTGAAAGCATCAACAGTACTCATCGCCTTTAAACTGGACTTTTTTTCAAAAAAACCTGATCGCGCTTTCTCTACATAACTTGCCACTGAGTAACCCTTGTCCTTTGTGTTTAAACGGTTAAATCGTGTTTCATCCGTTTCATTTCGACCTAGGCTTGACGCATGATCAAAGGTGGGGGAAAGAAATAATCCTTGTTCTGGAATGATGATTAATCCCCAGTTCTCATGGTGCCGATCTTGATTACATACCAAAGCATCAAGTAATAAATACCCTGCAAATACTCCGATTGCATTTGTTATCTGTTCAGGTCGGTTCCAGCCTAAGGGCGTGCCAATAATCGGCCGTTGCAACACTGCAACAACCCTGCTTAAAATATGCTGAGTGGACTTGTATTTTATGGACTGATCGTATGCTTTAAAAACTCCAGCCAATAATTCATTTCCCAGAATCAGCCGTCCATTTTTAGGAACCAGCATAGGGGAAATGACTCCTTGCTTGCCACGCCAAGTCGCTAGTTCATATTCAGCGTGAGGCAAGCCTAATAAACGTGATATTTCGCAACACACCTTTTCAGCCCAGTTCTCACCAGTACCAGGCCTGCCTTCTTTAAACAAGGCTTTATGATTTTCATCAAACTGATACCAAAATTTAGCCTTGGTACCCAGCTGCTCAAGCTGAGTTGAAGCATCAGGATGAACAGTAATAATCGGATAAATCATATCAAAATTTATGGTGAAGATTCAGATTCGGGGTCATGTCTAGTTACATAGCACCAAAAAAGTGGCGACGTGATAAAGGGTGGATCAGCTTACTTGAAAATCAATGACTTAACAAGTTATTGATTATATTAGATATTTACCCTATTCCATTATTTGTTTTCAAGGCTGGGAAACCCGGGCATGCCCTGCATATAGCGCTCAGCCATGGGTTTGCTTTCCTTCTGCAGGAATTCCAGAAAGGTTCTGGCGACCACCGATAACTGCTTGCCTGTCGAATAGGCCACGTACCATTGGCGGCGTATTGGAAATCCAGCTACATCAAGAATAACGAGTTCGTCGCCGCTTTTTTCCAGGGCTAGCGTGTGTGCCGACAGTACGGAAATCCCCAGACCGCCTGCCACCGCCTGCTTGATGGCCTCGTTGCTGCCAAGTTCCATCTTGAAATTAATGTGCAGTCCGCGCTCCCTGAAAAAGTTTTCGGTGGCGATGCGGGTGCCGGAACCTGATTCGCGCATTAAAAATGGTTCTTCCGCAATCCGCTCCGCAGAAATATTTTTCTTCCCCGCCAGAGGGTGGTTGTGCGCTGCCAGCACCACCATCGGATTTTCCAGAAAAGGTTCTACCCATATATCCATGTGCTCGGGAGGCTGGCCGAGAATATACAGATCATCCTCATTATCGTTCAGGCGTTGCAGCAGCCGTTCGCGGTTGGTCACTTTAAGCGCGATGTCTATGCCCGGATAGCGTTCGCAGAAGGGACCGAGCAGGCGTGGCACAAAATACTTTGCGGTCGTAATGACCGCAATGCGCAATTTGCCGGCTTTCACTCCCTTCATGTCGGAGGCGATCATCTCGAAACGGGTCAGGCCTTCAAGAATGCTGCGGCATACGAGCAGCAACTCGCGCCCGGCCTCGGTCAAGTAAATGCGCTTTCCCACCTGTTCCAGCAGCGGCAGCCCAACGATGTCAGCCAGCTGTTTCAACTGGATGGAGACGGTGGGCTGGGTGATATACAACTCTTCGGATGCGCGCGTGAAACTCAGGTGTCGCGCAACCACTTCAAATATCTGTAGTTGGCGCAATGTCGCGTGCTTCATGTTGCTTTTATTGAAGGAATCTATCATATGCATTCAAAATTACAATTGTTATTTATTGTTGAGCTTGGCTATAGTTTCGCCAAGCTCAACAGGGCGATACGCGCCGCCCCCTCCCAAGTGGGTATTTAGTAAGGCACATTGTTTCAACTTTGCAAGGAGAATTTCGATGGCAGTCAAATCATACAACGCAGGTGTTAAGGAATACAGGCAAACCTATTGGGAGCCTGAATACAAGGTTCAGGATACCGATATTCTGGCCTGTTTCAAAATTACCCCGCAAGCGGGCGTGTCACGTGAAGAAATCGCAGCAGCGGTTGCAGCCGAATCTTCAACCGGCACATGGACCACAGTGTGGACAGATTTGCTGACTGACCTGGATCACTACAAAGGCCGCGCCTATCGCATTGAAGACGTTCCTGGCGATGATACCTGTTTTTACGCATTTGTAGCATACCCAATCGACCTGTTCGAAGAGGGTTCTGTTGTTAACGTATTCACCTCATTGGTGGGTAACGTATTCGGTTTCAAGGCACTGCGCGCATTGCGTCTGGAAGACGTGCGTTTCCCTATCGCCTATGTAAAAACTTGCGGTGGCCCACCACAAGGTATTCAGATGGAACGTGACATTCTGAACAAATATGGCCGCCCATTGCTGGGTTGCACGATCAAGCCCAAGCTGGGTCTGTCTGCAAAGAACTACGGTCGCGCTGTTTACGAGTGTTTGCGCGGCGGTCTGGATCTGACCAAGGACGACGAAAACATCAACAGCCAACCCTTTATGCGCTGGCGTGCCCGTTTTGACTTCGTGCAGGAAGCGACACTGAAGGCAGAACGTGAAACTGGCGAGCGTAAAGGTCACTACCTGAACGTTACTGCTCCAACACCTGAAGAAATGTACAAGCGTGCTGAGTACGCTAAAGAAATCGGCGCGCCTATCATTATGCATGACTACCTGACTGGTGGTTTCTGCGCTAACACAGGTTTGGCTAACTGGTGTCGTGACAACGGTATGCTGTTGCACATCCACCGCGCGATGCACGGCGTTATCGACCGTAACCCGCACCATGGTATTCACTTCCGAGTCCTGGCCAAGGCGCTGCGTCTGTCCGGCGGTGACCACCT
>k87-665045_pt1 | contig 14811 bp, 14 predicted proteins | sample MGYA00084030_6733316 | MGnify analysis MGYA00084030 | reverse complement strand
GTCACCGACTTCTCGAAATCGACCTTCCCGACCAATGTTCAGGAAGCGCTCGCTCAACCCATGCAGAACCTGCAGAACAAGTAATTGCTGTCCTGAGGCTCCGGCTTTGGCCGGAGCTCACGTTCACCTGCGAGTGGTCCCATAACTTACGAGGAAACGACAATGAGCAAGAAAGTCTATGTGATCGGCGTCGGCATGACGAAGTTCACCAAGCCGGGCGATCCAGCGGCACCCGAATATCACATCGCCGGCAAAGAAGCCGTCCTGGAAGCACTGGGTGACGCCGGCATCAGCTACAACAAGGTCCAGCAAGCCTGGACCGGCTACGTGTACGGCGACAGCTGCTGCGGCATGCGCGCCATTTACGAAGTCGGCCAGACCGGCATTCCTATCTTCAACGTCAACTCCAACTGCTCGACCGGCTCCTCCGCGCTGTTTGGCGCCCGTCAGGCCGTTGAAGCCGGCGCAGTCGAGTGCGCGCTCGCACTCGGCTTCGAGAAGATGGAAAAAGGCATGTTGATGAGCAAGTGGAACGATCGGATGAACCCGATGGAACTGCACGCCATGACCATGATGCGCCTGCAGGAGTTCACGCCTTCGCCGCCCGCCGCGCAAATGTTTGGTGGTGCCGGCCTTGAGTATCAGAAGAAATATGGCGCCAAAAACGAGACGTTCGCCAAAATCCAGGTGAAGGCCCGCAAACACGCCGCCAACAATCCCAAGGCGCTGTTCACCGAGCAGGTCACTGTTGAGGAAGTGCTCGCTTCCCCACACCAGTACGGCCCGCTGACCCGCCTGCAGTGCTGTCCGCCAACCTGCGGCGCCGGTGCCGCCATCCTGGCCAGCGAAGACTTCTGCCGCAAGAACGGCATCGACGTGAGCAAGGCCGTGTACATCGCTGCCCAGCACATGGAAACCGACGGTCCAGACAGCTTCAAGGACAGCATGATAGACATGATCGGCTACGGCATGGCCAAGCGTGCCTCAAAAGCGGTTTACGAGAAGGCCGGCATCGGCCCGAAGGATGTGAACGTCGTCGAGCTGCACGATTGCTTCACCGCCAATGAACTGCTCGTCTATGAAGCGCTTGGCCTGACCGGCGAGGGCACCGCCGAGAAATTCATCAACGACGGCGACAACACCTACGGCGGCCGCGTCGTGGTCAATCCGTCGGGCGGCCTGCTTTCCAAGGGACACCCGCTGGGTGCCACCGGCCTCGCGCAGTGCTACGAGCTGGTACATCAGATTCGTGGCTCCGCCGACAAGCGGCAGGTTGCTGGCGCGAAAGTCGCGCTGCAACACAACATCGGTATCGGCGGTGCCTGCGTCGTCACCATGTATCGCAAGGGTTGAATCGGTACGGGCCAGGCTTGAGCAGGCTTGCAGGAGGCCTGCAAGCGCTACACAGCCCCGCCACAAAAAGGTCGCCTCCGGGCGGCCTTTTTGTTTGTGCCGCCTGCAGCAGGGCTATGATCGTTCTATGCCTCGCTCGCAGGCTCCTGCTGCCGGCCCTGCCGCTCCCCGCATCCCGGGCTGTTCTGCGGTCTCTTGCGCGGCACGATCGAACGCCTGCAAAACTCGCGCGTCATGCACCAGCAAAGACGGGAATTCGCCATGACCTTCTCGCTGCACGAGCGGCTCGCCGCCGACACCATACTTATCGACAGCCTGCCGTTATGCGAATTACTGCTGATGAACGATGCGCGCTTCCCCTGGTGCATCCTGGTACCGCGCCGCACCGGTATGCGCGACATCATTGATCTCGCGCCTGTCGATGCTGAACAGTTGTTCCGCGAGTCGCTGGCGTTGCAGCGCGCGCTACGCGCTGCGTTTGCGCCCGACAAGCTCAATGTCGCGGCGATCGGTAACCTCGTGCCGCAATTGCACGTCCACCACATTGCCCGCTACACCGGCGACAGTGAATGGCCGGCACCGGCCTGGGGGCGCGGCACCCCCTTGGCTTACGATCCCCTCGTGCGCACACAAAGAATCGTTGCCCTGCGTGACCGCCTCGCCGACAGCCTGCAGGGCAACGACCGACGCTGAGCGTCACTGCAAGCGAATGTCCTGCCGGTTCTTCTCGATTGTTTTCGCGCCGAAGCCTTTCACATCGCGCAACTGTTCGACCGACTTGAACGGGCCGTGCTTTTCGCGGAACGCGACAACATCCTGCGCCTTCTTGATGCCAATGCCCTTGAGCGCAACGGCGATTTCCTCGGCGCCGGCCTTGTTGATATTGACCGGCGCGGCAAAAGCCCCGGCAGCAATGCCAACGAGAAGTGCGCAGGCAACCATCAGCGTTGCGACGATCCGCTGCGGGCCGAACCGCTTCATGGCGACTTTCTTCATGATGAGATGTTTCATGGTGATCTCCCTGTTTTTTCCGTGGATTTTCCCTGTGTGTTGCTGCGGCGCGCACCGGTAAGGATGCACAACAGCAACGCGGGAGGAGATTGCCAATGGCAACACCAACAATGCAGTGGCAGATCCAGCGCACACGCGTGGGAGGTTGTCGCAATCAATCGGCGGTAAATGCCTGCTCGACCGGGCCGAGCCTGGCCATCTGGCTCTGGATCCATACCGCACGCGCCTGCACATAGCCTGAAGGCTGGGCCGGGTTGCGCTTGCGCGGTGCCGGCAGCACCGCTGCCAGCAAGGCGGCCTCTCGGGATGAGAGTTTCGCTGCTGGCTTGTGGAAGTAAATTTGTGCGGCCGCCTCGGCGCCATAAATACCGCGGCCAAACTCGGCGCTGTTCAGGTAGACCTCGAGGATGCGCTCCTTGCTCCAGAGGGTTTCCATCAGCAGCGTCAGGTAAACCTCAAGGCCCTTGCGCAAATAACTGCGGCCGGGCCACAGAAAAAGGTTTTTGGTTGTCTGCTGCGAAATAGTACTGCCACCACGAACACGCTTGCTGCGTTTGTTGTGCTGGAGCGCTTTTTCCATTGCCGCAATGTCGAGCCCATAGTGCTCGATGAATTTCTGGTCTTCACTGGCGATAACTGCGCGTTGCAGGCGCGGCGATATTTCTGCCAGCGGCACCCAGTCACGATGCAGGCTGTAGGGCTTGTCGTCACGCAGGCCATCAAGACTGCCCAACAGCATGAAACTGGTCGCCGGCACCGGCACGAAACGGAAGATCGCAAAAAACAGCAAGGGCAGCACCAGCAACACGACGATGCCAAAAATGGCGAGTCGCTTCAACCAGCGCCAGAGGAAGACGCGCGGGCGGCGGCGACCGGAACGCGTCGCGTGGCGCTGCCAATTCGGTGCGCGCCTACCGGAAGCCATCGGCCGATCCCACACCTTCGCGCAGCACCTGCGGCGCGCCATCGACCAGACTCACCACCGTGGTTTCTTCGAGCGAACCCAAACCACCATCGATGATGAGGTCGACCAGGCGCTCGAGCACCTGACGAAATTCGTCGGGATCGCTGCGCGCATACTCCTCGCCCGGCAGCAGCAGCGTGGTGGTAATCAAGGGCTCACCAAGCTCGCCTAACAACGCCTGGCAAATCCTGTTGTCCGGAACACGAATGCCGATGGTTTTGCGCTTCTCGTTCAACAGCCGGCGTGGTACTTCGCCGGTGCCCTGCAGCACGAACGTATAGGGGCCGGGCGTGTGCGCCTTCAGCAGGCGATACTGACTGTTGTCGACTTTCGCATAGGTGGCGATATCGGACAGATCGCGGCACAACAACGTGAACAGGTGTTTGTCGTCGAGACGACGGATACGGATGATGCGATCAAGCGCAGCCTTGTCGGCAATATGACAGCCAATGGCGTAAGCGGTGTCCGTCGGATACACAATCACGCCACCGGCGCGCGCGATCTCCACCGCATGCTTGATCAGCCGCGCCTGCGGGTTGTCGGGGTGAATGCGGAAGTATTGGCTCACGGCGCGTGCACGATAACGCAAAACACCCGGGCGGCAAACGCAGGAAGTGCCGACGCCGTCAGAACAACTCCCACACCGGACGGATGCCGGCGGCGAGCACCCCGGCCGCACCGAGGTCCGCCCAGGGCGCATGGCCGCCGTGAAAATCGCTGGCGATGGAGCCAGCCAGCCCCAGCGGGTGGCCCAATAACATCATCGACTGCGTCTGGTTGAGCTGCTGCCCGGGCAACTGCACCTCAAGGGCCTGCCCGCCGGCCGCCGCGAATTGCATCAACAATCGCTTCAACTTCGAGCGCGTCAGTTTGTAGCGCGACGGATGCGCGACCACCGCAACACCACCGGCACCGCGAATCCAGCCAACGGCATCCTCGATACTTGCCCAGGCGGTGGGCACATAGGCCACCTGCCCCTGTTTCAGATAACGGTTGAAGGCATGCTCGATATCCCGGGCATTGCCGGACTCGACAATTGCGCGCGCAAAATGCGGGCGCCCCGGCCGATTCGTACCGGCCAATTCGCAGGCCCGCTCCCAACAACCCGGCACCCCGGCGCGCGCCAGCCGCACCCCGATTTCACGGCCCCGGGCGCACCGCGCGGCATGCTGGCGGGCCAGCCCCTCGGTCAACACCGGGCTGGCCGTGTCAATACGCAGCCCGACGATATGGATGTCGTGGCCCTCCCACCGGCAACTGAGTTCGACGCCAGCGACAAAATCGATGCCGGCGGCAGACGCTGCTGCCTGCGCCTCAGCAATGCCGTCGATCGAGTCATGGTCGGTGAGTGCCAGCAGGTTGACGCCACGGTGGACAGCGCGCGCGACCACATCGGCAGGCGACAGCGCGCCGTCCGAGCAGTGGGAGTGACAGTGGAGGTCGGCTATCATCGCGACACCATTCCCTTTCCCGCCCCGCGTTGCAGCCCCTTCATGAAGCAGTTGTTCGACCTGTTCCCGGTCATTGTGTTTGTCGTGGCCTATTTCGGTTACGGCAAGGATATCTACCTCGCCACGGTAGCCATCCTCATCGCCAGCGTTGCCCAGGTCGTCCTTGGCTGGCTGCTGTGGCGGAAGATCGACCGGATGCACCTGGTGACCCTCGGCGTGCTCGCCGTGTTCGGCGGCCTGACGATTGTGCTGCACGACGAGACCTTCATCAAATGGAAGCCGTCAATCATCGACCTGATCTTTGCCGGAACACTGTTCGTTGGCCAGTTCATCGGCAAGCGCAACCTGCTGGAACGCATTATCGAGGGCATCATGAAACGCGCCGCGCCAACTTCCGTCATCAAGGCGCCGCCATCGACCTGGACGGCAGTGAACGCCGCCGCGATCCTGTTCTTCCTCGGCTGTGGCGCCCTGAACCTCTACGTTGCCTACAATTTCGACAACGACACCTGGGTGAATTTCAAGGTGTTCGGCCTCACCGGGCTCAACTTCCTGTTCATGATCGTGCTGATCGCCTGGCTGTCGCGCCACATCCGCGACCACACCGGCAATCATGCTGAAGCCACTGATAACTCCAGCAACCATCCGCCCTCGGCCTGAACACAATGTTTTACGCCATTTTCGGTGAAGACCACCCCAATAGCCTGACTGCGCGTCTGGCGGTGCGCCCTGCCCATCTGGCCCGCCTTGCCGAACTGCAGGCGCGCGGCCGGCTGCTGCTGGCCGGCCCGCACCCGGCAATCGACAGCGAAAACCCCGGGCCGGCAGGTTTCACCGGCAGCCTGATTATTGCCGAGTTCGACTCATTGAGCGCAGCCCAGGCGTGGGCCAATGCCGATCCGTACGTTGCCGCCGGCGTATTCCGCGCCATTAACGTCAAACCCTTTCGCAAGGTACTGCCCTGATGAAGAACATTGCCCTGCCGAAAATTATTGCTTTCATGAAGATTGTTGTTCGCATGAAGACAGGTGCCATCGCGGCGCGCATTTTTCTCCTCGCCACGATTGTCTGCATCACCACACCAGCAGCAGCGGAAACCCAATACATCACCGATACCCTGAGCACACCACTGCGCAGCAGCCCCGTGAACGACGCCAAGCCGGTGGGCAACCCCCTCACGTCAGGCAATCCGGTCGATGTATTGCAACGTTCGCCGGACGGCAAGTGGGCGCGCGTGCGTTTCCAGCAGTTCGAGGGCTGGCTGCCGACCACCTTCCTGCAAAAGGAACAGGCAGCACGCGACCGCCTGCTGGAACTACAGGCGCGCTTTGAGGCAATTGATCGCGAACAGAAAACCGGTGGCAGCCAGAGCAGGGAAATGGAGGTCGAGTTGCAGTCGTTGCGCGCCAGCCTGCAACAGGCACAAACCGAGCGCGATACCGCGCTGCGGCAACTCGGCGAGCTGAAGCTCACGGCAGCAGGCCCGCAAAAACTCGCCGCGTCCAACCAGACACTCAGTGCCAAAGCAGCAGCAATGGCCATCGACAACGAGCGGTTGCGCGCGGAAGTCGAGCGCCTCAATCACGACCAGAAAGCGAGTTTTTTCTTCTACGGTGGCCTGGTGGTGTTCGGCGGGATGCTGGTCGGCTGGCTCATGGCGCGGCAGTCGGGACGGCGGTCGACGGGCTGGTAAGCTCGGGGGCCGCACCGGTCTCTGCCGGCTCGTCGACCGGCTCCGTTGCCGGGGGAGTCGCCATTGCCTCATTAGCGTCGCGCGAGTCGCCCAGCCACACTTCAACACGGAAGGCGATACCCGGATTGGTATTGAACCCGTCCTCGCGGATGCCGTCGACAAACGGCTCGATCTCGAAGAAAAGCCACGAACGGAACACGCGCTGGCGATAACGGACGCTGAAGAAATAACCGCTGTCTTTCCACGCCGGCTCGGAATCGGCAGTCATCGCCGCATTCCAGGAAATTGCCCGGTCGCGATCGAGTTGGTGCAACAACATCAGGCCATTGCGCCACTGGGCTCCACCGAGATCCTCGGTTGCAGTCAGCTGGTTGCTCCAGCGCAGCATGCGATTGTCGGCGAGCATGCGCTCAACCTCGTACAGTGAAGTCTCACCAAAACCTTCCCCGTCGCGAAAGAAGATTGACTGGGTAAACCGTGTCTGCAAAACCGGCGTGTGCGTCCAGGTATGGTAGTAACGCAGCCGGGCAAAAACTTTCAGTTGCGAACGCAGGCCGATGTCGGCATCGATGCCGGCCTGCCCGGTCTTGCTCACCAGATAGCGTAATGCCGCCGAGGCGTCTCCCCGTACCGGCGCATTGGCCTGGGCAGGACGCACCACTTCGCCGGGCAGCAGGCCGGCGTGCTCGTCGGTATCGTCGTTGACGACCAGATTGAAACGATGTTTGAGGTTGGGCAGGGTGACATGTGCCTTGAAGCGCACGCCAGCGTCAGTAAAATCGCGGTCGCTGTACTGGATCGACGGGATGACCCTCACCAGCGCACTGGCCACGTCCTCCGCACGCGCATCACCAAAAAAACGATCAAACCAGACGGCCGGCGTGCAGGCGCGTTGCGAGAAATAGCCCTGGGCCCGGTCGAACCAGCGCGGGTCCGCCATGTGCTCGCCACGACAGGCCTCCGGTACGCTCAGAGGGGCATTGTCCGTTGCACTATCGGGCACCACCACGTCTGGCGCGGCAGCCTCTGCCGGTGCGGCCTCTGCCGGCGCCGCATCCGGATCAACTGCGATCGGCAGATCGTCAGCGCGCGCAACCGTGCCGAGCGTCAGCCACAGCAGCAGCGCAAGGGGGAGCAAGGCAACGGATCGAGGTGGTATAGCGGGCGGGCAGGACATCCTTGCAGCCTAAAAGAAAATGACGCCATCCCGAAAGGGACAGCGCCATGTTTCTTCACGCGGGATACAACATCGAACGCGACAACTGCAATGACGGCCGGGAAACCCGGTCAGGCAACCACACCCGCCTTGCGCAGTGCCTCAACCTGTTCAGCAGAGAAGCCGGCCTGGCCGAGCACCACATCGGTATGCATGCCAAGCTGCGCGCCGATGTAGTCATAGCGCGGTTTGGTTTTCGAGAATTTGATGGCGCTGGCGATCTGCTTCTGCGTGCCGCCATTGGGTTTCGGCACATCGACCAGCATGCCACGCGCCTTGATTTGCGGATGCTCGCAGGCTTCGGCAAAGGTGAGCACCGGCTCAGCGCAGGCGTCGATGGCGATGAAAATACGCGCCCATTCGGCAAACGTCTTCTGCTTCATCGCCGCGGCAATCTCACGCTTCACTTCCGCCACCACCTCAGGCGCCATCACCAGGCCTTTGGGCGTCAATTCCGGCTTGCCGATCGCCGCGCAGAACTGCGTAAAAAACTGTGGCTCAAGACCGCCAGCCGAAAACCAGCGGCCATCGCTGGTTTCGTAGCAATCGTAGAAGCTGCCGCCATTGAGCTGCGACGGCGCCTCCGGTGGTTGTTTGGCCACCAGCGCCGGCGGTGCGGTGAGCGCGTGCATCGAAAATGCGGCATCGGTCATGGAAATATCGATGCACTGGCCCTCGCCGGTTTGCTGACGATGGATCACTGCGGCTAGAATTCCCATCACCGCGTGATAGGAACCGCCGGCAACATCGGCGATCTGCACGTTGATCGGCCCCGGGCCGCTCGCCTTGCGACTGTTGTAGCCCGCAGTGACCCCGGCGATGGACAGATAATTCATGTCGTGGCCGGCCCGATCCTTGTAGGGGCCGTCCTGGCCATAGCCGGTGATCGAGCAATAGATCAGCCCCGGGTTCACCGCCTTCAGCGCCTCGTAACCCACACCCAGACGAGCCATCACACCCGGTCGGAATTGCTCGACGATGATGTCGTACTGCTGCACCAGTTTCTTGACGATCTCGACACCCTCGGGCTTCTTGAGATCGACGGCGAGTGATTTCTTCGAGCGGTTCAGATAGCCATGGCAGGCCGACACGCCGTCATCCATCGGTGGCATGGCGCGAACCATGTCCGGGCGGCCCGGCGCCTCCAGGCGCACGATGTCGGCACCCATGTCGGCCAGCACCATGGTGCCGAACGGACCGGGCAACAGCCCACTGAAATCGAGGATCTTGAGCGAGGACAACGGACCAGCCATGGGAATCTCCTGAACGCATGCCAACGGAAACAAGGGTCAACGGGAACCGGCCGCTACTGTAGGCAGCCCACCGTAACGCGCCCATGACCGCCCCGCTCAATTTGCCCACCAATTTGCCCACCAATGACACCCGCGTCGGTTGCTGGCCCGGCATGGCGGCCGGCACAATGCACAAGCCGGCCTGCGCACCAGACAACTGCCCGCGATCCCCGCCCACGACAACACCGAACGACCGAGGCCCCATGCTCGACTTCCTGCCCGCCTTTATCCGCGTGCCGCTCGGCCTGCTTGTCCTGGCAACCAATACCGTGCTGCATTGCACGGTGTTGTTCGCCTTCGCGCTGCTGAAGTTCCTGTTGCCGGTGCATGCGCTGCGCACCGGGCTGTCGCGCATCCTGATCCTGATTGCCGAAAGCTGGATCGCGGTGAATGGCTTCACCTTCTGGATGCTGACCAAAATCGATTGGCAGGTGGAAGGCATCAACGATCTGCGCTACAAGGGCTGGTACCTGGTGCTCAGCAATCACCAGAGCTGGGTCGATATCCCGGTGCTGCAGAAAACTTTCAACAAACGCATTCCGTTCCTGAAGTTCTTCCTCAAGCAGCAACTGATCTGGGTACCGCTGCTGGGACTGGCCTGGTGGGCACTCGACTTTCCGTTCATGAAACGCCACACGAAAGCATTCCTTGAGAAGCACCCCGAGTTCAAAGGCAAGGATCTCGAAACCACGCGGATTGCCTGCGAGAAGTTCCGCCATGTGCCGGTTTCGGTGATGAATTTCGTCGAAGGTACGCGTTTCAATGAAACCAAACGCGACCAGCAACAGTCGCCGTTTATCCACCTGCTGCGACCGAAGGCCGGCGGCGTCGCCTTCGTGTTGAATGCGATGGGCGATATCCTCCAGTCGATCATCGATGTCACCATCGTTTATCCGGACGGTCGACCAACCTTCATCGATATGCTCTCCGGTCGGCTGCGTACGGTGCGGGTGTTCGTGCGCGAGTTGCCGATCCCGCATGATCTGCTCGGTGGCGACTACGAGAACGACCCGGCGTATCGGGAACGTTTCCAGCAGTGGGTCACCGGGCTGTGGCGCGAGAAGGATGCGATGATCGAGCGCCTGCTGGCCGGCCAGAACGCCCTCGCCTGAATATTTTTGACCGCAGAGAACTGCCGCGCCGGATCCTTGCCGGCAACCCAATCCCGTTCAACAGGAAACGATCACCACCATGTTTGACAGGCTCAATGAACTCTTCCGGCGCGCCGACGCAGCAAAGCCCGCGGTGACAAAAACATCGGTACCGCCGGCTGCGCCGGTGCTCGATCCTGCCATCGAGGCGGCCCGTGCCGAACAACTCGCCGTTGCCAGCCGCGAACTCGACAACCAACCGTCCGGCACCACCGCTCTGCGCATCGCCCAGGGCAACTTCCCTGCCGAACTGCGCTGCCGTGCCGTCGCTCTGGTCGACGATACCGGCGCACTGCGCGCGCTTGCGCTCGAGGACAAAGTTGCCCGCGTGCGTCTGGCGGCGGCAGAGCGCCTCACTGCGGCCGACGATCTTGAGCTGCTGCGCCGGGACAGCACCGACAAGGCAGTACAGCGTCATGTGCGCGATGCGCTGAAAGCCTTTCGTGAGCAAGAACAGGCCGCCAGGGATGCGCGGGCCCGCATCGACCACTTGCTGACTGGCATCACCCACCACGCCGCGCGCGCCTTCGAGCCGCTCTACGAGGCCAAGCTTGATTCGCTGGCATCGGCATGGCTGCCGTTCGCAGCCCAGGCCAGTGCCGCCGAGCAGGAACGCTTTGCTGAACTTGCCGCGCTTGCCCGCGACACCGTCCTGCGCCACAGCGCAGAACTGGCCAGCCGCAGCGCCGCCATTGCTGCAAAGCAGGAACTGATTGCTGCCTGCACCGAATTGGAAGGCGCTGTCAGCCGGCTCGCCAGCGAAGATCTCGTCAGTGAGCTTTCGGCAGTGTCTGCCTTGCTGTCCACACAACGCATCCGCTGGGAGGAAGCAGCGTCCCTCACGGCAGTTGATACGCCACTCGCCCGCCGTTACACGGCGGCGGCGGCTGTGCTCGGCCGCTGGCTGAATGCCGCTGCCGAATTGCCGCGCGTGATCCACGATGCTTCCGCACTGCTGGGCAGCATCGCCGCCCAACCTGCACCGGACGCCGACACGCTCGATGGCTGGCACGAAACACTCGCCGCGCTGCGGCATCGCCTCGACTGGCCCGAGGGCCTGCACCAGCCCGGCATTTTCGCCGAACTCGAGCAAGCACACCGGCAATTGAAATCGCTGCGCAAGGCACAGCAGGCTGACCGCGAGCAGCAACTGGCGCAGCTGCGCAAACGCCGGCATGCGCTCAGGCGGATGATCGACGAGGGCCAGTTGCGCGCGGCAACGCGCACCCATCTGTGGCTGGAGAAACGCATCGCCGAACTGCCGGCGCGCGACGCCGAGACCGAGCGCGCTGCGCTCGTCGGCGTGACCGAAGCACTCAAAACCCTGCACGACTGGTACGAGTTCGCGTCCGTGCCGAAAAAGACCGCACTGTGCGAACGCATGGAAGCACTGACCCTCAACGCGCCGGACATCGCGGCGCGCGCCGAGCAGGTCCGCGAGTTGCGCGAACAGTGGAACACGCTGTGCGCCGCCGATCCTGACGCCGATCCGGAACTGCGCACCCGTTTCGACCGCGCTGCCCGGCTCGCCTACGCGCCCTGCGCCACCTGGTATGCCGAGCAGAATCGTATCCAGGATGACAACCTCAGCAAGCGGCTTGCACTCTGCGAACGCCTGAGCGCAGAAATTGCCGCACTCGATGCCACTGCCATCAACTGGAAGTCGCTGGAGCAGCGCGAGCGCGATGCGCGCGCCGAATGGAAAACGTACGAACCGGTGCGCTGGCCTGAGGCCCGGGCCGGGCAGGATCGCTTCAGTACGCTGATTGGCGACATCCGTGCCCGCCTCGACGGCGAGCGCCGCGCCAACGCCGGGCGCAAACGGGTACTGATCGAGCAGGCACGCGCACTGCTGATGCAAGAGCCGCTGGAAAGCGCACTCGGCGAGGCAAAAAAACTGCAGGACGACTGGAAACGCATCGGCTACACGGATCCGCGCGAAGATCGCGCGCTGTGGCATGAGTTTCGCGCCGCCGTTGATGCCGTGTTTGCCCGCCGCGATAGTGCCCGCCAGGCCGAACGTGCTGCCCGTGAGGCGGCCGCTGCCGAAGCCGCCGCCCGCCAGGCCAGTGAAGCCGCACGCCGCACCGAACGCGCACAGGCCGTGCTGGCTGCCCGGCAGGCGGAAATCGACGCCGCGCTCGCGCTCGCGCTCGCCGAGGCCCGCTGGCTGGAGGGCGCGACGCCGGACCAGGCAACGCTCGACGGTATCCTCACCGGCCTGACCGGCAAAACGCCGCTGGTTGTCGCCCTGCGCACGCGCAGTGCCCGCATCGCCAACGGTGCCCTGCCAGAAGCAAACGAGTTGGCTGCCAACACCGCCAAACTCGCCGAGCTGACGCTCGACATCGAAATCCTGTTCGAGCTGCCGTCAGCACCCGAATTTGCCGCCGCCCGCATGGCCCGCAAAATCGCGCGGCTCAATGTATCGCTGCGCGGCACCGCGTTATCCAACAACAAAGCCGGCGCAACCGAAAACGATGCGCGCCGCGCCTTGCTTGATGCTTGGCTGGCGAGCGGTCCGCTGCCAGGCAGTGCTCACGCCGCGTTGTTGGCGCGCGTATTACCGGCGCTCAGATCCACACACAACGGCGTTGCCGCCACAACGGCCGGTTAACGCCCCGCCTTGAGCATGGGTTCCAGCACCGGCCAAAGCGCATCGACCAGCAGCGGCTGCGCCAGCGAGTTCGGGTGGATGCCGTCGGCCTGCATCAGGTCGGGGTCGGTGCCCACGGCAGCAAGGAACGCCGGCAACAGTTTCGCGCCGGTGTTTCTCGCGACACCAGGATAGACATCGCGAAACTCCTTTGCGTACTTCGGCCCGTAGTTGGGCGGCACGTCGATACCGAGCAGCAAGACCTGCGCACCGCTGCGCTTCGCCATCCGCACCATCTGCGTCAGGTTCTGCCGCGTGACCTTCACCGGCATGCCGCGCAAACCGTCATTGCCACCGAGCTCAAGAACAACAATCGCCGGCCGGTGCTGACGCAGCAGAGACGGCAGCCGGGACAGGCCGCCGGCACTGGTGTCGCCACTGACCGACGCATTCACCACCGGGTGTGCATAGCCCTTCTGTACGAGGCGCGCCTCCAGCAACTTCACCCACACCTTGCTCGTTGGCATGCCGTAGCCGGCGCTGATACTGTCACCGACGACCAACACCGTACCGGCCTGCGCTGTCGTTGTGGTGCCCACGATTACGCTCATGAGCAACAACACCGCCAGAGCGGCGCGCAGGAAATGGAGCATACGTTGCATGGCAGAAACTCCCGAGCTCATCGATCACTCGACGGTAGTGGTCGCCCGCGCCCTTGGCAAGCGCGTGAACGACGGCGCGTTGACGATTCTCGACGACGTGTCATTTAGCGTCGCCGAGGGCGAGACCGTTGCCATCATCGGCAGTTCCGGCTCGGGCAAATCCACGTTGCTGGCGTTGCTGGCCGGCCTCGATACGCCAACCTCCGGCGCCGTCTGGCTCGCCGGTGAGCGCATCGACAACCGCGATGAAGATGCGCGCGCTGCCTGCCGGGCCGGGCGCGTCGGCTTTGTATTCCAGTCGTTTCAGTTGCTGCCAACGATGACGGCGCTGGAAAACGTGATGCTGCCGCTGGAAATCGCCGGCGACAGCGCGGCCGCAGCAAAAGCGCGCGATGCGCTGCTGCGGGTCGGCCTGGGGACACGCCTCACGCACTATCCGCGCCAGCTTTCCGGCGGCGAGCAGCAACGGGTGGCAATCGCGCGTGCATTCGCCATTGGCCCGCGCATCCTGTTCGCTGACGAGCCAACCGGCAACCTCGACACGCATACCGGCGCGCAGATCGCCGACCTGCTGTTCGCGATGAACCGCGATACCGGCGCGACGCTGATGCTCGTTACTCACGACCGGAGCCTTGCCAACCGTTGCGCGCGCTGCCTGCAACTGGACGCCGGCCGGCTCGTGGCAGACAGCTTTGGGTCAAAAAGTCATGCGTACTGAATTCGCGCTCGCCTGGCGTCTGCTGGCACGCCAGTGGCGGTCCGGCGAGTTGCATCTGATGATCACTGCCGCCGTGCTCGCCATCGCTGTCGCCACGATGCTGGCCGCCTTCGGCGACCGCCTGGAACGCGCACTGGTGCATCGTGCCGCCGACATGCTCGGCGCCGATCTCGTCCTCACCGGCAGCCGGCCGCCAACCAGCGCCGTGCTCGCCGTGGCGCGTGCGCACGGCCTCGCCAGCGCGCAGGCGGTGGATTTCAACACCATGCTCACGACCGTCAACACAACCATCAACACAATCGCTCCGATACCGGACGACAAGGTAGCGGAGAAGGTACTGCTGGTGGCCGTGCGTGCCGCTGATGCGCATTACCCGCTGCGCGGCGAATTACGTATCGGCATCCCGCCAGACGAGGTGCGGGCGCGCACAGGCCCACTGCCCGGCACGGTGTGGATTGAACCGCGTGTACGCGACGAGCTCGGCGTGGCGATCGGTGAGCGCGTCGGCGTCGGCTACACCACACTTCAGGTGGTGGCACTGATCGCGCACGAACCTGATCGCGCCGGCGATTTTGCCGCCCTGAGCCCCCGGGTACTGATGAACAGCGCTGACCTCGCCGCTGCGCGCGTCATCCAGCCGGGCAGCCGCGTGCGTTATCGCACGCTGTTCGCCGGCGGTGATGCCGCCGTGGCTGCCACGCGGG
>k87-352545_pt1 | contig 14935 bp, 3 predicted proteins | sample MGYA00084030_6733316 | MGnify analysis MGYA00084030 | reverse complement strand
CTGCAACTGGCCATGACCCGAGTCCTGTTCAGCGACCTGCCCGATGCCGGCCTCTGGCGCCGGCTCGCGGCGGCTGTCTACGACGGCCTGCTGTTGCTTGCACTGTGGTTCGTAAGCGTCGGGCTTGCCGTCATCGCCAACCACAGCGAAGCCATTGACCCGCGCCTGATGCAATGGCTCGGCCTGCCCCTGCTGTGGCTGATGACGGCGGGCTTCTACGCCTGGTTCTGGCTGCACGGTGGCCAGACGCTCGGCATGCGCGCATGGCGGCTGCGCATCATCACCGACAACCATCGTGCGCTGACAATTCGCGACTGCCTGGTGCGCGCGGCGGTCGGTACCCTGTCGCTGCTGTGCGCATTGCTTGGATTTTTTTGGGTGCTGATCGCCGGCCGCACCTGGCACGATGTGGCGTCGCATACGCGCGTCGTGGTGCTGCCGAAAAACCCGCCATGAAAAAGGAGGCCGAAGCCTCCTTTTAACGTTCTGCGCTCTACTTTCAGTTCATCGCCAACGGCACCGCCGATCGCTGCCCGGCTGCGGGAACCTGCGACCCCGGCAGCGCGCGCAGCATGCCGAAAATACGCTTGAAGATGCCTGGCTTTTCTTTCTGCTTTTGCTCCTGTGCCACCGGCTGCGACGCATCCGGTACGGCACCATCGGCAACCTTCTGATCTTCCGGCAGTTCGAGCGCGTTGTCGTCCGTGGCGTAGTTGCCAACGGCAGTGAAAATCGCCGGGTCGAGATAAGCGAGCCCCTCGAGATCCGGATCGAACTTCAGGTTGCCAAGAATCTGCGACAGGGGCGGAGTGATTCGCGCATCGGACACGATGATCGTGTCACGCAGCAGGATCGGTTGAATAACGACGCCGGCGGACGACAGATTCAGAATATTGGTATCAATGACCAACTGTTTGCCGGTCAAATCACCGATACCGGCGGCACCACTGATTGATGTCGTGCTTGCGACTATGTTCGGGCTGGTATTCGATTGCAACTTGCGTGCATTCACCCCGACCCTGCCGGTTGTGCTGGTGATGTCGACCGTGCCGACGCCTGCATCGATCAGTGTGATGTAAATGTCGTTCAGTGCCGTCAGGCTGATTGACGCACCATCCGCCTGGGCAATGCCCGCCGAAGCGCCGTCAGCATCCACCGCCATCAATATGCCGCCGCCACTCTCGAGCATGATGTCGTTACCGGCACCACCGGTTGTCTCAAGCAGACCGTTGATGACAGTGTCGCCACCGGAGGTCAACACGATAGCACCGCCATTGGCGACGATATCGCCGAGCGCAACGGCACCGGTGATATCGGCAGTGAAGCCGCCGGCACCGGCAACGATGTTGTCGAGCGACGCGTTACCGCCAGCGGTAACGGCAACGCCGCCGCCCGCATTGGCATTGTCGATGCTGACATCGGTGGTGGCGGTGACATCGATATCACCCGTCGTGGTCAGCCCGGCAAGGCTGCCTCCATTGAACAGCACCGTGATGCCGCTGCTGCCCGCCGTGACGCTGCGTATGTTGCTGCGGCCCGGCGTGTAGAGGTATACGCCACCATTGGGTGCCGTCAGATTCGTTACATCGATATCGTCGGTCTCATCCACCCAGATGCTGCCGCCAGCGCTGACACCGTCGATGCTGACGACACCGGTATTGAAGTGATTATCGGCAGCGCCGATGTCACCGCCAGCATCCATCGTCAACATGTCGGCGTGCACGGTGTTGGCGACGTCGGTGATGCTGCCTGCGGCAGTCAGCGTCACATCATTCTGCGTGCCGGCGGTGAGCACACCAACGACGATGTTGCCGGCAGACGCGGTGACGGTGATGTCGTTGCTGTCGTCATCCACCGCACTGGTGTTGATGTCGAGCAGGGTGGCATCGCCGTTGCTGACCAAGATATCGACCAGGCCGTCGGCAGTGGTGAGGCCATTGACAGTCAGCGGCGCGTTGACATCGATGAAAATGTCGCCGCCGATGCTGCTTGAGGCAATCGTGCCGATCGCACCCTGCAATCTGGTCGCACCGCCCGGCGCTGCCACGTTGAAACGCAATGTGTCCGCGTTGATACCGATGGTACGCACACCGCCGTCCGCAACGATGTCGACGGCGCTGAGCTGAAGTGTCGAGCCCGTCCCGGTCGTGCTCATCGTCGGCAGCGTCAGCGTACCCGCAGTGGCGAGACCGATGTTGGTCGCGGTGGCGAAGGCGTCCAGGCCGGAAGCCGCATCGAGGTTGCCGGTTGCGCCAAGCAGGAAACTCGCAGCGCCCTGCACGTCATCCGTGCCGGTGACGTAGTCACCAATAAAACCGATGTTGATCGCTCCGGTACCTGTTTGCGCCGCCAAGCCACCCGCGGCAAGGCCGGTTACTTCGATGGCGTCGCCCGCAGCCGTGGCGAAATCGGTGATGGTTCCGATATCGCCCGCAGCCTGCAGCGCTACCGTCGTCGCGATGACGTTGGTGGCCTCCGCATTGCCATCGACGATGGCTCCACCCGTTGAGGCGAGCATTACTGTGTTCGCCGTGACTTCCTCGACGCCGAGATCGCCGCCGCTGCTGATGGACAACGCAGTCGCCGCGCTGGCACTGTCGATCAGCAAGGCACCGGCGTCATTCACCGTGAGCGAACCACCGCTACTGAGGGCCCGCAGCGTATCAATCGCCGTGTTGACGCTGACATCGCCGGCGGCGGCAAGATCGAACGTCGCGGCGCTGAGTATGCCGGCACCACTGATGTCGCCATCGGCGCTGAGCACGATGGCACCTGCGTCGACATTCTGCGCAATGCTCAAGCCGCCGGTGCCGGCAGCGAGATTGAAGGTCGCCGCACCGGTGTTTACGCCAGCGACGCCATTGACGGTACCAATGGTCAGTGCGCCCGTCTGCGTCAACAAGGTATCCGTCTGAGTATTCACCGCCAGCGTACCGAACTGGTTGCCGATCGCATCGAGCGCGTAGCTACCGGTGCCGGCAAGCGCAAGCCCGCCGACTCTCAGCGCCGAGGTGTCCGTTACCGCGCCACCCGAGGTAATTGCGGTAAAGCCGGTGCTGGTGATGCCGTCAATGCTGCCCACCGTGCCAACATCAAATCCGTTGGCTTCCACCAGCATCAGATCGCCCTGCACGTTTGCTGCTACCGTCGCGAAGTCGTTGCCTGCCGCAGTGAGCGCGACATCACCGCCCGTCGTTCCCACCACCAGCGCGCCGGCGACAATCGCCGCCGCGCCATCCTGGCTTATGTCTCCGGCAGCAAGGCCGACGGTATCGTCGGTGGTCGTGATGCCGCTGATGGTGTCGATGGTGCCAATCACGAGATTGTTCGCGCCGTTGTTGAAAATGACTGCGCCATCGGTGTTCGCTGCCAACGTACCCACGGCATTGTTGCCATCGAGAGCGTAGCTGCCATTCAGCAGCAGCAATGAACCGGCAAGAATCTGGTCGGAAACATCCTGACTAATGACCTGCGCCGCAGTAGCGGTGCGCAGCGCTACCGTATTGGTGCCGGCACTGATGTTCAGGCGGTTGACATTCGATGCCAGGGTGATGCGTTGCGCACCATTGCCGGTGATTGTCGAGACGACCGGCGACTGAATCTGCAATGGCGCCGTCAGGGTTCCGATATCGCCAGTGGCCACATTGATGGTTGTCGATGCGCTGCCAGCGAGATCGACACTCGCGTCGGCATCGCTGACCGCACCACCGACCACCAGCCCAACATTGACGCCGGTAACGTGCACGGCACTGAGTCCGCTGAGCTCGTCGATGGTGACGTTGCCGCTCGATGACGCAACATCGAGGCCGAGGGCATCCGTATACAGGTCGACATTACCCACTGCCGTCGCATTGACCGCGTTGGCACCAACCCGGCTCGCGGCACCGCCCAGAGTGCTTATTGCGCCAGCACTGTTGATGTTGAGGTTGCCGGTGAGCGCGAGGCCGCCATCGATGACGACATTGGCCAACGCGGATGTCGTGACCTGCAAACTCTCGAAACCGCTCCAGGCAGTGCTCTGTGTGGCACTGAGCGTCGATCCGTTGACGTTGATCTGCGTTGCGCTATTGATCGACAACACATCGCCCGTGCCGGTGCCGCCATCGACCAGCGTAACGTTCCCGGGTGCCGCCACCGTGAAGGTGTCGTCACCACCGTTGCCCTGCAGTCGTTCGGTGCCCGTAAAGGCAATGCCGTTGGCGGTACCGCTACCCAGGCCCGAAACGTTGAAGATATCGGCGAGCGCACCACCGGCGACCGTATCGCCAACCACTTCACCCGTGCTGCCGCCATCGAGCGTACCGGACACCGAGCCACCGAGCAGGTTGAACGTGTCGTCGCCGTCACCACCGCTGGCATTGTTGTTGAGTGCGCCACCCACATTGAAGTTGAAGACGTCGTCACCGCCGTTGCCGTTCAACGCATAGGCCACGACACCGTTGATGTTGAAGATATCGATGCCATTACCGGCACTGAGCGATTCAAAATTGGTATAGGTGATGCCCGATACCTGATCGATGCCACCGCCAAGACTCCAGGTGTTGGTGCCGGAGGTGCTGATGGCGTCGCTGCCGCCGGCTCCCGCATCGATGCGCTCAACCGCCACGAACGAGATTCCGTTGAATGTACCGGCATTGGCGCCACTCACTACCGCAGTGTCGTCGCCGGTGGTGCCGCCAATTCGGTCGCCGAGCGTTTCGCTGCCGGATCCGGCGTCGATACTGCCCACCAATGTGCCGCCGTTGAACTGGAAACCGTCATCGCCAGCGCCACCCATCAGGTTGCCGGTATGCGTGCCGGCGGCAATCAGGAAAATGTCGTTGCCGAGCCCGGCGTCTATATCCGTGATGCCTGCGAACAGGAGCGTACCGACACTGCCGCTGCCGCCGCCATTGAGTGTGACGGTCTCGTCGAGCGCACCGGTGAGCGTCAGTGTGTCGCTGCCTCCGCTGCCGCCATCGATGCTCTCGATGCCCGTGAACGTTGTCGTGCCGCTGCCGTTGGTGACGTCGCCGCCGCTGGCGCTTGCCAGGGTCCAGCTTTCGGTGCCGCTGGTGCCGTTCACCGCATCGCTGCCGCCATTGCCTTGCGCACCGCCGGTGAGCTTGCCCGCCGCACCGATGTTGAAGGTGTCATTGCCGGCGCCGCCAATCAGCGTGCCAAAGCCTGCGAACGTAAGCGTGCCGACGGTGCCGCTGTCGGTGCCGCTGATGACGAACGTGGTGGTGCTGGTACTGGTGATACTGTCGCTGCCACCGCTGCCGGCGAGCGTTTCGATGTTGGAGAAACCTGCGCCATTGATGCTGCCGGCAGTGGCGGAGCCATTGAGCACCACCGAATCGGTGGCGGTGCTGCCCTGCAGGGTGTCGCTGCCGGTATTGCCGTCGATGCTGCCGCTGAGCGCGCCGTTGAGTACGAACACATCATCGCCAGTGCCTCCGGTGACGTTGCCGGTGTAGGTGCCGATGTTGAAGGTGTTGGCGCCGTTGCCGGCGATGATCGCCTCGAAGCCGGCGAATCCCATCGCAGCAACGGTACTGCCCGCATCGGCAAGATCCCAGAGATCGCCGGCCGCCGAGCCATTCAGGGTGTCGCTACCCGCGTTGCCGTCGAGACTCTCGATGTTCGAGGCAAGCAGGATAGCGCCGATGTCGACCTGACCGCTGATACCGGTCAGCGCGAAACTGTCGGCCCCACTGCTGCCGAACACGCGGTCACCGAGCGCAGTGTGGGTGCCGCCATCGAAGGTGCTGCCGGCCAGGACGCTGCCGCCGTTGAATTCCAGCCTGTCGTCGCCGGCGCTGCCCGCCAGGGTGACTGCGCTGCCGAAAGCGCCATTGATGCTGAAGGTATCAGCACCGGCGGCACCGTCGAATGTCGTGAAGCCGATGAGGTTCAACGTGCCGAAGCTGGCAGCGCCGGATGCGCCAAGCATCACGCTCTCATCGCCGGCAGTACCAACGGCGGCATCGCTGCCGCCGTTGCCGTTGACGCCATCGATGTCGTAGAAATCAGTGCCCGCGAAAGTACCAGCCCGCGCGAGAGCGCCAAGCTGCAGCGTCTCATCGTTACTCGTACCGAAAATTTCGTTGTAGCCGGCGCCGGTGCCGCCGTCGATGATGCCGGCGAAGGTGACAGAGGCGGAGAAATTGAAGGTGTCGGCGCCGGTGCCGCCGACGAGGTTATCGACACCGGTGAAGGTGCCACCGCCCTGGGTGACCGCGTTGCTGCCGACGATGCTCCAGGAATTCGTTCCGTTGCCGCCGATCAGCGTATCGTTGCCGCCAGCCGGCATCTCGAGGCCTTCGAGAAAGGCGAGCGTGCCGCTGACGCCGGTGAGCGTGTTGTTTGCCATGTCGAGTGTGATGGCGGATGACCAGCCTGTCATGTCGATCAGGTCGATACCGGTCGCACCGCCCGTACCGGCATCACCTGAGATTACGCCGCTGACGTCGATGGCGTCGGCAAGCACGAAACGGTCACTGTCGGCAGCGCCGTAGAAAGTCGCACCTGAATCGACGTTGATATTGAAGACATCGTTGCCAGCACCGCCGGACAACAGCCCGGCAAACGCACTGCTGTCGACCACAAACGTATCGACGCCGGCGCCTCCGTAAAACTCTTCCAGACCGGCAAAAGCCGATACGGTGCCATTGTCGATCGTTCCGCTATCAGAACCGCTGAGCGTCCACGTCGTCGCCAGGGTACCGCCGATGACAGAATCGACGCCCAGATCGCCCTCAATCTGAGCGACCGCAGCACCTGCAGAAAGATCAAAGCTGTCATTGCCATCCGCACCGCTCAGGATGCCGGTATGGGTTGCGCCAACGACGAAGGTGTCGGCGCTGCTGCCACCGGTAATATTTTCCATGCCGGAGAAATTGCTCACCGCGGTTGACAGCAAGGGGCCATCGTAGATCGCACCCTGACCATCGGCCGTGATGTCGATTTTGAACGGATCCGCCGAGTCGTTGATCAACGTGTCGGTACCGATACCGCCATCGATGTTGGTCATCACACCGTTCGTCTGCAGACTCAGACTGTCGGCACCCCCTGCCAAATCAATCGACTCGATGGCGGAGAACAGGATGCCGTTGATATTGCCCCCGTAGGTTGCCGTGATCGTGGCGACATCATCGCCGCCGGTTCCGAGCAGCACATCGGTGGCATAGGTACTACCGACGATGGTTTCGATGTTGGTGATCAGAGCAAGATCGATGGTTGCACCGATCAGCAATACATCAACATAAGCACTGTAGTCGACAACATCAGCGCCAAGCCCGCCATCGAAACTTTCGATATTGCTGAAGGCAAAGGCGTTGACGGTGCCGCTACCCTTGCTGGTGATGGAGAAAGTGTTGGCTCCGGTCGTGCCGGTGATACTGTCGCCTGAGCCAGCACTCTCCAGACCACCGTCGAGCTGCTGGAAGTTTGTGAACGACACCCCGTTGAGCGTGCCGCCAGTCGCGTCAGCATCGCTGAGCACAAAAACGTCGTCGCCGGCCCAGCCATTCAGCCGATCGGAATCAGCATCAGCACCGCCATCGAGCGTGCCGGTCACCGTACCGCCGTTGAGATAGACCGTGTCGGCGCCGACGCCGGCGTCCAGATTACCCGTGAGCGTACCAAGAATATTGATGGTGTCGGCGCCGTCTCCGGCGTCCAGGTCGCCCGTGTAATCATTCACGGTGATGCTGTCGTTGAAAGCGCCAGCCTGAACCACCTCGACGCCACTGAATGTCAAATTCTCGGCACTGACTGCGCTACCGCTGTCGGCAAGATCCCAGCTCAGGCCAGTACCGGTGGCGCCAATGATCGTGTCGACGCCACCGCCGGCATTGAAGGTTACCGCAGAATAATATGACGCAAGCGGACTGTTGAGGGACAGCGTATCGGCATCGCTGCTACCGGTAAGTAGCAATTGCATTAACCCGTTGATGCGGAAATCGATCCCTGCGCCATCAACACGAATCTCATTCCCAAACAGGGTGTACGTATGCGGCGCGCCGGAACCACTGAGAAAGACACGGTCAATGTTGGTGCCGGTAATATCCACCAGACTGCCGGCAGCGTTCGGATTACCGAAGTAGAAATCGTCGGCACCACTGCCGCCGGACACATTGATGGCGCCAGCCGTCTGCAGTGAACCGATCTGGTTGACGCTGCCGACATTGGCCAGGCCGACCTGCACGTCGACATTCCCAGCACCCGCCATCACCAACGGCAGGGACACATTGGCGCCGGCCTTCACCAGAACCGTGCCACCTGCGGTGCTGCCGCCGGCGTCCAGGGCATCAATACTCCCGTATACCGTCACGTCGTCAGCGGCATCCAGTGTCACCTGGCCGTCACGCGTCGTGATGCTGTTGACGGCAATGTCACCGTTGACGTTGCCGTTTGTAAGCACGACGTAACCGCCTGCCTGTCCGCCGGCGGTCGTATCGATCGTCCCGACATTGCTCACCTCAAGCGTCACGCTGCCGCCACGCGTCAGCGCACCGAGGTTACCGCCGTAGGTAAAACCGCTACCACTACTGACCGACATGCCGTTGGTTGTCAGCCCCAGGCCGACATCGCCACCCACCGCGATGTTGTTGAGCTGCACGTTGCCAACCGAACTCAGATTCAGATTACCGCCGATATTTGTCAGATCGGAAAACGACAGATCGCCGGAGGTATTGGCAATGTCGACATTGCCACCCGTACCCGCAGTTTCGATCTGCAACATACCCGGCGTGATGCCATCAAGGACAAAGGGGCCGCTGTTGAGCAACACATCGCCGTCCGCAAAGGTGTTGCGCAGAATCAAGTTGCCATTGCTGACCTGCTTGTTGTTGGTGGTTGAAACAAGATCGGCAGCGCCAACCTGGATCTCGATGTTCTGATCAGCCGTCTGCAGCCAGTCGATCACATGGTTGGTCGCGTCATCGAGCATCACCAAATTGCCATCGCCGGCCGGAAGCGCAATGTTCCGGTTGTAGCCGATATCAATGTTGCCAATGGCGACCTGATCCTGCTGAATCTCGGTGCCGAGCAGATCATCGTAAAGCAGTCGCAACAAAATATCGCCAACGCCTGTGTCCACGACCTTCAGCATACCCATCGTGCCGCTCAAACCGGCGGCGACAATGTCGAAAGAGTCGGTCGAGGCCAGACCATGCACTGCAGCGACCTGCAGCGTCACGTCACCCGCGGCGGCAATTTCCTTGTTTAGGAAGTCAGCATTGCTGGCGATCAACTGTGGGGTGGTGACGCTAACGTTGGTGCCCCTGATCACCGCCGGCAGGGCACTGCTTCCGTAACTTTCATCGGCGCTGTCGATATTGATGGAAACGACACCCGTACCGGCAGTGAGCTGGACGTTGCCACTGCCGGCATCGATGCGGCCATAGACGCCGTTGGCTGCCGTAGCATCATCCTCAAATACGATGCCGCTGGTGTTGCTCGTGCCAACACCGGTACCACTGTTATTGCCCGCAGTAAAACTGATGTTCCCGCCATTGCTCTCGATGACACCGTCAATCAGGATGTCGTCCTGGGCATTGAAGGTTACGGCGAGCGAATCGCCACCCAACAACAAGGTGCCATCACCGATCGTGCCACTGAATAAAATGTCGTCGAATGCATCAATCTGCAACGCATTGCTGCCCTTGCCGTCGTAATCGAGCACAGCGCCGGACTGCCAGATCACGTCACCGTCCGAACCACCTGAGCCGGCAGTGGTTCGCAGTACCACGGTCGCCCCGCCGGTGAGGGCAGCATTGATGCTGCTCACTGCAATGCTCGCGTTGCCGCTGCCGTTTGATTGAAACGGCGAGAGGAGCGTCCCGGAACCTGTCAGGTTCATTGTCGTGCTGGCGGTCACGGTGAGATTGCGCGGGTCAATCAACCAGGTGCCACCCCTGCCGTTTGCCGCCGTGACATCCGGCGTCGTGGCGATATCGAGAAAATTATGGCTCGATGTCTCGATAAAACCGCCATCACCACCCTCGGTGCCACCGCGCGCGGACAAGGCTCCATAGGCACGCGTTGCTTCATCGGACCAGACGATCAGCTTGCCGCCGTTGCCGTTCAGGGTCGCGTCGGCGCTGACGCGCGTGTTCTCGCCCAGATAGACCGCCGTAGCGTTACGCACGTCGATGTTCGCACCCTGATAGTCGCCGCCGAGCAGCACGCTGCCGCCACCGGCGGTGCCATTCGCACTCAGCACGGCGTTATCGAACAAACCGACGTTGTCGCCCGTCACCACGATACTGCCGCCCCTGCCATTGGCGTTGTCGGCAACCAGCGCGCCGTTACCGCCGACCAGCATGTTGCCGGCACCCTCAGCGCCCGTCAGGAAAATACGGCCGCTGTGTTCCTTGGTAGCGTTTGCCTGGATCAGACCGACGTTGTTCACCGCCGCATCGAACAACGCGCGCGCCGCAGCGGCACTCAGCATCACCATGCCGCCGTCGGCGATGATGTCGCCGCTGTTGCTCACCGCCGCCGAGACACCGATATTGCGCAGCACGTCTTTGGTGACGCGCACACCAATCATGTTGTCTTCGTCGAAGGTGAGCACCGCCCCGGAACCGGCCGCAAGATCGACGCGACCGAGGCGCGCCGTGATCAGGCCCTCGTTGTTCACGGCACCGCCGATGAGCGCCACGGAACCACCGCTGGCCGCGTTGATCACTCCCTGGTTGATGATCTGACCCGCTGCTGCAGCGTCCTCCGCCAGCACCAGCACGACATCGCCGCGCTCGAAAGCGGCCAGATCGACATTCAGCGACGTGGCGATCAGGCTGCCGGTATCAATGCGGGCGGTACGTCCGAACAGAATGCCGTGCGAGTTTTGCAGAATGACGCGGCCATTGGCATCGAGCTGACCAAAAATCTGGCTGGCCTTGCCGTCGAGAATGCGATTAAGCGCCACCGCTGAGCTGTTGGGCTGGGCAAACTGTACGCGTTCAGCGGCAGCGATATCGAACGACTGCCAATCCAGCGCGAGGCGCTGTGTCTTCTGTTCAATGAGCGTATGCGTTGCCGTCGGGTTTGAGATCGCCCCGGAACCGCTCGTCACGCGGCCGCCGACCGGCGCCGCCCAGGCCGCCCCGCTGGGCAGCGCCATCAGAACCGAAAGCAGGAAACTTATTGTTGCCCGAAAAGCCCGGGTAGACCGCCTTGGTGTGATGCCAGCCATGATCCCAGCTCCTTTTCCCGTAAGGTTGCGGTGCGCAGGAGTTCCTGCTTCCCAACAACAAATCAATTCATCGTGTAGGTCAGATCAACCCAGACCTGCACCGATTCCTCAGTGGCCGCCGCAGTATCCGCATCCGAAAATTTGCTGTTGATCGGCTGCGCGATACTCATCTGCCCGCTGAAACGTTTGCCCCAGTCAAAACGGATACCCAGGCCCCCGCCCAGCAGCGCTGCCCACTGGTCGCTGGGCGCAGGCCCCGTGCTCGGCTCAAGCGCGATCTGGGTGCCGTAGCCGGCATCGAGAAACAATGTGAACTGCAGGATGTCCGCCACACTTTTACCGGCGGCGATATCGATATCCAGCACCCTGGGCAGTTCGGGATACCATTCCGCGCCGACCAGCAGCGCCTGATCCGCCGAGAAGGTCGTGGGTCCGTAGGCGCGCACCGCGTTCGGCCCACCGAGGGAGAACAACTCAACGCTCGGCATCTTCACATCGCTCCACTGGCCGATCGTGTTGACCACCATGCGGTTAGTTTTGTCGGTGAAGGGCAGGGGGACGAAAAACAGCACCGAACCTTCGAAGTACAGCTTCGCAAAAGTATCCGATTGCCCATCTTCCAGGCCGGCAATCACCTCTCCACCATCAAGCTGCGCGACGAGGCGCGCCAACAGGCGTTGGCGCTCATAGAGCTGATCCCAGTCGATCGTGACGCCGGCGTTGCGACTCTCCTCACTCTTGGCAAACGTGCCGCCAATACCGGCAAGATCAGACTGCTTGTTGGCAACGAGAACGCCCGTATAAAAATTACCGCGTCGCCCACGCTCAAAGTTGTGCTTGAAGTTCGCTTCGAAAGTCGTCGTCGTGCCCAGCAGATCTTCGAAATCGGCACTGCCGCCGACGATATAGTCGTTGTAGCTTGCGTTGACCGCCAACTTGTTGCGCAGACCGAAAACCGGCACAACGTATTCGACCATGCCATATGTCGAATTCGCCGGCTCGCCACTTTGCAGCACGCCAACACGCATCTCATCGCCAATGCCGGTGGGGTTCAACCACTGCGCCTGACCAAACAGCCGATACACGCCGGTAAAATCGGTGCCCTGATTGTCAAGACGGAGCAGCGCGTCCCACTGTTTTTCTTCACGCACATTCAAATTGAGCTTGGTCTCACCCAGCTGATCGCCGGCCGTGAAATAGCCGAACAACTCGATGCCGGGCAGATCGTTGGCGAGATACATCGCTTCCTGGATATTGTCGGCCGTCACCGACCCACCCAACACGGAACCGAACGGCTGCATCAACAATTTTTTGTTGTACCGCGGCTCGCCCTGCACCTGCACGTTACCCAGACGGCCCTCAAGCACCCTGAGTTCCACGACACCGCCAGTCACCTCCTGCGCCGGGATATAGGCGCGCGCGAGAATGTAACCGCGTTCACGGTAATACTGCGTGACGGCCTGTGCAATTTCTTCAAGCTGTCCGTGGGTCAGACCACGCTGCAAGCGTTGCCCGGATACGATTTCCATCAAGGTCTCGACATCGAGCGGCGTGACTTCCGCGAAAACACCACGCGCCTCGATATCGGCAAGAATCTGGGCAATATCGACGAGATCCTGCCGGCCATAACCGTAGGCGATATGCTCCTTCAGCTTCATCGCATCAAAACGCAATTGCTCGACGAGACGACCAACGGCTTCGCGGGTAACACCGTCTTCAGGAAATTCCGCAAGCGAATCAAGCTTGAACCTGTTGACCCAGATACGCGGACCGGCCTGGGGGTCGGGGTTGCGTTCAATCACCGGCGGGATGGTGCCGTCCTCACCCTCAATGCGGGTGCGCGCCTCGAACTGTTCGCCCATATCCGGCTGCACCTGCTGACCGGGAAACGAAGCCTGGTCTGCCGCCAGCGCCACACTGGAAACGACAGCACTGGAAACGACGGCGACTGCCAACAACGCCAAGGCACCCATTCGAACGAGCATATCCCTGATCCCCGCCATGCAGACAACCAACCATTGGGTAACCGGTGCCGGCCGGGATTTCTACCACAGAAAGACGAGCAGGCCACAAATCGCGAGCGCGAGCAAAATAACACCAACCATCGCTCCTATCCACAAATCGCCACGACCGACAACCGCACGGCGATCCGCAGTTGGCTCGCCCAACACCACCGCCTGACGCCGCCGAGTCTGCCCCTGATCACCGCCGATCATGGTGATATCGGTGTCATGTCGATAGGGTACCGTCGGTGTCGTATGCGTATTCGGCACCGTATGCTCGACGCCCATCCGCGACGCCGACTCCAGAACGGCAGCAAGCGGCTGCGAGGTCATCGGCACGTCGCCCGCATAACGATCGACGAGAACCCGACGCTGTCGACGATACTCCTCGCGCGTCAGCTCGCCTGACATCACCGCTCGGGCAAGACGACGCAGCTGCTGGCTGTCTTCACTGACGCCCATGTTCTCTCCTCAACGCATTTCCCGCAGGACACGGAAACCGGTGACGGGATCCGCACCGCCTGTGTGCGATTTCTGCGAGCCGACACCACACTCGCCTATAGGGTCCGTGCGTGCGCCACCCCGGGCCAGCACCGCCTTGCTGCCGACACCCTCCGCCAGCACCCACTCCTGGGCATTGCCCACATGATTGACCAACCCCCATGCATTAGGTATGCCAGTATCGATCGGCACCATTGCATCGCCCTTGCGAATGCCCATCGAATCCAGCGTGCAGTTGCGGTTGGGGTCGGCTTCGGCGCCGTCAGCGCGTGCCGCCATTGCCCATTCCTGTTGCGTCGGCAAGCGATAGGTGCGTTGTGATTCCTTCGATAACCAGCGCAGATATCCCTGCGCCTGGGCAAGACCGATACCGGTGATCGGCAGGTTGGCCGGGCCAGCCGCGCCGGCGCACTCGCCGCTGGCCCGGCAGTATTGGTTGAACTCCCCAACCGAAAGCTCGTACTTGCCCAGCGCAAACACCGGCACTCCGGCCGCACCGGGAATCACAACCAGACGCGGGCCTTCCCCCCCGGTACCCAGACTATCGCGACATGTCGCGCGCAACCCACGACCGCCAAGGCCGGCAAGAGAACGCGGACAGGCATCACCGCTACCGACCGACGCCGACTTGAGCGCTTCATTGCCAGGAAAGATTTGCAACGCAATCTGTCGTGTCTGTTCGGCAGCCGCCGGATCGCGCTGGCCCAATTGCGTTATGCAACCGGCCAGCGCCCTGGAAAATTCCGGCGTCAGGCTGGCAACCAGCGCTGCGTCAATCTGCTGTAGATTTTTCACTGCCACGCCAACGCTGCGCACGTTCAGATCACCGTTCGGACATTGCAGCTTGCTGCGCACGGCCTGCACCTGTGCCTGGAGTTGCAGGTCGGCCTGCGGCATCGACTTGCGTTGCAGCTCGCTCATTCGCTGTTGCTGCGCGGCCTGCTCCTGCGCGATCTTCTCCTCCATGGCCTTGCGTTGCGTTTCGCTCATCTTCGCCATGGCCAGTTGCTGCTCCTGCGCCCGCTGCGCATCGGCCGCCTTCTTTGCCTCAACTGCCGAAGCCACCAACATTTTCTCATTGGCCAACAAGACAGGATCGATCGCATAGCGTGTTTCGGCATTGCGTATCGCCAACTCTGCCGCCTCCAACTGATCTGCCTCACGCAGCTGCGTGATACGCGTCAGATAGAGGCCGCCGATGCGCTTGCGCAGGCTGCCGAGACCCTGATCATTTTTGCCGACAAGT
>k87-188772_pt1 | contig 14960 bp, 8 predicted proteins | sample MGYA00084030_6733316 | MGnify analysis MGYA00084030 | reverse complement strand
TTGGTCAGCGTGGTCGCCGCATCCAGACCAACGCCCTGAAACCGAACTGCCGTCGTGGCGCCGGCCAGGCTACCGGCGTTATTGATAGACACACCCGTCACCGTGGCCAATACGCCACTGTCGATACCACCCGTGGATGTCACCGTAAGCACAGCGCCGACGGTATCCAGCGAACAGTTGTCACCAGGCGTTGCCGTGTTGACCGTGGGTGTTGGTAAGCCGGCACAAAGATCAATAGCCATCGCGCCCGGAGCGAAACTGCTCGCCGCAATGGCCATGACATAACTCGGCAGTGATCGTCTCGAAGATGGCTTAACTCGTTTAGTCATGAAAAACCCTTTATTGGTTATTAACGGTTGGTACTTCATTAAATCAAGTCGTAGAGCGCGCCAGAAAACAGCAAATTCATCATAGATAGAATTTATCTAATAAACGCACCCTCATTGGGTTTAGACTATCGATTGATAGTCGTCAAGAAACCAAACAAAAAAAGCCCGCATCAAGGTTGAGCGGGCTTTTTTATCCGACGAACGGTAGAACTTAAAACATCAACTCAAACCGGCGCCACATCACGCAGCTCCTCCAGCAAGGGCCCCAAGAATTTCTCGTACACCCGCCAGCGCTCCACAGATGACGTATATACTGGCTGGCGCACCTGCGTGACGCTGGCGGTTTTGACGTTGCGCTCGGTTTTGTGTGGATCCAGGCAGGCATCGCTCCAGTCCAGACCACAATAGCTGATCAACTTGCGCGATTCGTCTTCTTGATTGGCCACCAATTGCTCGTATTGGATTTCGTATAACGCACCGACCGGCAATACCGCACGCCAATGTGCCATGACACTTAGGTAATCGCGGTAGTAGCGCCCCATCTCACGCATGTCGTAACTTTGATGCTGGCTCTTGTGAAATAGCCGCGTAAAACCGGATAGACAGGTATCTACAGGATTGCGCTGAACATGAATGATTTTTGCGTTGGGCATAATCAGATGAATCAGGCCAACCGCCAAAAAATTCGCCGGCATCTTGTCGGTGATGTGTTTGGATTTGGGCGAACGTTTTTTTAGTTGGGCAACGTATTGCTTGCCCATTTTTGTTAATTCGGTACTACGGATGTTTTGTATATTGAGCGGATACCCCTCTTTAGACTGGCCACGCCCGGTCACCTGGAACAAATCAGGCAGCTCGCCGGCCCCATAAACACCGGGGGCGCTGGCGACGATGGTTTCTACCAGAGTGGTGCCCGAGCGCGGCATGCCGAGTACAAAAATCGGCGTAGTCGACGGCGAACCCGCACCCCGCAGACTGTCGATCATGTCCTTGCTAAAAATCCTCCGGATATTATCAACGATGAGCTTGTTGTTGTCGGCGCTGTACTGGATACGCTGGCGCTTGAGGCGGCAACCTTCCAGGTAATGCGGAAAAGCCTCGTCGTAACGTTTGATGTCTTCCAGCGCCTTGCCTAGGGCAAAGTGCAGAGAAATGGCTTTGGTCTCGGGCATACCGGGAATTTTTTTTGCCGCCTCTTGCAGCGCTGCAAAATTCTCGTCGTCGGGTTTGGTTTTGCGCACTTGAGTCAACGACAATCGGGGCGTGATATTGTCTGGATCAAGCGCCAGCGCCTGCTTAAAACACTGCTCTGCAGCGTCCATTTTACCCATTTCCATCAGCAAGTGACCCTTGCCGAGAAAAGCACTGACCAGTTTTGAATCCAGCGCCAAGGCTTTTTCATAGGCCTGCGCCGCTTTGTCCGGAAAGCTCTGCTCTGCATAAATACCCGCCAGCAGGCTGTAACCGGCAGCTCGGGGCTTTAAAGCAATGGCCTTATCCGCATGTTGCTCGGCAAGCGTGAGATTGCGTTGCTCCTGATGGCAGCGCGCCAACCCTTCGTAAGCTTCCACATAATCAGGCAATAAGTTGATGGCTATGCTGAAGGCTTTCTCGGCGTTGGTAAAATCTTCCAGAGCAAGAAAGGCATTGCCTATATTGCAATGCGCTTCTGCGTAATTGGGGCGCGCCTTGATGACGCCCAGCAAAACGTTAAGACCCGCTTCGGGATCTTCCATTTCGGTCAACACGGCGCCCAGATTATTCGCCGACTCAAGATAATCCGGACGCAAAGCGAGAATCTTGCGGTACAGCGCCACCGCGCCGGCTCTGTCTTTACGGTCTCGGCAAATACTGCCCAGGTTATTCATCGCGGGCAGACATTTTGGATCAAGCTTGAGAGCCTGTTTCTGACAAGCCTCGGCGCGCTCAACCTCACCCAGATGGTAATAGGCAATGCCCAAATTGCTGTGTGCAGTGGCTGATTTAGGATCCAGACGCACGGCCTGATCGCCGTCTTTGACGGCTTGCGCCAGATTACCCATCAAGCGCTGCATCTCTGCCCGGTTGGCATAAAAGTTGGCGGCGGTTGGATTTTGCTGGATGGCTTTATCCAGCAATTCTATGCCGCGCAGCGTCTGCCCGGATTCGTGGGCAATAACGCCCAATAACTGCCAGGCAAAGGCGTGACGTGGCTCTACCCGAACAATTTGGGAGGTAAGCACTTCTGCCTGTTGGCGACGCCCGGCTACATAATGTTCAGTGGCTAATTTAAAAGCCTGCTCAATGGAGACTTTGCGTTGACCGGGTACAAATCCCTCGTTACTCATCCACGTACTCCTCAAGTTAGATTTTTTATTGTCATTGGCAAATTTAGGCTGCCATAGCCAAAAATTATAATGGCGGATTGAAATTTAAAGTGCAATTTTTTTGATGGGCAGTGCCTGCAAGCCCCCACCTAAAACTGGAACCGTCACCTTGCGTGATAGTTAATAGTCACGCTTCCAATTGACGCCTACACTGCTGTCACCTGCCCCGCCCGTGTTGCTTTCCACCGAAATATTCGGTGTTATTTCTATTTCAACACGCGCTTTGCCACTACCGGTTTGTGATCCCCGCTCCACTTCCAAGTAGGTATTATCGCCGATATATTTTCCGACGCCGATTGACGTATCACCGGCGTTCTCGTCATTACTATTTATCTTCACATCATCCACACCGAGAAAATCTCTTGCCTTGCCAATCAGGTCGAAGCTAGCGCCGCCTTTCCCAGAAAGTTTGGCTAAGCTGTTTGCAAGTTGCACTGCCTGAATCGAGCTGATTTTTTTGAAATCTTTACCAAATAACAACAGAGCCAATGCCTCCTCTTGTGGCATGGCAGGTGAGGATTCAATTTTCAAAGTAGGCTCTAATACTGGCCCTGAAATCACTGGTCTGATTTCAACATTCGATGCGGTAGTTACGCCCACAATATTCAGGTAAGGTGACGGCGGAATGTCACCCTGGAATACCAGCTCCGCATTCTTGAGTTTGAATTGCTTACCAAATTCTTCGTAGCGTCCGCGGATGGTACCCAATTTTCCTTCAACTTTGGGGTCAGAGATATTACCCCGCAGCGCAAGTTTTCCCTGTAATTCTGCGTCTACACCCCAGCCACGGACGAAAACTTTATTATCTGCTTCCAGTATCACATCCAGGGTTATCGGGTACGCGGCAAATTTGGACTTCGATCCTGCCGTTCTAACAGAGCTGGAAGACGCATCCACAACGTTTAACTCGGGCACACTTCCTGCCAATCGATCAGGAAGATAAATGGCCAGCGAATCGCTTTTTAGCTTACCCGAAATCTTGCCAGCCTGATGATTGCCTTGAAACGTAAGGTCGCCGGAAATAATGCCCCGCGCGTTAGGGTGATTAATCAGAGGGAGTTGGTTAGCATTCAGGTTCAAGCGATAGATGAAATCGCTGATAGAGGTAAAATCGGCGCTCCCTTTAGCGGTTAGAATATTCCTCTTATTGCCTCCGGCGTAGAATTCGGCAAGTGTAAACGTGCGATTGGCCATGACGATGGTAGCGTTGATGTTTTGAAGCTTGACATTGAGCGGCAGGTAGCTGTAACCACCCTGCTGGAACTGAATCTCTCCACTCATTACAGGCGCAGCGTAGCTTCCTGATAGAGCCAGTTTTCCTTTTGCATCACCCTTTAGCACATGCTCTGACGACAAAAGCAGGCCGGACAGTGCGGACACATCAAATGCAAACTCGGTATCCCCCTTGATAGGCGATTGTTCCTCAATAGATAAAACAAAAGGCTCCAGACTAAAATTCACTGGGATATGGGCATTCAGATTAGAGCGCATCATGGGTTTTGTATCAGCGATTGCGCTAACACTAGCCTTACCGTTTTGGATTTTTGCCGTGAGTTTGACAATGGATTCTTGCGATTTAACATGGAGTTTGATCCCCGTAACATGGGCATCCAGCACGGCTTGCGGAGTACCGACATCTCCATTCACTTTTAAGGTAAAGGCTGCTCGCGAATCCTTGAGTTCGTCGGGAAGGTTCGCTACAAATTCGGGCAGAGAAATATAATCGCCGGTGATTACGGCAAATACTGCTGTATTTTTCCGATCAGCATCCACCGAAAAATTTCCATGGCCTATCTTTAATTTTGGGACGGCTACTGACTGGTGACCGTCCCCGATGGTGAGTGTGATTTTATCCGTGCTGGAAAATGCCGTTTTTCCATAGGTACCCTCAAGGGTAGTCAATACGGCATTCCATTCATTCTGCCGGTTTATACCCAGATCACCGTTAGCCTTAATGCGGAAAGGCTGCTGTGTGTTGCCTTCAGCGGCAAAACTTGCTCGCCACCCCCCCTTTTTTCGAGAAGCCACAAGCATTGCCTTGCTCACGCTTACGTCCTCATACACGGCCTTAGACAGGTTGGCCTTGATTGATTTCGGCTCGGCAGCTTTTAAATCGGGGATATCCAGCTCCACATGGGCGGCTGATATATTCACTTGCCTGGCTTCAAGCTTCTGCAAGTCAAGTATTACAAAAGCTCCTTGCCTGCCGCCCTCGCCGGAAAGCCTAATCGACAGCGCGGCCTTTCCGCTGACCGACTCAGGCAGATAATCGGAGAATTGTTCTATGGCTGGAATCTTTGCCTCTAATTTTCCCCTGGCAATTAGGGTGGTGGTATCGAGAAGAAAATTCCCTGCAATCTTATTTTTCAGGTAATGTACGGCAATATCATCTAGTTGCAATGCGGGCGGAGACCATCGGTAACTTGCCAGCGCCTGACCTGCATCTGCTGTTTCGATGTTTATGCCGCCATGCCATCCGTCGTTACCCAGGGTACCGTTTAGTTCAGTGACCGCATTCGGAATAATTTTTTCTTTATAAATAGTTTTTTGCGAACGAATCGTGGCATTGAAGGATGGCTTTTTAAATGTTCCTGCAATGCGGGTGTCGATATCGACTTTACCGGCAACGCCCCTGACCCATTCCTCAAGTTTCAGGCTATCTACCTTCACTGCTGCTTGTATTTCGTTGGACGCAAACTGGAACCCAAGATTACCGCTTATATTCAGGCTCGGATGTGAGAATTGGAATGATGAAACATTAAGGGTGGCCCCTTGCAGCCGATATATACCTGACGCGGAAAGTTCACCCGTTACAAGCACCGGCATCCCGCGTTTGATATCCGCTTTGCCCTCAAAATTCAGTTGTTCTGTGAGAGCAGACAACCCAATCGAGCCACTCAAAGAGCCAAGCAAATCCTCCTCAAGTCCCGTAACAGCGCTCGCCAGAGAGATTTCTTTTATCGCTACTCCGGAGACAGAAATATCCGTCCCCACCCCTTCGCTATTCCTTGCTTTAGCAGCGGGTTCCGGGATTCTCAACAATTGGATTGCATCTGCCGAAAATTCACGAATGACAAGATGCTGACGGATAGTAGGGGCTGGAAGTAGATAGATGACAACTGCGTCAGCTTCTATCCACACGCCTTTTGTATCGGATAGGGAGAGCTTTGAAATACGCGCCGTCAGCGGGAACTGAAAACGTATATCTTTTGCTTCAATGCGATACCCTACTCCGTCTGATAGCTCTGTTCGGACCAGATGCCGGATATACGCCGTGCCTGTGTCGCTAGATAACCACCCTACTCCGGTGACCAGTATTAACAGAAACAACGTTGCCAAATTCAATATCAGATACAACGGCCACAATATGTACCGGGGCAGTTTAAAAAAACGTACCATCAGAAAGCCTGCCCGATACTGAAATAAAGCTGAAAGGCATCGTCCACGCCAGAGCGTTTATCCAGTGGGACAGAAACATCCACACGCAGCGGCGCAAAGCTAGTGAAATAGCGATATCCCAAACCGGCACCCCATAGAACACCACCGTAAAAATCTGGGTAAGTTGCATCGAAGGTATTTCCTCCGTCAAGAAACGCAACCACACCATGATCTTCCGCTATACGCAGCCGCAGTTCAGTTGAAAATTCCACAAAAGAGCGACCACCCAACGGATCGTTTTGTGTATCCAGCGGACCAACCAATTGGTAGCCATAGCCACGAATCGATCCACCGCCGCCTGTATAGAAGCGCTCGGTAGCCGGAACCGTATCACTCGAAGCACCGAGAATGGCTCCGGTTGTTGCCCGCACGGCGATCACCGATTGTTCAGCAGCACCCAGGGGCTGGTAATAGCCACCACTGACGCGATTTTTCAAAAAGGTGGTGCGGGTATCAATCGTGTCGACTGCCGGCGTCGTATTAAACTGGAACGTCCAACCGCTGATTGGGTTAAATCGATCATTACGCCTGTCCTGCGACATAAATAACGGCAGAGAGAATAACGCCACGTTTTCCGTATTATTCTGGTCTTTGATGCGTTCAAAGCCGTATTTTGCGCCCACTCCGACCATCCATTTGTTATCGAGATCGCGCTCAACGCCCCCTGAAACATTGAACCCTGAAGTCTGGAACGCATCATTATCTTTTTGCTCTATGCCACCGCCGACTTTCAGGCGTTGATCCCTCCGCATGAAGTAGGGTTTTTCTAGTTGTGTATTGAGCTGCTGTTCACGCGTCGCTACAGACAACATGGTAGAAAAATTCTCGCCATGTGATAAAAAATTGCGGTGTTCCCAACCAGCATTCACGCCGGGGCCAATGTCGGTGCTATAGCTTACGCCGGCCTTGATGGAGCGATGTGCCCTTTCGGTAACTATGAACGTTACCGGCACACTGCCATCGGCGGCAGGAGATTCTGGCAACACTGTCTCAGTCTTGGCTAGTAATCCTGATTTTTTCAGGAATACATTTGCATCGTTGAGTTTGGATCGCTTAAAGCACTCGCCTTTCTTAATCTGTACGCGTCTGTTCAGGTGAAGATTGGAGATGGTTTCTTGGCCGATAAACTGAATATCGCCGAACGTAGCGATTAGACCAGCCTTCACCCGATAGGTCACATCTATACGGTGCTGAAGATGGTTTATCACCGCTTCATGGGTGGTGTGGTGGTCAAAAAGGCAGTTGTGCTTCTCAACTGATTTCTGGATGATTAACACATCCTTCAGTACAACTGCGGCTAACGCCGGCTTATCCGTTTTAGCACTAAGAACCTTGGTGTCGGGCACATTAATCGCTGATAGTTTTACTTCATCAGCGGCCTCCACCTCCATACTGATTCTGCCAAAGCGGTATTGTTGTCCGGCACCTACACGAAATGTCGAGATTTGTGCAGCCTCATCGTAAGCAGCCTCAATAGTGGACTGATAGTACCCTTCGGCCTGCAATAATTTTTTTAAGGCGGCACGGTCTTTCTCAAAGCGATAATGTCCATAGTCAGAATCTGCGTTATCCGGAATAGCGCGTTTGTTTAAGGTTTTCTGCCAGTCCAGAAGAATCTGGCGCAACGCCTTGGAGGCATCATCGCTTTGAATTATGACCTGGTGCCGAATATCTTCGCTTAAGATGCCCGCTTCGGCAGGATATGAAAGGCAGGAAACGGCTAGCGCAATAAAGCACAGGAACGAGAGTACCGCGCCTGCATGTGGATAATCATGCGTGTGCCTTTCCTGCTGATTTCTCATCCGATAGCTGTATAATTTTTTCTGACGTGCTGGTCTGGCCGTTTCTGACGATAACGATCAGGCCGTGCCTTTCTGCTGTGGCGTCATATGGGGGGCTTAAACACTGACTTCCGGCCGGCGCAATATAATCGATTAACATACCCAACATCATATTCCGCAAGGAATGGTGGAGCTGAGCGGGATCGAACCGCTGACCTACTGATTGCGAACCAGTCGCTCTCCCAACTGAGCTACAGCCCCAAAATTTGTGTCACTGCGAGTTGCCGCTGTGCGTAGCGACGCATTCTACTCCATGATCCCACGCTTGTTCCAGACTGGCTATATTGCAGATTGCCAGACAAACCGTTAGTGTTCAGCATAGCCTGAAAAAAGACTAGCCAATGATCACTGCCCAAGAGTTAACCGGCCATGCCCAGTCCACGCCGAACCCATATCCCATATAGTGCCGCGACTGGCAGGGGAATCGGCACCCGCACCCTGTCTTCAGGAAACACGCAATCACTGCCCGCTCCGGGCTCGTCCGTTTTGGTGAGTTGCCCGGCCGATCCTGACATGCGCCAGGCTTTTGACGAGATCTTAGAATCTTCAGTAAAGCTGATCTACTGGACCGACCTGGACGAATCGGCCCGTAAATCAGCGTTGGCTGAGTCGCCTATACTGCTGGGCTGGAACCCACCTCAGGAGCTGGGTGGTGAACAACGGCTTGCTGATATGCCGAATTTAAAACTGATGCAGCTACTGACCTCCGGCGCAGATCACATTTCCTACGGCACTCTGCGTGAAAGCATAACGGTCGCCAGCAATCCCGGAGCGTTTGCAGAACCCATGGCTGAGCATATTCTCGCCATGACACTCACGTTGGCTAAAGACTTGCGGGAGAGCCACCATCAGCTGGTTCGCGGCCACTTCGAGCAGTTTTCACCCACCCGCAGCCTGGCGGGAGGCGCTTGTGTCATTGTCGGCTTTGGTGGAGTGGGTCAAGCTAGCGCCCGACTTTTTAAAGCCCTGGGCATGCATATCATCGCAATCAACCGCCGAGGGTTGGCCGGGCCACCCGCTGACCGTGCCGGAACTTTGAGCGATTTACCCACGGTGTTACCGCTGGCAGATGTCGTTATCCTGGCCTTACCGCTGACTTGCCACACGCGGGGTATATTCGATGCCGAATTGCTTGGCAGGTTACGTGACGATGCTATTCTGATCAACGCAGCACGCGGCGAACTTATTGATGAATCCGCCCTTTATCATCATCTTCGCGACCATCCACAGTGCCGAGCCGGTATCGACGCCTGGTGGGTCGAGCCCTTCCGGCACGGCCGTTTCGAACTGCGCCATCCGTTGCTTGAGCTACCCAATCTCCTGGGTTCACCGCATAACTCATCGGTAGTCCCCGGCGCGGAAACGACTGCTGCCCGCATGGCCGCTATCAACTGCCGACGCTACTTGAATGGATCCGGGTTGAGAGGCGTGGTAGATCCCCGAGACTATGATCTGCGTTGAAGGGGACAAAAAAAACGGCACGACAGAAGCGATAATGTCGTGCCGTGGTGCAAGCATTTATGCCTGCAAGGGGGAAGCTCAACACTCAAACCACCAAAAAAAAGACCACCTGTCAGCCACACCTGACCAAACCAACCGCATTACCTAAACATAGGCCGATGATTAAGTTGTAGTCGTTGATTAACTATTCGTCAAGTTGAGATCAAAGAACGGTATTTTTTGGCAAAAAAAAGCGGCCATACGTAGGCCGCTTTGACGATTTATCCCTGGCAGGGAAAACCTTATTCCGCGTTATTCCGTTAACGCTTTCATGCTTAGACGGATACGGCCTTGTCTATCCACTTCGAGCACTTTTACACTCACAGTATCGCCTTCTTTGAGCTTGTCACTCACTTTCTCGACACGCTCTTCGGAAATCTGCGAGATATGCACCAAGCCATCCTTGCCGGGAAGTATGGTGACAAAAGCACCAAAATCCATGATCTTAGAGACTTTTCCGCTATATATGGTGCCCACCATAACGTCGGAGGTAATCAGCTCGATACGCTGACGTGCCGCTTCACCGGCAGACTTATCAACAGAGGCAATTTTTATGGTGCCGTCATCGGATATATCGATGACTGCGCCGGTTTCCTCGGTGATCTGGCGAATAGTCACGCCACCCTTGCCGATAACGTCACGAATTTTGTCTGGATCAATGCGCATGGAGATGATACGCGGAGCCCACTCTGACATTTCTTCGCGCGGGCTAGAAATGACTTTTTCCATTTCGCCCAGGATATGCAACCGGCCTTGTTTGGCCTGAGCCAGTGCCTGCTGCATGATTTCTGGCGTGATGCCGTCAATCTTAATATCCATTTGCAGGGCGGTGATGCCTTTGGCGGTACCGGCTACCTTGAAATCCATGTCTCCCAGGTGATCTTCATCGCCCAGAATATCCGTGAGTACGGCGTACTTATCGCCTTCCAGAATCAAACCCATGGCAATGCCGGCAACGGCGTCTTTGATGGGCACGCCGGCGGACATCAGCGATAAACTGGCGCCGCAAACCGTCGCCATCGAGCTGGAGCCGTTGGATTCCATAATCTCGGAAACCACACGCAGCGTATAAGGAAACTGGCTAAGATCGGGCAAAACGGCTTCGACCGCACGACGAGCCAAGCGACCATGACCGATTTCGCGGCGTTTGGGCGACCCCACCATGCCGGTTTCACCGACGCTGAAAGGCGGAAAGTTGTAGTGCAACATGAAGGGGTCTTTACGCTCGCCTTCAATGGCATCGATCACCTGAGCATCACGCGGTGTACCCAGCGTGGTGACTACCAGGGCTTGAGTTTCGCCCCGGGTGAACAAAGCGGAACCATGGGTACGTGGGAGCAGGCCTACTTCGATGGTGATAGGACGGACTGTTTTGCTGTCGCGGCCATCGATACGTGGTGCGCCACTGAGGATGCGACCACGGACGATACGTTTTTCGACCGAGGAAATCTCATTCTTAACTTGCAGCTCTGTCCAACGCGGCGTCTCACCTTTTGCCAGCGCCTCAACGGCGGCGGTACGAATCTCGCCAATACGTTGATAGCGAACCTGTTTTTCGGTCAGGTTATACGCATCATCCAGACCCGCCTGGGCATGGGCAGCGACTTGCTCGACCAACGCGCTATCTTTCTGGGGTAGCTCGACCACCCAAGCAGGCTTGCCGGCTTCGGCAACCAATTCATTGATGGCTTTGATCGCCGTTTGCATTTGCTGATGACCAAAAACCACGGCACCCAGCATCACTTCTTCGGACAGGCTCTTAGCGCCGGACTCCACCATCAGAACAGCTTTTTCGGTACCGGCGACAACCAGGTCAAGCTGTGAGCTCTGCAACTGAGAAGCCCTTGGATTGAGCACGTATTCGCCGTTGATATAGCCAATACGGGCCGCGCCAAGAGGGCCTTTGAATGGCATACCGGAAATCGCCAATGCGGCCGATGCCCCCAGCAGAGAGGCGATATCTGGATCAATTTCTGGATTTACCGAAATAACGGTGGCAATGACTTGGACTTCGTTAGCGAAGCCTTTAGGAAAGAGCGGACGAATGGGCCGGTCAATCAACCGTGAAGTGAGTACTTCCTTTTCAGACGGCCGACCTTCGCGCTTGAAAAATCCGCCAGGAATACGCCCTGCAGCGTAGGTTCGCTCCTGGTAATTTACGGTGAGGGGAAAGAAATCCTGCCCCGGCTTAGGGTCTTTAGCCCCCACAGCGGTAACCAGAACCACCGTATCACCCATGGATACCAAAACTGCACCATGAGCCTGGCGGGCAATTCGCCCGGTTTCCAGGGTTACCCGGTGCTCGCCATATTGAAACGTTTTAATAGTTGACTTCACTAGAAATGATCCCAGCCTTTAAGCGAATGCGCACGGAGAAACCAGAAATATGAGCCTTAACGGCGCAGACCCAGACGGGCGATCAAATCTTGATACCGACCTTTGTCATTGGCCTTGAGATAGCTCAACAACTGACGACGCTGATTGACCATTTTGACCAGGCCACGACGCGAGTGGTGGTCGTGCTTGTTGTTCTCAAAGTGCCCCGTTAGACTTTCAATACGACCCGTCAGCAAGGCAACCTGCACTTCCGGCGAACCGGTGTCGCTCTGCCCACGCTGATGTCCCTTTACGATTTCTTGCTTTTGATCCGCAGTTAACGCCATCGATGACTCCTAGCCCTTCAATACCTTAGAAAGGGCAACATTGTAGTCCCCACGACGATTTGGCACAAGAACCAAAACGAGCAGAAAATCAGCCAAGGCCCACCCGTCGCGGCGGGCTGTCGTCTTTGCAAGCTGTCAGCGCCCTTTCCACGATCTCATCCACTCGCTCAACCCAAACAAACTTGAGTCGCTGCCGGACATGCTCGGGGATATCCTCCCACTCTTTGCGATTACGCGCGGGCAATATAACCGTTTTTATGCCGGCGCTTAGCGCCGCCAAAGTTTTTTCTTTTATGCCACCGACGGGTAATACCAAGCCTCGCAGCGTTATCTCGCCGGTCATGGCCACATCGGCGCAGATAGTGCGATTGGTCAGCAGGGAGACCAGGGCCATGTACATAGTCACGCCCGCACTGGGACCATCCTTGGGTATAGCGCCCGCAGGAACATGCACGTGGATGTCGCTCTTCTCAAAAATAGCTTCGTCAATGCCCAACACTTGCGCCCTTGATTTAAGCAATGACAGTGCGGTTTGAGCGCTCTCCTTCATTACGTCGCCGAGTTGGCCGGTGAGTATAAGCTGACCGCGACCCGATATCCGAGTGGCCTCGATGAACAAAATATCACCCCCGACGGGCGTCCAGGCCAACCCCGTGGCCACCCCCGGCAGGCTGGTGCGCTGAGCAATTTCGCTTTCATATTTGCGCGGCCCAAGGATTTCCGGAAGGGTTTCGGCCTCCACCAAAATCCGCTCCTGGTCGCCGTCTTCGGCAACCCGCATGGCGATATGGCGCAATACCGCGCTGATTTGCCGCTCCAAATTGCGGCAACCGGCCTCTCGGGTGTAATCACAAATCAAGCTACGGATCGCCGCATCGGTAAAATCGACCCTGTCTGCGGTAAGGCCGTTGTTTTCCAATTGCCGTTTGATGAGATAGCGCCGAGCAATATTCAGCTTTTCTTCTTCGGCGTAACCCGTCAGTTCGATAATCTCCATGCGGTCGCGCAAAGCGCTGGGGATGGTATCCAGAACGTTGGCTGTGGCGATGAAGGTGACTTTAGATAAGTCAAATGACATGCCCAGGTAATTGTCGCGAAAGCTGTTGTTCTGTTCGGGATCGAGAACTTCCAGCAAAGCCGCTGCCGGATCGCCCTGAATACCTTGGCCTAATTTATCTATTTCATCGAGCATCAGCACCGGGTTCCGGCTACCAACATGGTGAATGGCCTGAATAATGTTGCCGGGCAAGGCGCCTACGTAAGTACGTCGATGACCGCGAATCTCAGCCTCATCATGTACTCCACCCAGAGCAACTCGGGCGAACTTGCGTCCCATGGCTCGAGCAATGCTCTGCCCCAGCGAGGTTTTACCCACGCCCGGCGGACCAACAAAGCAGAGAATAGGGCTTTTGCCGGCAGGATTAAGCTTGCGAACCGCCAAATACTCCAAGACACGGCGCTTCACTTTTTCCAGGCCGTAATGATCTTCATTCAGTATCCGGCGAGCTTCGGTGATGTCGGTAAGATCGTCGCTGGCCTTCGACCAGGGTAATTCGACCAACCATTCCAGATAGGTGCGCAGCATGGAATACTCGGCCGCACTTTCCGACATACTTTCCAGGCGCTTGAGCTCCTTGCGAGCTTGTTTGGCGGCTTCTTCGGGCATATTGGCGGCTTCAATAGCCTGTTTCAGTTCGCCCAATTCAGTCTGCTGATCGTCACCTTCGCCCAGTTCTTTTTGAATGGTGCGCAATTGTTCGCGAAGGAAATACTCCCGTTGCCGGTCATCCATGCTCTCTTTGGTTTTTTCGTTGATCTGTTGTGACAAGCGCAGCACATCCAGCCGATAGGACAGCAATTCGCTGACCTTATCGAGTCGATTTTTTAGATCGCTTTCTTCCAATATTTGTTGTTTTTCCTCAGATTTCAGATCCAGGTATCCGGCGACAAAATCCGCCAAAGCCGGCGCCGATGTCATATTTTGTACTGTGTAGACCATCTCCGGCGGTGCTTGCGGCAACAGATTGATCGCTTCAACGGCTTGTTGCTTTAGGTGTAATAGCCGGGCCTCCATGTCCTTACCCGATTCCTCACGTTCCTGAAGACGCTCGATACGAGCGAGCAAGAAGGGGTGCCCTTCGATGAAATCGATGATGCGAAACCGCTGATCGCCCTGACAGACCAGATGATGACTACCATCTTGGGCGGTGACGTAACGCAACACATTGGCCACGGTACCCACTTTATACAGATCCTCCGGGCCGGGTTCATTCACGTCCGGATCTTTTTGCAGCACCAGCCCCACCGGTCGCTCACTGCGAACGGCTTCCTGTGCCGCAGCTATGGTGGTTTTCCGCCCGACGCTCAGCGGCAGGACAATCCCAGGAAACAAGACAATATTGCGCACCGGGATGATGATCAATACATCTTCGCCGTGGCGGCCAAGGCTGTCCTTGTCGCCTGGGAGTTCGGACAACAGGGGTTGGTCGATTTCGCTCATGTTATTCACCGCTCAGTCAAAGCTTACGTAGACAGATGAGCAGGCAGCCGTGCTCAAAATGCCAGCCATCCAAACCCAGTGGGCGCGGCGGCAAATCCAACCGGCGCTTGAAGTGACCATAAGGAAGCTCCAGGCGATGGATGGCTGCATTGCGCAGGGAAGCCGGCATATGGCGCTCCCCGGCAACCACGAGTCCCCGCCCTTTTAGCTGAATCTCCACTCGATTAGGCTCCACTCCGGGCAAAGCCATAATCAGCCAGATGGCATCGGTAGTTTCAAACACGTCCACCGGCGGCTCCCAGGCCACTTTGTGATCCGTAGAT
>k87-928449_pt1 | contig 15007 bp, 12 predicted proteins | sample MGYA00084030_6733316 | MGnify analysis MGYA00084030 | reverse complement strand
TGCTCAAGCGAAATCAGCCTGAGGAGGTCGGAGTGTTTGCTTTGCGCTACAATCAACAATGGAGAAGAGTCGAGAATGCATGTACATGTGGTTTGTGTTGACGGCGAGGCGAAGTATTGGTTGGAACCGGATATCGAGCTTGCAAAGAATTACCGACTTTCGCGTGCTCAATTGAAAGATGTCGAACAATTAATCGAGGATCACCGCGATGAGATCAACCGCGCTTGGAAAAAGCACTTCGGTTGAGATCACAAACATCTCTGGTCACGGTGTCTGGCTGCTCACCGACGAGCAGGAGTTATTTATGTCCTACGAGGACTTCCCGTGGTTCAAAGATGCCACCGTAAGCAAAGTGCTCAATGTTGAGGAGCCAAAACCTGGACACTTTTACTGGCCGGATCTGGACGTTGATCTTACGGCTGAGATCATCGAACATCCGGAAAGATTTCCCCTGAAATCAAAGTGACGCATAATTCTGCGTTAGGCAATCAGAAACGATCCACATCGAAGAGCCCGCACACATGCGGGAAGGTCTACGGCGTTCGGTTGTTGTAGTTAGGTGGCTGTCCGGCATCTGCCTTACCATGGGCGGCAAGGCTAGCATCGAGAGGCGCGTTTGGAACGGGGTTTTTCTACAGCTTCGTTATGACTTGCCCGCAGATGCGACATGATCCCGCGTGGCATGAAACCGCACTTGCGGCCAACGCTCTTGAATAATTTGTAAGTTAACCCGGGTCGGCGCGAGATAAACCAGCGCCCCCGCATGATCGATGCTCAGATTGTCGGCCGCCTTATTGTGGAACTCTTCCAGCTTTTTGACGTCGTCGCATTCCACCCAACGGGCCGCCGCCACGTTAATCGCCTCAAAGCTACAATCCACGCCATATTCTGCCTTAAGCCGAAAGGCCACCACCTCAAACTGCAGCGGGCCAACCGCGCCTAATATCAAATCATTGCCAAATACCGGGCGAAAAAACTGCGTGGCGCCTTCTTCACAAAGCTGCGCCAATCCCTTCTGCAGCGCTTTCATCCGCAACGGATCACGCAACACAGCGCGGCGAAACAACTCCGGTGCAAAATTGGGTATGCCGGTGAATTGCAGCGTTTCACCCTCGGTGAAGGTGTCGCCAATCGCAATCGTGCCATGATTATGGATGCCAATAATGTCGCCGGGATAGGCTTCTTCGACGCGTTCACGATCCGATGCCATAAACGTTAACGCATCATGGATCTTCATCTCCCGGCGCAAACGTACGTTCCAGGTTTTCATGCCTTTGCTAAAGCGCCCAGAACAAACCCGGAGAAATGCCACCCGATCCCGATGCGCCGGATCCATATTGGCCTGCACTTTAAAAACGAAGCCGGTAAACCGCTCTTCCGTAGGCTCAACCACACGCTGCAAGGTCGCCCGTGGGCAAGGCGAGGGAGCATATTCAACAAAATCGTCGAGCAACTCTTTGATGCCAAAATTGTTGACAGCAGAGCCAAAATAGACCGGCGACAACCGCCCGGCCAAATACTCGGCCTCGTCAAAGGCATTACTGGCTTCACGGACCAGAGCCACTTCATCACGCAGTTGCTGAGCGACCTGCGCGCCTAAGCGAACATCCAAAGCCGGATTGTTTAGCCCATCGAGAAACTCGCTGTCATGAGCCCGGCCGTCCTTTTGCGGCGCGTAGAAATAAACTCGGTCTTGACGTAGATGATAGATACCTTGCAGCTGTCTGCCCGAACCAATCGGCCAAATCAGCGGCGCACAGCGAATTTTCAATACCCGCTCGACTTCATCAAGCAACTCCATAGGATCGCGGCCTTCCCGATCCAACTTGTTGATGAAAGTAAAAATAGGCGTATTTCGCAGGCGACAGACATCCATCAACTTAACCGTGCGCTCTTCCACACCCTTGGCGCAGTCGATCACCATCAGTGCCGAGTCAACCGCCGTCAGGGTGCGATACGTATCTTCGGAGAAGTCCTCGTGGCCTGGCGTATCCAGCAAATTGACGATGCAATCTCGATAAGGAAACTGCATAACGGACGTGGTGACGGAAATTCCGCGCTGCTGCTCCAGCGCCATCCAGTCAGAGGTCGCATGACGCGCCGCCTTGCGCCCTTTCACTGCGCCGGCCAGCTGGATAGCGCCACCGAAGAGCAGAAGTTTTTCTGTCAGTGTGGTTTTTCCTGCATCGGGATGCGAGATTATGGCGAAGGTGCGACGGCGCTGGGATTGTTGGAGAATCTCTGTCATTAGGAGCAGCCACCAAGACAACAAGTGAGTGAGCCTGCAGGATGATGCCTGCGGGTAAAAGCCGGGGATTATACCCTAACTTGCCCTGCTTGATCGTCCTCGGCCGCCCACAGAAAAATGGCGGCGTTGGCGTCACACAACATGTGTTTTAGACAGCCAGAAGTTGGGTTAGACTTGCCCAACTAAAGAATCGCCATTCACGCACGCAATAATTATTACGTTCAAAAAAACTAAGGAGAATACCCATGAACCCTGACGAAAGCCGCCGCCGCTTTCTACAAACCTTTAGTGCCCTGCCTCTGCTCGCCGGTTTTGGTTTCAGTTTAACGCCAGAAACCGCCGCTGCGGCGATACGTTATGGTTCAGGACGTGCCTTCGATTTCAATTGGCTAAAGACCGAGGCCAAACGCCTGGGCCAACTGCCCTATCGGGATGACAAACCACCGGCTCCGGATTTGCTGGATAAGCTCGATTTTGATGCCATGCAAAAAATCCGCTACAACGCAAAGAATCAGCTTTGGGGCGACGCCAAGCAGCCACAAGGCGTGCGGTTTTTTCATATGCACCGCTTCGCCCGCCTGCCCGTGCAAATCAACCTGGTAGAAAACGGCGTTGCTAAAGAAATTGAGTACCATTCATCGTTGTTCGAGTACGGTGGCCTGCCGCTGGCCAAAAAGCTACCCGATGACTTGGGTTTTGCCGGCTTTCGCGTCCTCAATCCCGGCAAAGAAAGTGACTGGATCGCTTTCCAAGGGGTCAGCTATTTCCGCACCTCGGGTGAGCAGGATCAATACGGACTGTCGGCACGCGGATTGTCGATTGATTCCGGGCTGGACCCAGAAGAATTTCCCCGCTTCTCGGAATTCTGGTTAGAGCGCACTAGCGACCCCCAGGTTATCTATATTTACGCACTGCTCGAAAGCCCCAGCGTCACCGGTGCTTACCGTTTTAAATGCGTGAATGCTAAAAGCATCACCATGGAGGTGGAATGCCAACTCCACTTCCGCAAAGCCACGCAACGCCTGGGCATCGCACCGCTCACCAGCATGTATTGGTATTCGGAGAAAGATCGCTGCCGCAACAGCGACTGGCGACCAGAAATTCACGATAACGACGGCCTGGCCCTATGGACCGGCGGCGGCGAGCGAATCTGGCGACCACTCAACGCCCCACCGCATGTGATGACCAACTCGTTCTTCGACAACAACCCGCGTGGTTTTGGCTTGCTGCAACGTGACCGCGATTTCGAAAACTATCAGGACGACGGCGCCTACTACGACCGTCGCCCCAGCCTTTGGGTAGAGCCCATAGGCCAATGGGGTGAAGGCGTTGTAATGTTAGTAGAAATTCATACCAACGACGAAATTCATGACAACATCGTCGCCTTCTGGATGCCCAAAGAACCCACCAAACCCGGCAGCGAATATCAATTTGCCTATCGCCTGCATTGGACGGCCGAAGAACCCTTCCCGCCCTTCCCCGCAGCACGGGTATTTACCACGCGCATTGGTCGAGAAGGCCTGGCCGGGCAAGAAACCGAGCGCAATTCTGTCGGCCGCAAATTCGTGATTGATTATCAGGGCGGCGACCTTGCCAATATCGCGCAGCGTTACGACCTGGAGGCCGTGGTCAGTAGCTCACGCGGCGAAGTCACCGACCGTCACGTGCTTAAAGTGCTGGGTACTGATCGCTGGCGTGTCAGTTTCGACCTTCGTGTCAGTGGACAGGAAGCCGTCGATCTTCGCTGCTATATTCGTCTTGGGGACAAAACACTGACGGAAACGTGGTTGTATCAGTTTCATCCCAGTCAAGGTTGCAGCTGAGCCCCGTTCCGTTAAATTGTCGCAAGGTTAATGTAGATATAGGATATTGATATGGCTAGAGATTTAAACCCAATCACTGGCAGCTGGTACCTGGATCTGGATAAGGATATCGAGTTTCAGGTAATCGGCCTTGATGAAGTCGAAGGCACCATCAACATCGAATACGACGACGGGACGGCGGAAGAGCTGGATCTGGCGGATTGGGACGAAATGGACTTGGAAATCCTCGAAGACGAGGACGAAGACGAGGACGAAGACGAGGATAATGACGACAACGAGGAAAACGATGACGACTACGATGATGAGGATTACGACTAGCTTCGCCCGCTAGACGGACCTCTCCTCCCCCTCTTTTCGATAACTCAAGTATCCAGCCGTTTCCGTTCGAGCCAGGACAGGAAACGGCTGGATTGATCTGCCGCAACGCGACTCACACTCCGCTCAATAGAGATAAACAGCCCCCGAATAAAAAGCACTGTTGTTGGTTTGCGTGCCGTTAATCCCAGTTGCCGAGCTATCCTCGCCCCAGGCGCCCACCGCCAGCGCATGACCATCCCGGCTTAAGGCCAGCGAATTACCAAAAAAATCGCCGGCTTGAGTGTTGGTAGCCTTAATATACGCCGTCTGTGCCCAGCGATTCGCCGATTGAGTGAACATATAGGCAGCGCCGGCATCTGAGTGGCTGTTGTCCATCGCATTACCCCCCACACCGACCGCCGCACCGTCTTCATCGCGGGCCGAGACAGCTAACTGGCCGCCCGCCGCATTCAAGGCCACCCGCAGACCAAAATGATCTTCAATGCCTGGGTTAGATGCTTTGAGATAGGTAGTTTGCTGCCAAATCCCACCCGGCTGGGCAAATAGATAGACCGCGCCAGAATAAGTCATACAATTGAGTCCATTGATGCCACAATCATCCCGTGAGTCACCGTTAACTCCAAATGCACCGCTGCTTTCATAAGGCGCACCGACCGCCACCACATCGCCCGTCGCATTTAAAGCCACGGAATAACCAAACCCATCGCCGTCCTCTAACCCCACATCCGTATTGGCGGCCTTCACATAGGCCTGTTGTGACCACCCGAAAAATCCTCGTTGGAATACATAAACAGCGCCGCTTCTGGAGGCAGAATTATCCGCCTGATTCCCATTAATCCCCCGCGCCGAGCTGTCTTCTCCAACTGCGCCAACGGCCAGCACCTGGCCATTCCCATTCAAGGCCAGCGAAATTCCGAATTCGTCGGCGGCCTCCGCATTGGACGCTTTTATGTAAGCTTGATGTGCCCACAATCCCGCTTCTCGCCGATAAACATAAACTGCCCCGGAGCCCTCCACACAGTGCGCCGGTTCTGGATCAATACAATCCCTGGCTTGACCACTATTGATGCCGCTGCCTGGGCCATCCTCTGCGCGCGCACCCACCGCCAAGGTATCGCCATCGCCCGATAAGGCTATGGCACTACCAAATCCATCTTCGCTCGCGGCATTACTGGCTTTTACATAAGCCTGCTGATTCCAGTCGCTGGCTTGGCGGGTAAACACGTAGACAGCACCCGCACCTGGCGTTTCGTTATCCGTCTGATTAGCATTGATGGCTGTCCCAGACCCTGCTTCATAACGAGCGCCAACCGCCAGCGTATTACCGTCATCGCTGATTGCCAGCGAAAACCCAAATTCGTCGCCCGCGTTGCCATTAGATGCTTTTAGGTAGGCTTGTTGACCCCACGTCCCTGAGGCATGGCTGTACACATACACGGCTCCGGAACTGGCAGCACTGTTATCGGCTTGATTGCCATTGATACCGGTCGCGTTACTGCCTTCCCAGGGGGCGCCCACCGCCAGGGTTTTGCCGTCGGCACTAACCGCCACCGCCATGCCGTAAGTATCGCCATAGCCGGTATTGGAGGCCTTGAAATAGCCTATGGTTTTAAGCATCCCCGTTGCCGCACTGATCTGCTTCGATGCGGCACAACCCTGGTTGTTGCAGGCCTCCAGGATGTACCGGGCATTAATCCAATCTTGCTGATACACCGCAATAGGTAAGGTATACATTTTGGCGTCGGCTGAAATTTGATCCGCTAGAGGTGTAAATCCGGAAACACCGTTTGAATCGACCAAAAGACGGTAGTAAGTCGCGCCACGGCTGGCTTGCCAGGTGAACTTAAGCTGCTTGATATTGTAACTCAGTTGAAGCTTAGGTACGGCTGGCTTTGCCGACATGCCAAGCAATCCCGCCTGCGCAGTCTGCCCGGCCAAAAACAAACTTATGCCTACCCAACCAGCGACCGCATTTCTCAGACTTGTCCTAATACGCATGGCCACTCTCCTTGGAGAAAATCACTACTGAATGCTCGGCAACTCACCCCGTCATTTTGGAAGTTAACAGACTACTATTTTTATAGTTTGATCTAGCGCAAGTTTAGCAGCATGCTAAAAGTTTGCCATGATCTATACTGAAACTAGTCTAATGTTCATACGTAGGAGGCTAACATGCAGCACGTAACTGATGCATTGGGTTCTTTATGGAAATATTCACGTTTTGGGTTGCCCTTTCTGCTCGGCTGGGCAGTCGTTTACGCCCTATTTGTTAGCCCCAGCGTTAGCTTGAGTGGGTTACTACTCTGGCTAACCGTAGTTTTGGCTATGGAGTGGGGTGTTGGCGAAGATTTCTCAACCCCGGAATATCGCTATCCTCGCATCTTTGTATGGCTGATGTGGACTTATCTACCCATTGTTCTCCTCGCCTTTACGGGCTTTGCCTGGACCATGTCGCATGCCGTTCACGCAAGCGATTTATTTAACATTGCGGCGGGCGTTCAGGCCTTAACCGGATTTGACATGATCGCTGCTCACGCCAACGACGGCTTGATGACTTACGTTCTGAGCACACTGTTGTTTTCTGCGATTACTGGCATTGGTTCGGTATCGGTAGGTCACGAGTTGTCGCATCGAACCTGGGAGCCCATGTCCATTTGGGTTGCCCGCATCTGCTCAGCTTTTGCCACCTTTAGCTACTACGCGATCGAACATCCCTACGGCCATCACTTATCGGTCGGAACGGATCGTGATTCCAGCACGGCGTTTCGTGGCGAAAGTGTAAATCGCTATTTTTTGCGTACTATGCCGCAGGATTATCAGGTAGCCTGGGAAATTGAAACCGGCCGTTTACAAAAACTCGGCGCGCCCATTTGGTCTCTGAAGAATCGCTTACTTCGCGGCTGGGCAGGTGAGCTGGCCATTGCCGTGTTCATGCTGTGGATCAGCGGACTGTTTGGTCTATTCTGGTTTCTGATAGCCGCCCTGCATACCCATTTCACTTACAAATTGGGCACCTATGCTCAGCATTATGGCATCGTTCGGGTGCCCGGATCGGAGATCAAGATTCACCATTCCTGGACCTGCAACAACCGGATGACCAACTGGTTTTCTGGCAATATCGGCCGGCACACCGATCATCATCTGGAGCCGGAACGCGAGTTCTGGCATTTACGGCCATTTGCTGAAGCGCCTCAGAATCCCTACCCCTATCTCAGCTTGCTGCTTATGGCGACTATTCCATCGCTTTGGCATCGAATCTGGGCGCCGGTGTTGATCGAATGGGATGAGCACTGGGCGTCGCCAGAAGAGCGCGAAATAGCCCGGCAGGCCAACCGTCGCAGCGGAGTCCCTATGCTGATGGCGCAGGCCGCGCGGCAAGATGTGCATATGATCGAAGCAGAGGCAGCCGCCGGCGTTTAATACGCGAGCGCGCGCAAGAAAAGGCCGGTAGCTCAAAAGCCGCCGGCCTTTTTATATCTCACTTTTATACCTCACTAGGCAACCGCTAGCGGGCAGCGGCCACCTTAGACGCCTTGGTTTTTACGGTGGCGGTCTTGGCTGCCTCCACGGGCTTTTTTGCCCGCGCCGGATCATAGGCGTAAGGCATCGGTGAACCCGACCGCACCAACAGCCGGCCGTAGGTTTCCTTGCCAAAAGCCGGCGCATAGCTTTGGCCATCCCAAGCTACTTTGCCGGCGATCACGACCTGAGTCACCACGCCATCCGAGCGATTAACCATCTGCGGATGATTAAATACTTCGCGATGAATGACCGTGGTGCGAGCCTCTGGGTTGTAAGCTTGCAGCGCCTTCGGATCGATCAGGACCACGTCGGCTTGAGCACCTAAATCTAAACTTCCGACGTCGATATTAAACAAGGCCGCCGGATCACGGGTCAACCGCTTAACCTGGCGACTTACCTCCGCCAGACCTTCCTCAGCGGCCAGTTGCAAGGTACGCAAATTGCCGTCAAAAAACGCCATATTCATTAAATGAGCACCGCTGTCGTTAAACCCAGGCAGGGTATCTTCGGCAAACAAAATTTTCTTGAGCACATCGCGCCGGGTGTTGGCGGTGGTAACCGACCAACGGAAAGCCCGATCATATTCCTTCAATAGATGCAACATGACATCGGCATCGTCTTTAACAGGGTTGGGGAATCGAGAAAAAGCCCGCGCTTCATCCGCATCCAACGCGCCTTCCCGGCCGCCACTGGCCTGATAATGCTGCAAGCGGCGATACAACTCGCCCATGTTGATATTCGCCCAAGACGGCACATCCGGCACCGAAACCAGCACCATGTCATCCAAATCGCGACTAAACGTGGTCGGCTCCACACCCAGCTTGCGCGCTAACCGGGCTAGATTGAACCCGACTTTGCCGGCCATCCAATCAGCGCGGAAGCGCTCACGATACGCGGGATCGTCGAGTAGCCGTTGTCGGCTCGCTCTATCATCCAGATCTAGGCAATTCAGCTCGCGAAACGCCGGTTTTTCCTCCATCAACGGCGACGTGGTGCCGTCGGCATAAACAACAAACGGCGCAGACAGAGCTTGAAAGACGAATCGTCCCTGCATCAGGCGGGAATTGACGAACTTATTCAGCCGCAGCAGCATACCCCAGGCTCGCTTGTTAGCGATCAGATCCATTGCAGCCGTCGCAGTCATCCGCATCGGCTTGCCATGCAACCGCCCAGAGCTCATCAGCAGCAGGTCCAGGGTGGCCATTTTGGCATCGGGGTTGGGGGTAAACTGGATCACGCCGTCATTGTGACGAACGATCTCGCCCAACGCTTTTATTTCCTTTCGAGTGGCATGCTGAGCGGGAATTCGAGCATTTCGATTGGGATCATTAGCCATGTAATGCAGGGGCAGACCGTCTGTCGACATGCCCACGTAACCGATTTGCATGGCCTCTTCGACGATCCGGCACATGGCAATGATCTCGTCATCAGTGGGTTCGCGGCCCGTCGCATCGGGCATGCCCATCACCTCCACTCGCAACATGCTGTGCGGAATCATGGGGCAGACATTAGGGCCCAGGGGCACGTCTTTGAAGTGCCGCAAATACTCTGCCGGCGTCCGCCATTTAATACGGTCACCGATAGCATCTTTAAGCACAAACTTAGGGATATTCTCCACTCTAGCAAAGCAATCAACGATGGGATTAAATTCGGTTTCCGGGCCGTTGCCATACGGTTGCAACCCAAAGGCGATGCCCATACTGCAATTACTCATTACCACGGTGGTGGTGCCGTGCCGTACGGACTCCGGCAGGCCGGGATCAACCTCTACCTCCAAATCAAAATGGGTATGAATATCAAGCAGGCCAGGCATTAACCATTGTCCGCGCCCATCAATCACTTGGCTTGCCAGCGTAGACTGCAGGTTTACGCCCTTGGCGGCGATCCGGCCGTCCTTAATACCCACATCGTACTCCGTGGGTGCCGCACCTGTACCATCAAACACCAAGGCATTTTTGACCAGAATATCCCATTCCATGCTTGTCCCTCCTCCATTCAACAATCTGCCCTAATCACCTATAAATGCAAACACCTGTCGACAGATACCGACAGATCAATGCCATAAATTTTTCTTGGCTACCCCCTGATTAAAGCACAGCTTGGCCCGCTTTTCCCGCCTTTTCAAAACTCAAGGGCAGGCCAAGTAAAAACGTCTGATTAAGCCGGCCCTGTGGCATAATCATTGGCCTTTATTGCCGTCAATTTCTCGCCTGCTATGGATCCAAATCACTACTGCGAAGATAAACTACGTCGTCGTGCGCCGGAATATCACTTGGCGCTGATGTTCACACCCGTGGCACAACGCTCGACACAGCAAACACTCTATGCCTTGCTGACAGAGTTACGTGAAATTACCCAGACAGTGACCGACACTCAGGTAGCTGGCAACAAATTGCAGTGGTGGCGGGATGAAATTCGCGCCGCCTTCGTGGGCCAGGCCACCCACCCCGCCAGCCTGGCTTTATCCAAAGATGCCAAAATTTGGCAGCCGCATACGGCATTGTTTATGGAATTCGCCGAGGGAATCGCTATGGACTTGGGACATGGCGGCTTTACCGATATCCATGACCTATTACTGTATTGCTACCGAACAGGCGCGATTCCGGCCATGCTCAGCAGTATCGCCGGCGGGGGTGATCAAGCCAGTTTGCGCCTGGCTCAACAACTCGGCACGGCCTGCCGACTCGTTGAGTTACTGCGCGACACTACCCGACTTTCAAGCGAGGGTTACTTTTATCTGCCCGCTGATTTGATTGAACGCCATGGAATAACAGGGCAGGATTTACATGGGCCAACGACGGCGACACCGGTCGCTGCGGCGTACCGTGAGTTAGGAGAGCGTGCCGGGGGGTTATTTCAATCCGTTCAAAAAGAGATAACCCAGACTCAGCGCACGGCATTACACGTGCCCATGCTTTTGGCCCGTTTGCGTCAGCAGGAACTCAAACGAATAGACAAAAACCAGTATCATCTTTTAGAAAGCCGTCACGCGCTACACCCCGTGGCCCGCCTGTGGCGACTGTGGCGCACTGCTCGGCAATTAACGCGCTAGGACAGTCCACTATCGCGAAGTAGCACCCATCATCCGACGGGGCTCGATTTTTCCACCCTGGCCAACTTCACCCATGCCAAGAAAATCATCGCTGGGGCCGTAGAGTCTTACCCATTCGGCTTCTGGCAACTCTGCCACTACCACGGAGTTTCCGCGCACTATGGCGAATGCGCTCTCACGGCTGAGATGAACCGCCGGCCAGCGTTGCAGGGCGCTGTCTGTCTTTAAAATACAAGCGTCCAGCGACGCTGATCCTGTTTCGGCCAAAGCCTCAAGATCGGCAAAAGTCCACAACGGCGAATCATCGGCGTACGGTCCAACCGCCCATCGTCGTAACTCCACCACGTGGGCGCAACTGCCGGCAGCGCGGGCGATATCTTCGACTAAAGTCCGCACGTAGGTGCCCTTACTACAATGAACTCGCAAGTCGACATCTGTACTTTGCGAACCGAGAGGTTGACTAAGCCAGCGCAACTCATGAATCGTAACGCGGCGCGCCGGCCGATCCACCTCTATGCCCTGGCGCGCCAGTTTGTATAACGGCTGGCCATCACGCTTGAGCGCCGAATACATCGGTGGAATCTGTTCGATTTCACCCTGAAAACTGGGTAGTACACTGCGCAATTGATCCAGAGTCGCTGGATCAGCCGGCCCGGTTTCGACTACGTCACCTTCCAGATCGCCGGTGCGCGTCCGCGCACCCAGGCGCAAACGTACTTCGTAGATCTTGTCGGCATCTAATAAAAATGCCGATACTTTGGTGGCTTGACCAAAACAGATAGGTAACATGCCCGTGGCCAGGGGATCGAGATTGCCGGTATGCCCGGCTTTTTCTGCACGGAAGAGTCGCTTAGCCCGCTGCAAAGCTTCGTTGGATGAACAACCCAAGGGTTTGTCCAGCAAAAGAATGCCGTTGAGGAGACGGCCTCTGGGTTTTCTTGGTGCGCTCATAGGGGAGCTATCTAGGGCTCTTTAGACTTGCTTTGATTAGGTTCATTTTCATCTTGACGCTGACGATCTTGAGCAACCGCTTTTTTGATCAGTTGCTCCATCTGCGGACCACTGTCCAAGATATCGTCATAAAAAAACTTCAGCACCGGGATTACCCGCATCTGCATGCGTTTTTTTAGTTCCCGGTGCAAAAATCCCGAAGCCTTGTTGAGGATAGCCAAGGCTTCATCGCAGCGCGATAAATCGCCTAAAAACCCAACCCATACCTTAGCGTAGGAGAGATCTTTGACGATCTCAACCTGCGTTATGGTGACCGGACCCAAGCGCGGATCCTTGATATCATTGCGGATCAGCTCGCTCAGCTCACGCTGTATTTGGTCCGCCACCCTTAAGGTACGGGAGAACTCTCTTGGCATCGCGTATCCCGTCAGGCCGTTGGCTTAGTCACGTGCCGTTCAAAAACCTCAATCGAATCGCCCGCTCTGACGTCGTTATAGTTCTTAACGCCGATACCGCATTCGGTACCTGAACGCACTTCACTGACGTCATCTTTGAAACGGCGCAGAGATTCCAATTCGCCCTCAAAGACCACGACGTTACTGCGCAAGACACGAATGGGACTGCTACGGCGAACCACACCCTCTAGCACCAGACACCCAGCGACATGACCCAGTTTTGACGAATGAAATACGTCGCGCACCTCGGCAATACCGATAATTTCTTCGCGTATGACCGGCTTCATCAGGCCGGTAATGGCATTGCGAACGTCTTCGATGGCTTCGTAGATGATGCTGTAGTAGCGCATACCGACGCTGTTTTCCTGGACTAAACGACGAGCGCCGCCATCCGCACGTACATTGAAGCCGATAACGGAGGCATTGGACGCAATGGCCAAATTGACATCCGATTCGGTAATGCCACCCACGCCACTGCTGACAACACGCACCATCACTTCTGAGTTGGAGAGTTTAGTTAGCGCATCGCGTAACGCCTCGACACTGCCATGCACGTCGGCCTTGATAACCAGAGTCAAGGTTTGCTGCTTGCCATCCTCCAAACGCTGGAATACATCTTCCAGTGTGGTGGGCGGAGCCTTGGTCAACAGGGAGTTACGACTACGAACCCGGCGCTGCTCAGCCAAATCTCGGGCTTTGCGTTCATCTTCAACCACTAAGAGCGTATCGCCCGCACTGGGTGCACCGGAAAGGCCCAAGACTTGCACAGGGATAGACGGCCCGGCTTCTTTAATTGGCCGACCGTTCTCATCAAACATGGCGCGAACGCGGCCCCATTCCTGGCCACACAAAATCACGTCACCACGTACCAATGTGCCTTCCTTCACCAGAACCGTCGCCACGGTACCGCGACCGGCTTCCAGGCTGGATTCGATCACCACACCGGTGGCTGGACCCACTTTAAATGCTCTGAGCTCCATGACTTCAGCTTGGATCGCCAAAGACTCCAGCAGCTCTTCCACACCCTCGCCGGTTTTGGCCGACACATGACAGAACATGGTGTCGCCGCCCCAAGCTTCGGGAATCAGATTGTGCTGAGCCAGCTCATTACGAACCCGATCAAGATCCGCGCCCGGCTTGTCGATCTTATTGATCGCCACGACAATGGGGACATTCGCTGCCCGTGCGTGCTGAATAGCTTCAATGGTTTGTGGCATAACGCTATCGTCAGCAGCCACCACCAGAATCACAATATCCGTGATCTGAGCGCCGCGCGCGCGCATCGAAGTAAATGCCTGATGACCCGGCGTATCCAGAAAAGTTACTACACCACGTGTTGTTTCCACGTGATAAGCGCCAATGTGCTGAGTAATACCCCCAGCTTCTTTCAGCGCCACCCGAGTACGACGAATGTAGTCGAGTAACGTGGTTTTACCGTGGTCGACGTGACCCATGACGGTCACCACCACCGGCCTGGGCTCGGCTTCACCTTCCTGACGTTTGACAATTTCGCCCAGCAACGCTTCTTCCAGCTGATTCTCGTTGAGCGGCTTGGCAATATGGCCCATTTCCTCAACCACCAGCGTCGCGGTGTCCTGGTCGATGTTTTGGTTAATGGTGGCCATAACGCCCATATTGAACAGCGCTTTGATCACCTCAGACGCTTTGACCGCCATCTTCTGCGCCAGCTCACCCACGGTGATCGCAGGAGGAATTGCCACCTCCCGAATGACCCGTTGTGTGGGCATTTCGAAGCCATGCAACTTGGTCGCCTGCTTACCTTTTCTTTTCGATTTTCCGCCGTGATCGCCCATATCATCATAGCCATAACGGCCCGCCTGACGGCCATCACCGGGACTGTCTACACGACGCTTCTTGGGTGGAATGGCCTTGCGCTGTGGGCCACCTCGGGAGGTGCGATCATCCAAGGTCTCGACAGTAGCAACCACATGCTTCGGACGCGGCGCATCTTTGTTGACGATTTGACCGATACTGGCTGGTTTGGCTTGGCGAGTTTCGGCAGCCGCCTGGGCATCTACAACGACTGCCGAGACAGGCTCCACCTTAGGTTGAGCGGATTCCTGGTCGGGCGATTTGGCTACTGTGCGATCTTCGACACGAGGGGATGTTTCTGCTGTTTCTGTGGCGGGCGAGCGAGATTCTTCCGCCATGGGTTGTAACGATAAGGCGCTTTCTTCGATCAGCGAGTCGACGGCATGCGCCGGCAGCAACTCGTCACCGATCAACTGGACAGTTTCTTCGTCCTGGGGCGTATTTGTTTGTTTCACGAAAGTGCGTTTCTTGCGCACCTCCACCGTGACCGTTTTACTGCGCCCTTGGGCACCCGACAGATGCAGCTCACTGGTGGTCTTGCGGGTCAATGTTATCCGTTGCGGCTCGCCCGCTTGACCGCGAGTAGCACGCAAGTGAGAAAGCAGCTGGGTTTTTTCCTTTTCGGTGATGACTTGATCAGCACCCTGAACAGGCATTCCCGCCTCGGCCAACTGTTCCATCAGTCTTACGACTGGAATCCCTACCACATCTGCAAATTGCTTGACCGTTACATCCGACATTTTTCACCTCATCTGGCTTGCCCTGCGCGACCTGGCACAGTTAATGGCTTCGCAGCCGGAATCAT
>k87-580454_pt1 | contig 15176 bp, 12 predicted proteins | sample MGYA00084030_6733316 | MGnify analysis MGYA00084030 | reverse complement strand
TTCGGGTTGCGGGCCAACGACGAAGGTGAGCTTGCCGACACGCTCACTGCCGACGCCGACTACACCCGGCGGCCATGGCGTGCCTTGCCCTTCGATGCAACATCGTTCAGCTATACCTTTGCGGAGATGGAGACGCATTGGGACACTTTGCTGCGCGGCTACCTGATCCCGTTCCCGTCACCCGAATATCTGCGCAAACGCTACGCGCGCTACCCGCAGTTGTGGACGGAGCTGAAATTTCAGGACGAGGACTATGCGCTGCATAGCCGCAACGCGCTGGAAGTCTGGCTGCTTTTCTTCCGTGGCGATTTTCAGGCCGCGCGCGAGCTTGGCAACGAGTACGGCGGCTTCGCGCGCGTACCCGCGCTATTCGCGCAGCTTATTTATTCGATCTATCTTGCCGACACCCTCAAGGAGAAGCACGCGCTGTTGCAGGATGCCGTAGGCGGCATCATCTACTATGGCACGGTGTTCCAGCCGCGCCCGGCGGACGATCCGCAGTATCGTGCCGATTACGCGATGATCCGTCTGGGTTACGCCTATGGTGTTGGCCGTGTTGCCGAGGATGTGTCGATTCCCACGGCGCTGCTGCGCGATTACATCGGCAAGGTCACGGAAGCCAGTAACGATATCCTCACTGCTTATCCTGAGCACCCGATGGGACTTGCGCTCTCGGCCGGGATTGGCGCCAATATCATCCGCCGCGCCGGCGCATTTGGCGCGAAGATGGTGTTCGGCACCAGCGCTGACGATGCGAAAACTCGTTTCGAGACATCCTTTGCGCTGGTGCCGGATGTGGCGTTGACTCGCTTTGAATATGCCAATGCGATGCTGTACGTGGACAACGCTGCAGCAATCGACGAAGCCATCACCCAGCTGGAGCTGGCCGCGTCGTTTACGCCCAGGCATGCGATCGAGGCGCTTGATATCGCCTACGCGAAAAAGCGACTGGCAGAGGTGCAGGACTACAAGGCGTTCGGTGGCGGTTTCGGCAGTTACGACCGCAAACGGCGCAAGTATCAGAACCGGACGGGGAAAAACCTGTACTGCGTGACGGGCGAGCCGTTCCTCATTTCGCAATTCTGAGCAGATTTTTCAAAAAAGTTTTTATCATCAGGCACTTTGTTTTTCACACGGAGCGGAGAAGATCATGAGCTTGACATTTGTTGAGGCGGCACCCCGTGCGGTGCGGGAAGAAATTGAGCCAGTAACAAATTTAACCAGCAGTCAGATCGAGCAAATAGCCGAGATATTTCAAACTCCGTTGACGGGTTCGTATAACTGGGATTATTCGCTCCAGGATGACCGCATCAAGAAACTGTATGAGCTGGGCAAGGAATTAAACTGGAACGTCGAAACAGACCTCGACTGGAGCCAAACCTTCCCGCGCGACAGCAGTCCGACGGCCGAAGAGCTCAACCCCTTCACCAACTACCCTCCGTATCAGGCGCTTTCCGCTGCCGATAAACTGAAATTCAACTGGCACTCGCAAGCCAATCAGCTCAGCCAGTTTCTGCATGGCGAGCAGGGCGCGCTGCTGGTCGCTTCCCAGCTTGTTTCCTGCGCGCCAACCTATAACGCAAAGCTTTATGCCGCCTCGCAGACGTTTGACGAGGCGCGTCATGTTGAAGTATTCAACAAATACATTCAGACGAAAATGAAGATCATGTATCCGATCAACAAGAATCTGAAGTTGATTCTGGACAAGGTTCTTGCCGATCCCCGCTGGGATCTGAAATTCATCGGTATGCAGGTCATCATTGAGGGCTTGGCGCTGGCGGCTTTCAACACGATGCAGATGAGTGCCCGGGATCCGTTGTTGCGGCAACTGGTGGGTTATGTCATTCGGGACGAGGCCCGGCATGTGACGTTCGGGATCAACTACCTTGAGGAGTTTGTAAAGTCGCTCTCTGACGAGGAGAAAGAAGCGCGGGCGCTGTTTGCTTATGAAACCTGCGTGATTATGCGGGAGCGCCTTATTTCCACCGATGTTTTCGATCATTTTGGCTGGAATGCGGAAGAGGCCAGGGAGTATGTCCTGCAAGGCGAATTCATGAAGCGTTTCCGCAACCTGCTGTTTACCCGCGTGATGCCGAACCTGAAGAAAATCGGGTTGTTGACGGATAAAATCCGTCCGAAGTTTGAAGAGCTGGGGATTCTCCAGTTCGAAAATTTCGTGGATGACGGCGTGATCGATTGGGTTGCCCTGCAGAAGCCGCTACGGGAAAGCGTGGCGTCATAACGCCGGCAAGCCAAAATCGGTCGGCGTCTGTACACTTGCCTGCTTCCCAAGGAGGTAAGTGCATGACTACCCGCACGACTACCCGCATTGCCGTTTGTGGCGCTGGCGGCCGCATGGGTCGAGCCCTGATCGAGGCCGTTCAGGCGGCCTCCGGTGCCACGCTTGCCGCCGTTGTCGAGCGGCCGGATTCCACCTTGCTCGGTGCCGATGCCGGTGAGTTGGCGGGCGTCGGCAAGTTGGGCGTGCGGGTGGTCGGGTCGCTGGCCGAGGTGGTCGATGCTTTCGATGTCGCCATTGATTTCACCGCCCCGGCGGCCACCGAAGCTCATGTGGCGCTCGCCCGCCGTACCGGCAAGAAACTGGTGATCGGCACCACCGGCTTGTCGGGCGCACAGCGGGCCGACTTGCAGGCGGCTGCCGGCGATACCGCCCTGGTTTACGCCGCCAACTACTCGGTAGGGGTAAATATCTCGCTCAAGTTGCTGGAGATGGCCGCGAAGACCTTCGGCGACAGCGTCGATATCGAGATTGTCGAGGCGCACCACCGCCACAAGGTGGATGCGCCGTCCGGCACCGCGCTGGCCATGGGCGAAGTCATCGCCGGTGCGCTCGGGCGGGACCTGCAAAAAGTCGCTGTCTATGGCCGCGAGGGGCACACCGGCGCGCGCGACCGCCAGACCATCGGCTTCGAAACCATTCGTGGTGGCGACATCGTTGGCGAGCACACTGTGATGTTTATCGGCGAAGGTGAACGGGTCGAAGTGCGGCATCTGGCCACCAGCCGCGCCAACTTCGCCAACGGCGCCGTGCGCGCTGCCGTCTGGGTGGCCGGGCAGGGCAAGGGTTTGTACGACATGCGGGACGTACTGGGGCTGCGGTAGGCGCTGTTTGCGCTGGCGCGGATCGGGGCTGATCCGCTTGCCGGCAGACCGATTCGGGGTGGCGGCAGGAGAGCTTTGCGCCTAGAATCCCGGACCCGGGGCGGGGCGTCTTCCCGGCACGGCCAAGCCCCATGATCAGACAGATTCACAAAGCGAGATGAAGCCGGCTTCATCTCGCTTTTTTGTGGTCAGCTATCTTTCAAAGTCCAAACGTCGGGATTCCCGGTGGACCCTGCAGCACCGCTGGCTGCGGGGAGGCTGCGCACAACCTTAAGTGGAGGTAGGTCCCTTGGCTGTTACACCCGCCCTGCTCGCACTCGAAGATGGCAGCCTGTTCCGTGGCGTCGCCCTGGGCGCCAGCGGGCAATCCGTCGGGGAAGTGGTATTCAACACCGCGATGACCGGTTATCAGGAGATCGTCACCGACCCGTCCTATGCCCGCCAGATCGTCACGCTCACGCATCCGCATATCGGCAATACCGGGGTGAACGATGAGGATGACGAGGCTGGCCGCGCCTGGTGTGCCGGGCTGGTGATTCGTGACGCCTCGCTGGTGGCATCGAGCTTTCGCGCGACACAGGATCTGTCGGGCTGGCTGCGGGCGCGCAACATCGTTGGCATCGCCGAGATCGATACCCGCCGCCTGACGCGCCTTTTGCGCGACAAGGGCGCCCAGAACGGCTGCGTCGTCGCCGGCGAACAGATCGACGAGCAGGCAGCTGTCGCCGTCGCCCGGGCGTTCCCGGGTTTGCAGGGTATGGACTTGGCGAAGGAAGTAACCTGCGCGACGGCTTACCAGTGGAACGAAGGCACCTGGCAGTTGGGTAAGGGCCACCGGCAGGCACCCGCACAGCAACTGTTCCATGTCGTCGCTTACGATTTCGGCGTCAAGCGCAACATCCTGCGCATGCTGGTCGATCGCGGCTGCAAGCTTACGGTGGTTCCCGCACAAACCACGGCTGCCGAGGTGCGTGCACTTCAGCCGGACGGCGTCTTTCTCTCCAATGGCCCCGGCGATCCGGCACCCTGCGATTACGCCATCGCCGCGATCCGCGAATTCCTGACCACCGACTTGCCGGTGTTCGGTATCTGCCTGGGCCATCAGTTGCTGGCGCTCGCTTCCGGCGCGCAGACCCTGAAGATGAAGTTCGGTCACCACGGCGCCAATCACCCGGTGCAGGTTCTGCACACCGGCCGCGTAATGATCACTGCGCAGAATCATGGTTTCGCAGTGAATGAGGCAACGTTGCCGGCGAACCTGCGCGTCACCCATCGCTCGCTGTTCGACGGCAGTAATCAGGGTATCCAGCGCACGGACCGGCCGGCGTTCAGTTTCCAGGGCCACCCGGAAGCCAGCCCCGGCCCGCACGAGGCCGATGTGTTGTTCGACCACTTCATTGAACTGATGCAAGCCCGCCGCCAAAGCCGGTAGAACACCATGCCGAAACGCACAGATATCAAGAGCATTCTCATCATCGGCGCTGGCCCGATCGTCATCGGTCAGGCTTGCGAGTTCGACTATTCCGGCGCCCAGGCCTGCAAGGCGCTGCGTGAAGAAGGTTATCGCGTCGTGCTGGTCAATTCGAATCCGGCGACGATCATGACTGACCCGTCGATGGCGGACGCGACCTACATCGAGCCGATTACCTGGCAGACCGTCGAGCGCATTATCGAAAAGGAGCGCCCGGATGCGCTGCTGCCGACCATGGGCGGCCAGACCGCCCTTAACTGCGCTCTGGATCTGGCGAAGCACGGTGTTCTGGAAAAATTCGGCGTGGAAATGATCGGTGCGCGCGCCGAGGCAATTCGCAAGGCCGAAGATCGTTCCCTGTTCGACAAGGCGATGAAGTCCATTGGTCTGGAGTGCCCGCGCTCGGCGCTGGCGCACAGCATGGAAGAGGCGCTGCAGGTCATTGATTCGATCGGTTTCCCCTGCATCATCCGCCCGTCCTTCACCATGGGCGGCTCCGGCGGCGGCATTGCCTACAACCGTGAGGAATTCGAAGAGATCTGCACGCGCGGCCTTGATTTGTCGCCAACCAGGGAATTGTTGATCGACGAATCGCTGATTGGCTGGAAAGAATATGAGATGGAGGTCGTTCGCGATAAAAACGACAACTGCATCATCATCTGTTCGATTGAGAATTTCGATCCGATGGGCGTGCACACGGGCGATTCGATAACGGTTGCACCGGCGCAGACGCTGACCGACAAGGAATACCAGCTCATGCGCAATGCCAGTTGCGCGGTGCTGCGTGAGATCGGTGTCGAGACCGGCGGTTCCAATGTGCAGTTCGGCATTTGCCCGACTACCGGCCGCATGGTGGTGATTGAAATGAATCCGCGCGTATCGCGCTCTTCGGCGCTGGCATCCAAGGCCACCGGCTTTCCGATCGCCAGGATTGCAGCGAAGCTCGCTGTCGGCTACACGCTTGATGAGTTGAAGAACGAGATTACCCGTGGTGCAACGCCGGCTTCGTTCGAGCCATCCATCGATTACATCGTTACCAAGATCCCGCGCTTCAACTTCGAGAAGTTCAAGGGTGCCGATACCGTGCTCACCACCCAGATGAAGTCGGTGGGCGAGGTGATGGCCATTGGCCGCAATTTCCAGGAATCGGTGCAGAAGGCGCTGCGCGGCCTCGAAGTCGGTGCCGACGGCTTTAGTCCGAAAGTCGATCTCGCCGCTGCCGATGCCCGCGAAGTGCTGAACAAGAATCTGCGCACGCCGGGGCCGGACCGCATCTGGTATATCGCCGATGCCTTTCGTGCCGGGTTCAGTTGCGACCAGGTGTTCGAGCTGACGAATATCGACCACTGGTTTTTGGTGCAGATCGAGCAGCTGGTAGCCATCGAACGCGGGCTGGAGGTTAAGGCCTCCATAATGAACGGCGGCGGCTCCGAGCAACCGGGCGTACTTTCCCTGATAAACAAGGCGGAAGTGTTTGCACTCAAGCGCAAGGGGTTTTCCGACAGTCGTCTGGCGGCGATCCTTGGTGTGAAAGAGGCAGAAGTGCGCGAGCACCGTCGCAGTCTCGGTGTGCACCCGACCTACAAGCGGGTCGATACCTGCGCCGCCGAATTTTCGACCAGCACGGCGTACATGTATTCGACCTATGACGAAGAGTGCGAAGCGAATCCGTCGACACGCGACAAGATCATGGTGCTTGGTGGCGGCCCCAACCGTATCGGCCAGGGCATCGAGTTCGACTACTGCTGTGTACACGCAGCGCTCGCCATGCGCGAGGATGGTTACGAGACCATCATGGTCAACTGCAACCCGGAAACGGTCTCCACCGATTACGACACCTCCGATCGCCTCTATTTTGAGCCGGTGACGCTGGAAGACGTACTCGAGATCGTGCGCATCGAGAAACCGAAGGGTGTGATCGTGCAGTTCGGCGGTCAGACGCCGCTGAAACTGGCGCGTGCCCTCGAAGCCGCTGGCGTGCCGATCATCGGTACCACGCCGGATGCGATCGACCGCGCCGAAGACCGTGAGCGCTTCCAGCAGATGGTCAACAAACTCGGGTTGAAGCAGCCACCGAATCGCACCGCGCGCTCGATCGAGGAAGGGGTGCAAGGGGCGGCGGAAATTGGTTACCCGTTGGTGGTGCGCCCATCTTACGTGCTGGGCGGTCGGGCGATGGAAATCGTCTACAACGAGGATGAGTTGCGCCATTACATGCGCACTGCCGTCAGTGTGTCGAACGACAGCCCGGTACTGCTTGATCGCTTTCTCGACGATGCCATTGAATGCGATGTTGACGCGGTCAGCGACGGCAAGCAGGTCGTGATCGGCGGCATCATGCAGCATATCGAACAGGCAGGTGTGCACTCCGGCGATTCTGCCTGCTCATTGCCGCCATACAATCTGCCGAACGATATTCAGGATCAATTGCGCGAGCAGTCGCGGCAGATGGCGCAGGAGCTGGGTGTCTGCGGTTTGATGAATGTGCAGTTTGCGGTCAAGGATGGCGTGGTGTATGTGCTGGAAGTGAATCCGCGTGCCGCGCGCACCGTTCCCTTTGTTTCCAAGTGCATCGGCGAGTCGCTGGCGAAAGTGGCGGCGCGCTGCATGGCCGGCCAATCGCTGGCTGCACAGCAGTTCACCCGGGAAATTGTGCCGCAGTACTTCAGCGTGAAGGAATCGGTATTTCCGTTTGCCAAGTTTCCGGGTGTGGACCCGATACTTGGCCCGGAAATGAAGTCGACCGGCGAGGTGATGGGAGTTGGCAAAACATTTGGCGAGGCCTTCGCCAAGGCAACTCTCGGTGCCGGCGAGCGGATCCCCTTGGGTGGTTTGTGTTTTATCAGCGTGCGCGATGCCGACAAAAAGGCGGTTGTCCGGATCGCCCGCGAGTTGGTCGAGGCGGGCTTCCGGCTGATTGCTACCCGTGGTACTGCCCGGGTGCTTGGCGATGCCGGGATCCCGGTCGAGATCGTCAACAAGGTGATGGAGGGTCGGCCGCATGTCGTCGACATGCTGAAGAATGGCGAAGTTGCCCTCATCATCAACACCACCGAAGGCAAGCAGGCAACCGCCGACTCCTTCACGATTCGCCGCACCGCGCTGCAGAAGAAGGTGTTTTACACGACTACGATCGCTGCTGCCTCCGCGTTGGTGCAGGCATTGCGCAATCGAGCCGCCGTCGAAGTCCGCTGCCTGCAGGATTTGCACAAGGCATTGCGTAACGGGAGTCCGATCGCATGAGTACACCAACGCGTTACCCGATGACTGTCGCTGGTGCCGAGGCGCTGCGCGAGGAACTGCAACGGCTCAAGACCGTGGATCGGCAGCGCATTTCTGCCGCGATCGCCGAGGCGCGGGCGCATGGCGACCTGCGCGAGAACGCCGAGTACCACGCGGCGCGCGAGCAACAGGGCTTTGCTGAAGGGCGGGTTCAGGAAATCGAGATGAAACTCTCGAATTGCGTGGTCATCGACGTCAGCCGGATTGCCAAAACCGGCAAGGTGATTTTTGGCACGACCGTCGATATCGCCAATGTTGCGTCGGGTGAGCGCGTGACCTACACCATCGTTGGTGAAGATGAGGCCGACATCAAAGTGAACAAGATATCAAACACGTCGCCGATCGCCCGCGCGTTGATGGGCAAGGAAGAAGGCGATGTGGTGCCGGTGCAGACACCGGGTGGTGTCGTTGAATATGAAATTGAGGAAGTTCGCCACACATAGCAGGAAATGCGGCAGTCACGGTGTGTTCGCGTAGCGCACCGGATTCGACAGCTTCCTGTTCTGCTTTTTCGCCGCGCGATAAATCAGCGCGATACCGCCGATGGCGGTGATCAGCTCGCAAGCGCAGGCGGTCGGCAAGCTATCGAACACGGCGCGCCGTGCATCGCGATCTTCCGCGTGTACCTTTACCTTGATCAGCTCATGATCCTCAAGCGCCCGGTCGAGTTCGGCGAGCAGGGTTTCGGACAGTCCGCCGCCGCCAACCAGCACCACCGGCTTGAGGTGGTGGCCAATGCCACGGAAGTATTTTTTCTCGGCGGCGGACAGCGCCATGGCGAACTCCGGCAGGTAGCCCAAAGGGCGGCCATTCTAGCCGCGCTCACACTGCGCCCGTTAGTATGACTTTCCCGCTCCTGCCATATTCACGAACGGATGGACGACAGCCGTGTCTCGCTCCAAAAGCAGCTCCCGCTGGTTGCAAGAACACTTCAATGATCCTTATGTGCGTCAGGCGCAGGAGCAGGGCTACCGCTCGCGTGCGGTCTTCAAGTTGCTGGAAATACAGGAAAAAGACCGCCTCCTGCGCCCTGGCATGACGGTCATCGATCTCGGCGCTGCTCCGGGCAGCTGGTCGCAGGTTGCCGCCGGCCTCGTCGGCGTTAAAGGGCTGGTCATCGCCTCGGACATCCTGCCGATGGAGCCGCTGCCGGGGGTTCACTTCGTGTTGGGTGATTTTCGCGAGGAGGCTGTCTTTGCGGCGCTGCTGGCGGTGCTTGGCGATCGACAAGCCGACCTTGTTATCTCGGACATGGCCCCCAATATGTCAGGGGAGCGGTCGGTGGACCAACCGCGGGCGATGTATCTGGCGGAGCTGGCTCTGGAGCTTGCCCGTCGCGTGCTCCGGCCGGGCGGGGATTTGCTGGTAAAGACCTTTCAGGGTGAGGGCGTGGACGCCTATCGCAAGGAGATGCGGCAGTCTTTCCGCCAGTTGCTCGTGCGCAAGCCCGGTGCTTCCAGGGCCCGTTCCAGCGAGGTGTATTTGCTGGGGCGGGGGTTTGAAATGGTGTAACGTGACATATCCCCGCGTCGTCTGTTGGCGATGCGCGAATTTTCCGCAATTCGCGAGGCAAATCCCGTGAACGACATGGCCAAGAACCTGCTCCTGTGGGTCGTTATCGCTGCGGTGTTGCTCACCGTATTCAACAATTTGCGCGGCACCCAGGCACGCAATCCGGTGGTTGACTACTCCACCTTCATTGAGCAGGCCAAGGCGGGGCGTGTCGAGTCGATCACCATCGACGGTCAGGCCGTGCATGGCACCTACACGGATCAGTCGCGCTTCGATTCGGTCCTGCCGGCAGTTACGGACATCGACCTGATACCAACGCTGCTCGACAACAACGTACGTGTCGTTGGCACCGAGCCTGAGCGTCAGGGCTTCCTCACGCAGTTGTTCCTCGCCGTATTGCCGATTCTGATCATCATGGCAGTGTTCATGTTTTTCATGCGCCAGATGCAAGGTGGCGCTGGCGGTGGTCGCGGCGGTCCGATGACATTCGGCAAATCGCGCGCTCGCTTGTTGACGGAAGATCAGGTCAAGACGACCTTTCAGGACGTCGCCGGCTGCGACGAAGCGAAAGAAGAAGTAAAAGAGATTGTTGATTTTTTGCGCGATCCATCCAAATACACCAAACTTGGCGGCCGCATCCCGCGCGGCGTGTTGATGGTTGGCCAGCCCGGCACCGGCAAGACGCTGCTTGCCAAGGCAATTGCCGGCGAGGCGAAAGTGCCGTTCTTCTCGATCTCCGGCTCCGATTTTGTCGAGATGTTTGTCGGCGTTGGCGCTTCGCGCGTACGCGACATGTTCGAGCAGGCCAAGCGTCACGCACCGTGCATCATCTTCATCGACGAGATCGACGCGGTCGGTCGGTCGCGCGGCGCGGGCTTGGGTGGCGGCCACGACGAGCGCGAGCAGACGTTGAACCAGTTGCTGGTCGAAATGGACGGCTTCGATCCGAATGACGGCGTCATCGTTATCGCGGCGACCAACCGTCCGGACGTGCTCGATTCAGCGCTGCTGCGCCCGGGCCGTTTCGATCGCCAGGTAACGGTCGGGCTGCCGGATGTGCGCGGTCGCGAGCAGATACTCAAGGTGCACATGCGTAATGTGCCGATTGCCGAGGATGTCAATGCGTCGCTCATTGCCCGTGGCACGCCGGGGTTTTCCGGCGCCGATCTGGCCAACCTGGTGAACGAGGCGGCGTTGTTTGCAGCGCGTTCCGATCGCAAGACGGTTGGTCAGCGGGAATTCGAGCTCGCCAAGGACAAGATCCTGATGGGCACCGAACGCCGGACCATGGTGATGAGCGAAGACGAGAAACGGCGCACTTCGTATCATGAGGCGGGCCACGCGATCGTGGGCCGCGTGGTGCCGGAGCACGATCCGGTCTACAAGGTTTCGATCATTCCGCGCGGTCGCGCGCTCGGCGTCACCATGTATCTGCCGGAAGAAGACCGCTACTCGATCAGCAAGCGTCAGTTGGAGAGCCGTATCAGCGTGATGTTTGGCGGTCGCATCGCCGAAGAAATCGTCGACGGCGTCGACGGCGTCACCACGGGCGCGTCGAACGATATCCAGCGTGCGACGGAAATGGCGCGCAGCATGGTCACCAAGTGGGGTCTGTCGGAAAAAATGGGCCCGTTGATGTACGAAGAAGACGAAGGAGAGGTCTTTCTTGGCCGCTCCGTGACGCAGCGCAAGAGCATCTCCGATGAGACTGCGGTGGAAATCGATCGCGAAGTGCGCGCCATTATCGATCGTTGCTACGCGCGCGCGGAACAGATACTGCGGGCACATCGCGAGAAGCTCGACACCATGTCGGAGGCGTTGATGCAGTACGAAACCATCGATGCCGACCAGATCGATGACATCATGAACGGCGTCAAGCCGCGCGCACCGAAAGGCTGGACCGACACGCCCGGTGGTCCGGGTGGCGGTGCGGTTGCGACGGCGGTCGAGACTGCCATCGACAAGCCTGCCGGGCCGATCGGCGGGCCGGCCAGTCAGGCCTGACGCAGCAGGCTTCCTGAGCGGGCTCCTTGAACGGGGCCCGCATTTTTTCGGCCAACGATCCGGCAGAGGCACTCATGCGGCGCAACCTGCGTTGCGGCAACCGTGACCTCGACCTCTCGCGCCCGCGCGTGATGGGCATCCTCAATGTCACGCCCGACTCGTTTTCCGATGGCGGCCGCTTCACTACGCCGGATGCTGCGCTCGTGCAGGCGCGCCGCATGGTGGACGAAGGCGCGGCGCTCATTGATGTGGGTGGCGAATCCACGCGGCCAGGTGCACGCCCGGTCAGTGTCCATGAAGAGATCGATCGCGTTGTGCCAGTGGTCGAGCGCATTGTCCGCGAACTTGATACGTGTGTGTCGGTCGACACCGGCACGCCAGAGTTGATGCGCGCAGCCGCTGCGGCTGGCGCCCACCTGCTCAATGATGTCCGCGCCCTGCGTCGCGACGGCGCACTCGTGGCGGCGCGCGATACGGGCTTGCCGATATGCTTGATGCATATGCAGGGCGAACCCGGCGCGATGCAGCAATCGCCGCATTACGATGATGTGGTGGTTGAGGTGAGCGACTTCCTGCGCCAGCGTATCGCTGCTTGCGTCGAGACCGGTATCGGTTACGATCGGTTGCTGATCGATCCGGGCTTCGGTTTCGGCAAGACGTTCACGCATAATCTGCAGTTGTTGCGCCGGCTCGATGAACTGTCGTCATTGGGCGTTCCGGTGCTCGCCGGGGTGTCGCGCAAGTCGATGATTGGTCGCGCGCTCAACGACGGGCGAGCCGATCGTCCGGTTGCCGGCCGTCTGTATGGCTCGCTGGCGGCGGCCGTGATCGCGGCGATGAAGGGCGCGACCATCCTGCGTGTGCATGATGTCGCGGCCACAGTTGACGCGCTCGCAGTGGTTGCGGCGCTGACAGGGGAAACTTTGTAATGACCAAAAGATATTTCGGTACCGACGGCATTCGTGGTCGCGTCGGTGAGCCGCCGATCACTCCGGATTTTGTTCTCAAGCTGGGCTGGGCCGCCGGCAAGGTGTTTCAGGAGCGCGGCAAGTCGAAAATCCTGATTGGCAAGGACACCCGTATTTCCGGCTACATGTTCGAGTCGGCGCTGGAAGCCGGGTTGGTTGCTGCCGGTGCCGATGTGCGCCTGCTCGGGCCGATGCCGACGCCCGCAATTGCTTACCTGACCCGAACTTTTCATGCGCAGGCAGGTATCGTCATCTCTGCTTCGCACAATGCGTTCGACGATAACGGCATCAAGTTTTTCTCCGGCGAAGGACGGAAGCTGGCGGATGAAATCGAGCACCGTATTGAGTACATGCTTGATGAGCCGATGGTCACCGTGCCCTCGGCTCGGCTCGGTAAAGCTGTGCGGGTGGACGGTGCGCGCGGCCGCTATATCGAATTCTGCAAATCAACCGTACCGCTCGGGCTGAATCTTTCCGGGCTGCATATCGTCGTGGATGGCGCCAATGGCGCCTGTTACAACACGGCCCCTGATGTTTTCGACGAGCTTGGTGCGCGCGTTACCAAGATCGCCACCGAACCGGATGGCTACAATATCAATCGTGATTGCGGTTCAACGTATCCGGCTGCCCTGCAGGCAAAAGTGCGTGAGACCGGTGCCGATCTCGGCATTGCGCTGGATGGCGATGGCGATCGCTTGATCATGGTTGATCGTCATGGCGAGGTGGTCGATGGCGACGAGCTGCTTTACATCATTGCGCATGACAGGCACGCACGCGGCGTACTCGGCGGCGGCGTGGTTGGCACGTTGATGAGCAACTTCGGATTTGAACTGGCAATGCGTGCGCTCGGCGTATCTTTCGTGCGCGCCAATGTCGGCGATCGTTATGTGATGGCGGAATTGGAATCGCGCGGCTGGTTGTTGGGCGGCGAATCCAGTGGCCACATTGTTTGTCTCGACAAGACGAGTACCGGTGACGGCACGGTCTCGGCATTGCAGGTCCTGGCGGCGTTGACGCGCAGTGGCCAGACGCTCGACGAGGCCCGGCGCGGCATGCACAAGCTGCCGCAGGTGATGATCAATGTCCGGGCTCCGCGTGATGCGGCCAGTCGGGCCGCCGTGCAGTCGGGAGTTGCCGAGGTGGAGGCCAGGCTCGCCGGGCGCGGCCGGGTATTGCTGCGCCCTTCCGGCACCGAACCCGTGGTGCGGGTCATGGTCGAGGGTGAGGACGGGGTTCTGGTCGAGGAGCTCGCCCGCTGGCTGGCAGGCAGGGTGGCCGAATCGGCCTGAGTCTGTGCAGCGCGGTTGGCTTCCTGCAGGGTACCGGCTAACATTGCGCTCCCTTTTTGGGGCGCTTCTTTTGAGGTGTCCTTCGGGGTGATTGGCCAGGGGGATTATGGTGCAGCAAGGTACGCGCCGCCCGCTGGTGGCCGGCAACTGGAAAATGCATGGCAGTGAAGCGCAGGCCCGGAGCCGGGTCCGGATGCTGCTGGCCGGCTCGGCCGGCCTGACCTGTGATGTTCTGGTCGCGCCGCCGTGCCTGCACATTCCGGCGGTTGCGGAAATATTACGCGGATCGTCGATAGGCGTTGCGTCCCAAGATGTCAGCGAACACTCTGCCGGTGCGTTCACGGGCCAGATATCGGCGGCGATGCTGCATGACGCCGGTTGCGCAGCGGTGATCGTTGGCCACTCCGAGCGTCGCGCACATGCAGGCGAGACCGATGTGCAGGTTGCCAGTAAATTTGTTGCCGCGCGTGCGGCGCAGCTTGTACCGATACTTTGTGTCGGCGAGACACTGGCAGAGCGGGATGCCGGCGTTACTGCTGCGGTGGTTATCCGCCAATTGGATGCGGTGTTGTTACGGGTTGGAGCAGAAGATTTTGCCGGTGCCGTGGTTGCCTATGAGCCGATCTGGGCGATTGGCACCGGGCGCAATGCGGCGCCCATGCAGGCGCAGGAAGTTCACGCATTGCTGCGTGCCCGGCTTGCGCAACAGGATGCAGGACTTGCCGCTGCGACCCGGATCATTTACGGCGGCAGCGTGAGGGCGAGTAACGCACGGGTGTTATTCGAGATGCCGGATATTGATGGTGGTTTGGTGGGCGGTGCGTCGCTGGATGCCCGCGAGTTTCTCGAAATTTGCGCATCCGCGCGCTAACAGGTAATTGAAGATGGAAGTTGCGATTCTGGTTGTGCATGTACTTTTGTCCTTGGCCCTCATCGGCTTGATTCTCCTGCAGCAGGGCAAGGGTGCTGATGCGGGCGCGTCATTCGGTTCCGGCGCGTCGCAGACTGTTTTTGGCGCTGCCGGTTCGGCAACATTCCTCACGCGCACCACGAAATGGCTGGCGATTTTTTTCTTCTCCACCAGTCTGGGGTTGGCTTACCTTGCGAGGGTCGCTTCGGAAGCGCAGAATGGCGCCCTCGTTTCGGAGGTGTCCGCACCGGCTGCGGCAACCGGCGACGTGCCGGCGGCCCCGGCTTCCTCGCCGGCCCTTGCTGTGCCGGCCGCCGATGTGCCTGCCGCACCGGCTACGAATTCGGCACCGACGGACAAGCAGACCGGTAAATAAGCGTTTTTAAGCCCAGGTGGTGAAATTGGTAGACACGCTACTTTGAGGGGGTAGTGGCGCAAGCCGTGTCGGTTCAAGTCCGACCCTGGGCACCATGCATTTTTCGTATTTTTGCGGTGTTTCCCGCGTTGACAGTAAGGGGGTGCCACCCTATAGTCGGCGCCCGGTTTTGATGCGGGGTGGAGCAGCCTGGTAGCTCGTCGGGCTCATAACCCGAAGGTCGTTGGTTCAAATCCAGCCC
>k87-1187266_pt1 | contig 15232 bp, 9 predicted proteins | sample MGYA00084030_6733316 | MGnify analysis MGYA00084030 | reverse complement strand
TCGTCATCGCTATCCGAATCCAGCGGATCGGTACCCACGCTAACTTCTTGTCCATCCAGGAGTTCATCATCGTCCGTATCGGCATCCAAAGGGTCAGTTCCCAAATCCGCTTCGACACCATCTGAGAGTCCATCATCATCGCTATCCGCATCATTGGGGTTGGTCTCTCCGGAATCCAACATGCCATTGGAGTTGCTATCTTCCTGTCCATCGGTCAGGCCATCGTCGTCTGAGTCGCTATCCAATGGGTTTGTGGGGTTACTGCCGTTCACTTCCACGCCGTCATTCAGTCCATCATCGTCACTGTCCGCGTCATTAGGGTTGGTTTCACCAGGATCAAGCACACCGTTGAGATTGGCATCCTCCTGTCCGTCCGTCAAACCATCGTCATCCGAGTCGCTATCAAGTGGATTGGTAGGGTTAGCGCCATTGACTTCCATACCATCTGCCAGACCATCGTCATCGCTGTCGAGATCATGCGGATCGGAACCAACAATTTGCTCATCGCAGTCGCCTAAACCATCCTCGTCGCCATCGGTATCGGTTTCTATTCGATAGGTAACTTCCAAATCCTCAGACGCCTCCACCTGAGACCCAGTGGGGGGATTAATGACTCCCCAGGTCTTTTGGAAACCAAACAACACCTCGTCATCATTGCCAATATCATCGAAATCCCCGGTAACATAATATGGGTCAGTGCTATCATCGTTATCATCCCAACCATGGAGAGCGATCCGGAAAGAGGTATCATCCGGACCCAAACACAAGGTCACAGGGCGCGGCAGACGGGTGGCATCAAAGAACTCACCATTATGTACTCGAAGCGGCCCGGCTTCAGAACGCGCCGAGCGGTGGAACGTGAACGGGCTGTCGTAGACCACCAACGAGAGATTGACTTCGCCGGGCTGATCCTCCGAATCGTCTCCAGAGTCAAGGACTTTGACGCTTTCGATTGTGACCGTAAGCTCTTTCGGTCCGGGCGGCATTGGAGCGCAGGGAGTAAGTTGGGGATGCGGGGAGGCATCTGGTTTGATCCACAAGGCTAAGGGCAAGCCCTCGCCGTCGAGCAGGCCAGTCTTATAGATGAAACGGCACCACTCGTAGGAAGTCTGAAGCGTGGCCAGAGCCCGCGCCTTCTGATGTTCGAAAGTCACCGCCGGATCACCCGACGGGCCGTCCTTCGCCAATTCACTGTGTTCAAATCCATCCCACACAATAACAAGCGGGAACTCCAATGATGGAATGTGGCACTCTTCGTCAGCAAGACCTGTGCCGGTGGTCAGCAGTCGGCCCACCGGCTGGCCGTTCTCATCCCGCAGTGTGGCCTGGTGCGGACCCGGAAAGTTCTCATCCACGGACCAGGTTATCGGGAGAGTCATGCCATCGTCGCTGTGGAGCAAAATGTCATCGCGCACGACGCCCAGCGGAGGCGGCGCATACCAGTCCTGAAGACTCGAGAAGGGCGCGCCGCTCAGGTCTACCAGATCCGATTGCTCAACCTCGACCGGGACGCCTGGATCGTCATGCTGCGGGAATCCCAACTCCACCCAATTGGAATGGGAGTAGAAATCCATCACGGTGTGCAACAGTAGCCCAAACGCGTCAGTCGCCTCCCACGGATCGAATCTCCCGATAGGGGCCGCAAGCTCGGCAGCAAGACTATGTTGGCTATTGATGAACTCCACCGCCCCGTTAAACTCGCAATCATCAAAGTGTTTGTCGTCCTCGCCTGCGCTGAAACCTTCGTCCTGTTCGGCGTGCTCATTCATAATGTCGTCCAAGACAGCATGCCGCAAGAAAGATGCTTGAAACTCTCCATTAGCATTTCTCTGTGCCAAACCTTGGGCAGTAATGTCTTCATGAATGGAAACATTAAAGGCTCGGACATTCCCTGGTATCAAGCCCAACGAGACAAGAATCAAGACCGCCAATATCACGCGCGGCAACTCCTTACCGTCCGTTGAAATATGCATTTTCTTCATGGCAATCCTCCAAGGAAAGTGTCAGATTGGAACATGGTTATCCCGAAAGTAATCAATATTAGTGTTTAAGCTGGTGTTAATTCTTTGGGCTTGATATTTTGGTTGACATGGAAGAAGTTGTACGGGTCATATTTGGCTTTGATTTGAGCAAGGCGCGTATAGTTCTCACGATAAGCAGCCTTGACGCGTTCTTCCCCTTCGTCCATGATCATGTTGACATATGCGCCCCCGGCTGAATAAGGATGCAATGCCAGCCAGTAATCTTTCGCCCATTCAGATATGCGCTCATTGTTTTTCGGATCAGGGTCAACGCCGACGATGACCTGTGCAAAATTGGCATCGCGATAACCCCAGGCCGTATCCTGACTGCCAACGCGCTGAACTTTGCCATTGATGGGATAGATGTGCATGGTTGAAAACATGGTCGGTAACTGTGAACCATACTTGACATGCAAGTCAATGGCTTTGTCATCGTAATGATTGAAGAAATCCGCACGCCAATACCACTGCAAACCAGATGGATATAATGCATCAAACATGCTTTGCAGAGCAGGGAAAGGGATCGGACCGGCGAAATCGATCACAGGTGGACTGAATTTGCGAATAGGCTCGAATACAGCTTCGGCATCTACCAGATCGCCAGTGTAGCACCATGCCACAGCACACATTTTCTGAAGGTGGTATTGCTCCGGAAACGGGGCCACAGGCGGTACGGTCGCAAAAGCGTACCAGCCATTGAGGTTGTCCGGAGCCTTGAGAATAAAATCCTGCCAGAAATGGAGTATATCTGCTGCCTGCTCAAGCGGCCAAAACATCGGCCCGCCATAGACCGTTTGAACGGGATTCCCTTTGAACAGGAATGACGTGACAACGCCGAAGTTTCCACCGCCCCCGCGTACCGCCCAGAAGAGATCAGCATTCTCATCGTTGTTCGCCTTTACACAACTTCCATCTGCCAAAACCATCTCAACGCCCAGCAGGTTATCAATGGTGAGACCATAATGGCGCGCGAGATAACCTATACCGCCTCCAAGCGTTAACCCACCCACGCCAGTGCTTGAGAGAATCCCGCTCGGCACTGCCAGACCGTGCGGATTTGTGGCTTTATCGACATCGCCCCAAACGCAGCCACCTTCGACGCGCACCGTATTGTTGGAGGGATCGACATGAATACCACGCATTTGCGATAAATCGATAACCAGTCCATCGTCACAGGTGCCAAGACCTGGGCCATTATGTCCACCGCCGCGAATGGCAACCGTCATTCGATTGTCCCGGCCAAATTTGACGGCCCTGACCACGTCATTGACATCTGCACAGCGTGCAATCAAGGCCGGGCGTTTATCAATCATGGCGTTATAGACTTTGCGTACTTCATCGTAGCGCGCGTCGCTTGGTTGGACCAATTCACCGCGCAGTTGTGCGCTGAATGCATTAACCGCTTGTTCGGAAAGTTTGGTTGTAGGGGAATGTGTTGACATGTTTTCTCCTTTTCAAAAAAGCTTATATGACTGATTGAGGAAAGACGCGCAGACAAGGCCTGGAAGCGTTGTCTTTATTTGTGGGTAGTTTAGCAAAGGGGGTGTTAGCAAAACGTTAGTTGAGCCGTTAGTGGAAAGATTCTCTTGAGCAGGAATGAAACATCTCAAAGCTGTGCGATTAGTTCGCGCGCGGCTTGTAAATCCGGCGTATCAAATCCTTCAGTGAACCATTCGTATAAGGGGATAATGAGTTGTTTTGCTTCTGCCGAGCGGGAATTGGCTCGCCATAGCTGTGCGAGACTCGTCGCGGCGCGCAATTCCAGTGATTTAGCACCTTGGGAACGCGCAATTTTGATTGAGCGAAGAAAAGCCTGTTCGACCTCATTAACCCCAGCGCCTTGCAAGGACATCAATTCGCCGCGCAACCGATGGAGCTCCGCATCCCACCAATGCTCGTTGTTCTCCTGTGCTATCCTTAACGCATGATCAAGAGTATCCAACCCATCTTTCAATTGACCTGCTTTGATACATGCACGTGCAAGTAGTGAGAAGTAATAGGGCAGGCGTAAGCCTGCACCTGCTTCTCTAATAATGTTAATCGAATCACGCAGTTGTCTCAGGATATCCGAATCAGGCTTCCGATAGGCATGTGCGAAATTCACCAGAATACTTGACCATGTAGTGTAATATGAAATTTTGTGTTCGCGTGCCAGCACGAGGGCCGCTTCAGCTTGAGCTTGAAACGCGCCAGCTTCTGCGCACCATTCCAGCAACATTGCAAGATAAGCAGCTGCCATAACCTGATTGAACGGCTTCTCGAATTCCCGCGTCAATTGCTCGGCTAGCCTGGCACTGTCAAGTGCTGCTTGTGGATAGCCCAGACACCACAATGCTTGCGAAGATAGGACGTGCCCGAGTACTACATAATTGTAGCCAAATGACTCCTGAAAGTCTCTCATGCGCTCGTTATCGCGTGTAGAGACAGAGCTCTCAAACAACTCCAGGGCTTCACCTATCTGGCCGATACACAATTTGGCGAGTGCAAGACCCAGAGTATACTCAGGTGGGACAACACCCAGGGTCTGCATAAACAATATTTCTGTTTGGGCATAAGCCTGCTGCACCTTTTCAAATCGCGCCTGGACGACATACATGGCCTGCAAGCCAAATAATGCTTTCGTGCGCTGCAGGTTATTACCAACATTATTACTTAAAATCAAGGCGCGGTTTAGCGCGCTTTCCACTTCTGGCGAAGTCCAGCCCTCTGTAATACGATAGAGCGAGGAAAGCGCGAATTGTAGCTCCAGTTCCTGTTGGTCGCGTTTCGCCCCATTGCGAACATGCGGCAATAACGCCAACCCGTTTTTCAAAAACCGGATCGCATCAACATTGGCAAATACACCTGCGGCTACCGTACCTGCACGTTGGTAGTGAGGGAGTGCCAACTCGAATAATCCTGCCTGTTCGTAGTGAGCTGCCAACTGTGCACTAACCGCATCCAGATCATCTACTCTGAGAACTTCGAGCGCCTGTGCAATACGGCGATGAATCAAACGGCGTTGGGGAGCGCTGACTTCTGCATAAGCCACCTCACGTAATTTATCATGCGTAAAGTCGAACACGTTAGCGCTCTGTTCGCGGACAACATGTCTTCGCCATAATTCATCCAGTGCGTGGATGACAGTCTCTTCGTCTTCGCGTCCAGCGTGCAGTAGCAAGTCAAGTGGAAATGCGCGCCCAATAACTGCGCCAATCTCTATCACCCAGCGCGCAGGCGGTGAGAGTTGCGCCAACCTTCTCGCGATAACGGCATGAACGCGGGGAGGCAAAGTATGCGAATTATCGGGTGTCGGCGCTGTTGATATAGCCATTTCTAAAGTCCTGGCGCCTGCCATTTCGGCGCGGATGGTCTCGACCACAAAGAACGGATTACCTTCAGTCTCGCGGTATAAGCGCAGGGCCGCCGGGATATCCAGGTCATGCTTTTGAACCTGAGAGGCGAGACTTGCACTCTCCGCCGCATCGAAGGGAGATAATTCGATATGGGCAACCTTCTCTTCCGTCCGCAACTGCTGCACCAATAAAGAGAGAGGATGATCGGGAGGCGATTCCTCGCTACGCGCCGTGCAGAGGATGAGCATGGCACTATGCGGCTCAAAGCGCAGCAGAAAATGAAGCCATTCGAGTGTTTCCTGATCGCACCACTGCAAATCATCAAACCAAAGCAAGAGCAGCTGCGATCCCGAAAGCACGCCGCGTGCCAACGCCTCGAAAAAACGTTGCCGCTGTCCGTATTCGGTGATGGGTTCGGGCCGGACGAGATCGGTATGTTCGCTTAAAAGTTCAGGCAACAAACGTGCAATTTCTGTTAGCCACACCCTGTCTAAAGAGGCCAAGTGCGGACGTAGCGCGGCGCTCCGCAGCCATTCGGCCACAGGTGCGAATGACAAACGTCCTTCTGCTTCGTAGGAGCGCGTGTATGCGGTTGCGAAACCCTGCCGTGCAACCCACTTGAAAAGTTCTTCGGCAAGGCGCGACTTGCCAATGCCTGCCTCGCCGGTGATAAGAGCAAGGTGCGCGTCTCCACCAACTGCTCGCCTCCAGGCTGATTGCAATTTTTGCCATTCGGGTTGCCTCCCCACTAACTTGAATGATTCACTGGAAGATAAATCGCCCTCGCTAAACGGGAAACTTGTTTTAGATGCGTGTTGCAAACGTTCATACGCCGCGTGGAGTGCTTCGTCTGGGCCGACACCTCACTCACGCTGGAGCGTTTCGACGGCGGTCTGGTACACGCGTCGTGCGCTGGCACTATCACCATTCAGCAGGTGCAGGCGCATCTGCGCGACATATGCTTCTTCGTCGAGTGGATCGCAACGGAGCAATTGCTGTCCTATCTGAAGTGCCGTCGTATACTCACGCTGGGACTCGAGCACGCGCACCAATTTTTGACAGACATTTTGGTATCGTTGTCGCAGGCGCTCGCGCTCAGGCACGATCCAATCATCGTAACAACCAGGCAGCAGATCGCCCTGATAGGCAGAGACCGCCTGTTCCAACATATTTCGTAACGTAATCTGATCACCGTGTCGTTCAGATACATCCGCATCCCTTAGTATTCGCTCAAACAGATGAAGGTCAACAACTTGATCTTCATCTGTTTTCCAGTAAATTGTATTCGTGTCTGCACTAAGGAAACGGTCTGGATTTGGCAACACCTGGCGGAGTTGAAAAAAGAATTGTCGCAGATTGTTGCGAGCCTGGGATTCGGATGTGTCTGGCCAGAGAAGAAAGGCAACCTGTTGGCGCGATTGAGGAGAATTCGCATGAAGGAGTAGAGAGGCCAAGAGGGATTGCAAACGCGCCGAATTAACGCCCATAACCGGTATATCGTCATAGACGAGGTTGAACCCCCCAAGAAGTTGAACTCGCAGGACCGGGTCTGACGTATGAAACCCTTTCGTCTTACAACTTGTTCCGATTTTCTTGTCAGGCAATTTCCGGGAAAACGAACAATAAGATTATGCCACTTTCCCTGGAGAAACACAACGGAAAAATTGTAATGATTAACCACAAGTCAGCGAGGGGGTAAAAACTTTGCGTGAACGCGGTAAAGTAAGTGAGCAGCTACAAGCCCAACGCGGCGAACACGCTGCGCGGCTGATCGGCTGGGCAGATGCAATTCGCAATGGTGTCAACGATACGCGTCCCCTCCTTGAGCAGCGGATGTGGACAAGATCAGCGCGGACTGTATTGCCAGGCTGGGCGATGCAGCATTTTCGGACGCGTATGAGGAAGGAAAGAAAATGACCTTGGATGAAGTCGTCGCCTACGCGCTCAAGGAAGTTTGACAAAGAAAAGCCGTGACCAGGAATGTATGCCCAGTCACGGCTTTGAGGAGAAGGGACTCACCTTGTCCCTGGCTCTTAACTAAACCTGGACGACCACCGCATAGATGTAGGCGTCTGCGTCACGATAGGGGAAGTCGTAGATAACGATCAGACCCAAGCGCTCATAAATCGCCCAATAGTGCAGATGATCTGGGGAGCTGCCTTCATCCGGCATTCCAGATTCATAGGTTGCCTGCGAAGTTTCATCCAGCTCCACGGTGCTCAACTTCTCTTCGACCAGCCACATGGGATCATAAAAGGTCAGCCCGAACGGTAGGTCGCCTCGATAACGGTTGAACTCCTCCGCCTTCGAGGAATACAAATACACCATATTCACACGCTGTTCGGCATCGATCCATAACGCCATGCCTACTTCCCGGCATAACTGAAACGCGCCGACAAAGGAACAGGCGTTGCTTGAGACAAAATCACTGACCGCGTTACTGCTCAACGATCTTCCAAGCACCGTTTGATAGCCCGGCGCTTTGGGAACTGTACCCTCTTCAGCTTGCACTTGGACACTCTGAAGAGTACAGGCGCTAACCAGTAATACAGGCAGGACAATCAGACACAGGAGTTTTGTGTACCGCTTCATGATATCCTCCATCTTTCATATTCATAAACGGAAATAATGTGGTCTTTTAAGCAGCGACCCATAAACGTGACCGGATGTGAACTCGCAGTCACGTTTATGGGTCGCTTGGCGCTAGTCGTCAACAAGGATGTCCAGGATGGTTGCGTGCTTGTCACTTAGGGACGGCATGTTGTAGACAATGGTCACGCCAAAGCGCTTGTAGACCGCCCAATAGGTTGTATGATCAGGTGAACCGCCTGCATCGGGCAAACCGGGTTGCCAACCGGCTTGCGGAGCAAACACAACCTTGGGTTGACCCAACTTCTGCTCCACACTCGCCATCGTATCCTGCATGGTCAAGCCATAAGGAAGTTTGACGGGAGCCGCCTGGACACCAAAGGCAGTGACGAGCACCACAACCGCGGCAATCAAACTGAAGGTTTTGAACAACTTGTTCATGGCACTCTCCTTTTACGAATTAGTTTGAACATGCTCGTATCCTACTGATTACACCCACCAAAGACCTGACATTTCCCGACAAAAAGAGAATTGGAGCACCAAATTCTTCAATTCGAATACCCAAAGTAATACAATGAGAAAAGATTAATGGTGATTACTATCAGGAGTTCCATGCCTTCCCAATCCTTCACCCCCGAGTCTTTCCAAACCTTTGGCGATTTGTTGAAATATCTTCGCCGCCATGAACAGTTGACCCAACTGGAACTCTCCATCGCGGTTGGTTATAGCGAGGCACAGATCGGGCGTCTCGAAAAGAACCAGCGCCGCCCTGACCTCACCGCACTCAAAGCCCTCTTCATCCCTGCCCTGCATCTCGACAACGATCCGAATCTCGCTGAACGCTTTTTAGAGTTGGCACAGTCGGCACGACAGGAGGATGCACCAACGCCGGGTGTTGCGCCTTATAAAGGGCTTTTATTTTTCGATGAGTCAGACTCAGACTTATTCTTCGGACGTGAAGCCCTCACCACGCATCTCGCGGACCGGGTAACGGGTCTCACAATGGACGCGTCCACCCGGCTATTGGCTGTGGTTGGCGCATCAGGCAGTGGCAAGTCGTCCCTCGTGCGGGCGGGGCTGGCGGTCGCACTCAAGCACAGGGGATGGGAGGTGCGAATCTTCACGCCGGGAGCAAATCCACTCAAAGCGTTGGAAATGCAATTGGGTCTGTATCAAGCAAAAACTGGAACTGACCGGATTCTCATCCTTGTAGACCAATTCGAAGAAGTCTTCACCCAGTGTCACGATGAAGCCGAGCGGCTGGCTTTCATCCAAAAATTATTTGCACTGGCACAACATGCTTCGCATAAAACCACAATCCTCATCGCGCTGCGGGCCGACTTTTATTCGCACTGCGCGCAATATCCCATGCTGCGAACGGCAGTGGCAGCACAGCAGGAATACATTGGACAGATGACCACTGAAGAATTGCGACGCGCCATCGAGGAGCCTGCCCGGCAGGGAGGGTGGCAGTTTGAACCAGGGTTGGTAGATATCCTTCTTCAAGATGTTGGCGCGCAAAGGACGAGCGAACCCGAACCCGGGGCCCTGCCCTTACTCTCGCATGCGTTGCTGGCCACATGGGAACGCCGCCGCGGACGAACCCTTACACTGGATGGGTATCACGCGTCGGGCGGGGTGCGGGGTGCAATTGCGGAGACCGCCGAAAGTGTTTTCACCGATCATTTAAACCGAGAGCAACAGGAAATGGCACGCGATGTCTTTTTGCGCCTTACCGAATTGGGCGAAGGGACGGAAGACACCCGCCGCCGCGCAGCGTTGAATGAATTGGTACGTCAATCCGCAGAAGCGACTCAATTGAGAGCAGTACTGAATACCCTTGCAGAGGCGCGATTGATCACATTGAACGAGGACAGCGCCGAAGTCGCACATGAAGCCTTGATTCGCGAATGGCATAGATTGCATGAGTGGCTGACTCAAGACAGAGAAGGTCTGCTGTTGCATCGCCATCTCACGGAGTCCGCACACGAATGGGGAGCCCGAGGGCACGATCCGTCAGAGTTGTATCGCGGTGTTCGGCTGGTGCAGGCACGGGAGTGGGCTTCAGCCAATGAAGAGAGATTGAACGCAGCGGAACAGGCTTTCCTTACAGCATCCGTTGAGCAGGAGCAACATGATGCTTTAGAGCGAGAAGCGCAACGTCAACGCGAACTCGAAGCCGCGCAAAGGTTGGCAGAGGCTGAGAAAGCAAGAGCAGAGGAGCAAGCCTCTTCCGTGAAACGACTGCGTCAACGTGGAATGTATCTCGCGAGTGCCCTGGTATTGGCCATCCTTGCAGCCACCTTTGCGGGCATATCGGCCAGCCGTGCACAACACCAGGCACTGGTTGTCTCTGTTCGCGAACTATCCAGTGCCGCAGATCAAAACCTGGAGATCGATCCGGAACGCAGCATTTTGCTTGCATTGGAGGCTGTGAACAAGACCTACGCCATCGACCAAACCGTGCTGCCTGAAGCAGAGGATACACTGCGCCGTGCCGTGCAAACCTCGCGCATAGAGCTAACCCTGCCCGGCGATGCGGACGCGGTCTGGGAAGCTGTGTTCAGCCCGGATGGGAAACGAGTTGCGAGTGCCGGCGTCGATGGGACCGCAAAGATCTGGGACGCGATCACCGGAGAAAAATTGTTGGTTCTACAGGGCACTTCTGGTGGCCCCATTCCTGAGGCTGGGTTTGTCTGGTCTGTAGCATTTAGTCCGGATGGCAAATTTTTGGCGACGGCGGGCGGAGACCGAATTGTGCGTATCTGGGATGCGACAACTGGCGAGGAAATCTCTGCTTTTTATGCTCACGACAATCACATCTTTCACATTACGTTCAGCCCGGATGGAAGTCGCCTGGCGAGCGCAAGCTGGGACGGCACCACAAAGGTATGGGATGCACACACTGGAGAGCAGCTGGTTGCTTTGAGTGAGGCGGATGGTGGACGGCCTGAATACGTAGCCTTCAGTCCGGATGGGACACGGCTTGCTGTGTCAGTCCTGGCAGGTGTAGCAGACGGATGGGCAACCATCTGGGATGTGGACACCGGCGACCGCCTGATGACCTTGCGTGGACACAACGCCTATATGAGAACCGCCGCTTTTAGCCCGGATGGCAGGCGAATTGTCACCACTGGAGACGATCGAACCGCCAGAATATGGGATGCAGAGGACGGCAGCCTTTTAGCGACTTTCTACGGTCACGCTGATGTTATTAGTGCGGCGGCTTTCAGTCCAGATGGGCAGCGCCTGGCAACGGCGGGCTGGGATGGAGTGACAAAAGTCTGGGATGTCGTGACGGGTCAGGAGTTATTTGCCTTGTCCGGGCACAGCGACAGCCTTTGGAGCGTTGCTTTCAGCCCCGATGGAAACCGTATCCTGACCGCCGGCGGTGGGACAGTGCGAGTCTGGAATGCCTCCCTTGGACGGGATTATCGGACTTTAGTATACGGACCGCCGATCATTGGACAGACGGGTGCCGAGGTGGCTTATAGTCCTGATGGCACCCACCTGGCGGTAGCTTATTCGGACCCAACCGCCAAGGTGTGGGATCTGACCAGCGGTAAGCTGTTGTTCAACCTGACCGGACATACCGATGCAGTAACTTTTATTGCATATAGTGCGGATGGAACGCGGATCGCTACGGCGTCGCAAGATACCACGGCAAAGATATGGGATGCTAGCTCTGGCAGAGAATTAGTGACTCTGCAGGGCCACGGTGATTTTGTTGTTGGCGTGGCGTTCAGCCCGGATGGGACACGGCTGGTGACGGCCAGTTCTGATGAAACCGCAAGAGTGTGGGATCTTACGACGGGCGAAACCGTCCATATCCTGACGGGCCATAAGGGCTTGCTGCTCAGTGTGGCTTTCAGCCCGGATGGCTCTAGAGTGGCAACCTCCAGTTTTGATGGATTTGCAATTATCTGGGATACTGCCACGGGCCAGGAGTTGTTTCGCCTCATAACTGATATAGAACCTACCATTCGGCTAGTGATCTTCAGCCCGGATGGCTCGCGGCTGGCAACTTCCAGTTATGATGGCAGCGCAAACGTCTGGGATTCCGTTTTCGGGAAGGAATTGCAGGCTATTTCCGGCCATACCGATCGAATATTCGATCTGGTCTTCAGTCCAGATGGTAAATCGGTCGCTACCGCCGGTGCAGACCGTACAACTAAACTCTGGGATGCCCAAACGGGCGAGATCTTGCTCACTCTTCATGATATGCCGAATGGAGTCACCGGCCTAGCCTTCAGTCCGGATGGCTTACACCTTGCAGCGGGCGTCCGCGATGGGACAGCGCGGATTTATCTTCTCAAAATTGGAGATTTGATCGCTCTTGCAAAACAACGCGTGACGCGCTCACTGACGACAGAAGAATGTCAGCAGTATCTGCACGTTGCTGAATGCCCAGACGAATAACTCCGTCATCGCAAATATCTCACAAACACCCGTGACCAGGATTTCCCGGTCACGGGTGTTGATTTTTACATCACGAACAGCGGTTCGCAGGCTTACGCGATCTGCTCCACGTGGTGGTGATCGGTGCGGCAACAGCCGCACAGCACGCTCAGGTGCGGAATGCGTTGTTTGAGGCGGGTGTACTGGGAACCCGATTAAGCTGTTAAGGTCTTATCTTGCCATCAAAAGAGCATCCTCGTACCTGCCTTCTTTGAAGACGAATTGCCTCAAAGTCCCTTCAAGTTCAAAACCGTGTTTTTGATACAAGCTGATGGCATTTTCATTTGAACTCCAGACAATCAGGCCTATACGAGTGACCTGCATCCAATTATCAGCAAGGTCAAGCATGGATCGTAGTATGGCGTCACCGATCCCCTTCCCCAGCCAGCTTGAATTCACAGCAATGAGATTGATGTCGGCTGCGTGCCGGTGACGGGGCGCATCGGGATGCGTGGCAAGTTCGCCGTAGCCGATCACTTCATTTTCCACGCAGGCCACCAGTTTGATCGTGCTGTCGGTCGGTTCGATACGTTTTTCGACGTATTCAAGCGAATGATGTGGGAGTCGCATCGTCCCTTGAATGACATGCGGGCTGACGAATATGCCATGGATAGCCGTCAGATCATCTCTTTGGGCATGACGAATTTCAATGTTCATCTTAATAAAGTCCTTGTTATTCAGACCGTGTGAAAAGCCATTACTTTGAACTCTTGTGGATTTCAAAAAAGGCAGATCTGGTCTTACTCAACCTTGAAACGCTTACCCAACCGACGGTTGGAACAATGGCATACAAGCTGTCGCGACCTGTTCGATATGCCGGTGGTCGGTGCCGCAGCAGCCGCCCAGCACACTCAGGTGCGGAATGCGTTTTTTGAGGCGGGCGTACTGGGCACCCAACTCAACCGGATTCCCATCATCGAGGTCGGGCGCTTCGTTCAACTCGGCATGACTGCGGTGTGAGGCATTGGCGCGCAGACCACGGATCCGGTCCAGCCAGGCGCCGCCCTCCGCGACGATATGTTCGAAGTGCGTCGGGTGCGCACAATTGATCATATAATAGGCGGGATAGTTCCCGGTCGCAGCGTCCATCTGCTCGATAGCCGAGCGCAGGGTTTGACCGGTCGGCAGGTTGCCGTCGGTCTCCACTGTGAAAGAAATGACGACCGGCATGTTCGCCTGCTGCGCGGCGCGGGCGATGCCTATGGCTTCTTCGACATAGTTCATCGTGATCGCGGTCACCAGGTCGGCGGAGGAGGCGGCGAAGGTATTGATCTGAACTTGATGATAGGCCTGTGCCTCGCGCTCGGTCATGATGTTACCCGGCACATATCCATCCCCGCGTGGACCGATACAACCACTGATCAGGATCGGCAAATTCCCGGCATAGTCCGTGCGGATGGTCTCCAGCATGTCGATGGCTTTGCGGTTGGCCGCGGCCAAAGACTCCGCGTTGTAACCGAGCCGGGCCGCCCAGTCTGGGTTGGCGCGCCAGGTCGCAGATTCAAGGATCAGGCCTGTGCGGAAGCGTGAAGCGAGATCCGCATAGGTGCGGAAGTAGCGGTCGAGCGCGGCTTCGCCTTTCGGCGATCCCAATAAATAGAAGGCCGCAAAATCCGGCAGTTCGATGCCCTCATGGAAGACCAGGGTCGTCTCGATGCCGCCGTCGGTGAGGAAAAGATCCCCGTTCAATTGGGGTAACTGGTTACGAAATTTGGACATGGATGCACTCCTTTATGAAAACTCAAGTGGGCTGGAAAAGTTTCGAAGTGTGAGACAGGTTATTGTCTCACACTTCGAGGGTCGACCGTCATGGCTAGTCTTCGTGGAGGTAAATGGCTTGGACGGTCGCGCTTTTGTCTTCGGCGGAGGGCGTGTTGTAGACTACGGTGAGTCCGAAGCGCCGGTAGATCGCCCAATAGGTTTTGTGATCAGGCGAACCGCCTTCATCGGGCAGCCCGAGCTCCCAGCCGGCCTGAGGTGCATACAACACCCGGGGCTGACCCAGCTTCTGCTCAATGGAGGCCATGGTGTCTTGCGTGGTCAACCCATACGGCAGTTTCTCGGGGGCGGCCGCTTCGCGCAATGCCTGTACGGCTTGTGCACCGAGGGCCAGGGCAACCAACACGATCCCAACGACCAGACTGAAGTTCTTGAATTTTTTGTTCATGTGACATCTCCTTTTTGATTGACTGAACATGACCACAGTTTATTCAACCCGCGTCTCAGCCGCGTCACAGGGCGCGTCACAGACGGCGTCACATCGAAATTCCGGGAACTTTTTGCGAGATATGCGGCCCAGGGTCACAAATTGCTCTTTCTGGCCTTGAAGAAGCGCAATTTGTGACCGCGCTGGGTATAATCCGTTCATTCCGCCAAAGGCCTCGCATGACCTCACGCCTTGCACTGCATTTCCTCGGTGCGCCCTCCCTGCAACTGGACGGCGCGACCATCACCACTTCCCGCCGCAAAGCCATTGCGCTGTTGGCGTATCTGACCGTTAAACGCGGCCGGCACACGCGCGACGCGTTGAGTGCCCTGCTCTGGCCGGACTTTGAACAATCGCGCGCCTATGCGAGCCTGCGCAATACGTTGTGGGATGTGGGACAGGCGCTCGGCGAAGGTTGGATCAACGCCACTCGCGACACGCTGGAGATCCATACCGAGGCGGATCTTTGGCTGGATGTGCGTCACTTCAACGACCTGCTCGAGGCCGGACGCGCCCAAACCGACCCGGCGCTGCGCATTTCACCCCTGGCTGAATCGGTCACGATCTACCGCAACCACTTCCTGACCGGGTTCAGCCTCAAGGACGCGCACCCATTCAATGAG
>k87-316361_pt1 | contig 15348 bp, 15 predicted proteins | sample MGYA00084030_6733316 | MGnify analysis MGYA00084030 | reverse complement strand
TTATAGAACTCTTCAGAATTATTCAATCTTGGCTCCATTGTTGTTTCTAGAACTACAGCATAACACCATGCATTTCTTTTATTATATTGTTGTTTTTGATCTCCTTCACTAGAGTTTGTTGACCAGTGGAATGTTTTCTTTACTGGCACTGTTGAATTGTCATAAGAAGCTCTATTACGAATATACAATGTGCAATAAGAGTCACCTTCAACATAAGATATCTGAGAAACTACTCTTGTTGGATTTATTGGAATACAGTCACTCAATGGAATGTAAACATTATTGGAATAAGCATATTCACTTCTTCCACCATAAATTGATTCTTGGATATCTCTTTTTAGATTAGCTATGATATAAGCGTCATTACCGTACAACTCGTCTCTACGTCCGCTACTGGTACCAAAATTAACCTTACCATTTATAATATATTGTGCCTGTGAAATATTTGATGTGGAAAATAAATTATCTTTAGCTTTTATAAAAATAGATCTTCTACCTCCAGCAACATTGTTCACTCTAAATAAACTGTACAAATCCATATCACCACCATTTGGCCTTGCATTGATTTGATAATACCAATTAGGAGTAGCCAACGTAAAAGCATTATTAGAAACATCAAATAACTCACCAAACTTATATCCTGAGATAACAGCACCATCTGGAACATCTACTGCAGAATCAATTTTATTTTGAAACTCCGGCTTAATGGTATTTTGAAATAAATCAAAACTTCTTCTTTTTAATAAATTAGAAAATACACTTACATTAATAAAGAATGCCCTTTCTTTCTCTTCACCAGATAAACAGTCGTTTGGTATTTTCTGAGAAAACTTAGGACTTCCAAAAGGACTTAAAGAATTATCGGTATAAGTACCATCAGCTTTATAAGAACATGCTCCAGGATCACCACTACCACCACCACAAGTATCTTGATTATAACCACCAAGAATATTATGCCTATCATGATCAGTAGCTAATGTTTCTACATAATCAATTCGCGAAGCTTCTACCAATTTGGATGAAATATTATCATAAACAAATTCAGGAGAATCAAAAGAAAATAGTTTTCTGTTTGTTACAATTCTATTATGAGCATTTACTGTATTAGTATCTGGATTAGAATCAAAAACACCTAATCCCGAATAATCATAAACAGGTCCACCACTTACAGGAAGACCCCATTTATTATCAACAATCTCTGGCACTTCAACACTAAAATCACCAGTACCCGTAAATGACATTATCCTTTCTGTTGGAGAACTAATTCCTTGAGCTAATATAGTTCTGTTGTTTTCATCACGTTCTACATATACAATTTGGTAAGCGTCCACTTGCTTAGATAATTCACAATTGATACGTACATCAAATTGAAGTGTGATTCTTTCAGCAAACATATCATTTCCAACAACGGAAAAGTTCTTATAAACAGAAGAGTCAGAATAAACAACTTGATTGCTTAAAGTAAGCTCTCTTTTCACTTGACCGATATCAGGTATCTTTAAATCACCCAAGACTGTCGTAAATAAACGATTTCCATTTTTGTACCACTGAATACCTAAACGATAAATTTCACCCTTCATGCAGCTCTTTTTAAGTGTAGGTTCTTTTATCTGTAATGGTACTTTAGAATTATTCATCCAATCAGTGTTTTTGGAAAGAACCAAATCTAATTCACTATGCATTGTAACCTTAACTCCATTACCATTAAACCATCCGTTGGATATTCCACCATAAACCAATGATTGATTTTTCTCATTGATATTGGAAGGCCAAGACTGAGGTATATTCTGTGTTGCATTATTTACCTCCAAAATAACTTGCGAAGTACTAAACTCTAAATTGTAGTAATAGAAATCAGTTTTTAAAGTTTCATCAATTGGATTAAAAACAATCTTATCATCATACTTAACGAAAGTAAGGTTTGGAAACTTAGTCAAGAAATCCCAATTATTTTCCAACCCTAAAAGGAATACACCAATTGGATCAATATAATCAATATATTCATAAATAATTTCCGGTTGGATATATTCATAATACTCACCTGTTTTATTATTAATTAGCTTCATTTTGAAGTTACCAAACACATCAATTCTTTTGTATAGTTTCTTCAATACAAACAAAAATGATTGTGTGGCCGCATTATTAATGTAGTTGAATTTTACAGGATCTGGATTTAATAAACATTCGTGTGTTTCTCCCGTATCACTATATCCTTTCAATGAAAAGTCCAAAGCGATATTATTACTTGTCAATGACAAAGGTTCGTTTCTCAATCCAGAAACAACCAATTTATTATTCTTTGTGATATAGTCTGAATTGTATTTCCAACTTACAGAATTTGCGAAAATATCAGAAAGAGTAATATTTTCAGAATAAGCAGCTTCAGAACCAAAATGCTCAAAGCTTACCAATTCAGCTACATTCTTTTTGCCAACCAAACTTATTTGTGTAGGAACATCCTTTGATTGAAATTCAATAGCAATCAACATTACTTCTTTATAATTTTTAAAGTTTGGAATATAGCAATCTACTACCACTGACTTATCAGTAATTTCTTTTACATCACCACCAGCATATAGAAAGTCTTTTCCATTAGCACTTATCTTCACTCCTTTTGACAAAGCGGAGAAGTCTGTGCTTTGGCCGTTATCAGTAATCAACTTCATAGCGTAGAAAACTGTCATTGCTTTAAGTTGACCATTAGTATTGATTCTATTGATTCTTGGATTCAACAAAATACCATTGGTATTAATATCGAATTCTTTTGCTGTACGTTCTTTTAATTTAGGATCTTTTAGATTTACAGTTCTTGAAGGATTGTAATAGTCACTGAAATAAACTCTCTTGTAAAAAGAATTCTCATCCACTCCTTCAGTAGTGATTACACCATTCAAAGGGAAATTCAATTTACCGATATACACAAAGCTTGCAACAAGTACATTGTTTTCATTGTATTTAAAAGAAATGATGGCGTCATTCATCCCAGGAGGATTATTGATTTCATCATTATTAAATATGGAGCATTCAGTTACCGGAAGATAAGGAACCGATTTAAACAAACCATTGAATTCTGAATCAACAGATCCACTATCTTCAACATCTGTCAAATTTTGCTCAAAATCATCTTCATTCAATGTTTCTATTGGAACTTGAATAATTGTTTCTACAATTTGATAATTAGATGAAAATGGAACACCATTAATCGTATTAGTATCAGATCCAATACTAAAACTATTAACTAGAATTTCATTAATTATTTTATCTTCTGTTTCAATACCAGTCAAAGGAAAGTCTCCTTTGGCAAATACTATCAACTCATCATTGAAAGAATACCATCCTAAGTAATTTACAACCTTATCGTTTTCATAGACCTTTCGGGTACCAGTCAATGAACTAAAAGAAAGAGTTCCATTCTTTACATATAAGCGGCCATTCCACGAATCCGAATAAGAACTTTTTTCTTTAATATGACCATCCAAATCAGTACTCCATCCATCATTAAAAAGGTGAGCTTGGGCGCTGTTTAAAGTCGATGATCCTTTTTTATTATCTTCCATAATGATTTGTTTTCAACAAAATTAGTCAAAAAAAAAACACCCTAGCAAAAGGATGTTTCTATTGTCGTTTTAAAGTAATAATAAAGAAGTAATCGATCATAAGCTGGTTTAGCAATAAAGAGCTTGAAGTGCTTTTCTCTATTAGAAGATTGTTTATCAATCTTGACACTTGAATCAACTATTGTCATTTGAGATTTAATAAATAATTTTTCATCTACAATAATACCAAGATTAGTTATTTCAACTGGATTAGGAGATTCCACAAGCAATAAAAGCTTTTCTCTTAATTCTTCCCATTTTATATCTTTCATGTTTCACGTAATTATTTCGTCAAATATATAAAAAAAACCTATCCAAACAAATGAATAGGTTTTAATATATTGAATTGAATAATTAACAATCGTTCCTGCAATCTCGAATCAATGGATCTATAAAGACTAGGTCAGGATGGAAGCGCTTGTAAAATGTTATATAGTTATCCGTTTTACTTTGCCAGCCTACATCTTTATTGATTGCTTTAAAGGTGATGGGTTCTTTTGATTCAAATGGGTTAGCCTTTAGCTCTTTTTGAATTTTGGCATCCGCAACAACGGAAATAACCTTGATTTCATTTACTACGCTTACATCATAAGTATCGACAACAAAGTCTTTTACTAATTCCGTTTTTTGCTTTTGTTCCAGTTTGGCGGTAGTTGTTGCCGTGACCGTGAAAGCCATCATCCCAATGGCAATCAAAATGAACGATCTAATCGATTTCATAATAATTCAAATGTACAAAAAAAATCATCCCCACCAAAAACCAGATAATCTTTTACCAATAACAACCCTATTCTTCCAAACATAATAAAGTGCTCCTGCAGGAATTATAAGCCACCACATACTCCACGCATCCCGTTCTGTTTCTTTGGCTTTAGCAACTTTTTTTCCCTCGGTTTTTGTACCGGATTTCTGTTTGGCCTTGACTTTTGATTTATTACTTTCATCTGAGGTTTTAGCAATAGTAGTTTTGGTATTGTTATTTTGTATTGTTTCTTTGGTAGTTTTCTTGGAGTTATTGAGATCGATTTTCTTTCCGTCACTATCGGTAATACTTGCTGGCTTCGTTGAATCAATTGGTTCATAAATTGTCTCTTTAGTTATGGTTTGATTTTTATCATCAACAGTTTTATTTTCGGTTTTTTTGACATTGGATTCAGCTTCTTTATCTATAGCAACATCATTTGTAGTTTCTGCTTTAGCTAACTCTTCTGTTTTATTCGTTTGTGATTTACGAGCACCGCATGAAGTACAAAACAATAATCCAAAAGATAACAATAAACCAATGATAAGTATTCTAAAAATCTTTCCCATAATTAAATCATCTTTTCATAACGTTCTACGATCTCAGCAACTTTAATAGCTAACAATCCTTTGTTAACTTGATATCTTGCTAAATCGTCTTTATTAGAAATAAAGCATATCTCAAGTAAAGAAACAACACCTTGTTCTCTCATTAATCCTAAAGAACCTCTGTGACTTTCTGCTTCTGTTTTAACTCCACGATTTTTAATTCCAAGAATAGAAGATGTTGCTTCAACTAATTCTTTTGCAAAAGCTTTGTCTAGCCTATCAGCATCATTTCCGATTAAAACGGTTGTTCCGGTAGCTGTTGGCGATTCTGCTGCATCAAAATGAAATTCCAATACTACGGAGCCATTTCCCGTTTGAATGCGTTTTAAGTAATCTCCTAATCGCTCATCGTCTTTATCAGTGATAAATGGAATTTTATTTATATTAAAACACCTGCTTACGGCATCACGAAATCCAACTGCTAAGTCTGCTTCGTGGAATCCATTACCAATTGCTCCAGGATCTTTTTTTATGCCATTTGGATTATGGCCGGCTGAGATAAATATCATAATGTTCTATTTTATTTGTTTAATTTCAAGACTATCTTTTAAAAGCTCATATTCTATTTTATTAATTAAATGCTCAATCCGTTTCTCTTTAAAAACAATTGATTCCTTTTGATTTAAAACCTCTTTTGGAGGATATGGCTTAGGGAATTTTGGAGCTAAAAATAAAGCCCCAAATATCATTACAAAAAATATATAAATAGTTACTTTCATTTCTCCTCTTTTATTTCTTTTAGTTCCTTCTTTTGTTCGATAAGTAGGAATAAAAGGCCGTTAAACTTATCCGTATAATACTCCAGCTTTGCAGTATATTTCTCCTGTTCTTTGGAACGAGAATTATTAATAGTGTCAATTCTAGCAGATAGAACATTAATGTTTTCAACATAATTTTGATGGCTGTAATAAGTATAACTTAAAATAATAATCAGAAGCATTATATAATTCATCTGAATTCTTTTTAAAACATCTATACTAAAATACCAATCAAACAATTTGGGGATAGCAGAAAGTAGGTCAAGAAATTTCATAGACTTTTTTTAAGAGACTATAAAAATACTAAATTATTCTTTAAATAAATCATCTGGATTCATTTCTAAAGCTGAAGCTATTTTTATTATTGTGCATAAAGTTAATCCAGAAGCCATACCACTTTCTAAATCTGATATTACAGACATACTACATTCAGAATCTACAGCTAAATTGAATAAAGTAAGATCTAATTCTTTTCGCCTTTCTCTAGTTTTTACCCCAATAGAAACTATTTTTTTATTGATTAAAACACTTATACGAGAATTATAGGCATCATTTTTCATAACAACACATGATTAAACAGATGTTAAATTTAAGACCTTTTTTTCCATAACAATAACTGTTTTTTCCGCAATTAATTTTACTGATTATTAACAGTTTAAAAATTAGAAATCATGGATGGAAGATTAGAAACTCAGAACATCGGTGGAGGTGGTTGGGGTGGTTTTGGCGGTGGAATTGCACCGGTTGGTATTATTGGTATAAACACCTTGTTTGATAGAAACAGAGGTGGTGATGGTTGTGGAGAAGCATCTGTACAGCATCCTGTATTCGCCGCAAGTATACTGAGTAAGTTAGGAACTATTGAAGGAGCTATTCCTTTAGCAGCTTCACAAACTCAAAATGCTATATTAGAACAAACACTTGGACTTACAAATGTTCTAAATGTAAATAATGTAGCTCAACTTCAAGCAACAGGCGCAGTTAAAGATAGTGTTCAAAATGGAGTAGCTTCTATTCTATTGAACGCTAATCAAAATACTCAATCTGTATTGAGTGCTATTTGTGGACTAGGTAGTAAAATTGACCAAAACAGAATCTCTGAATTGGAAAGTGAATTATCTAGACAACGTACCGATTCTAGAAGTAGAGACGTTGAAGTTAACGTTAACCAAACTGTTAGCCAAGCGCAAGCGCAAGCTCAACAACAAGCTCAATTACAAGGGTTGTTCACTCAATTTGCAAACCTTGCAAATGATTTACAAACCATCAAACAAGGGCAGGTTATTTTCAATTCTGGTCTTATGGCTGGAAGTGGCACTCAGGGGGCCGCTAATACTAAAGTTGCTTAATTATGTCACACAAACACTTACCTTCGTTCTTTGCCAAATATCCTCAATCCTTTACAGTCATGACTGCTATTAAGATGATTGATAAAAAGGTTGATGAGGCAAAAAGCGAACTAAAAGAAAACAAGGAAGGCACCGACCACTTGAAGCTTTTAGCCGAAGCACATTGTATGATAGAACATCTATTTGCAGAACTTGGAATTAATCCAGAACAATTAGTTTAAAGAAAAAGCCCGAATAATATCGGGCTTTTTTTATACGGTACTTACACAAATTCAAATCTTTATTTACCTACCTACCTACAAATTACTATTCATTATTAAATTGTAATACTATTGCAATAATGTTTTTGTTAAGCTTAATTTAAAAGTTTGAGAGATGCCGCTAGAATTAGTTATACTAACTACGTTTCCTGTACATGTGATAGTGAACTGACTTCCAGCCATATCATTTATAGTTGTTAAACTCCCTTGAATTGTACCCCCTTGCTGACCTATACCTATCATAACACTTCTGAATTTAGTTTGATCTGAAGTATAAGTTACATGACCTATGTAAGTAGCATTAGTATCTAAAGTAGCTATATTTGATGTAGCCCCATTAGCTATTGTGGCGGAGTAATTTAATGAGGCTGTTGCTAACAATTTACCACTCGCATCTGCTACAACTTGACGTGTTCCAGTTCCTGCTAAATCTGAAAGCGTTACAGATGTATCAAATATATATGATTTTGCAAAAAACTTTAAATCTTTTGCAACACTCGACCTTGATTGAATAAAAGAAGTATTGGCGTCTAAACTACCAGAATATACTTTAGCGCTACCAGTATCTCCTACAGAAAAAATGCCATCAACTTGAAATTTTATTCCTGGATCTGGAGAAGGATTGTTTATAGATACTTCGTTGCCGTTATCAAATATTTGAGAAGCCCCATTTATACCTGTAGATAATCCCTTCGCTAAAAAATTAGTAGCTACAGATGGTATTTCTTTTACTTCTCTAGGAACAGTACTTGTCATAGCTAGTTGCTTCATTGCTCCCGAAACATAAGTTGGCAATATTCCTATTTTTAACGTACCTCCATTTTCTATAAGTTTTAAATCCGTTCCTATAGTTGTACCTAAAGACAAAGGTTTTACTGTTCCTGTAATTCTGTCATAAGCCTGTACAACTCCTTGGTCATTTATATCATCATAAATAATCTCTACTCTTTTATTCCTCTCTAAAGGAAATTCGTTACCAGATGCAAATATTCCTCCTTTAGTTGACAAGGTGTTTGACGTAGTATCTGAATTACCTAATAAAAAACTTTTATAATTATTTATTAAATTAGCAACTAATTGATACCCTTTGTTATTTAAATGTAACCAATCAGACCTTAGAGAAAAAGGTATATTTTTATTTCCATAATCGACTACATCTTGTGGTATAGCAGGATTATAATTCTGTACTAGATAATTCTGAACATCTACAAATCTTGAACCGTAAGTGGTTTTTAAAGCATCATTCAACGCGTCTAAATCTGTAGATCCATTACTTGTAGCTCTGATAATACCCAGAACTAAGTATTTGTCATGTCCTAATTCACCTATCATTGTTGCAATGTCGGACAATACAGTAGCAGTACTTGCATAATTATTCCTTCCTGCCCATATTATAACAGGATTTTTAAGAAGGTCTCTCCTTGCTACCATTCTATCTTTAATCTGTGTACTTGTTTCACCTGGAACTCCAAAATTAACTACCTTTAATCCTGACACCTGTTCTAAAGATGATGGATAGCTAGAATTTAATGTAGCTCCAGACCCAAAGGTTAAAGAATCGCCCCATGCATCTACTTGTAGATTATTTTCTTTTATCTCATCCCAATAGTGATTCTTAGCAGTGGATACCCCATAAGTGTTTTCATTTATATTTGACACATAAACAGTTGCCCCTACATTTACTACGGTATATTCAAAGTAATTACCAACTACATATGGTATAGAGTTGTATCCTATTTTTATCCAATATGGTGGTGCTAATAGCTCTGGATTTTGATTAGTATTATTAGTTACGCATTTATATGTGTGGCCATTGTAAGTCACCATATTATCAACAACATAAGCCGTTACGTTACTCCAAACACCAATTAAAGAGCCTGTTTGAATAGTCCAAGGTTGAGTCGATTTTATTAGTTGAGGCTCAGATACATTACCATTTATTTGACTAGCAAAATGGTAGTATTTACCATCTTTTAAATATTTTACAACTTTATTTATACCATAAGTGCCTGCACTCCACGTAGGAATAGTTGTGATGTTAGGAGAAACTATATTACCATTACCATCTATACTCGCTGTTGTAACTCCTGCTATATTTTGCCACTGCATTATGATAGATGTATCTGATGCTCTACCATTTCTCCAAGTATCAGCACCTAAGGCATCAGTTACAACCGTTTGAGGCGTAGGTGAATTATTATAAGAACTTTGTCTTGTACCTACACTAATACCAGCTGTTGCTCCCCCTATATCTCCTAATTTATTAGCTGCAAAGAACTGTGCTTGATTTATATCATTTAACTGTGTAGCATCTTTTCTTGCTACTAATACACCAATCAGTATTGAATTTCCGGGTAAAGTTGAATATATAACTCTTGATTCTCTACTAACTGCTGCTACAGCATTTGCTAAGTTGCTATACCATTCTTGACCGTATTGAATAATAAATCCCAAACTAGGAACATAGTAAATGTACCTAATAGTCGATCTGCTATTTGCGCCAGGTATAGCTGTTATAACTCCTCCTACATCGTAATTACCTACATCTACAGTATTTATAAAAGAACCACTTCCGTTTCCTGTTTGTGTTCTCGTTAAAAATATAATAGGCGCACCGCTAACTATAATTTTATTTGCTATATTATTATTAACTACAAAATTAATACCATTACCAGATACACTACCAGTAGTTACATTTATAGACAAATTTGCGCCACTAGCATAAGGTACTACTCCTTCATTTATATATGGTCCTAATGCTTGGAATAGATCACGTGAGAATGCTTGTGGACTTGTTATATAATCAGGTTCGTTTACAGCTACAGATAACGTAGTTAAATTAGGATGTGCAACCTTGCCTAACCATATTTTTTTCTTTCTTTGTTCAGATGTTGGAAAAGTGTTCTGGAAGGTTATTATATTCCCTACTCCTAAGAGTATATATGAACCTTGTCCCCCTCCAATAGTTGTTACTGTTTTATTATTTTCTCCTAAATAGTTTATATAAGTATACGTAGGTTCTTCAGGATTAGTTTCATTATCTACTATATATCCTGTAACTGCACCTATATTCACCTGAGTAGGTGAGGCAACTGTAATTCCAGGACTTGCAAATGTTAAACAACCTGTATCAGCTTGTGCTACTCTCCATTCTCTATCATCTGATAGGTTTTGAGAAACACCATTTATACTTAAATTCCTAGTTAATGGAATCGTCTTAGGTATTAAGTCTTCGTCTAGTATTCCGTTTGCATACCAATATTCTTCGTTATTAATGTTGACAGTAAGACCTATGTGCCTTCTTCCTGCTGTAAAAACATTGGCTGCTTCTACATCAGCATGCGGAGTGATGTTATTTAAGTATCTCTCTTCACTAGCTTTAGGAGCTTGTATTTTTATATTATCATTTAATGGGATTGACATATCTTAGTTTTGTAATTGCATACTTCCAACTGTAGTAGTAGCATAGTTAGACAAATAGATTCTATAGTTTATTCCTGTCCATAATCCGCTTGGAGAATTTATACTAACGATAACATCATTATTGAATAAATCTGATGGGGTCCCAATGTTTCCATTATTAAGAGCATCTACATACCATTTAGTTTTGTCAGTTGAAGTTTGTGGTATAGCAAACCATATATATTCAGTAGCGGCTGCAAAAGCTATGTTAACAGTACCATTTGATATTGCTACGTTTTTAGTTCCTCCATTAATTAATGCTTGATTCGCAACTGGAGGTGTTGCCGATTTACCATAGAATATAGGATATGTTCCTGTTAGTGACAAACCTATACTACCTGTTGTTCCCGAAGGCAAAGGTGTATTGTATGGATTACCTGAACTAGATAATGGTTGCTCGCCCGCAGAATAAGAGACTGTTCCTGCCCAAGTATTTACTCCATTTGCAACCAAATAATTTGATATATTTTTAGAATCAGAAAGACTGGCAGAAACAGTATTAGTTAATCCTGGGCCCGTGTAATTATATTGTGTTGGTAATCCACTTCTAAATCCATTAGTTGTATAAGCTGGATTAATGGAACCTCTATTGAAGGTGGCATTAAAAATAATAGACGGTATTGTAAAACCTGTTTCATATACTCCGCTTCCATTGAAACTAAAAGTATTTGACGGATTCACCAATGATGGAAATAATTCTGGATATAATAAAGCATCCCACATTTGAATCATTGATCTAGTATCAAAAGTAGAACCTGCAGGAATACCTCCTATAGTTACAGGAGTTGGAGTTGGATTTGTATAAACTGTTTTTGAATCAACATATTCTTTGGTCGCATATCCTGATAAGTCAGGCGGTGGCGTTACGGTTATCGAGTCAAATGTAACTTGAATAGTTGTAGCAATAAGACCGGGCTGTAAAAAAGCAGGAGCAATAGGATTTGACATGCTTTCATCTCCATCTAATCGTGTAAATGAATTTAGGTTATTAGCAACAACAACATCTGTTCTTTTCATTCCTGGAGCAGAAGTTAAAGGGATATTGAAAATAATATTACTAATATTGCTATAGCCAACTTTTTTAATTAACCATGTCCAATTTGGATTGATAGTTAATATTTGTCCAATTAATGAAAATCCAAACTCTGAAGTTATTTTGTTGTATTGCGGAGAAGCATCTGAAAACAAAGCAGATTTCGACAACCATCCTATCTCTTTTGTATCAGGATTCCACATAGCCACAAAATCAGATTCGGTGTCTTGATATGGATTGTTTATTGCTAATCTATTGGTTATCGTTATTTGTGACATTTTTAATATTTAATTAGTGATTGAACAAGAATATTTCAGAAGCTTTTGTTAAATAACTTCTAAGGTCTGTCGCTGTTAATTTGTTTACAATGTCAGCAAAAACAAATTCAATTTTATGATCACAAGATTCAATAGTGACAACATTATTTCTTAATGCAAGATTGGTGTCTTTATTGAAAACAAATGTTTCTATCGGTGCTAAACTATTTTCTTGTATATCGACAATTGTTGATTTACCTACTTTAGCTATTGTTACGGTTCTACTCATGGTGCTGGAATTATTAAGTTAATTTCTTTATATAAAGGATCTATCAATGTTAGATTATCATTAACGGTTATCAAAGATAATTTTAATTTGTTTTCAAGAGTATATGTTTTATCAATAGAAACAATACACTCATAATTAGTTTTTCCAAATTCATTCATAGAAGAATTAATTTCTATAAATGTTGCAGGCGCACTATAAATAACCTCTGATGTATTGTCTTGATTTAAAGAGAATATATTTAATGGATTTGTCGCAAAATTTGTAAATTCAGTAGTATCAATTTTTAATAAATAAATGCCATTATCTGGGCCATTCTCAATAGTAAATAAAAATGAAAATTGCTTTATCAAAGAACTTGCTTCTTGTTCAATTTCATTCCTTTCCAAAAATAATATTTTAGATAGAGAAGTAGTGTCAAAAGTCAAACTATTTATAGCAGAAAAGGTTTTAATTATATTTGCATTTCTCCAAGAGAATGAATTATAGAAACTCTTACTACCTCCTTCATCAGATATAAATTTCAATAATCCAACTAATTCATACCACATGATTACACTGCCTGGAGATAAACTATGACCAGATAAACTCCAAGTTCCTTTTCCGCTTATAGAAACGATCTCTATTCTATCAAAAGAATCTTGTGGACTAACTATATCGGAAAACAATTTAGATTCATTTAAACCCATTGTTTCGTTTAGAATTTGAGTAGTTGGCGTTTTAGTTTTATTTGTTTCAAAACTAATTCCAACAAGTCCTTCGTTTATGGACAACAAATCATCTTTTTTAATTTTATATGAAAAAGCATCAAATGGTTCTCCTTTATATCCTTTTTCGTTTGTAAAAACTATTGAGGATTGCAATGAGATATCATATTCAACATCTGCCAATAATGGACTAGCTCCTATTGTAGCAGTAGTTCTTATCGGCAGTTTTGTAATAATAAATTTATCCATTATTGTGTATTAAAAGTTTATATATGTGTTGTCTGCTACCGGTATTAGATTATCAAAGTTTCTACTTTAATTTTATACACAAGTAAAAGATTCCGCCAATACACCGCTATCATCAATTCTATATGAGGTGGTAATATCTATCATTGATTCTTGTGATTTGTACCATAGATTTCCAGAACCTACAGGAGTTGTTAATGAACTATTAAGATACATTTGACTGCCCATTGCTGGCACATTACCAACTTGATAATCTGTATAAAATGTATTAGTAAAAGTAGATTCCGCGCAAGCAAGCGAAGCACTTGATCTACCTGGATTACTAAAGTGCCATTCTCTAAATGTTGGTGTAGGTAGTGGGCTTGATAAACTATATATTAATTTCTTAAATGGATGCATATCGTTACGCTTTAGTTTCTCCTAATAAATCATAATTCTGAGTATTTCCGTCTCTCTCAATATAGGCACAATATCCTTGTCCTTTACCATTAAGTCCAATTGGATTTATCACTACAGAAGTGACTGCACCAACAGTAGATCCTTGAAAAGCAACATTTCCTGTTCCTTTAAATTTGAATCCTACATTGAATTTATTTCTAAGTCCAGAAGTTGGTACCGTTACCGTAATAGGCGTAGAACCATTTTTTAATTGTATAACATAATTATTATCATCATCAGTAAGGACAAGACTAGTCGTCACGTCACGTTGTAAATTATTAGAAGCATCAGCTCCATCTGTTCCTTCAATAGACAAAAGCCATTGTGCTTCTGTACCAAGAAATCCATTATCTAATGCTACTTGATAAGCGCTTTTACCATTTGTTCCATTGGTACCATTTACTCCAGACGCTCCTTTTAATGAAATTAACCATTCAGGTTCTGTACCAATGAATCCATTATTTATAGCAACTTGATAAGCGCTTAATCCATTTTGTCCATCAGCACCTTCTAATGATAATAACCATTCTCCTTCACTACCTGAGAAACCATTTTCTACAGCAATCTCGTAAGCACTCTTTCCATTAGCTCCTGTTTCGCCAGGAGGTCCACCCGGATTAGGATTGCCTAATGATGTTTCTACCAGTGGAGTATAATTTGCTCTGTCTTGTGGATCACCACCATCATACCTTGCTTCTGTCCAAACAATATCAGCATCCTTTCTACCTTGAACAGTATCTCCAACTTCTAAAATATTAATTTTTGCTGGATCAGTATTGCCAGAGCCTTTAGTTATTAATCGTAATTCCAGATAAGGGATAACTTCTGAGTTAGATAATATTTCAAAGAAATTAAAAACACGTCCGGAATAAACAATCCCAAAAGCTTCCACTCCATCAGGATATGTATAGTTACCTGCCATTAACCCAACTTCACCACCAATTACTTCTCTCCATTGATAATCTTTATTTTCAGCAATACAATGAAATGGCATTTGCTCAACATAACTAAATGCTAAATTATCATCTTCTCCCAAATCAAGTAAAACAGCTAATGATAAAACTGTTGTTTTCTGATCTAATGGTTCTTGAGTACTTACTTTATATCCTCCAGGTATATCACTCATTATATTTTAAATTTGAAAGTTATTGTACTATGAGTTTGTATGTTTTTCGAAACATATAATTTAATTTTTGTATCGGCATAATAATACGATTCAAATATAGCCGTTACATCAACATTTCCTTGGTCCATGATGATATAGTCCAAATTTTCAGTTTCAATTAAAGCAAAGGCTACTCTTGCAATTTTGGTATAATTAATAGCTACACCATCTTTGAAGTTTGTAAAAGTATCAAAAGGAATTGTCTCAAGATAAGTTGGATTAACCAAAGGAATAACATCAGCTATTTTCTGAGTTGTATTATCTAATTGCCAGTAATGAATATTGATTTCTTCTTCTTCAAAATCACACGGATCTTCATAGTCAATAGAGTAATCATAACGATGTACGGCTTCCTCAAGCAATATACGTCTATCAGTATAAGATAAAGCGCCAATATCATTCCACTCTTCCAATGTTGGAAATGCATCATCACCTCTGGAT
>k87-197626_pt1 | contig 15397 bp, 21 predicted proteins | sample MGYA00084030_6733316 | MGnify analysis MGYA00084030 | reverse complement strand
GCGACGATCGCGAACAACGCGGTCACGTCGGCGAAGATCAATGCGGGCGCGGTCACGACGGTCAAGATCACCGACGCCAACGTCACCTACGCGAAAATTCAGAACGTCTCGGCGTCGCTGCGGATCTTGTCGCGCAAGTCCGGCGGCGCCGGGCCGGTGGAGGAGTCGACGATCGCCGAGATCCTGGAGTTCATCGCCGGCTCGGCGCAGGGCGACATTCTGTTCCGCAACGGGACGGTGTGGACCCGACTGGGGGTCGGCGCCGCGGGGACGGTCCTGACGTCGGCCGGTGCGGGCGCGGATCTGACGTGGGCGGCCGCGGGGGGCACCCAGAATCCCCTGGTCGGCCAGATCATCATGAACGACGCGCAGATCAAGGCGAACAACACTACGCCGATCGAGATCGCGCCGGCTGGTGGGGCGGGGACGTTGCTGCGCCCGATTGATCTCGCCACCATCAAACAGACGACGGCCGGCGGCTACAACGCCAATCCAAGCTGGTCGATTCGCTACGACGGCGTCGCCACTGATCTCAACACGGCTCAGTCGATCACCATCACCGCGGCCGACAAGCGCTTCCACACGATGGTGATGACCCAATTGAACATCACGTCGCCGCCGATCAATACCCGCCTGATGTTCCGAGGGACGACCGACGTGACAGGGGGAAATGCGGCCAATTACCTCGTGGCCCAAGTCGTCTACTCCATCATCACCGACGGCCCCTAGCAGATTCGCGGGCTCCTGCACTAGAATAGGCGGCGTTTCCGCATGAGCAAATGGGGCTGGGCGACACGCATTGGGGGCTACGCGGCCGCACCGTGGACCGGTGGGGCCTCGATCCCGATCGCGAACGCGGCCGCGGGGGCGATTGAACGCAAGCAGTCGTCCAACGATCAGCCCGGCGGCAAAGACGGCGACGCGATCGACGCCAACATGACCAAGGCGCTGACCGCGCACAGTCAGCGAGCGGGCGCGAAGGCCAACGAACTCTCGGCGATGAGCGACGAAGCGCTCATGCCGGTCCTGCAGTACTTCAAACAGCTCATGAGCGGCGACGCGGGTGCGGTGGCGACCGCCACGGCCCCTGAGCGCGGCCGCGTGATCGATCAGTACGATGCGGCGCGCCGCGCGACGGCGACCTTCGCGCCACGTGGGGGTGGACAGGGCGCCGCGATCGCGGGCAGCTATCAGCAGCAGGCCCAGCAGCTCGGCGACATCACCGCGAATGCCAAGCGCGGCGCCGTCGAGGGACTGGCGCAGCTCGCGCCGCAGCTCCAGGCGCTCGGGCTCACCGCCGCCCAAGTCGAGAGTGCCGATCTCAATTCGATCATCAATGCCGTGCTCGCCAAGCAGGGGCTCGACGTGACGAAGCGTGGCCAGACCTTCCAGATGTACGGCCAGATCGGGGAAGGGGCCGGCTCGCTGATCGGGCAGTACCTCGGACGGGACAGCGGCGGGGGCGATGATGGAGGCGGCGGCGGCTTCGGTGACTGGTGGAGCAAGATCCCCGGTGTCGGCGGCGGCAATAGTGGCGTGGCGATGAGCTAATGGCCGCGGAAGGCGCACTCGGCTTCGGTGGAGGCTTCGCGAAAGGGTTCGCGAACGCGCTGCTCAGCAACCGCGAGCGCAAGGATCGCAAAGAGCGCGAGGCGTCGGACGCGTCGTTCCGCCAGTTCGCCGCGCTCAACCCGGTCGCGTTCCAGGCCGCGCAGGATACCGGCGATTGGTCGGCGTACGAGAACTTCATCACCGGCTACTTTCCCGATCTCGCCAAGCGCAAGAAGAAAACCGGCTTCACCTTCAACGATCTCGGGCCGATGCTATCCGCGCCGAACTTCCGCACGCCGCCCGGTGGGGGTGCCGGTGAAGCGGAGGCCGCGGCCGCGGGGACACCCCCACCGCCGACGATGATCGAGGGGCTGAACATTCCCTCGACTGTCAGCGAAGGAACGCCGCAAGCGCCGCCGGTGCTCCCCTCGCGCGCGGCGGTCGGTCCCGACGTCACCACGCCGCAGCGGCCGACGTCCTCGAAGCAGTCATTCCTCGGCTTCCAGATGCTGACGCCCGAGCAGCAGGCCGAGCGGGGGACCGCTCAGGAGATCGCCAAGCTCGAACAGACGCGTACGGCGCAGGTGGGCCTCGCGCGCAAGATGCTCCCCGAGCTGCAGAAGATCGATCCGTCGATCACGCTCGAAGATGCGCTGCGCTATGTCAGCAAGGGCGAGCTGGTGACGCCGGCCGGCGCGTATCGGACGGGGAACGCCTACCGGTACGGCGTTGATCGCGAGGCGCTGGCGAAGGAACTATTCGACAAGCCGTACGACGCGCTGACCAAGCAGGAAGCGTCGATTGTGCTCCGCGAGGAGAAGTCGATGCTGGAGCAGGAAGCGAACGCGCGCGGCACCGGCACCGCCACCGCACGGTTCAACGCCCCGCTCACCGCGCAGGATGCACAGTCGACCGGGCTGCCCACCGGTACGACGTCCGCGCAGGTGGCGGGCCAGCAGGTACCGACCATCGCGCAGAACGATCGGCGCAAGTCCGTCACCGGCTTGCAGACGGAGCTGACGCACATTCGAGACAACCTGCTCGGCGTGCTCCCGAAGCAGGATGAACTCGCGGGTGTCGCCCCCGGTGCGGCGTGGGCGGTGCGGCGTCGTCTGCCGCGGTATCGTGAGCAGGCGGCCGCGCTCGAATCGGCGATCAACAACGTCGTGAACGTGATGGCGCGCAGTGTCGGGGAACAGCGCGGCACGCAGACCGAGCGCGATGCGCTGCGCGCGGAAGCGGCGATCGCCCAGATCCGCGACGCGTTCCTCACCGGCGACACCCAAGAGTCCGCGACGCGCCGCATCAACGAGTCGCTGCGAGTGCTCGAAGGGATCCTCGGGCAGATCCCACAGCAGGCCGTCCCACAGAAGAAGGAAGATGAGAAGACGCCCGCGGCCGCGCCGGGGGGTGCAGCGGCCGCTGGTGGTGCGGCGGCGGCTGACGCGGTTGCGGGCGCCACCATCAAAGACGGCAAGCTCTATATCAACGGCCAGTTGATCGAGTAGGCTACCGGCATGGCCGGACAAGCACCCGCGGCTGAACGCCCCGCCACGATCGAAGAAGTCATCACCGGCCTCGCCAAGCAGCACGGCGTCCCGCCCGCCCTTGCCCTCGCCGTTGCCCGTCGCGAATCGGGGATCAATCAATCGGCTGTCGGCGACAGTGGCAAAGCGGTCGGGATCTTTCAGCTCCATCCCGGCGCCGCGCAGGACACCGGCGTGGCCGATCGATCGGATCCCATCCAGAACATCACCGGCGGCGTGAAGTACCTCAAGCAGCTCAGCGATCGGTACAAGGGCGACGTCCACAAAACCCTGCTGGCGTACAACGGCGGCATGGGGAACGTCGACGCCGGGACGATCTCCCCCGATGCGCAGGCGTACGCGGCGGATGTGCTCGCCGAGCTGAGTGGCGGGATCCGCAAGCGCGCCACCGCAGGGACACCGATGCCCGCGGCCGCGCAGAGCTTCCCAGGAGCGCTCGCGCCGTCGACGCCGGGCTATGACCCCCAGGTGCGGCCGCTCGTGACGCCGGATCGCGCGGACCCCTCACAGCCCGGCATGCTGCAGGCCGGCGCGCAGGCACTCGTCGCGGGGGTTGATCCGCGCACGACCGAAGGGCGCATTGGCCTCGCGGCGACGGCGGCCTCGATCGGGGCGGGCGCGCTCACCGGTGGGGTCGGCGCGCTCCCGTGGATTGTGCGGATCCTCGCGGCGCCGACCGCGGCCGCCGTCGGGGGTGGGACGACCGCCGCGATCGAACAGCAGCTCGGCTCCGCGCCCGACTCCATGGATCCGATGATGGAAGGAGCCAAGCAGGGTGCCTACGAAATGGGCGGGCAGCTCCTGATGTGGCCGGTGCGACGCGTGGGCAGTGCGTTCCTCGCGAGTCGGATCGGCAAGCAGGCGACCGAGACGTTGTCGCAGGCGGCCGTCACCGCGCGCGAAGCCGGCCGCGCCGCGGTGGAGACGGCGAAGGAACGCGTCCTCGCGGGTGTGGAAGCCGCCAAGCTCCTCGCGCGTACCCACATGAACGTGACGCGACGCGGCGCCGCGACCGCTGTGCGCACCGCGCGTCGACAAGCCGGTGAGACAGTGTCGGTGGCGCAGCGTGCGGCCACCGCGCAGGAAGACGCCATCCGCAAGCAGGCCCAGGAACTCGTCGCGCGCACCGAACTCGACAACGCCGCGCAGCTCGACGATCTCGCCAAGCAGTACGACAACCTGTTGGGGGCGCCGCCGTCGGTGACGGCCGCGGGGGATCTCACGCGCGAGGCGTTGCAGGGGCCGGCGAAGCGAGCGCTCGACATGGCGGGGCAGCGCGTGAACGAAGCGGCGCAGTCCGGCCCGATGATCACCATCACGCCGCTCCAGGCCGCGGTCGATGAACTCGCCAGCAAGTACCGACCGGCGGCGCTGTTCCCGGCGAAGGAGACGCCGAAGGGGATCGGCTTCCTCCAGAACGTGGCGCCCCGTGCAGCCGGCGCGGCCGCGGGCCAACGCATGTCGCGCGAGGAGTTCCAGAAGGCGATCGCCGGTCAGCTCGGCGTCGATCAGACGCATCCCTTGCCGGGGATCCTCGGCCAGCTCCAGGACGTCAAACTCGAACAGCTCCCGTTCGCCGATGTGCATCGGCTGAAGATGTTGCTCGACGAGGCGGTGAACTGGGACCGCACCGCGAAGAAGCATCTGGAGAAGGTGACCAAGGGCGTGCGGATCGCCGTGCGGGATGCGCTCAGCGACCACGAGCCCTACAATGTCGCCACGGCGGCCTATCAGGCGATCGTTCCCCTCTACCGACGCGGGGTGGGCAAAACGGTCATGACGGCCGCCGTGAACAACCCCGATGCGATCGCGCGCACCCTGAACGTGAAGAACCCCGGACAGGCGCAGGCGCTCAAGGATCTGGTTGTCACCCAGTCGGCCGCCGGGGGCGATGCGAAGACGGGGCTGCAGGCGTGGGATGCGATCCGGTCGGCGTTCACCTACGATCACATCGTCAAGGGCGGGATCGACGGGCTGTCGGACCGTGTCCATCGTGTCGTCGAACAGTCGCCCGAGTTCGCCCGTGTCGTCTTCGATGACGATGCGTCCCAACGAATCCTCTCGAACTTCGATCGGCTCGGGCAGGCGTACCAGTTCGCGAAGGAGGCGACCGCGCAGCAGCTCGCGCAGGCCAAGACGGTCGGCAAAGAGGCGGTCACGACGGCGCAGACGCGCGGGGCGGAAGGGGTAGCGGCCGCCAAGGCATCCGGACGCGTCCAGGTCGACACGGCGCGTCAGGCGGCCACCGAGGCGGTCCAGCGGGCACGGGAGACGGCGACCCGCGGCGTCGGCGCTGTGCAGTCCCGCGGGCGCACGTCGGTGCGGACGGCGGCGCGCGATGCCCGTGCGGCGGTCCAGGACGTGCGCGCGGAACAAGCGAAGCTCGCCGCGAGTAGTATCAAGGGCGGCAGCCTCGAAGGCCAGATGGCCAACATGATGCGGGCGGCCATGCTCGGCCCGAAGGGATCGCTCTGGGGCGCGCTGTCGCTCATCCGACTCCTGCAGGGACCGAAGGCCCAGGACTTGCTACAGTGGGCGGCGTACTCGGATCGCAACACGCAGCGGATGGTGAGCGTGCTCACGGGACAGGCCCCGGATCGCGTGTTTGCCGGCGTGCTGCGCGAGGCGATGATGGCGCTCAACCCCCCGGCTGAGGCACCGCCGACACAGTGACTTTGTGGAAGATTCCGAGATTTTCAATCTGCGGCAGCGGATCCACAAGTTGTCTGACGATTGCCAAGCCACCCGTGGCCGGCTCGCCGAACAAACGGTCGTCGTCGACATGCTCCAACGCCAAGTGGAACTGATGCAGGGCACCCTCGCCAGTCGCGAACTCCTCAACGCGACGATGGGCACGACCATCGCGAAGATCGAAATGCTGCACGCGGAGAACAAGGCGAAGATCGAAACGCTCCATAGTGAGAACAACCTGAAATTCGAGCACGTCGATACCAAGCTCGATCACCTGCACGACGACATAATGCCCATCCGCCGCGCGATCAATTGGGCGGCCATGTTGGTCGTCGGCGCGGTGATCGTCGCGCTCCTCGCCCTGGTCATTAACAGTGGAGTCACGCCATGACACCTGAGAAGACGGACGCCCCGACCCCGCTTGAACCCGTGACGGTCGCGGTGATCGGCAGCGGCAGTATCACCGGGGGACCGGCGCCGATCACGTCGGGCACCGAAGCCCAGACGCCGGGAGTGCATCAGCCGAACCTGCGGATCCAGGTCGTGCAGCCACTGGTCGCGCTGGTGATTCGGTTCATCAACGCGTATCTCATGATCCTCGTGGGGCTCGTCGCCGCGGGCATGACGAGTGACGCGATCCCGTACGATGACTTCGCGGGACTGCTCGTGAAGTGCGCGGGGTTGTCGATTGCCGGCGCCGCCGTCGGGTCGCTCAAGGATCTCGTGACGATCTTTGGCCGGCTCGAAACCAAGTTCCCGCTGCTGACCGGCAACGTCTAGCCATGGGCGATAGCGTCTGGGATCCCACCACACCGGGACCACTGCCGCCGCGGCCGACACCGGGCGATCCGCCGCCGCCTCCGCCGCCGATGGGGATCCCGCGGCTGATCCCGGTGACGACGGCGCAGGACGGTGACTTCCATCCGCGCTTCTATTCCTACTGGCCCAATGCCTGGATCGGTCCCGACGGTATGGCGTACGTCTTCGCCGGTCACGTCGACGGGCACCCGCGCTGCTTCTCGGTCGATCTCAACTCGGCGTCGGTCGTGCGCCTGCAGCAGATGGCCATCGCCTACGCCGGCACCACCGAGGGGTGGTACTGGGATCCGCAGGGCTGGATCTATCTGATCCACCACGACACGCTGCACCGGGTGAACCCGTTCACCGGCGATGATCAGTTGGTGGTCGACATCAGTGCGAGCTATCCCGGTCACGTGCTCCATCAGGCGCATTCGAGCGACGACGGCCGCACGCACTGCATGACGGTGCAACAGGTGGTCGCCGAGGGGGCGTATCCGGCCATCGGCACGCTGGTGGTGCGCGACGGCGTCCAGCGGCCGCTGATCACCCCGATCGGCACGCTGGATGAATCGCAGGTGACGCCCGACGGGTATTGGCTGGTCATCAAAGAGACGATCGACGGCGAGCTGTGCAACCGGATCCTCGAACTCGACTCGGGCGAGGAACAACTCCTCCGCAAAGCCCAGGGCGCGGTCGGGCACTCCGACTGTGGCTTCGAGTCGCTGGTGGGGGAATGGTCCCCGCCGCCGGGACCGGATCAAGGCGCGTGCGTCGCGTGGGATCTGTCGCGGCCGCTGGTCCCCGAGCTGCGCCGCACGCTATTCCACACCTGGAACATGGGGCACGTGAGCGTTCGCGCGGGGCGGTGCCTCCTGAGCGACGGCGCGTATCTGTCCCTGGTCGGGCTCGACGGGAGTGGCGTCACGCCCCTGATCGCGCATGGGATGGTGGTGCAAGATCCGAATCACGCCTACGACTATCAGGTCCGCGCCAACCTCGATCCGTCTGGCCGCGTCGCCTGCTTCATGTCGAACTTCGGCCGCGACCGCTTCGACGTCGCACTGCTGGTGCTATAGGTCGACGATCTGCACTTCGATGCCCCGGCGGCCGCGGGGATGGTCGATCGGCGACAACCGTACTCGGGTACCAAAGCGGATATCGCCAAAGTCCCACCGCCCCATCGCCTCCACCGCGTTGTAGAAGATGAAGTACTCGATCCCGTTGGCGTCCTGCGCCTTGACGTAGCCGCGCTCCATGTTCACCAGTACGACGGTCGCGTCGACTTTGTAGGCGTCGTAGCTCAGGCCGGCCATTCGATCTCTCCTTCCTCCAGGGGTTCGAGTTCGTCTTCGGTGGACGCGGGGCGCTGGGCGATCTCGGCGTCGCGCACGTGGCCGATCGCCATGTAGTAGGCGGTGGTTTCATCTGGGGACATCGCTTCGAGGCGCGAGACGATCCGCTTGGCGAGCGTCAATCGGCGGCGCAGGTTCCCGTCTGGCCACTTGATCGCGACCAACCGCTCGTAGAGGCGGACGGTGGCCTGGACGCGCTCGGTCATGCGGGCCATTCGATGATCTCCTCCGGCCGCGGTCCCCACGCGTCGCCAGCATGGAACTGACAGAAGTAGCGGCGCAGCGTCAGAATCGACCACACCATCATCAGCGGGAGGTTGACGATGTGTGCGCCGCGGCCGCTGGTCCCGTGACACCAGACGGAGTACAGCGTGCGCCCCTTCCAGATGACCACGGGGAGCGCATCGATCTCGGCGGCGCGGATGGCGGTGCGTGCCGGTCCCAGGAACTCCTGGCACTGGGCGATGACCCGATCGGCGCCGGGACCGTGCTTGCGTCCTACGCCGGCCATTCGATCTCGCCTTCGTCGAGCCCGTCCATCGTGGGCGCGATCGCATTGCCCCAGGCGTCCCACCCGTCGCGGTGCTGCGTCGCGAACAGTTCGAGGCGCGGGCCTGGAAAGAGTTTTTCCAGCATTGAGTAGGCGGCTTCCGGTTTGCGCGAGTGCTTCGACTTCGGCGCGACGATGAACGCCTCCTCCTCGGCGAGTAGCAGCCCGTTGGTCGAATGGTTCTGCACGTGCTGGGCGTACTTGCCGCGGGTGGCCAGTACCAAGTACTCGACGCACACGCGGGTTAGGTGGCCCATGCCGGGCTGGATGACGAGCTTGGCCACCGGTGTCGGCAGCATCGCGTGGTCGACCATCAGCCGCCCCTTGATCCACGGCACGATCTGTCGCGGTGTGAACCCCCACTCCCCGCACACCCGCTGATGGATCCCGTCGAGCAGGAACGGCGCGGTGATCCAGAGCCCGAGCAGCGCCGTCTCGGCCACGGGATACATCCCGCAGAACCGGCCGGGCTGGACGGTGTACCCCTGTTTCCCACTGTGGACGTGCTGGACCTGTGAGGATTGATAGAGATCACAGATCGCCTGCACGCTCATCGTCGGGTACTGATCGGTCGACGACCGCTTCACGGTGGACTGGCGCAGCTTGTCACCGTACTCCCACGGCGGGTCGGCGAGGATGCTCATGTAGCTCATCGCGTGTTCTCCTCGAAGCCGTTCAGCGTGCGCCAGCGTTCGATCGGGATCTCGTTCGACTTGATCGCCACGTATGCGCGGGTGCCTTCGGCGGGGTGGTAGAGCGCCATTTCGAGCGTCGCGCGCGTCCCGTCCCCAAAGACGACGATGAGGTTCTGGGATACCGCCGGAATGTCATGGATCCACCCGAGCAGATTTTCGGGCTTACAGCAGCAACGGACTTCGAGCCTCATAGCGGCACATCCGTGAACACCGGCGGCACGATGGTGACGTCCAGCTTGTGCGCCAGCTCGCGCCGGATCTTGTCGATATACGCCGTCAGCCGCTGGCGCTCTCTCGCCATCTGGTGTTGCTCGCAGCGGTCATCGATCACGATCGATAGCATCCCGTGCGCGGCCGCCAACTCGAACTCGCCGGTGGCGCCACTCGACTTGTGCCAGTTGTCGGTCAGCACGATCCCGTCGCACCGCTTCAGCAGTTCGAGCGCCGCCGGCCGCCACAGCGTCTCCTCGTTCAGCAGCCCGAAGAACTCCCCGGTGTTGGTGTGGGGAATGACGGGGTAGGCGCCGCACTCGGCGACGAGCAGGCCGAGATCCCGCGCCCGTTCGATGTTGCGGCGCACGGCCAGCGGGTTCGGTGCCGCGAGGGGACCGGCGACGTAGATCAGCGGAATGATCCTAGCGATAGCCGGCGTCTCGGTAGCCATGGGCCTCTCCTGTCTCGCGCGCCTCCAGGCGCTCGCAGATCGCGTTCGCCAGATCCTCGGCGTACTTCGCCTGATCGGCGTACAGGTGATCGAGCCGTCCGCCGGTGCTCGCCGCGGCGGCCTTGATCATCGCGCAGATGATTTGTTGCGTGAGCCGCCGTCGATAGAACAGCAGCGACTCGGCCAGCTCCTCGCGGGTCAAGCGACGTGTCGCGCCAGCATCCGCCATTCCTCCTCCTCGCCTTCTCCCTCACGCGGCAGGACGGGATCGTCCGGCCCCGCGCTGGGGACGTATTCGGGCAGCTTGAGATCTTCCATCCCGCTCGGGTTGAGCGGGACGAGATGCCCAGTCTTCAGTTGAATTTTGATCTGCGCGTCTTCGTCGATGTGCGGCGCCCAATTGCGGCCGATCTTCGCGCTCACCCCAATCGGGAGGTATGGTCCCCACCCCCACTCGGTCGGGATGGGGAGGTACGGCGACGGGCGCTGCATGATCTGGCCAACGATCTCAAGTACACGATCCATGCACCGATTAGGAATATGTAACAGCAAGCTATCGTGAATCGGGGAAAGAAGCGGAGTCCGGCCAAAATAACAATCACCGATATAGAAAGGCGACCAAGGAAGGAATAGATCAAGCTCCGCCTCCTTCAAGCGTCCCGCCGCAATCGACTGCGGGTAGAACGCGATCACGCGGTTGCCGTCGCCGCCGAAATCGACCTTGAAGTACCGCCCGTGCAGGTTCACCACTCGCGACGCGCGCGTGGGATCCTTCAGCCACTTGCGGGCGGTGAACTCGTTGATCGGTTTGTAGTTCAGGACGTCGTGGAACCAGTGGCGATACCCGTAGGGGTGATCCCACATCGACGGCGCCCGGCCGGGGAGCGTCGGGCCGCCGAGGAGTCCTGTCTCGCGCGCCTGCTTCCGCAGCGCCGTATGCCACTTCGGCAGATCCGGCGCCAGCGCGTAGTAGTACCGCTCGAACTCCTGCGCGATCTTGAGCGTCGGGAAGAACTCCGGGAACTTCTCGACTTGCCCGTAGGCGGTCATCCCGAAGTTCTTCGCGTGGACGGTGCGCTTGGCGGTGTCGTACTCGGGCTGATACGCCTTTTTGATCGCGTCGAGGTTCGCTTTGACGATCGGGTCGGGGTCGTGCAGGTTGACCGGCTTACCGACCTTCAGCGACGTCACCGCGGCGTGCATGCCGAGGCGCGCGAGGCGGATGTACTGCTTGGCACCGTCGGAGCTGAAGCCGTTGACCCAGAGCTGGCGCCCGGTCAGCACGGCTTCGATCCCGGAGAAGTCGACTTCGAGGATGCGGCAGGACGTGTCGGCGGTGATCATTCGGTGATGCCTTCCCAGTACCGCAGCCGTCGAAGTTGCCGCTCCTGCCACTGTGTCCAGGTATCGAGATCTGTGATCAGCGCGACCTTCCGCCAGCGAATGATGTGCCCAGCCCCCGACTGATCGGTCAGCGCCATGTCAACGTCGATCGCGAAGTTCAAATCGCGCTGCCCGCGGAACCACTCGCGGACTGTCACACGCGGCCTCGCGGATCGCCGACCGGCAGTTGTTCGATCACCCACGCGCGATTGAGCCGCGGGCTGTCCTGGATCCAGTCGCGGAGATTGTCGCGGGGCTGCCCGATGAACCGCTTAAGGATCGGCGGCGTCTGCCGGATCACATCCTCCTCGTCGGTCGCAATCGCGCAGGTGAACCCCGGCGTCGACACGTACCACCACGTCAGCTCGTCGCCCACTTCGCCTCCCAGGCCGCCACTTCAGCCGGCGTGATCACCGCCGGGATCGTATCGCGCGCTTCGATGCACCGCCGGAACCCCGACGCGAGCCCGTCTGGGCCGGCCTTGTCGGCGACGACGTTCTGCAGGTTCGGGTTGGTGCAGCTATCGCGGAGCGTCGACGGCTTGCACGACAGCTCTGGATGGACGCGATCGTCGCTGTCAAGTCGCGCCAGTGTGCCGACCGCGTACGTCGAGTCGACCTTCTGGACCGCTTTCCAATCCATTTCGAGCTGGAAGAACGGGTCATCGGCGTGCGCCTTCTTTAGCTGCTCCATCGCTTTTTTGTTGGTGGTGGCGCGGCCCTTCTTTTTGTCGATCGGCGCGTCGATCCCTTGCTGCGCGAGGTACGCGAGGATCTGCGCGGGGGCGTCGGGGTTGAAGGGGAGCTGCCAGAACCAGCGAACAGCTCGAATAGATCTTCGTTCAAGCACCGGTACTGGCCGAGCAATCGGTGCCACGGGCTCCCCGCGCTGGCGCTTCGGGCGAGGGGGGCTTGGGCAGCGATGCTTATTTCCAACCGCTCCCGCGCCGCAAGTGACGCAGCAATTCGCAATCGTATCGACTTCGCGTTCGACAAGCGTGACTCCTTCCAGCATGTAGGCGAGCTTCGCTTCGCCGCCGCCCTTTTTCGACTTACCGATGATCGAGGCCGGCGGTGTGACTTGCGGGAGCTTCCCCGTGCCCGCGCAGTCTTCACACATGATCTGGAAATCGCCGCACCCCTCGTCGCCCTCGTCGGGGATCGTGACGCCCCCGGTTCCGGCACACATCGCACACTTCACCATGGGGCGCTTCGCGTACCCGAGCTTCGGCTTGAGTACCCCCTTCGCCGCTGTCTCTTTGATCCGTACCAGCACGCCCGCGAGCTTGCGCTGCAGCTCCTCATGGAACGCCTGCAGCTCGACGCGGTTGATCGGCACGCCCATGTCGGTCGCCGGCCGGAGTACGTACTGATCGCGCTCGTGCCAGTCGCGCATGAACACGTCCCAGAGCCCGAAGCGGTGCGCGTCGGCGAGCAGCCACATGCACGTCCGCCAGTTCTGGAGGCCGTCGGCCGCGGCATACGGCCCTTCCTTCGTCTTGTCTTTCCCCCAGTGCTTCCAGGGGCCGAAGTCGCTGGCCATCGGCGCGACAAAGCCCAACCCGCGCGGGCAGTCGCTCTGCAGGTAGTGCCACAGCCACATCCCGTCGATCGCCTGGATCCCGTCGAGCGTGTGGCCGGCTTGGCGGAGCTTGTCCCAGTCGACGTACTTGTTCCAGAGCCACACCCACCCTTGCCGGAGCGCGATGCCGGCGAGGAGGCGTTCCACCAGCTCGCGGTAGCGGCCGTGATAGGGCACCGTCCAGCCCGTGATCGTGTCGCAGCCGCCGTTGACGCGCGTGATCGGCGTGCCCGAGCGCGCGACTTCGGATTCATCCGCGCCCAGCTTCTCCTCGAACTCGGTATCGAGGGACAGGTGCATGCCGTCGGGATCGGCGGCGAGGCGGTGCAGGTAGTCGTTCACCCAGTGCTCGAACCAGTCCGGGTGCGGGTCGACGACGAGGTTCGACGGCGATCGGACGAACCCCTTCTGGCTGATGCGATCGGCGAGGCGGAAGTCCTGCGTCACGACGTCGAGCAGGTTCATCGCGCCGCGCTGCAGGTGGCTCGGGTGATAGCTGGTGACCACCCAGAACCGGTCGCTGGGGTCGCGCACGACCGTGCCATGGAAGTTCTGGACGGCGATCCCTGGCACCCCAGCGAGCCCCAGGACGGCGTCGAGCGCAGTGGCGCCCAGGGGGACCACGACCCCGTCCGGTGGCATGGCGTCGAGCTGGGGCTGGAGGTACTGCCGGCAGTAGGCGATCGCGTGCTGTTCCCAGGGGGCGCCCGCGAGGAAGTCGTTCGGCGGCCGGCAGGAGACGATGTTGCCGATCCCGACGTGCGCGCGGTCGATCCCGGCCCGGTGCAGGATGCGCGACAGGACGCCGCCTGCGGACCCGTAGAAGGGCTCGCCGGCAATGGCCTCCTCATAGCCCAAGGCTTCCCCCAGGAAGCGTAGGCGCGCCCTGGCAGGCCCAGCGGGGGGTGCAAAGCCCAGCCCGATCGTTTCGAGCGAGCACCCGGCGCAGCCCGGCGGTTTGGCGAACTTAGGGTTTTGGGCTGGCATGACTATTGACGTAGTCGGCGATCACCCCGGCGTGACAGGTGCCCGGCCAACACCAGCAGAGGAGCACGTCCACCGCACCGTCTCCCAGCTCCTGCAGGGCACGGGCACGCAGGGGCGCTTGCTCGGGGCTATACCAGTAGATCCGGAAGGCGGTCACGGGCTCGGCCTCGCTGCCGTTGAACGTGCCGGCGACGTACGGGTTCCCATAGATCGTGGGCCTGCCCACGTAGCAGGCCCGCGTCATGTCGCCTTTGTACGATCGTACGTTGCCGACGGTGAGCATCACGCCATCGTCCGAATCGCCTGCAGCCGCTTGGTGATCAGCGCCTTGTAGCGTTCGAGCGCGACGCCGGTTTGCTTCAGGGTCGCCTCGGCGGCCGTCACCGCGGCCTTGGCGTCCACGACGATCTGTCCGTGGATGGTGTACTGCGCCTGCAGCGCCTCCAGGTTGCGCGCGAGCTGATCGAGCGGCAGGGCCTGCAGCTCGCTATCGGGCAAGGTGGCGATCGCCGTCGTATCGGGACTGTCCATGATCACACCCGCTCCGGCCAATGCCACGTGCCCGGCGCCTTCTGCTCGTCATAGGGCACGGCGCGCTTGAGGAAGATCCCCTCGGGGTTCATGACGAACAGCCCGACCGTCGAGAGGAACCCCTCGGGCTCGGCGACGTTGACCCCGCCGGGCACATCCCACCCGACTTCCGTGATCGTCGCGGCGCGGCACACGCCGGCTGGGTACTCACCGCCGGGGGTTCCGTAGGCGACGTAGTGGACGGCTCTCCCGACTGACGGCTTCTGTTCCATGTGATTGCTCCTGTGTGACGAGTACGGGGTTGCGCGTCCCCACCAGTTGACGCAGCGCAATGTAGATCAGATCCCAGCAGCCGCGTTTGTCGCGATCGAACTGCCGGACGTCGGTGTCGAAGAAGTGCTGGATCTCCTCGGCGGTGAGCTTCCCCTGCCCTTGCTTCCACGCCTCGCGCTCACGGGGTTCCATCTTCGACAGCCACACCGAATAGTCGCCATAGCGTTCGGTGCCGCCGATGTTCGAGATCACCCCCACGCCGAGCAGCTTGTCGCGGGACCGATCGACGGCCGACACCAGCTCCACGGTGATCCGAATCACGGGATATCCGCCTTGATTAGATTGAGGAGGATGCGGGCTTCCTCCAGGTGCTCGTTGTTGCGCGCCCACGGATGCTCGGACGTGTCGACGTAGTAGGTCAACGCGCGGCGCACGATATCGCCGCGGCCGCCGAGCCGCGTGAACTGCTCGATCGCCTGTTGCTTGGCCGCCGCGAGTCGTGCGTTCTCTACTTGGCACGCGTCGCGCGACTCGCGTAGTTCGGAGATCTTGTTGACCGCGTCCGCGTAGGCCGCCTGCACGATGCGCAGGTTCTTCGCGATCTGCTCGCACTCGGCGCGGCAGTCGTGCAGCTTCTGCCGTTCGATCGCCAGCTCACTCATGACAGCACCGCGATCATGAAGTACTCCACCGCCAGCCCAATCCCCGGCGACTTGCTTTCGCGGTTGCCGGCGACGTTCAGCGTGCGGATCCCGCAGTCGCGGATCCACCGCTGAATGACCGCCTTCTCG
>k87-57530_pt1 | contig 15421 bp, 13 predicted proteins | sample MGYA00084030_6733316 | MGnify analysis MGYA00084030 | reverse complement strand
GCATCGCTCAGTATGGATTTGATATTTGCCAGGTCGGCTGCTGTATCATCAACTACCAATGCTTTTCTTACTGCCATGATAATTCTCCTTGAAAAAACATAAAATTAATTTAATACACGATTAGTCATTTAATAACATCTTCATTACACTAAACCTGCTGACCCGGTTTTTCCTGAACCGGGGTCTTTTGCAAGAGCCAGATATTCTTCAAGAACCTGGTAAAAATTTTCATACTCAACCGGTTTGGTTAAATATGCACTGCATCCTGCGAGTGAACCGCGCACCTTGTCAAAAGGTGAAGATTTGCTGGTCAGCATGACAACCGGCGTGAGCTTGGTTTGCTGATTTCTTCTGATTGTTTTGCATACCTGATAGCCATCCGCACCCGGCATCACCACGTCGAGGAAAATAATGTCATATTGATTCTTCTCAAGCATTTCCAGCCCTTGCTCACCCGTTTCTGCAGTATCCACCTGAATGTTAAAAGAACCTAATTCCAGCACCAGGGATTTGCGTACGGTCGGGCTGTCATCAACCACCAAAGCACGATGTCTGGCTGGAACGCCGGGAATAGTACGGGTAATATCCCGTTGCGCTGACTTGCCCTCGCCGGAGAAAATTTCGGACTCAGCCCCGCCCTCTTGCTGTTCCTTGACCATTTTATCAAGCAACATCAACACCTTGGCTGGACCAAATGGGCGTGACAGGCGGTATTTGGCAGAGACAGTCTTATCCTCCGCAACAACCAGCAGCAACATTGGAGCAGGCCTGATCTGGAATAGTTTGTGCCACGCCTGCATCGCATCATCATCTTCCGAATTCACAATGACAATATTGGCTTTGTGCGCATCTTCAGACAATTCATAACGACCTTGCGTGCGACTGGTTGGGGCATGAGTGGTCAGTCCCAGCATAATTTTGATAAAACGCACTTCATGCTTAAGCAAGCCGAGCGTTCCCACCGCATATATTTTATCTTGAGTCACAAGCCCTCCTTAACTTAGCCGAAGAATAACTTGTACGGAAACAATTCAATGAAACCTGAAATATCATCCTGAATCTTTCATAAAGGCAACTTCTCAAGCCAACCAACCTTTCAGGCACGCTTTTTAGCGTCAGCCAGACCATTCTTTACATGAGCCAGATAACCTTCCAGCACCCTGAAAAAATTATCATAATCGACCGGCTTGGTCAGGTAACTGCTGCATCCCGCGAGCGAACCGCGCACCTTGTCAAAGGGTGAAGATTTGCTGGTTAGCATAATAATCGGCGTGCGCTTTGTTTCCTGATTTTTTCTAATCGTTTTGCATATCTGGTAGCCATCCGCATTGGGTAGCACAACATCAAGAAATATAATGTCGTAGTGATTATTCTGCAGCATTTCCAAACCTTGCTCGCCAGTTTCTGCCGTATCCACCCTGATATTAAAACTTGCCAATTCGAGAACCAGCTGCTTGCGCACCGTAGGGCTATCGTCAACGACCAGCGCACGATGCCTGACCGGGCTTGCCGCATGAGTTGAGGGGTGGCGTTGCACTGATTTATTTGCGCCTGAAAACACCTCTTTTTCAGCACCACCTTCCAACTGATCCTTGACTATCTTGTCCAGCATCATCAACACCTTGGATGGGCCAAAAGGCCGGGGAATAAAATATTGCACGTATGGCACCTGTTCCGCAGCGGTGATCAACAGCAAAATCGGAACTGGCTTGATCTCGGCCAGCTTGTTCCATGTTGCCATGGCGATGACATCTTCTGCATTTACAATAACTATCCTCGCAGCAGTTGCATCATCAGACCATTCGTAGCGCCCCTGCTCACGCAAACTTGACGCATGCGAAGTGAGAGCCAGCATGATCTTGATGAATCGCATTTCAATAGCAGAAAGGCCGAGTGCCGCTACCCTGAAAATCTTGTCCTGTGACATGAGCATCCCTTTAATGGCTGCAAAATCTTGCGCAATAAACTTGAGCAATAATATTACCAGGGCCATTAAACACCAAAGCCAAAGCGATACATGAACAAGTCTAATCGTATATTGCTACAACTGCTCTTCAATTAAATACGAAAAATATGCTTATTTCCACATTTACAATTTAATTATTTTTGATCAGGAAAAATCCTTACCTCCAACGCTGCCGCAAACACAGCAGAACAAGAACCGCCTTTCGAGTAAACAATATTTGTATTCAATATGTTATAAACTTCACCCTGCAGACAAAAGCATTACCATATCGTTATTACCAGCAAAGACTTTAAATTAGTTTCACGAACTTTACTTTAGCAGAAAGAGAGTCTGATAGTGCGATGCAGACAGCCACAATGAGATTAAAATATTATTTTGGCGATTCTATCCAAGCTGCAACTCCAGACTGCTGCACCGTTTTTTAAAAGACAATTTATGCAAAATGAGCTATTTTCCAGCGCACTTTCCTGCCTGCAATGCGGAAACATAGAGTCCAAGCTGTCCAGCGTTGCCGAACTTCAACACAACTGGAAGCGGCATAGCGTCACTATTCAACCCGCACTATCCGCCATTGAGCCCATACTCATTCCCGGCCGCCCTGCAAAGCCCGAGATGGTTTCAGCGCTGGCAGTTGATAAACGCAAGCTGTCAACAGCTGAAGGTCGCGCAGCACTGATGCACTCACTGGCACATATTGAATTCAATGCGATCAATCTGGCGCTGGATGCCATTTACAGATTCCGCGAGATGCCTGTGGAATACTATAACAACTGGCTGAAAGTCGCCGCAGAAGAAGCCAGCCATTTCATCCTGCTGCGCAATTATTTGCGCACTCAAGGCTATGAGTATGGAGATTTTACCGCGCATAACGGCTTGTGGGAGATGGCGGTTATTACCGCGCACGACCCGCTGGTACGCATGGCGCTGGTTCCCAGGGTGCTGGAAGCTCGCGGTCTGGATGTGCTGCCCGGCATCATGCATAAACTCGCATCAGCCGGTGCACATGACGCTGTCGCAATCATGAAAACCATACTTCACGACGAAGTCGGCCATGTGGCCATTGGCAATCACTGGTACAACTATCTGTGCAAACAGCGTGACCTTGAGCCTTTAACGACCTTCCGCACACTATTGCGCGAATACAATGCCCCCAGGCTGCGCGGCCCGCTGCATACTTCGGCCCGTCTGGCTGCGGGTTTTACGGCAGCAGAAATGAAAATGCTGGAAGACTCCCTGCTGGTGAACTATACATAACGACATAAATCGTAGCGAGCGGATGAAAGGTAAGGCGCACGGAGCGCAGGAGCCGGAATGTATATAAAATACATGAGGACTCCGAGCACCGCGCAACGCAACCCTTCATTCGCGCAGTAGATTTATGTCGCTATGTATAAACCGGCAGTTTCAGCTACTAATAGTGCGCATGTCATATTGACTTATACTGTCAGGATCGATGAAACACCAGCTTGTCTGGCAACAATTCTGCACATTTAGCCCTTACCAATTTAAATATGTAACATATTGATTATAATGAATAAAATATTTACGCGCTATACCCCTCACACAACAACCCTCATATTGTTGCTGTTGCTGAATATTCATACCGTATCGGCCCAGTCCATGAGCTGCACCAGCAAAACTCCCGCAGCCGATGCAACAGAAGCCGTGCGCATGGTATTTGGCGGCGACATCGTGCTGGGCAACAGCTTTGTCGTTGAACATATTCCCAAAGACTGGGAGGACAGCTACTTTGAGGGTGTGCGCAATATTTTGCAAAGATCCGACATCGCCATCGGAAACTTTGAAGCCACATTAACCAATCACGCAAAGACTTCTAAAGTGACCGGCTCGGGTCGGCAGTATGCCTTCCGCTCCCCTCCGCATTACGCGGAATTATTGTATCGGGAAGGCTTCAGAGTGCTGAACATAGCCAACAATCATGCAAATGATTTTGGCGAAACAGGATTTAATGATACCAGCAACAATTTGCAGAATGCAGGTATCGCGGTCGCGGGATTGCGTGATGAAACAGCCACGATAACCGTGCGCGGGCTGAAAATTGCCGTACTGGGATTCACCTATAACAGCCGCTTCAACACCCTGCACGAAATCACCGAAGGTGCAGAGCGGGTGCGTGCCGCAAAGAGCAATGGCGCTTATGTCATCGTAACCTTCCATGCCGGTGCAGAAGGTTCGCCTGCCATCTGGCACGACGACGAGGATGAGGAATTCATGGGAGAAAACCGCGGCAATACTGTGGCTTTCTCCCGTGCAATGATAACTGCAGGTGCCGATCTGGTTGTAGGCCACGGCCCGCATGTACTGCGCGCGGCAGAATGCTATCAGGGGCGTCCTATCCTTTATTCTCTGGGAAACTTTGTGGGTGTGGGCGGCTTATCCGCAAAAAACTTTGCCGCAGTTTCCGCGCTGCTGGAAGTGACTGTTGCCCAGGACGGCAGCCTGCAATCGATCAATCTGGTCCCCTTGCGCTTCAATGAGCGAAAATTACCGCAGGTAGATCCGCAGGAATTCGGCACCCTTCTGGTTAACTATCTGGGCAAACATGCGCGCTACGCCGGCAACTTTATCGAATTTCCCGTGAACAGTGATGCAAAGACAGAGTTCGCATCCTGGCTGTCCGCCAATAAGCCCAATGCACTCACTGCAAAAAAATAGTCACCGCAAAGTGCAGCATGTATAACAACGACCTGCTCACCCGTTCACTTGCCGCAGTGTGGCACCCCTGTACGCAGATGAAGCGCCACGAATCGTTGCCGCTGGTGCCGATCGCGCGCGGCAGCGGCGTGTGGCTATATGATCCCGACGGCAAGCGTTTTCTGGATGCAGTGAGTTCATGGTGGGTAAATCTGTTCGGGCATAGCAATCTGCGGATCAATGCGGCAATCACCGACCAGCTGGGCAAGCTGGAACATGTGATGCTGGCTGGCTTTACGCATGAGCCGGTGGTGCAGCTGTCGGAACGGCTGGCGCAACTGGCTCCCGCTGGTCTGGGACACTGCTTCTATGCATCGGATGGCGCCTCTGCTGTCGAGATTGCTCTAAAGATGAGCGCGCACTATTGGCGCAACTGCGGCAAGCCGGAAAAATCAAAATTCATCAGTTTGCAAAACAGTTACCACGGCGAAACCTTGGGCGCACTGTCGGTAACCGATGTTGCACTGTTCAGGGAGGCCTATGCCGACCTGACAAGACAGAATGCCACCGTACCTAATCCCGACAGTCGCAATGCCGGGCCCGGTGAAAGCGCGCACGATTATGCGCTGCGCTGCGCCACGCAACTTGAGGCTTACCTGCAGCAACACCATCAGCAACTGGCCGCGTTTATTATTGAACCACTGGTACAGGGCGCCGCCGGCATGGCCATGTATCATCCTGTGTATTTAACCCGTGCGTGCGATCTGTGCGAAAAATATGGCGTGCATCTGATTGCCGACGAAATAGCCGTGGGCATGGGGCGGACAGGCACCATGTTTGCCTGTGAACAGGGTGAGATCACGCCTGACTTTCTGTGTTTATCCAAGGGCATCACCGGCGGCTATTTGCCCTTGTCGGTCGTCATGACGACCAACAAAATTTACGCGGAATTTTATGCCGATGAAACAGCGCGCGGTTTTCTGCATTCGCATTCCTATACCGGCAATCCGCTCGCCTGCCGCGCCGCGCTGGCCACCCTGGAAATTTTTGCAAGCGACGATGTGATCAACACCAATCGCGTTAAAGCAGCCTATCTCAATGGTATTGTGGCGCCCCTGCGCGAGCACCCGAACGTGAAACACTTCCGCAACCGCGGCATGATCTGGGCTTTTGAAGTGGACAGCCCCCATGCCGACTTTGCCCAGCGCTGCTTCACGCTTGCACTGCAACACGAAATTTTGCTGCGCCCGATGGGCAACACGGTCTATTTCATGCCGCCCTATGTGATCAGCGAGGCGGAAATGGATCTGCTGGTCGCGCGAACTTTATTTGTGATCGGGCAACTGACATGAGCACAATCAACAGCCTCATCATTAAAGCGGGCTGCGCGCTGGTTGCAGCCTTGCTCACTTTCACTTCAGCGCAGGCCGAAGACCTGCCGGCTTCCGTTATCGACGCGCTGCGCAAGGCGCGCATTCCGCTTGGCAGCGTGGGCATCGTGGTGCGTGAAATTCATGCGCCCACTCCGCTGATCCAGGTCAATGCCAGGCAATCGATGAACCCGGCTTCCACCATGAAGCTGCTGACGACCTACGCGGCGTTGGAGATGCTCGGACCGGCCTACACCTGGAAGACCGAAGCCTATGTTGACGGCCAGCTGGAGAACGGGATACTCAGGGGAAATCTGATTATCAAGGGTTATGGCAACCCAAAAATAAACTCCGAACATCTGTGGTTGTGGCTGCGTGAACTGCGTAATCGCGGCTTGCGCGAAATACACGGCGACCTGATACTGGATCGCAGCGTCTTTACCACACAGGAAGTTGACCCTGCCGCGTTTGACAATGATCCGGGGCGTGCTTACAACGTGGTGCCCGATGCATTGCTGCTGAATTTCAATGCCATCAGGCTGCGCTTTGTACCGGGCAATGGCACAGTAAACGTGTTTACCGAGCCTACCCTGGCGGGCATTACGCTCGACAACCGTCTCACGCTAAAAAAACAGAATTTCTGTGCCAACTGGGACGGCAATATCGGAGTGCAATTGGTGGGCGATGTCATCCGCTTGCAGGGAACCTACCCTTCTGCCTGCGGTGAGCGTGAGAAACCCGTCAACCTGCTGTCTCATGCGCGCTATTTTGACGCAGTGTTTCGCTCGCTGTGGCAGGAAATGGGCGGCACAGTCCGCGGCGCTACCCGTGATGGCATAACCCCAGCATCCGCGATGCTGCTGGCCACGCACTACTCGCAGCCACTCAGCGAAATTATTCGGGACATCAATAAATTCAGCAACAATGTGATGGCGCGGCAACTTCTGCTCAGCCTCAGCCTGAACAAGGAGATACCCTTGATCAATACTCCCGCAGGCAATATGCAACCGGATCTTTTGTTGCCCGGTATTTCCACAACACCTGCCAGTGTAGAACGCAGCGAAATCGTATTACGCAACTGGATTGCGCAAAAAGGTTACGACTTTCCCGAGCTGGTGCTGGAAAACGGTGCCGGATTATCGCGCAAGGAACGTCTCAGCCCGCACAACCTGTCCCTGCTGTTGCAGGATATTCAACTCAGCCCTTTTTCAGCCGAAATTGAGGCTTCGTTACCGATCGCTGGTGTGGATGGCACCATGAAAAAACGTCATGACAACTGCACGGTCACGGCCCACGCACATCTGAAAACCGGCTCACTCGAAGGCGTAAAGTCCATTGCAGGCTATCTGCAATCACGCAGCGGCAAACAGTGGATCCTGGTTTTCATCATTAATCATCCCAACGCAGCGATGGGAAATCAGGCTCAGGACGAGCTGATCGAGTGGCTGGAACAAACACATTAAGCTGAAGTCCACTGACATAAAAAAGAAGCCGGGTTTTTAATCCCGGCTTCTTTTTTTCAAGCTCATTTTTCCCTGTCATGCCGAGTTGCACCCGGCATGGTAAACAGGCAAATTAACTTCCGTTAAAAATAGAAGTTCAAGCCCAAATTGGCGGTAGTAGTGCCAAAATAAGTTGATTTTGTACCCGCACTTTCAAGAGACTGGTAACCAAAAATAACCTTGCCTTCAACGCTGAACTGCTTGGCCAGGAAATATTCTGCACCGCCTTCAGCTGCAATTGTCATTGCAGTTGAAGCAGGATTTGAGCTGGTTGATTCATATTTCAGGAAAGCACCTGCAAATGGCGCAAAATCATCAACCTTCATATACTTTCTCACGCCACCCATCAAGGCAAAAGTAGTCGTTGAATTGCCGCTGGGGCCACCGGAACTAAAACCAAAGCCGCCGAGCACAGCCATATCCCGCGCAATAAAATATCTACCGCTGATTATCGGGCTATTGATATTGGTATTTGTTGTGGCTGTGGTGGTAATTACCGGGATATTCAAGCCGATGGTTCCTGCGTTCAGACTGTTCGCAGCGTAAGCACTACCTGCTACCATCGCCAATGCAATTGTTGCGCCTGCCAATGCAATTTTCTTCATTTTTTACTCCAGAAATTTATTGTTGAATAAAATATTGAATATAATCAATAACATATAAATAAAGACTAATTTCATCCGGGATAATCCACGGCACGAAATTATTGTTTGATTCTACACTACAATGATTAAAATCAATACCAACGTATCATTATTGCCACAAAACAAGCGATTTAACGCTCAAGCAATCACAAGCCCAGACTTTCCCATATCTGGTCCACGCGTCGCTTGACTGCGTCATCCATCACAATTGGCGTGCCCCACTCACGCTGTGTCTCGCCCGCCCACTTATTTGTCGCGTCCAGGCCCATTTTGCTACCCAGACCTGAAACCGGACTGGCGAAGTCCAGATAGTCAATCGGCGTGTTATCCACTAAAAGCGTGTCGCGCGAAGGATCAACCCTGGTCGTAATCGCCCACATCACCTCGGGCCACGAGCGCACATCGATATCATCGTCCACCACAATAATAAACTTGGTATACATAAACTGGCGCAGATAAGACCAGATGCCAAACATCACGCGCTTGGCATGACCCGGATACTGCTTCTTCATGGATACCACCGCCATGCGGTAAGAGCAGCCTTCGGGCGGCAAATAGAAGTCTGCAATTTCCGGAAACTGCTTTTGCAGCAGCGGCACAAACACTTCATTCAGCGCCACGCCCAGCATGGCCGGTTCATCCGGCGGCTTGCCGGTGTAGGTGGAGTGATAGATGGGGTCGCGCCGCATGGTGATGCGTTCAATGGTGAACACCGGGAAGGTTTCCTGTTCATTGTAATATCCTGTGTGGTCACCATAAGGGCCTTCCAGCGCCGTCTCACCGGGATGAATGACACCTTCCAGCACAATTTCGGCAGAAGCAGGCACTTGCAGATCACTGCCCATGCACTGCACCAGCTCGGTTTTTGCGCCGCGCAACAGGCCGGCAAATTGATATTCAGACAGCGAGTCCGGCACCGGCGTTACCGCACCCAGAATAGTCGCGGGATCGGCACCGATCACAACTGCAAGCGGATACGGCTTGCCGGGATTCAGCTTGATAAATTCCTGATAATCCAGCGCGCCGCCGCGATGCGCCAGCCAGCGCATGATCACCTTGTTCGGTGCAATAACCTGCTGGCGGTAGATGCCCAGATTCTGCCGCGACTTGTTCGGGCCGCGCGTAACCACCAGGCCCCAGGTAATCAAAGGTGCAACGTCACCCGGCCAGCAGTGCTGTATCGGCAGACGATTTAAATCAACATCTGCCCCTTCCCAGACGATCTCCTGACAGGGTGCCTTCGACACCACTTTCGGCGACATATTCAGCACCTGTTTCAGCACCGGCCATTTATTCCAGGCATCTTTCAATCCCTTTGGAGGCTCCGGTTCTTTCAGATACGCCAACAGCTTGCCTACTTCGCGCAGCGCCTGCGTACTTTCCTCGCCCATGCCCAGCGCGACACGGCGCGGCGTACCGAACAAATTCGCCAGAACCGGTATTTTGTTATTGGGCATGCCATGACCGACAACATTCTCAAACAGAATCGCTGGTCCCTGTGCACGCAATACGCGATCGCATATTTCTGTCATTTCCAGGTGCGTGGATACCGGCACCGAGATGCGTTTCAATTCACCGATTTTTTCCAGTTGTGCGATGAAGTCGCGCAGGTCGTTATATTTCATTTTTCCCTCTCCCCCAACCCCTCTCCCACAAGTATGAGAGGGGAGCAAAGCAGATAAATTGGCTATGTAACTCTCCCCTGGCCCACTTGTGGGAGAGGGTTATTCCGGATAAAAACTCGCCTCGCCTTCGGGCCGGGTCTTGAAGCGTTTATGCAGCCAGAAATATTGTTCCGGCATTTCCAGTATGCGCTGCTCGATAAATTCATTCATGCGACGCGTATCCGCGATGTCATCGCCGGTCGGATAGTTTTCCCATGCCGGGTAAAAGGTCAGTACATAACCCGCCGCACCCGGCAACACCCGTGTGATACTGGGCACAACCTTCGCACCTGTCGTCTGCGCGAGTCGCGGCACAGAGGTCATGGTGGCGGTGGGTACGCCGAAGAAGGGAATAAAAGCGCCATCCTTGACACCCTGATCCTGATCCGGCGGGTAGATGAAGGGCATGCCTGCGCGCATGCCCTTGAGTATGGGACGCAAACCTTGCTGGCGTGAATAGAGCAGTTGATTGCGAAAGCGCGCGCGCTTTTTCAGCAGCAATTCGGTCAAATACAGATTTTTCTGGTTTGCATACATGCACACCGTGTCGGTATGCTGCGCAATCCACTGGCCGCCAACATCCATGCCGACAAAATGCGGCGTCAGCAGGATGGAAGGCTTGTCCTTGATCGCGTCAAAATGCTCGACGCCTTCAACGCGGATCAGGCTGTTAATACGCGCAGCACTGGCCCACCACAGGATCGTGCGCTCAAGCAGGCCGCGGCCAAACATCTTGAAGTGATCGCGCACCAGTTGGGCGCGCTGTTCGTCATTCATGCGGGGAAAACACTTTTGCAGATTGATATTCGCAACCAGGCGACGCTCTTTACCCACCGCATGCAGCAAGACACCGAGGCCATTTCCCATCCATACAATCACGCGGAAAGGTAAAAAATGTATCAGCCACAAGATAAAAACACCCAACCTTACCAACATGCTTACTCCCTGGATTCTGCCGCTGGCAGCGAGCCTGGCGGAGCTTTGTAACGGTTATAACTCCACAAATATTGCGCGGGGGTAGTGCGTATGATTTTTTCCAGTGCGAGATTAATCTGGCGTGCAACCGGCGTACCCTCGATTAACTGCAGCGGAGCGAAGTGGATGTCATAGCCTTCGCCTCGCGGCCTGCGCACCACATAGGACAGCAGTACACTGGCACCGCTTGATTCAAGCAAACGCCCGGCCAGCGTCATGGTATACGCCGGGCGGCCGAAAAAATCCGCCCATTCACCCTCGCCGTTTGCCGGCACCTGATCCGGCAACAAGCCGATAGCCTCGCCGCGTTTCAGCGCCTTGAACAGGGTGCGCACGCCGCCGATATCGGCGCGGGCAAGTTTCATTTGCCCGCGCTGTCTGCCACCGCGTATCACCTCATCCATCCAGGTCCGTTTCGGCGTGGAGTACAGGCATGTCATGGGAACCTCTGCCGCGACATACAGGCCGATAATTTCAAAACAACCCAGATGGGGGGTCAAGATGATCATGCCCTTGCTGTTTTGGCAGGCCGCATCGAAAAACTCGCGTCCGTAACAATGTTGCACCCTGGACAGCACTTCTGTCACCGGGCGACGCCATACCCAGGGCAACTCTGTAAAGCTCTTGCCCGCCTCTGCCACGCTGGCCTGCAACACATTGCGAAACTCGGACGGGTGACGACCCGCATTGTAATTGCCCAGATTTTCACGCAGACGCGCCGCATATTTGCCCGACAACAGATAGATAGCCCGGCCCAGCCCGGCTCCCAGCCCGTGCAGCACACTCAGGGGCAGGCGCGCCATTAAATCAATCAACCAGACGACAAAACGAGAGCTCATAGGAGAATTACTAAGGATTTTGTTATAATGCGCGACTTTTCTAATATATATAAGCGAGCGAAGCGACATGAGCGAGTACTTTTTTACCTCTGAATCCGTATCTGAAGGCCATCCGGACAAGGTTGCAGATCAAATTTCCGACGCCATTGTTGACGCTATTCTAGCGCAAGACCCGCATGCGCGGATAGCGGCGGAGACATTGGTTAATACCGGACTCGTCGTTCTCGCCGGCGAAATCACCACCACCGCCAATGTCGACTACATCCATGTGGCGCGCGACACCATCAAGCGTATCGGTTATGACAATACCGAATTTGGTATCGACTACAAGGGCTGCGCAGTACTGGTAGCTTACGACAAACAGAGCCCGGATATTGCGCAGGGCGTCAACCGCGCCTACGATGACAATATGAACCAGGGCGCCGGCGACCAGGGCCTGATGTTCGGTTACGCCTGTGATGAAACCGACACGCTGATGCCACTGCCAATTTATCTGGCACACCGCATCGTTGAGCGCCAGTCACAGCTGCGCCGCGATGGCCGCCTTAACTGGCTGCGCCCGGATGCAAAATCACAGGTAACGATCAAGTACGTTGATGGCAAGGCACATTCCATCGACACCGTTGTACTCTCTACTCAGCATGCACCGGAAATGACACTGGAAGCAATACGCGAAGCCGCGATTGAAGAAATCATCAAGCCGGTTTTGCCGAAGGAACTGATCAAGGGCAATATCAAATTCCTGGTTAATCCTACCGGTCGTTTTGTGATTGGCGGTCCGCAGGGCGATTGCGGCCTGACGGGCCGCAAGATTATTGTCGACACCTACGGCGGTGCAGCCCCTCACGGCGGCGGCGCGTTCTCCGGCAAAGACCCCTCCAAGGTGGATCGTTCCGCAGCTTACGCGGGACGTTATGTTGCCAAGAACATCGTGGCTGCCGGTCTGGCAACAAAATGCCTGATCCAGATTTCCTATGCGATCGGTGTGGCCGAGCCTACCAGCGTGTGGGTGACCACTTACGGCACGGGCAAGATTTCTGATGACAAGATTTCCGAACTGGTGCGCAAGCATTTCGACCTGCGTCCAAAAGGCATCGTGAACATGCTCGACCTGCTGCGTCCAATTTACCTGAACACGGCAGCCTACGGCCACTTCGGCCGCGAAGAGCCTGGCTTTACATGGGAAGCAACAGACAAGGCTGCAGCTCTTCGTGCGGATGCAGGATTAAAATAAAAAGCTTGCCTGATAATTACATTGAAATGCCGAAAACCTATTGCATGGTGCGTATGACGCACCCTACGCAAGTTGAGCGCAAACTTTCAATATAACCTCAGCTGGTTTTAATAAACCCCGCCTTCCGAGGGGCGCTGCAGCGGCTAGCCATTCAGGCTAGCTTGTCAGGCTCGGAAAGGTGGCATCATCGTAGCAACCGCGCCCATTCATATAGGATGTTTTTATAAATTCAAAATTCTAAGCGAGACAAGGCGCGAGAAAAATTTAAGGGCGCAGCATATGTTTTATATGTAAGCGTTTAAATTTTTGGAGCAACGCCGTATCGCGACGAAGTTTGGATTTATAGAAATATCCGTTAACTTGAATGGAGTAATAATAATGAGCAAATTCACCGATTACAAAATCGCAGACATTAATCAGGCCGCGTTTGGCCGCAAGGAAATCGCCATTGCCGAGACAGAAATGCCCGGCCTGATGGCAATCCGCGAAGAATACGCAGCGGCGCAACCCTTGAAGGGCGCACGCATTGCAGGCTCACTGCATATGACGATCCAGACTGCCGTGCTGATCGAAACACTGGTCGCTCTTGGCGCTGAAGTGCGCTGGGCATCATGCAACATTTACTCCACCCAGGATCATGCTGCCGCTGCAATTGCAGCCGGCAACATTCCTGTGTTCGCTTACAAGGGCGAAAATCTTGAAGAATACTGGGACTACACCCACCGTATCTTTGAATGGGCCAATGACCAGCACGCCAACATGATTCTGGACGACGGCGGCGATGCCACCCTGTTGCTGCACCTCGGTGCGCGTGCCGAAAAAGACATTTCACTGGTGAGCAAGCCAGGTTCGGAAGAAGAAACCTTCCTCTACGCTGCGATCAAAGCGCGCATCGCCAGCCAGCCGGGCTGGTACTCAGCGCGTCTGGCAGCAGTGAAAGGCGTGACGGAAGAAACGACAACCGGCGTACATCGCCTTTACCAGATGCATGAGCGTAAAGAACTCAAGTTCCCTGGCATCAACGTAAACGACTCTGTTACCAAGTCCAAATTCGACAACCTGTATGGCTGCCGTGAGTCGCTAGTGGATGCAGTGAAACGCGCCACTGACGTGATGATCGCCGGCAAGGTTGCCATCATCGCCGGTTACGGTGACGTGGGCAAAGGTTCGGCTCAGGCGATGCGTGCATTGTCCGCTCAGGTCTGGGTAACCGAGATCGATCCTATCTGCGCACTGCAGGCAGCGATGGAAGGCTACCGCGTAGTGACCATGGATTACGCTGCAGAACACGGCGACATCTTTGTCACCTGTACCGGCAACTACCATGTGATCACGCATGAGCACATGAAGAAGATGAAGAACCAGGCCATCGTGTGCAACATCGGCCACTTCGACAATGAAATCGACGTTGCCTCGCTGAAGCAATACACCTGGGACAACATCAAGCCGCAGGTTGATCACATCATTTTCCCTCCAATGAACGGAAAACCGGAAAAGCGCATTATCCTGCTGGCAGAAGGCCGTCTGGTTAACCTCGGTTGCGGTACCGGCCATCCGTCGTATGTGATGAGCTCTTCTTTCGCCAACCAGACCATCGCGCAAATCGAGCTGTGGACTGAAGCGAAGAAAGGCAGCAACAAGTATCCGGTTGGCGTGTACACCTTGCCCAAGCATCTGGATGAAAAAGTGGCTGTGTTGCAACTGAGAAAACTTAACGCAGTACTCAGCACACTAAGCGACGAACAGGCCAGGTACATCAATGTACCGAAGGAAGGCCCGTACAAGGCTGACCATTATCGTTACTAAGATATAACGTTTTGTAAGTCGTACCATGTTCAGGGGCGGATTCATTCCGCCCCTTCTGTCTTGGTACGCACAATTATTTCGGGATACTGAATATGCAACTACTATTGATCTGGTTTCTTAACGCCCTGGCACTGCTGACGGTAGCCTATGTACTGCCCGGCATCCACGTGGACGGTTTTACCGCCGCACTGGTTGCCGCGCTGATACTCGGCCTGATCAATACACTGCTGCGTCCGCTGCTGATTTTCCTCACACTGCCGGTAACCGTGATCACATTGGGCTTATTCATCCTCGTCATCAACGGCCTGCTGTTCTGGTTTGCCGGCTCGGTGCTGAAAGGTTTTGAGGTGAGCGGTTTCTGGTACGGCGTATTAGGCGCGTTGCTCTACAGTATTTTTTCTTCCGTGCTGGCGATGATAGTCTTTGATCGAAAATCAAAGTCTGGTCAGCGCCGTCACCCCTAGCGGAGACTTATTTACACATGTCAAAAAATTTATCCATCAGTTTTGAATTCTTCCCGCCGCAGACAGCGGAAGGTATCGAAAAACTCAACGCAACCCGCAAGTTACTGGCGCCGCTGAAGCCGGAATTTTTCTCCGTCACTTTTGGCGCCGGCGGCTCCACGCGCGACCGCACGCTGGAAACCGTACAGCAGATACAGGCCGACGGCTACAGCGCGGCACCGCATCTGTCGTGCGTGGGCTCCACCCGCGACAACATCCGCGCGATACTGCAAACCTACAAAAATCTTGGCATCAAGCGCATT
>k87-187006_pt1 | contig 15685 bp, 12 predicted proteins | sample MGYA00084030_6733316 | MGnify analysis MGYA00084030 | reverse complement strand
ATCATATATTGGCGACGTTGCAAATAACCGTCACGGGTGAATGCGTAAGGATCAAATACAGAATCCAGTATCTTATCAGCATCCAGGTAGCTGGCGCGGGAGACAATGATATCCGCTGCATAGAGCCCCCAGCTGACAGACGAATCATCAATCAAGCGATTTGGACTGATAGCCCAGTCGACTACTTTCCCAGTGCCGTCTCGGGCAGTGGTCGGTCCCAGCAGCGGCAGCATCAAATACCAGCCGGTGCCGGCGCCCCAATACCCCAGGGTTTGACCAAAATCTTCGCGGCGTTTAGGCAAACCAAGCGGCGTGGCAAAATCAAAAAGCCCCGCAACGCCAAGGGTGCTGTTGATGGCAAAACGCCCAACATCGCTGGCAAAATAGATCAATTTGAGCTGTAGAAGATCGTTAGCGGCAGTGATGGGTTCGTAAAGGTTAGCGAAAAACCGCGCCAAGGATTGTTCCACTGGATCAGGTGTGATTTTTGTGTAAGCTTTTGCAACCGGCTTTAATGCATAGCGGTCAGCCTTTAGGTTAAAACTGAAGATTGGCCGATTGATGACTTCCAAAGGGTCCTTGGTTGTCGAGGATTGGTCGGCCGCTTTAGCATGAATGGAAAAAGAAACGCCACCCACCAACAGCCAGGTCATCGTCAGAACTTGCGGAAACCGCCACGCAAAACGCGCTTCATCCATGATCCACACCCGTCATTTTTATATCTTGGGGATATTAATTAGTCGCTGATGGTAACCGAAATTTATACGAAACGCATGATAACTGACGCCGATATTGGCTGTAATCGCCTGTTCTGACGAAGCTCACCGTGGCGATTTTTGGCGGTCAATTATTGATGATTTTAATTGTCTGTTTGCGGTGGAATCCGTCATACTGGGGCCCTGTCGCGCACCAAGAAATCATGGAATATCAGAACATACTGGCTAATCCTTGGCTTTAGGCGCCAAAAAAATTATCCGGGATGATGGGTGGTCGTCAGCGTTTTCTTACGCTACCTCACACACTTACCGCACCAAGAATTAATAAAATAACGATTGAAGTTTAACGATGGCTTGTCTAACCTATGCCCATCCAGCTTGAACTGGATCGAGGGAACGCCCTCAATTTATCCATGGAACTTTAACTTTAAGGAGAGCTATCATGGCTCAGACTCCGCCAAGCAATATCACCCCCAAAGATTTCTTTGAGAAGTGGATCCCCGAGCAGATTGCTAACATCCCCGATTCACAGAAAGAAGAAGCTCGTCAAAAAGCTGGCGATTTCTCTGCAGTGATCGGCTTCAATCTGTCTGATTGTGGCGCTGCTTATTCTTTCCATATCAAGGGTGGCGACATCCAAGTCAAGAACGGCGTTGATGAAGCCGACATGACGATGGTTACCGACGAGCAGACCTGGCGCGAAATGATGGTTGAGCGTTCCTTGAATCCGCAGCAGGCTTTCATGTCTGGCCGCGTGTCCATCGAAGGCGACATGTCTATCGCCATGCAGTTGCAGAACGTTATGCCTGCCGGCATGCTGATGTAATTGCTTCTTCGTTCCGCGCACTGCGGAGCATGAAGAATCAAGAAGCCTTGTGGCAAAAACCACAAGGCTTTTTTTGTGTCTGCGGAGTGGGGCGGTTTACAATGCATTTGTGTTGGACCAGTCTGCCTGTTATCTAAGACTGTTACGCCGTCGGCCGTTAACCTTCCGCTGGCTGCAGAATAAAAACTGAGGAGCAATCGTAATGACTCTAAGCGTGGTGATTCTAGCGGCTGGTAAAGGTACCCGGATGCGTTCCAGGCTACCTAAGGTATTGCAGTTACTGGCAGGTCGCCCCATCTTGACACATGTTCTTGATACGGCTCGTCAATTAAATCCGCAGTCTATACATGTGGTCATCGGTCATGGCGCAGAGACCGTCCTCGGCAAGTGCGCTGCTCCAGACATCGATTGGGTTATGCAGCATGAACAGTTGGGTACCGGCCATGCCGTCCAGCAAGCGCTGCCAAAAATTCCAGATACCCATACCGTACTGGTGCTTTATGGCGATGTTCCGATGATTTCGCTGGAATCTCTGCGCGGACTAATCACCGCAGGGCAAACCGCGCCGGCTTTGTTGGTGGCTACCCTGGATAATCCCAAGGGATACGGCAGAGTGATGCGCGATCACAGAACAAGGGTTTGGGGTATTGTTGAAGAAAAAGATGCTAATGACGAACAGCGTGCCGTCAAAGAGGTTAACACGGGGCTAATGGCGGGCCCAGCCGGCTTGTTTAAACAATATTTGGCGCGAGTCAGTAATAATAATGCTCAGAAGGAGTACTACTTGCCCGACGTGGTGGGCCTGGCCGTTGCCGACGGTCTGACGGTAATCGGCTTGCCTGGGCAGCCTGAAGAGGCGCTAGGTGTGAATGATCGGCATCAGCTGGCTGTTTTAGAGCGCCTGCTACAGCGTCGCCTTGCTGGGAATCTAATGGATCAAGGCGTCACCTTGATTGATCCTGCACGTATCGATATCCGCGGTCAGGTGACGTGTGGCCAGGACGTATTGATTGATGCCAACGTTGTCTTTGAAGGCAGTGTTGTTTTGGGTGATGGCGTGACTATCGGCGCAAACTGCTTTGTGCGCGACTGTGAATTGGCCGCGAATGTTGAGGTTCTGCCATTCAGTCACCTGGATGGAGCGCATGTTGGTGAAGCAGCACGTATCGGCCCATATGCCCGGCTACGTCCCGGCGCAGAGTTGGCCGCTGACACCCATGTGGGCAATTTTGTCGAAATCAAAAAATCGCGCATCGGTGAAGGAAGCAAAGTTAACCATCTCAGTTATATTGGCGACACAGACATTGGACGCAAGGTAAACGTGGGCGCTGGAACAATCACCTGTAATTACGACGGCGTTAACAAGCACCGTACCATCATAGAGGACGAAGCCTTTATTGGTTCGGGAACCCTACTGGTGGCTCCGGTCACGGTGGAAGAAAAAGCCACCATCGGTGCCGGCTCGACTCTGCGCAGCAATGCGCCGGCCAACAAATTAACCTTATCAGGAGAAAAGCAAAGAACTATCGACGGCTGGAAACGCCCCATCAAAAAATAAAATTAAGCTGGCTAAGTGATTGTGATTGGTTTTCGTGCCGTGAAAATTGTCTAAAGTATTCGTTAATTAGGCCGATCAGATTGGAGTGTAGACTGTATAAAATGAAATATTAGCGCTAAAGTTTTTGGTCATCTAGGTAAGTGGAATGGTTGACTCGGGCGGTTTGGGCAGCTATGGTTCACCAAGATGACAATGGATGCACATAGTCGCGAAATGAACAAATTAAATAATGGTTACAGTGAGTTAGGCGTGATTTTTAAGCCAAGCGCGAACCGTCAGCTCTGGTTTTTTTTGGGCGCCTTACTGCCTATGTTGACCGCCATGGTTGCATTGAAAACCTATGATGCGGATGCGATTCGGGCCTCTTTGTCGGTTGTTGATCCCGTTCCGGCAGAAGCCTTCCCTTTTGGCGAAATTCAAAACGCCGATTCAGTCGTCACTCAGACTGCTCAGGTTAAGCCGGCTTGGATTGCCTTGAAGATTAGTCAGGGAGATACGCTCAGCAAAATGTTTGCGGCGCACAACCTGCCCCGAGAGGACATGACAGGTATTCTTGCTGCCTTAGACAATAAAGAAGCCGAAATACTCGGTCGATTACGCCCTGGGGATGAGATCAAACTACACCGAGATGAATCTGGCAGGGTTGTGGAATTGATCCGTGAAAATGGCTACCAAAATATTTTAAAGATAAGCCTGACCCAAGATGGTTATCGTGCAGAAACTCTGCCTGTCACTGTTGAAACGAAACAGCATTATCGTCAAATAACTATTAATGGTTCGTTATATGCAGCTGGCCAGGAAGCCGGACTCAATGACCAGATGATTAATCAGATTGCGCAGCTTTTTGCCTGGGACATAGATTTTTCCTTTGACGTTCAGGCGGGTGACAAAGTCTCGGTTATTTACCAGGAAATGTATCGGGCCGGTAAAAAAGTTGCCGATGGTGACATCATCGCCGCAGAATTCAGAAGTCGAAATAAACGGCTACGAGTTGTTCGTTTTGAAACTCCCGATGGCCGCTTTTCTTATTACACCCCCGACGGTCAAAGTATTCGCAAGGCCTTTTTGCGCACCCCCGTCGATTATGCACGGGTTTCCTCGCAGTTTTCTTTGGGCCGGCTCCATCCGGTTCTCAACACTATGCGCGCCCATCAGGGCACGGATTACGCCGCTCCCATCGGTACGCCGGTTCGGGCATCGGGTAATGCCCGCGTTGAATTTTCTGGTAGATTAGGCGGTTACGGAAACGTCATCATCCTTGAGCATAACAATAGCTACTCCACCCGATATGGGCACCTTTCACGCTTTGCAAAGGGGTTGAAACAAGGTGATTGGGTAAGGCAAGGGGATATTATCGGCTATGTCGGTAAAACAGGGTTGGCGACCGGGCCCCATCTACACTACGAATTACGGGTTAATGGCGTAGCTAAAGATCCAGAAAAGCTCATTATCAAACCTGCCGAACCTATACATGCTAACTACATGAAAGAGTTCCGTAAAAAAACAATAGATTTGTTGGTCAGATTGGATGCTGAGGATGCTAAACATTTAGCATCGAGTGCCACTGTGGGTATGAGCAAAACAAATTAATTTAGTCTATTTGATTTTCGGAGCGCCATGAGTGAACTTTATGTCGGCCTCCTGTCCGGGACCAGCATGGATGCTATCGATGCCGCCCTGGTTGATTTTTCGGGCGAATCTGCCCGTCTGACCAGCTCGCTAGCCTACCCCTTTCCAGATTCTCTGAAAAGTCGCCTACAAAAAATAGTCTCCAGCAATGTTGGTGGCAATCTAGATGAGGCCATGGCCTTGGACTATGCTTTGGGCGATTTGTTTGCCGAAGCGGTGCTGGCACTGCTGAATAAAGCTGGGATTTCGGCGGGCGAAATTCGTGCTATTGGCAGCCATGGCCAAACCGTACGCCACCGTCCCCCTCATGCCCCGGGATCTACTCTGCAACTGGGAGACCCAAACCGAATTGCGGGCATCACAGGAATCACCACCGTAGCTGATTTTCGCCGCATGGACATGGCTCACGGTGGTCAAGGAGCCCCGCTGGCGCCTGCTTTTCATCAGGCCATGCTGGCGAAAGACAGAGGGGTCAGGGCGGTGGTGAACCTCGGTGGTATCGCCAACATTACGGTTCTCAACGGCGTTGGCGGAGGCCTAACCGGGTTCGATTCGGGTCCTGCAAATGGCTTGCTGGATGACTGGGCATCTCGGTGTCTGAGCGTGCCGTATGACGAGAATGGTGCATGGGCGGCACGAGGCGTTGTTCGCGAAGAACTGCTTGAAAAATTATTGGCAGATGCCTTTTTCGCAGCCAAACCACCTAAAAGCACTGGGCGGGATTACTTTCATTTAGGTTGGTTAGAGGCCAGGTTGACCACGCAGGTTTTGGCGGCGACTCCTACTGAAGATGTGCAGGCTACGTTATGTGCCCTGACGGCACGGACGGTTGGTGATGCCATTCTGGCCTGTGCGCCAGAGGTCGAGGATGTGATTGTCTGCGGTGGAGGTGTGCATAATGACGAACTGCGCAGGCAACTCCAATTAGTCGTAGAGCCCGCCATTGTACGCTCAAGCCAGGAGGTGGGGCTTGATCCGGATTGGGTAGAAGCCATGCTGTTTGCCTGGTTAGCCAAAGCACGGCTGGAAAATCGCTCATACCCGCTGCATGGAGTGACTGGTGCGCGTAAAGCCGCGCCACTTGGCGCCATCTACGCCGGCAGTTAGACCGAAAACGACGAACCGCAACCGCAGGTGGTTTTAGCGCCAGGGTTGCGGATTACAAACTGCGAGCCTTCCAGGTTTTCGGTGTAGTCGATTTCTGCACCAATCAGATATTGCACGCTCATCGGATCGACCACCAGAGTGACGCCTTCTCGGGTGATTTCCATATCGCCTTCGGTGAGATTGTGATCGAAGGTAAAGCCATACTGAAAACCCGAGCAGCCGCCTCCCGAAACAAAAACTCTCAGTTTGAGGTTAGGGTTTTCTTCCTCAGCTAATAAATGCTTCACTTTAATTGCGGCTGCTTCAGTAAAAATGATTGGATTACTGGGGCCTACGTTGATGCTGCTCATAAATATGCACCTTTGCTTTAGGCTGATACACCGTGTGGAGCCAATATTCAACACGACTCAAGCCCTAATCCTGGGACAGGCTGACGGTCCAATAGTGCCATTTTACCGCATTAAGCACTAGAATGTGGGGTTTTTAGGCTTTCTGATGCTTTGTTGCCTTATTGCCGGGGTTGGTTACGGGATAAGTCCAAAGCCATTTCCTGAGCCCGGGTGAGCTGTTGAGGCGGTAGGAGCTTAGCAAACGCGTCACGTAGCCGTACCAGGTGCTGGCGCTGCGGACCCGATTGGCGGGCTGCCGCAACACCGATCCAGGCATAAGCCTGTTCATAGCTCTGCGGCACGCCTTGCCCATAGTAATACATCTCGCCCAGTAGGATTTGGGCCTGGATATTGCCCTGACTGGCAGCGCGAGTGAACCACGTCATTGCCTCACCATAACTTTGTGGGGTGCCGTTGCCATAGTAGTAGGCCAAGCCGAGGTACGTCTGACCTTCTGAATTCCCCTGCAAGGCAACTTTGGTAAGCCACTGCACTGCGGTTGCGTAATCTTGAGTGGTACCCTTGCCAGTATAGTAGGCTTCGCCTAGGCGTAGCATGGCCAAGGTGTGGTCTTGATCGGCTGCAAGCTGGTACCACTCGATAGCCCGCGCACTATCCGAATCGACGCCGATACCGCCGTTATACAGTTCACCCAACCAGTATTGGGCTTCTGGATTACCCTGCTCGGCGGCAGCCAGTAGCCAGCGACTGGCTTGGGCGCCGTCCTTTTTGACGCCTTGACCTTGAGCGAACGCTTTTCCCAGCGCTGTTTGAGCGATAGGATCGCCTTTTTCGGCAGCTTCACCATACCATTGCGCAGCTACGGCCAAATCTTTAGTGACTCCCTGCCCAAGATAGTAGGCAGCCGCCAGACGTGTTTGCGCTAAAGCATGCTCTTGTTCAGCTGCCTTGCTGTACCAGCTAACGGCAGTTTTGTGGTTTTTTGGAACGTCCTGACCAATACTGTAGGCGTCGCCTAGGCGTAACTGAGCTTCGGCATTTCCGGCGGTGGCTGCTTGTGTAAGCCAGTGTGTAGCCAGTTCAAAATTTTTGGGCATATCTCGGCCTTCGCGGTAGCTGTCAGCCAGCTTTAGCATGGCATCCGTGTTGCCCTGGCTGGCTGCCTTATTATACCACTCCAGTGCTTTGGCGAAATCTTTTGCTTTGTAGGCTTGATCGCCTAACTTTAGGAAATCTGAAGGATTTTCCTGGGGCGATGGTGGTGGAGTGGCGGCAGTACTGGTTGCTGCTGCGGGCTCGTTCGAAACGGGTATAGGGGCGGCTGCCTCTTCCTGCTCGGCAAGAGAATGGGTAGAGTAACAAAGCCCCAATATCCCCAGCATGAATATTAGTAAGCTGCTCCGAATTGTTTGAATGTAAGCAGTCATCATGGCGTCGACTTTAAATAACCAGTTGATCAATGTGAGTTGATGAAATGCGCAGATCATGGCGGATAACAACAGGGGCTATTCGCTTGTACCCGTTCCTAGCAGTTGATCCAGAAAGACTCGCATGTAGTTCCATGAACGGTTGGCGGCCTGTTCGTCGTATGCCAGCCCAGGCATCCCGACTTTGCTGGCATTTGGGTTGGTGAAGCCGTGCTGGGCATTACCAAAAACAATGATCTGCCAGTCAGTGCGACTCTTGCTTAGCGCTTCTTCAAAGGCGCTGACTTGATCTGGCTTAATATGTGGATCGGCGGCACCATGGAGCACGAGCATGGCGCTGGTTACCGACGCAGCCTCCCGTGCGCTTGCGGCGGGTAAATGGCCGTGGAATGAAACCACGCCCTTTAACGGCGCGCCAGCATAGGCGGCCTTTAGCACGGTGGTGCCGCCAAAGCAGAAACCGATGGCAGCCAACTGACCCGGTTTAACATGTTCGTTTTCTTCAAGCACGCGCAATCCTGCCATGGCGCGCTCGGCATACAGATTGCTCTTGTCGATTTTGCTGTACCACTGACCGGCTTCTTCAGGATCGATGGTGACTTTGCCGTCGCCATACATGTCTGGCGCGAAGGCAACGTAGCCCAGTTTGGCCAGTTCGTCAGCCTTTGCCTTGATAAAGTCATTGAGCCCCCACCATTCGTGGACTACCAGGATGCCAGGACGGCGATTTTTAACGGTGTCATCAAAGGCCATATAGCCGACGTATTGCTTGTCTTTGTGGGTATAAGTGATCGACTTTCCGGTTACGTCCGCTTGACTGGCCAAGCTGACGGCGGCCAACACAAACACTGCCAGACCACGTATTGTTTTCATCTGTCGCCTTCCTTTGCGCACTATAGGGTTGCTGGGAACTCGGGTGCCGCCACTGATTTGGATAATGACGGTGGATTGTAAGCAAAATACTTACATCCGCTCAGATCGGGTGGATTACTCCGCTTACTAAGATTACCTAACGGGCAGTAAGTTTCAATAGGGAGGATAGCTTGGGCCAATCGAAATACTCGCCGGGATCAGTTTTTCGGCCGGGCGCAATGTCACTGTGTCCAACAATGCGCGTTCGGGTGATGCCGGGATAGGTCTGCATAATTTTCTGAATTATCCTTGCCAGAACAAGGTATTGAGGCTCGGCATAAGGTACCTCATCGGCGCCTTCTAATTCGATGCCGATGGAGAAATCGTTGCATCGTTCGCGCCCTTCAAAAGCGGATTCGCCCGCATGCCAGGCCCTTTGGGTGAATGGCACGTATTGAACTACCTCGCCATCACGCCGAATCAGGAGATGAGCGGAGACGCGCAGGTGAGCGATGGTGGCAAAGTACGGATCAGCCGCCGGTGGGAGCTCGCCAAGGAATAGTTTTTCTATCCACGGCCCGCCAAACTTCCCTGGTGGTAAGCTGATTCCATGGATAACCAATAAATCAATGGTGGGGTTGCCGGGGCGTGCATCGCAGTGGGGGGATAAGCAGTGTCGGGCTGGGGTTAGCCAGCCCGACTCGTGAATCGAAAAGCTACTCGCTGAGTCAGTAGCGCCAGGCAATGGATGATCAGACGCCATTGGCCGCCGTCTTTGCCAGAATGTCTTCCAGGTCGCGAATGCGCTGGACGTACTGGACCGGGATATCGCCTCGGGCGTAGCCATAGCGCAGCTTATTGTAGTAACGCGGTTCCGAGAGATAAGGCAGAACCGTTTTGATGTCGGACCATTTGTCAGGATCAAGGTTCATGCTGCGGGCTAACTGCCGCGCATCTGCCAGATGAGCCGGGCCTACGTTGTAGGCAGCCAAAGCCAGCCAAGTTCTGTCCGGCTCAGGAACCTCATCCAGTTGCTTATAGAGATAAGCCAAGTATTCGGCGCCGCCCATAATGCTTTGCTTGGGGTCAAAGGCGTCAGTAACGCCGGTCATGTTGGCAGCGGCCGGGCCAAGCATCATCAACCCGTCACCGCCCTTACCTACGGCTTGAGGATCCCATACCGATTCTTGGTAGCCTTGGGCGGCCAGAAGCGTCCAAGAGAAGCCGTGGCGGTTGCCCGCCTTTTCAAACATCGCTTTGTATTGTGGCAGGGTGCGAGCAATGCGGTCACGGTAGACGTACAGCTCGTAATAATCGAACTCGGCGACAAATCCATAGTAGCGTTCGCGCCAATTATCAAGCGCACCCGTCTGTTCGTAGGATGCAAACCACATATCAACTGCCGATTTGAGCCGATCAGCGTCTTTGGGCATGGCCCAGGCCAGTTTAGCGGCTTGGCCCAAAGTCATCGCTACTTCCAGTTCGGGAAAGTAACGTTGATTGATTACTACCACGTTAGACGGCGCAACTACGCAACCTAGTTTGCCTTGCCATACATCTTCTAATGCGGCTTCAATAGAAGTTGTGCCAGGCTGGGTGGACCAGCGGAGTTCGGGGTTATTCAGGCTTAATTGGCGCAACCGTTCCTCGCCCGAGGAGCCGGCCACGACGTTGACATCAAACTTGCTGATTTCTTGGATGTTTCGCGGTTGCTTCTTGAAGCGTTTGCAAACTACCTGCATTTCGACAGATTGGTAGCTGGGGCCGTATATAACGGCCGCTTGCTGCGCTGACAGATTGACGATACCCGCTGCCGCAAGATCGGCTTCGCCTCTTTCTATGAGGGAAATCACGGATTCGTTTTGGTCGATGGTTCTGTAGCGAACGGGTAAACCAAGACTAGCGGCAAAGCTCTCCACCATGTCGTACTCGGGTCCGGCAAAGCCTTTGCGGCCTTCGTAGAACGTTGTCGGACTAACACGTGTAAGTACAACTAACTCGCCGCGCTCGTAGATTCTCTGCAAGCGGTCCGAGTTGGTATCTGAAGAGTTACATCCCGATGTTGCAAGGCAGGCCAAGCTTATAGCGGCCAAATGTCGATAGCTCATATTCACTCCCCACGTGGTAGCCTCAGTAGGCATGAAACCAAAATGGCTTGTACTTTATGTCTCTCGCCTTTTGGCTGAGATCGCAAAAACCCGAAAGCGGACATTAACAGAAAATTATGTCCCAGATCAACTCTTTGGTTCGGTGATGTGAAAAATACAGTGCGGCTATTGCCGAAAGTGGCATATCTCAGGATATTGAAAAATAACTATATTGTTGCTTGTTTTAAATAATTAATTGCGCAAATAACGTATATCTAAAAATGTGCAATATCATTAACTGCTTAAGTTAAATAAATATTAGCAACCTACTAATAATTAAGTAGTTTATTAAAATACTAAGTAACATAATACCAAATTTTTAGGCCAAAGAAAACAGTTATTCATAACGCAAGTTCTGGGGGCTTTGGCCCAATGGTTGCTTATTCTGGTCAAACTTTAATCAACTGACGATAACTATCCCATTAGGTTGTGCTTGCGCCAAATACGATGGCCGGTGAGAATCAGCCAATGAATATGTCACTAAATGATTCCTTATCGATGATACGCGCCCTGGTGGCGGAGCCTTCGGTGAGTAGTGCCCGGCCTGATCTGGATATGGGCAATCTTGCCGTAGTCGAAACGCTGGCGCAGTGGTTGGACGATGTGGGGTTTGAGACGCAAATTCAGCGCCTGCCCAGCAATCCCAATAAAGCCAATATGATCGCTACCCTGGGTCAGGGGTCGGGTGGATTGGTGTTGTCTGGCCATACCGATACGGTGCCTTACGATGAAGGCGCGTGGAGTGTGGATCCTTTTGCGGGCGTGGTTAAGAATGATCGGATTTACGGCTTGGGCGCTTGTGACATGAAGGGGTTTCTTGCTTTGGCTGTGGTGGCAGCTCAGGAATTTGCGAAGCAACCGTTGATTCATCCGCTGATTTTATTGGCGACTGCCGACGAGGAAAGCAGTATGCACGGTGCCAGTGCGATTGCGGCGGCTGGGTTGCCAGGGGCGCGCCATGTATTGATCGGTGAACCGACGGGGTTTAAACCGATACGATTGCACAAGGGTGTGATGATGGAGCGCCTGCGGGTTATTGGTGCGACCGGTCATTCCAGCGATCCGGGATTGGGCCGCAACGCCCTGGAAGGGATGAATCGGGTGATCAGTGCACTGCTCGATTTACGCCGTGATTTTCAGCAGCGTTATCGTCACGATGCCTTTGTTATTCCTTATCCAACCTTAAATCTAGGGCATATTCACGGGGGTGATAATCCCAACCGGATTTGCGGTGAATGCGAGCTGCATTTTGATGTTCGGTTGTTGCCTGGTATGGCAATCGATGACATTCGTCAGCAATTGCAGCAGTGTGCTGAACATGCCCTGCGAGATACGGGTCTGCGCCTTGAGTACGAAGCTTTGTTTGATGGTTTGTCGGCGATGGAGACACCGGCTGATAGCGCCATTGTACGAGCCGCCGAGGCCATGACGGGCTGCCCGGCGGAAGGGGTGAACTTTGGCACCGAAGGGCCTTACTTTAATCAAATGGGCTTAGATACAATCATCCTGGGGCCAGGTGATATTGATCAAGCGCATCAGCCGGATGAATTTCTTCGGTTAGATCGTATTCCGCCGACACTGGATCTGCTGCGCTCAATGATCCGCCGGTTCTGTCTTCCTACGAACTGACGATATATCTCTCCTATGAATGATAAGCAAGATTTTGTTAAGTGGTTGCGTGATGCCTCGCCGTATTTGACGGCTCACCGTGAGCGCTGTTTTGTGATTCACGTCAGTGGTCAGGCGTTTTCTGATGGTGGTTTTGTTGAGATAGTTCAGGATATTACGTTGCTTACCCGATTGGGTGCTCGGGTGGTGCTGATCTATGGTGCGGAGCCACAAATTAAGGCGCGTTTGGTGGAGCAGAAGGCTCAGATCCGACAGGTTGACGATTTGCCAGTTACTGATGCCCGTGCCATGGCTTGTGTGAAAGAGGTGGTCGGGCTGTTGCGGGTGGAAATCGAGTCGTTGTTCAGCGCTGTTTTAGCCAGTCACACTACCGGCGCAACGCCTATGCGATTGATTAATGGAAACTTGGTGGTGGCGAGACCGCTGGGTGTGCGTAATGGGGTGGATCATTTATTTAGCGGTGAAGTGCGCCGCCTGGATGCGGAAGCGATCAAGCAGTATCTTAATGATGGTGCGGTGGTATTGCTTTCGCCACTGGGTTATTCGCCCACCGGTGAGGTGTTTGCGCTGCCTTCCGAGGAGCTGGCCACGGTGACTGCGGCTGAGTTGCATGCCGATAAATTGTTGTTTCTTACGGAATTGCCGAGACTACGTGACGAGCAAGGCAAACCCTTGCCTGAGCTGGAGCCCGTTCAGGCAGTTAGTATTGCTCAGGCGGATTGGTGTTCGACGGAGCATCGTCGGCACCTGGCTTTGTGCGTGCGCGCCTGTCGTGCGGGTGTTCATCGTGCGCATTTGGTGCCTCGCCATTTGCCAGGCGCACTGCTGCAAGAGCTGTATAGTCGGGATGGGGTGGGTACGCTGGTAACGGCGGAACACTACGAATCGTTGCGTGACGCGCATATCGATGATGTCAGCGGCATTATGGCGTTGATTCGCCCTCTGGAGGCAGATGGCAGTCTGGTTCAGCGATCTCGTGAATCTTTAGAGCTGGATATTGATAATTTTGTGGTTATGGAGCGGGATGGCATGATCGTGGCCTGCGCCAGTTTGCATGAGTATGCGGAAGAGGGTATCGGCGAAATCGCTTGTGTGGCGGTGCATCCTGATTATCGCAAAGGTCGACGTGGTGAGAAGCTGTTGGAGCACCTGGAGCGGCGCGCTCGTCAGCTCGGCTTGAAACAATTGTTTGTGCTCACAACACGAGCCGCTCATTGGTTTATGGGGCAGGGGTTTGTGCTGGCCCGCATCACTGATCTGCCGGTCCATAAGCAAACTATCTACAACTATCAGCGTAATTCCAAAGTGTTTATCAAGCCGTTGCAGGCGGAAGGGACCCGTGTCGCTCGGTAGTGGCAGGGGGTTGCCTTCGGATGCTCGGGCAGGGGCGGATCGCTCTTGGGTGCAGCGCGATCTGGCGGTGCTCTGGCACCCGTGTACGCAGATGAAGGATCACGAGGATTTGCCACCTATTCCCATCGTGCGCGGCGAGGGAGTGTGGTTATATGATCATGCCGGACGTCCTTATCTGGACGCTATCAGTTCTTGGTGGGTGAATCTGTTTGGGCATTGTAATCCCCGTATTAACGCTCGCTTGCGGGCTCAGCTTGGGCAGCTGGAGCATGTGATTCTTGCGGGATTTAGTCACGAACCTGCCATTGTTCTGGCGGAGCAGTTGTTAAGTTTGGCGCCGCCTGGATTGGCGCGCTGCTTTTATGCCGATAATGGCTCGGCGGCGGTGGAGATTGCACTGAAGATGAGCTATCACTACTGGCGCAATAGTGGCCAGTTGCGCAAGACTCGATTTATCACGCTCAGTAACAGTTATCACGGCGAGACCTTGGGCGCCTTGGGCGTGGGTGACGTACCCTTGTATCGGCAAACCTATCAACCTCTTATGCTGGAGCCGATTGCAGCGCCTTCCCCCGACTGTTTTCTGCGCGAGCCCGGTGTGAGCTGGGAGGAGCACAGTCGCCGGATGATTGCGCCCATGCGGTTGATACTGGAACAGTCTGCCGATGAAGTTTGCGCCATTATCGTCGAGCCGCTGGTGCAATGTGCGGCCGGTATGCGGATGTATCATCCGATTTATCTGACTTTGTTGCGGCAATTGTGCAACGAGTTCGGTGTGCATTTGATTGCGGACGAGATCGCGGTTGGGTTCGGTCGTACCGGTACGCTATTTGCCTGTGAACAGGCCGGCATCACGCCTGATTTTATGTGCGTTGGCAAGGGGTTGACGGGTGGGTATCTGCCGCTGTCGGCGGTGCTGACGACGGATAAGGTTTACCGCGCTTTTTACGATGATTACGCGACGCAAAAGGCTTTTTTGCATTCGCACAGCTACACAGGTAATGCGTTGGCTTGTGCGGCGGCGCTGGCGACGCTGGATATTTTTGCTGAGGATGGGGTGGTCGAAGCCAATCGAGATTTGGCGGCGTATCTTGGGCAAGCCGCTTTGGGTTTGGCAGATCATCCGTATGTAACAGAGGTGCGTCAGCACGGAATGATTTTAGCCGTCGAAATGGGTAAGAATAAGACGACTCGTGAACCTTACCCGTGGCAGGAACGTCGAGGGATGAAGGTTTATCGGCACGCTCTGAGTCAAGGTGTGTTGCTGCGACCACTGGGTAATGTGATTTATTTTATGCCGCCTTATGTGATTACCCCAGAGCAGGTCGATTTGATGGTTCGGGTGGCTGGTGAGGGTATTGCGCTCGCCACTAAGGATTAGACGAATGCGTATCCCCCGCGTTTATGCTGAACAATCGCTAAGGCCCCATGATGAGCTCATGCTGGAGCCGGATTCTGCTCATTATTTGACCCAGGTGCTGCGGCTAAAAGTAGGCGCACCGTTGATTCTATTTAACGGCATGGGCGGTGAGTATTCGGGGAAAATTCAGGCGATTGTTGGTCGGCAGGTGACGGTTGCCACTTTGAACCATGAGGCGATTGAGCGGGAATCCCCGCTGGCGATCACGCTGGTGCAAGGCATCAGTAAAGGTGATCGTATGGATTATACGTTCCAGAAAGCGGTGGAGCTTGGGGTGAATCGGCTTGTCCCGGTGTTTTGTGAGCGTAGTGTTGTTCATTTGTCTGGTGAGCGCGCCGAACGGCGAGCTGCTCACTGGCGTGGCGTGGTTCGCAGCGCGTGCGAACAATGTGCCCGTAATTGCTTGCCTGCGATGGATGATCCGCAGCCGTTGCCGCAGTATTTTCAAGCCTTGACGGGTGAGCCGATTCGTCTGGTTCTGGATCCGGTTCGGGGTATTCCGCTGCGAGCGCTGGCTCAACAAGTTGATCAGCCTAGTCAGTTGGTGATGTTGGTTGGGCCGGAGGGCGGACTAAGTGAAGCGGAGGTCGAAGCTGCTCTGGCCGCAGGATTTACGCCGATTACTCTGGGGCCGCGTGTATTGCGCACCGAAACGGCGGGTGTGGCGGCGT
>k87-71352_pt1 | contig 15699 bp, 27 predicted proteins | sample MGYA00084030_6733316 | MGnify analysis MGYA00084030 | reverse complement strand
GGACGAAGGGTTGCGTTTCGCGATCCGCGAGGGCGGCCGTACCGTGGGCGCCGGAGTCGTTGCCAAAATCATCAAGTAAGGTGTTGCATACCCCGACTTTCCGGGGTATAGTTCGCGCCCCCTGATAGGACCAGTCCTGCAGGGGGCATTATTTTTGACAACCGGGGCATAGTTCCCGGGGCCGTGATTAGGCTCTCCCCCCTTGGATAAATAAGGGCGGATGGTTTTTTCACGTTGAAAACCTGTGTTCGGAGTTGGTTGCAATGGCAAGCCAGAGGATTCGAATTCGGCTTAAGGCATTCGATCACAAGTTGATCGATCAGTCCGCCACCGAAATCGTCGATACCGCCAAGCGTACGGGCGCCCAGGTCTGCGGACCGATTCCGCTGCCTGTACGGCGGGAGCGTTTCACCGTTCTGACCTCGCCGCACGTCAACAAGACTGCGCGTGATCAGTATGAAGTGCGCACACACAAGCGCCTGATTGACATAGTCGACCCGACCGACAAGACGGTTGATGCACTGATGAAGCTGGATCTTGCTGCGGGCGTTGATGTTCAGATCAGTCTTGGCTGATCGGCGTCGGGCAATAGAAGGGGTTGACAATGACACTTGGTTTGATCGGTCGTAAGGCGGGCATGACCCGGGTTTTCGTCGATAGCGGCGAATCGATCCCGGTTACCGTCATCGAGGTTTTGCCCAATCGTATTACCCGTGTAAGGACGGCTGAGGCCGATGGCTACACGGCGATTCAGGTAACGGCAGGCGCCGTCAAGACGAATCGTCTCAGCAAGGCAGAGGCAGGCCATTTTGCTGCCGCTGGCGTTGAGCCGGGCCGCGGTTTGTGGGAATTCCGGGCTGAGGCTGCCGATCTTGCGGACCTGAAGGCTGGCGATTCCATTACCGTTGAGCGCTTTGTTCCGGGTCAGAAGATTGATGTGACCGGCGTTTCGCGTGGCAAGGGTTATCAGGGTGCGATCAAGCGCTGGAATTTTTCGATGCAGGATGCCACGCACGGCAACTCGCGTGCGCACCGTGCTCCAGGCTCGATTGGTCAGCGTCAGTCGCCGGGCCGCGTGTTCAAGGGTAAGAAGATGGCCGGCCACATGGGCAATGAGCAGGTGACCGTGCAGAGTCTTGAGGTTGTCCGGGTAGATGCCGAGCGGAACCTGCTTCTCGTCAAAGGCGCTGTTCCGGGCGCGCCGGGCAACGACTTGATCGTTTGTCCAGCGGTTAAAGCCTGAGCCTCAGAGAGAGGAACTGACTGATGAATCTCAACAAGGCATCCGGCGGAACGGTATCCGTTTCCGAGGTTGCGTTTGGCAAGGAATTTAATGAGGCCTTGGTTCACCAGGTTGTGACCGCGTATCTTGCGGGCGCGCGCCAGGGCACCAAGGCACAGAAGACGCGTGACGAAGTGCGCGGCGGCGGCAAGAAGCCCTGGAAGCAAAAGGGTACTGGTCGTGCGCGCGCCGGTTCTATTCGTAGCCCTATTTGGCGCGGTGGTGGCAAGATTCATGCGGCCAGCCCGCGCGACTTCGACCAGAAGGTTAACCGCAAGATGTACCGCGGTGCACTCCAGTGCATTCTTTCCGAGCTGGTACGTCAGGATCGGCTGCTCGTTGTGGATGATTTTACGGTTGGTGCTCCGAAGAGCAAGGAGCTTGTCAGCAAGCTGAAAAGTCTTGGCCTTTCGAATGTCCTGATTATCACCGAGAGCCTGGACGAAAATCTTTTCCTTGCGGCCCGTAATATTCCGTTTGTGGATGTACGTGACGCTGCTGGCATTGATCCGGTTGCACTGATCGCCTACGACAAGGTGATTGTGACTGTTCCAGCACTCAAGCAAGTTGAGGAGTCGCTGGCATGAATCAGGATCGCGTATATCAGGTGCTGCTGGCTCCGCATGTGTCGGAGAAGGCGTCGATTGTCGCTGACAAGCACCACCAGTTTGTGTTCAAGGTTGCCAAGGATGCAACCAAGACGGAAATCAAGACTGCGGTCGAGAAGCTGTTCTCGGTCAAGGTGAAGTCCGTGCAAACCACCGTTGTTCCGGGCAAGAGCAAGCGTTTTGGTCGTTTTGAGGGTCGCCGTGGCGACACCAAGAAGGCGTACGTGTCGCTTCAGCCCGGCTTCGACATCAATTTTGTCGGCGCCGAGTGAGGAACTGACCGATGCCTGTCGTCAAGACTAAACCGACGTCCCCTGGCCGCCGCTTCGTTGTAAAGGTCGTTCATTCCGATCTGCACAAGGGTCGTCCACACGACGCCCTTGTCGAAACGAAACTGAAGACCGGCGGCCGTAATAATACCGGGCGGATTACCACCCGTCATATTGGCGGTGGCCACAAGCAACTGTACCGTGTCGTCGATTTCCGTCGGGACAAGGATTCGGTTCCGGCCATCGTTGAGCGGCTTGAATATGATCCGAACCGCAGTGCCCATATTGCCCTGCTCAAGTATGCTGACGGCGAGCGTCGTTATATCGTTGCCGCCAATGGCTTGAAAGCTGGCGACGCCGTGCAGTCCGGTGCGGATGCACCAATCAAGATCGGTAATACCCTGCCGCTGCGCAATATCCCGCTGGGTACGACTATTCACTGTGTTGAGCTGAAGGTCGGCAAGGGCGCCCAATTGGCGCGCAGTGCTGGCGCTGCCGTTCAGTTGCTGGCGCGCGAGGGTGGTTTTGTGACGCTGCGTCTGCGCTCCGGTGAGATGCGCAGGGTGCATGCGGACTGCCGCGCAACGATTGGTGAGGTTTCGAACTCCGAACATAATCTGCGCTCTTATGGCAAGGCCGGGGCAAAGCGTTGGCTTGGCGTGCGTCCGACAGTGCGCGGCTCTGCAATGAACCCGGTTGATCACCCGCACGGTGGCGGTGAAGGCCGCTCCAAGGGTGGTCGCCACCCGTGCACGCCTTGGGGTGTTCCGACCAAGGGCTACAAAACCCGTAAGAACAAGCGCACACAAGGCATGATTGTGCGCGACCGCCGCGTGAAGTAAGGCGAATCGACGAAGAGGATCTGGCTGTGTCCCGTTCATTGAAAAAAGGCCCGTTCGTCGACCTCCACCTGCTCAAAAAGGTAGAGGCCGCAGCGGCAACAAGCTCCAAAAAGCCGATCAAGACCTGGTCGCGCCGCTCCATGATCATTCCCGAGATGGTTGGCATGACCATCGCGGTACATAACGGTCGCCAGCATATGCCGGTGCATGTCACCGAGCAGATGGTCGGCCACAAGCTCGGCGAGTTTGCTGCGACGCGTACATTCCGCGGTCATGTAGCGGACAAGAAGGCGAAATAAGGGGGAGGCAGTTATGACAATTGAAGTTGCAGCACGTCTCCATGGTGCCCGCATTTCCGCCCAGAAGGCCCGTCTGGTGGCTGATCAGGTGCGCGGCCTGAAGGTTGACCGAGCACTTAATGTGCTGCAGTTCAGCCCCAAAAAGGCAGCCCGCATCGTCAAGAAGGTTCTTGAGTCGGCAATTGCCAACGCTGAGAACAACGAGGGTGCCGATGTAGACGAGCTTAAGGTGTCGACTATTTTTGTCGACGAGGGTTTGGTCATGAAGCGAGTCAAGCCGCGCGCCAAAGGCCGTGCGGACAGGATCAGCAAGCAGACCTGCCATATCACGATCAAGGTTTCGGACAGGTAATCGGAGTTACCGATGGGTCAGAAAGTAAATCCGGTTGGTATTCGCCTCGGTATTGTGCGCAAGCACAACTCGACGTGGTATGCGAGCCCAAAGAATTATGCAAGCTACCTCCTCAGCGATCTGAAAGTGCGTGAGTACTTGTTCCGTCGTCTGAAGAATGCATCTGTTTCGAATATCCTGATTGACCGGCCGGCTGACAACGCACGCATTACTATTTTCACCGCGCGCCCGGGTGTCGTGATCGGCAAGAAGGGTGAGGATGTCGAGACGCTGCGCCGGGAAGTGGCAAAGCTGATGGGCGTTCCGGTGCAGATCAATATTGAGGAAGTTCGCAAGCCGGACTTGGACTCCCGTCTGGTTGCCGAAAGCATTGCCAGTCAGCTTGAGCGCCGCATCATGTTCCGTCGCGCCATGAAGCGGGCAGTGCAGAATGCACAAAAGCAGGGTGCTCTGGGCATCAAGGTTCAGGTATCCGGTCGGTTGGGAGGCGCCGAGATCGCCCGTACCGAATGGTACCGCGAAGGCCGTGTGCCGTTGCACACCCTGCGCGCCGATATCGATTACTCGACGGCGCGTGCTGAAACCACGTATGGCACGATTGGCGTAAAGGTCTGGATCTTCAAAGGCGAAGTACTTGGTGAGCGTGGTATGCAAGCCGCGCCGGTTGTTGTTGCCGAGGAAGTCGTTGCTCCGAAGAAGCCGGCCAAGCGTCGCGCTGCCAGCAGCAAGTGAGGTAAGAGGTCATGCTGCAACCAAAGCGCACCAAGTTCCGGAAAGTACATAAGGGCCGTAACACGGGTCTTGCGCAGACCGGGAATCGCGTTTCCTTTGGCACCATCGGGCTGCAGGCGACCAGCCGCGGCCGGATCACGGCGCGCCAGATCGAGGCGGCCCGTCGCGCCATCAGTCGGCATATCAAGCGTGGCGGCAAGCTTTATATCCGGATTTTTCCGGACAAGCCGATCACCCAGAAGCCCCTTGAGGTTCGGATGGGTTCGGGTAAGGGCAGTGTTGAGTATTGGGTAGCCCAGATTCAGCCGGGCCGTATGCTCTATGAGATGGAAGGCATTTCGGATGAGGTCGCACGGGAAGCCTTCGCTCTCGCGGCCGCCAAGTTGCCTGTGATGACGAAGATTGTTTCGCGGACGGTGATGTAATGAACGCTGTCGAGATGCGCAAGAAAAATGCCGAAGACCTGACCAAACACTTGCGCGATCTGCAACAAAAGCAGTTCAAGCTGCGGATGCAGAAGGCAACAGGTCAGTTGACGAAAACGCACGAGCTGGTTGAGGTGCGCCGCGAGATTGCGTGCACCAAAACCATTCTGGGACAGAAGGGCAACTGATATGACCACTGCTGCAGCCAGCAATGTCAAGCGCACGCTGACCGGCAAGGTCGTCAGCGACAAAATGGACAAATCGATCACGGTGCTCATTGAGCGCCGTGTGAAGCATCCGAAATACGGCAAGTTTGTACGCAAGTCGAGCAAGATACATGCGCACGACGAGCGTAACGAGTGCCATGAGGGGGACGTCGTGACGATTGAAGAATGTCGTCCGATTTCCAAGACTAAGGCGTGGCGCCTGGTTCAAGTGATTGAGCGCGCCGGCTGAGGCTTGTGCCCACTCGTAGTGATGACGGGAGAGAACGCGCATGATCCAGACAGAAACCGTACTTGAAGTCGCTGATAACAGCGGTGCACGACGGGTCCAGTGCATTAAGGTCTTGGGCGGCAGCAAGCGTCGCTATGCGACAGTTGGTGATGTCATCAAGGTTTCCGTGAAGGATGCCATTCCGCGTGCGCGCGTGAAGAAAGGTGATGTCATGAACGCGGTTGTCGTTCGTACCAAGAAGGGTGTACGTCGGCCGGATGGCTCTGTCATTCGCTTCGACGAAAACGCAGCGGTGCTCCTTAACAACAAAAAGGAGCCGGTAGGCACCCGCATCTTCGGCCCGGTGACGCGCGAGCTCCGTGGCGAGCAATTCATGAAGATCATTTCTCTGGCGCCGGAAGTTATCTGAGGCCCGTGTCATGTTGAAAATTAAAAACGGCGACGAAGTGGTTGTCATTACCGGCAAAGACAAAGGCAAGCGGGGCACCGTTACCCGCGTTTATCCGGATGGCCGTCTCGTTGTTTCCGGTGTTAACGTCGCCAAGAAACATCAGAAACCGAATCCGGCGCGCAACATTGGCGGCGGCATTGTCGAGCAGGAGATGCCGATTCAGGGCTCGAACATAGCCATCTATAACCCGAAGACTCAAAAGGCCGATCGCGTTGGCTTCAGGGTAGACGGTGAGAATAAGGTGCGTGTGTTCAAGTCTACCGGCGAAGTCGTTGGGGGCTGAGGGTAATACACCATGAGCAACTTCAAGGATCTGTATACCACCAAGGTGGTGCCGCAACTTCAACAGGAGTTCGGGTACAAGAATGTGATGGAAGTGCCACGCATCACCAAAATCACCCTCAATATGGGTGTTGGTGAGGCGACCCAGGATCGCAAGGCGATCGAGGGCGCTGTAAGCGATATGACAAAAATTGCCGGCCAGAAGCCGGTTGTCACCAAGGCCCGCAAATCGATTGCGACTTTCAAGGTTCGCGAGAACTGGCCGGTAGGCGTCAAGGTTACGTTGCGCCGTGAGCGCATGTACGAGTTTTTCGAGCGGCTGGTATGTGTTGCGATCCCGCGTGTTCGTGATTTCCGTGGCTTGAATAGCCGCTCTTTCGATGGCCGCGGCAACTACAGCATGGGGCTCAAGGAACAGATTGTGTTCCCCGAGATTGATTACGACCAGATCGATGTGTTGCGCGGGATGGATATTACTATCACCACCTCAGCCAAAACCGACGAGGAGGCGAGGGCTCTTCTGCGTGCCTTCAACCTCCCGTTGCGCAAGTAATAACGAAGGAAGAGAGCAGGATTCAGGTATGGCCAAGCTTTCGATGATTAACCGTGATAAGCGACGCGTGAAACTCGCGGTAAAATTTGCCGCCAAGCGCGCTGCGCTGAAGGCAATTATTCGTGACCCGAAGTCGTCGGAAGACGAGCGCTGGGAAGCACAGCTCAAGCTGCAGTGCCTTCCGCGTGATTCCTCCCCGAGTCGCCAGCGTAATCGCTGTGGCTTGACGGGGCGCCCGCACGGCTTCTATCGCAAGTTTGGTTTGGGCCGCAACAAGCTGCGTGAGGCGGCGATGCGCGGGGACATTCCTGGCCTTTACAAGGCCAGCTGGTAAGAATCGGGAGCAACAGAATGAGTCTCCAGGATCCGTTGGCCGACATGTTTACCCGTCTTCGTAACGGGCAGATGGCGGGTAAGAAATCGGTGGAAATGCCTTCGTCCAAGCAGAAGGTTGCGCTTGCGCGGCTGCTGAAAGAAGAGGGTTATATCTCCGGGTTCGTCATTACTGATGATTCCGCCAAGGCGGTGTTGCATGTCGACCTTAAATATTACGAAGGCAAGCCGGTTATTGAGCAGATTTCCCGTGTTAGCCGCCCAGGTCTTCGTGTCTACAAGAAGGTCGAGAAGTTGAACCGCGTGAAGCAGGGTCTTGGTGTGCTGATACTGTCGACCAATAAAGGGCTGATGACTGACCGCGCTGCCCGCAAGGCCAACGTGAGCGGCGAAGTCATTTGCCAGGTGTCGTAAGCGGCGACCGCAAAGACGATTAAAGCAGGTAGCAATCATGTCACGAGTTGCCAAAAAACCGATCACCTTGCCAAAAGGCGTGCAGCTTACTGTTGCTGGTGAAGAGATCACGGTAAAGGGTGTCAAGGGCAGCCTTAGCCTGGTTGTGGATGCGTCAATAGAGGTTGTGGTTGAGGGTGAGTCGGTAAAGATCGCGCCGCGTATCCCTTCGAGCGATGCGTGGATGCGCGCGGGAACCACCCGCGCCAACCTGAACAATCTGGTAGAGGGTGTGTCGAAGGGTTTTGAGAAGAGGCTTGCGTTGGTTGGCGTTGGTTACCGTGCGCAAGCTCAGGGCCGCAACCTGAGTCTGACGCTTGGTTTTTCCCACCCGGTTGCGTACCAGATGCCGGAAGGTATCACGGCAGAAACGCCGACGCAGACCGAGATCGTCATCAAGGGGCTGGACAAACAACTCGTTGGTCTTGTGGCCGCGAAAATCCGTGGTTTCCGTCCGCCGGAACCGTACAAGGGCAAGGGCGTTCGTTATGCCGCCGAGCGTGTACGGCAGAAGGAAGCTAAGAAGAAGTAATTCGGTGAGGCAAAGACGATGAAAGAGAAAAAGATTTCACGGCAGCGTCGCGCACGCAGTACGCGCCTGAAGATCCGCGACAACGGCGCCTATCGTCTCTGCGTCAACCGTACGCCGCGGCACATGTATGCGCAAATCACGACCGCTTCTGGCGATCGTGTGCTGGCGACCGCGTCGACCGTTGAGAAGGAATTGCGCGAAGGTTCCACAGGGAATATTGATGCTGCCAAGAAAGTTGGCTTGCTCATTGCTGCGCGCGCAAAGACGGCCGGTATTGAGGCGGTGGCATTTGATCGTTCGGGTTTCCGCTACCATGGCCGCGTCAAGGCGTTGGCCGATGGTGCGCGCGAAGCCGGTCTGCAATTCTAAAGGTGCATCATGGCGAAAATTGAGCAGAACGAGGGCTTGGTCGAGAAATTGATCGAGGTCAATCGCGTAGCCAAGACGGTAAAGGGCGGCCGTGTCATGTCCTTTACGGCACTGACCGTGGTGGGTGATGGCAAGGGCAAGGTTGGTTTTGGTCGCGGCAAGGCGCGAGAGGTGCCGTTGGCGATCCAGAAGGCGCTTGAGGCCGCGCGCCGCAACATGATCAAGGTTGATCTGAACGGTACGACGCTACAGCATCCGGTCAACGCGACTCATGGTGCCTCGCGTGTGTACATGCAGCCGGCATCGCAAGGTACCGGGATCATTGCTGGCGGTGCCATGCGTGCCGTGCTGGAAGTGGCTGGTGTACAGAACGTATTGGCAAAGTGTTACGGCTCAACCAACTCGGCGAACGTGGTGCGCGCCACGTTCAATGGGCTGAAAAACATGACGTCGGCGGAACAGGTTGCTGCCAAGCGCGGCAAGACCGTCGAGGAAATCCTGAATTAAGTATTCGGGACCAGCGGAGACAGGGATCATGGCGAACAAACAGATCAAGGTAACGCTGACCAAGAGTGTGCATGGTCGTGTGGAAGCACATAAGGCATGCGTTCGCGGCCTTGGCCTGCGCCGCATCGGACATACCGTATCCGTTGAGGATACTCCGTCGGTTCGCGGCATGATCAACCAGGTGAGCTACATGCTCCGCGTAGAGGGAGAATAATCAGATGCGCCTTAATGAATTGCGCCCGGCCGAAGGCTCCAAAACAGTTCGCAAGCGTGTGGGTCGGGGCATTGGCAGTGGCCTTGGCAAGACGGCAGGTCGTGGCCATAAGGGTCAAAAGGCTCGCACTGGTAAGGGCATCATGCCGGGTTTTGAAGGTGGCCAGATGCCGCTTCAGCGGCGTTTGCCGAAATTTGGTTTTACGTCGCACATGAAAATGGGAACCGCAGAGGTTCGTCTGTCCGAGATCAATAATATTGAGGGTGATACGGTCGATCTGCCGGCGCTCAAGCAGGCAAATATCGTTCGTGGCGATATGCTGCGCGCAAAAATTGTCCTGAGCGGCTCGATCAACCGCGCCATCACGGTCAGGGGCGTTGCCCTTACCAAGGGTGCGCGGGCGGCCATCGAGGCGGCTGGCGGCAAAGTTGTAGACGTCTGAGCAGGCATCACTCGCGATGACTAAGGGTAAGAAGCTCCAGAGTGTAGGCCCATCCGGATTGGGTCTTTCCAATTCCGGCGTCAGCGAATTACTGCGACGGATTGGGTTTCTGCTCATGGCCTTGCTCGTGTTTCGTATTGGTGCGCATATTCCCGTTCCCGGCATTGATCCCGTAGGTTTGGCCAGGCTCTTTGAGCAGAATAAGGATGGTGTGTTGGCGATGTTCAATATGTTTTCCGGCGGCGCGCTGGAGAACATGAGCATCATGGCCCTCGGGGTCATGCCGTATATTTCCGCATCGATCATCATCCAACTGATGTCGTCGGTGAATCCGCAGCTTGAGCAGTTGCGTAAGGAGGGGGAGTCGGGTCGGCGGAAAATTTCGCAGTACACGCGCTATCTGACGGTCGCGATTGCGGTGGTTCAAGGATGGGGGCTCGCGGCTGGTATGGCCGGTCAGGGTGTTGCGCTCAAAGCGGACGCATCGTTTTTCTTTCTGGCCGTCGTCAGCCTTACGACCGGGACGATGTTTTTGATGTGGCTGGGGGAGCAGATCACTGAGCGGGGAGTTGGCAACGGTATTTCCATGATCATTTTTGCCGGCATTGTTGCAGGCATTCCATCCGCGATTCTCCAGGCACTGGAGAGTGCCCGGCAAGGTGAGTTGAGTGTGTTTGCCCTCCTTGTTGTTGTCCTCCTTGTCGCGGTCGTGGTGTTTGGTGTTGTGTATATGGAGCGTGGTCAGCGGCGGATCACCGTGAACTATGCGAAGCGGCAACAGGGCCGCGGCATGTACGCCGCGCAGCAGAGCCATCTGCCGCTCAAGGTCAATATGTCGGGTGTTATCCCCGCTATTTTCGCCAGCTCCATTCTGTTGCTTCCGGCCAGCCTGGGGCAGTGGGTCGGGGTAGGGCAGGAGGGAATGGTGGCCAGTGCGATGCGCGAGGTGTCTCTTGCGCTCGCGCCCGGGCAGCCGCTCTACCTTTTGTTGTTTGCCGGACTGATTGTCTTTTTTTGCTACTTTTATACGGCGCTGATGTTCAATCCACGCGAAATAGCAGAGAACCTGAAGCGCAGCGGGGCCTTCATTCCCGGTATTCGCCCGGGAGATCAGTCCGCCAAATACATTGATGACGTGGTGGGGCGTTTGACCTTGATCGGTTCGATTTACATGATCGCGGTTTGTCTCTTGCCTATTGGCTTGAATGCGACACTGAATGTTCCCTTTTACCTTGGGGGCACCTCGTTGCTGATCGTGGTGGTGGTGGTTATGGATTTTATGGCCCAGGTCAATGCTCACATGATGTCTGGCCAGTACGAGAAGCTTCTTAAAAAGGCGAATCTCAAGAGCTACGGTTCAGGGGTTCGGTGATAACCGGTTTTCCAGTCCATCGGGTGCAGTCATGAAAGTACAGGCGTCAGTCAAGAAGGTTTGCCGCAATTGCAAGGTTATCCGGCGCCGTGGTTCGGTTCGGGTAATTTGTAGCGCCGAGCCGCGGCACAAGCAGCGGCAGGGTTGAGGTTCGCCCCGTCATTGCATATTCGGGTCTTCAAGGCTAGACTCAGCGCCCTTTTTTCGGTGCTTGGCTGCCTCCCGATATACGGTGACGGAATTGAGTCAAGCGTGCAGTAAGAGACGAGTGGAGTAATACGGATGGCCCGTATCGCAGGCGTTAACATTCCGGACGGCAAACACGCCGTCATTGCCCTTACCTATATTTACGGTATTGGCAGTACCCGTGCGGAGACGATCTGCGCGGGCGCCGGCATCAAGCCGACGACCCGGGTCAAGGACCTCTCGGATGGTCAACTGGATGCCGTTCGCGGCGAGGTTGCGAAGTTTCCGGTTGAGGGCGACCTGCGTCGAGAAGTCAGCATGAATATAAAGCGGTTGATCGACCTTGGTTGTTATCGCGGTCTTCGCCACAAGCGCGGCTTGCCGGTGCGCGGCCAGCGGACCAAGACCAACGCGCGGACCCGTAAGGGCCCGCGTAAAGCGATCAAAAAGTAATCGGCGCACGGTAAAAGCAGATGGCAAAAGTATCCGCGAAAGACGCAGGGCGCGCCCGCAAGAAGATCAGCCGTACGGTCGCTGACGGGATTGCTCACATTCATGCATCGTTTAACAACACGATCATTACGCTCACTGACCGTCAGGGGAATACCCTGGCGTGGGCTACATCAGGTGGAGCCGGGTTCCGTGGTTCCCGCAAGAGCACACCCTTTGCTGCCCAGGTAGCCGCCGAAAAGGCCGGCAATACCGCCAAGGAATATGGACTCAAGAACCTGGATGTTCGCGTCAAGGGTCCGGGTCCGGGCCGTGAGTCGGCCGTTCGCGCACTGAATGCGTGTGGCTACAAGATCAACAGCATCACGGATGTCACGCCGATTCCGCACAACGGCTGCCGTCCGCCGAAGCGCCGTCGCGTCTGATACGGGGAATTGATAAATGGCACGTTATATTGGTCCCAAGTGCAAGCTCTCCCGTCGCGAAGGCACAGACCTCGCACTGAAGAGCGGCATCCGCGCCCTTGATTCCAAATGCAAGGCCGACACCCCGCCAGGTCAGCACGGGACAGCCCGCCGTGGCCGCCAGTCCGACTTCGGCAACCAGTTGCGTGAAAAGCAGAAGGTTCGCCGTATTTACGGTGTGCTGGAGCGGCAGTTCCGTATCTATTACGGTAAGGCCGCGAGCGCCAAAGGCAATACCGGCGAAACCTTGCTGCAATTGCTTGAATCGCGGCTTGACAACGTTGTGTACCGCATGGGTTTCGGCTCAACCCGTTCTGAAGCGCGCCAACTGGTCAGCCACAAGGCGATCCTGGTCAACGGCAAGGCAGTCAATATTGCTTCGTATCAGGTAGCTCCAGGCGACGTTGTCGCCGTTCGCGAAAGATCACGGACCCAGTTGCGCATCAAGAGCGCACTGGAGTTGGCGGCCCAGCGCGGTTTTGCGCCCTGGATCGAGGTTGACGATAAGAAAATGGAAGGGACATTCAAGACCCGTCCTGAGCGCATTGACCTTCCGGCCGAGATCAACGAGCAACTGATTGTCGAGCTTTACTCGAAGTAAGCAATTCTCTGAGGAAATCACGTATGGCGAACGCTGCAACCGATTTCCTGACGCCGAAGGCTATCGGCATCCAGGCCCTCAGCCCGAGCCACGCCAAAGTGACGCTCGAGCCGCTTGAGCGTGGCTTCGGTCATACGCTGGGCAATGCTCTGCGCCGTATTCTGCTCTCGAGCATTCCCGGCGCTGCCGTCACCGAGGTCGAGATTGACGGTGTGCTGCACGAATACAGCACGCTTGAAGGTATTCAGGAGGATGTGATCAATATCCTCCTGAACCTGAAGGGTCTGGCTATACGGATGAATAGCCGTAGCGAGGCAACCCTGATTCTGCGCAAAAAGGGCCCAGGTATCGTCACGGCGGCTGACATTCAGCGTGATCACGATGTTGAAATCGTCAATCCGCAACATGTGATTGCCCATATCAATGGCAATGCCGAACTGTCGATGCGCCTGAAAATTGAACGCGGTCGCGGCTATGTGGCTGCCGATGTGCGTCGGCGCGATGAAGACGAGACCCGGTCTATTGGCCGTTTGCAACTTGATGCGTCTTTCAGCCCGGTTCGGCGTGTGGCTTACGTTGTCGAAGCGGCGCGGGTCGAGCAGCGCACCGACCTCGATAAGCTGGTCATCGATCTTGAGACCAACGGTACGGTTGATCCGGAAGAAGCGATTCGTCGCGCGGCGACCATTCTGCAGCAACAGATTGCCGTTTTTGTCGATCTGGAACGTGATCGTGAAATGGGAGCCATTGAGTCCTCCGGGCCCGAGATAGACCCGATTCTCCTGCGCCCGGTCGACGATCTGGAACTCACGGTGCGCTCGGCAAATTGTCTGAAGGCCGAGAATATTTATTACATTGGCGATCTTGTTCAGCGTACCGAAGTCGAACTGCTCAAGACGCCGAATCTCGGCAAGAAGTCGCTTACCGAGATCAAGGATGTGCTGGCGTCGAAAGGCCTTGCCCTCGGGATGCGTCTTGAGAACTGGCCACCGGCCAGCCTCAGGAATGATGAGCGACTCAACGCCAAATATCGTTAAATTGCGGCGCTCCTTGAATGGGTCGCCAGTACTGAAAGTCAGGAATCAGAGCCATGCGTCATCGCAAGATTGGTCGTCAACTTAACCGGAAATCGGCGCATCGCACGGCGCTGTTCCGCAACCTGGCCATCGCGCTGATCGAGCACGAAGCCATCCGTACCACACTGCCAAAAGCAAAGGAGATGCGCCGCGTCGTTGAGCCGCTCATCACCCTTGCCAAGAATGATACGGTTGCCAATCGTCGTGTCGCGTTTGCGCGTACGCGTTCGAAAGAGACTGTTGCCAAGTTGTTCGACGAGATCGGGCCGCGCTACAAGGCTCGCCCTGGTGGCTACATGCGCGTGCTCAAGGCCGGGTTCCGTGCCGGAGACAATGCACCGATGGCGTACGTCGAGCTTGTTGATCGTGTAACCGCAGCGGTTGCGGAAGACACCGACGATAAGTAACGCTGGCTGATGTGCTGCGGCGTCTGGTCGACGCCTGGGATTGAAAAAGGCGGTGGAGTTTTCCACCGCCTTTTTCGTTAGCGGGGTTTGCCTGCGAGCAGAGGCTTGAGAAAACGTCCGGTATGCGAACGACTGCTCCTGGCGATAGTTTCGGGTGTCCCGACAATGAGAACCTGGCCACCCCGGTCGCCACCCTCCGGGCCGAGATCGATAACCCAGTCGGCGCACTTGATGACATCAAGGTTGTGCTCGATTACGACTACAGTGTTGCCGTGATCACGCAGTCGATTGAGAACGTTGAGCAATTGCTGGATGTCATGGAAGTGGAGGCCGGTAGTTGGTTCGTCGAGGATATAGAGCGTGGTGCCGGTATCTCGCCGGGAGAGTTCCTTGGCCAGCTTGACCCGTTGTGCTTCGCCGCCCGATAGCGTGGTCGCGTTCTGGCCGAGCGTGATGTAGGAAAGACCGACTTCCATCAAGGTCTGCAACTTGCGGTAGATAGCAGGTACCGCCGCAAAAAATGCGACGGCATCCTCGACCGTCATGGCGAGGATCTCGTGAATGTTGCGGCCCTTGTAGCGGATATCCAGTGTTTCCCGGTTGTAGCGCTGCCCCTTGCAGATCTCGCAGGGAACGTAGACGTCGGGCAGAAAATGCATCTCGACGCGGATCACACCGTCGCCCTCGCATGCCTCGCACCGCCCGCCCTTGACGTTGAAACTAAACCGTCCGGGTTGATAGCCGCGTGAGCGGGCTTCCTGTGTGCCGGCGAACAGGTCGCGGATCGGCGTGAAGAGCCCGGTATAGGTTGCAGGATTCGAACGCGGCGTGCGACCGATCGGGCTTTGGTCGATGTCGACGACTGTGTCGAAATGCTTGAGGCCATCTATGACGTCGTGTGGGGCCGCCGCATCGATGCCTGTCGATGCACCGTTGAGCGTTCGGGCTGCCACCGGATAAAGGGTGTTGTTGATCAGGGTCGACTTGCCGGAGCCGGAAACACCGGTGATACAGGTAAGCAGGCCGACCGGTATCTCGACATCAACGCCTTTCAGATTGTTGCCATGCGCGCCCTTGATGGAAAGCATGCGTGCCTTGTCCGGCTTGTGGCGTTGTGCGGGGATTTCAATGCGGCGTTTTCCCGAAAGATATTCGCCGGTCACCGATTCCGGAGCGCTGCAAATATCCGCAAATGTTCCTGATGCAACGATGCGGCCGCCGTGGACACCGGCACCGGGGCCGATGTCGAGGATGAAATCGGCGCTACGGATCGCGTCTTCATCGTGCTCGACGACGAGTACCGTGTTGCCCATGTCGCGCAGGCGATGCAGGGTTTGCAGCAGGCGCTCGTTGTCGCGCTGGTGCAGGCCGATCGAGGGCTCGTCGAGCACGTACATGACGCCGACGAGGCCGGCCCCGATCTGGCTGGCCAGCCGGATGCGTTGTGCTTCGCCGCCGGAGAGAGTCTCCGCCTTGCGGTCCAGCGCCAGATAGTCGAGGCCGACATTGACCAGAAACTGCAGCCGCTCGCGAATTTCCTTCAGTATCTTGTCGGAAATTTCGCCGCTCTTGCCGGTGAGCTTCAGTGCTGCGAAGTATTGTTCCGCATGACCGACCGGCATATGGACGATGTCCGGTAGTGAGCGATTGTCGACGAATACGTTGCGGGCTTCGAGGCGCAGACGGGAGCCGTTGCAAGCGGAGCATGGCGCGTGGGTGAGATATCGTGACAGTTCTTCGCG